>Ga0070679_100000489_pt1 | contig 33814 bp, 26 predicted proteins | sample KBSC63BmetaG_FD_65652 | JGI IMG/M metagenome (GOLD analysis project Ga0070679, IMG submission 65652) | Corn rhizosphere microbial communities from Kellogg Biological Station, Michigan, USA - KBS C6-3B metaG | ecosystem: Host-associated > Plants > Roots > Rhizosphere | place: USA: Michigan... | reverse complement strand
GCACGAGCGATTCGAGGAGCCGACGCGCCTCGTGCAGGCTGCGCGGCCGCGCCGCCAGCAGCTTCCGCAGGCCGTTCAGGGCCTGGTCCTGCGCCGCGGTGCAGGGCTGACGTTTCGCGAGGACGGCGCCCAGCGCGGCCAGCGTGTCGGCCAGCCCGACCAGCAACTGAGCACGGAACACGGGCTGGTGGGCCAGCTCGTTCAGTCCGCCCACCAGGGTCAGCAGGTGCCCGGCGAGGTTTCCGCTGTCGACGGTGGAGACATAGGTGGGGCGCAGGGGCTCGAGCGATTGGGTGTCGTACCAGTTGTAGAAGTGGCCGCGGAAGCGCTGCAGCTTGTCCAGGGTGCCGAACGTCGACTCGGTTCGTGCGATGACCTCCGACACGTTCAGGTACCCGAAATCGTACGCGGCCAGGTTCGCCGTCAGGGCCAGCCCGATGTTGGTCGGCGAGGTGCGGTGCGCGATGCCGCGCGGCGGGTCCTCCTGGAAATTGTCCGGGGGTAGAAAGTTGTCCTGCGCCGCGATGAACGTCTCGAAGAAGCGCCAGGTCTGCCGGGCCAGCAGGCGCAGGAAGCCGCGGTCATCGGCCGTCAACTGGGGGCGCTGGGGCGGCACGGGCTGGCTGAGCCACCAGGAGAGCGCCGGCGAGAACAGCCACAGCACCAGCACCGGAGCAGTGACGGCCAGAAGGTCGGGACCGCGGTCGAACAACGCCACGGCGCCGAGCGCGGCCGCCACCGGCGACGGCCACATCTCGACATAGGAACCGAGCAGGCTGGCCCGCGCCCTGCGCTGGGCGTCGCGCGCGGTCCGCCATTCCAGCAGGCGCCGCCGCGTGAACAGCACCCTGATGGTGGTGCGCACGATGGCCGTCGCGGCCACCTGGGCCTCGTAAGGCAATGTCCCCAGCGCGAAGAGCGCGTGCAGGAACTGCCGGCCCAGCGTCCGCGCCACCTCGGCCACATGCTGGCCATAGGGGTAGTCGCCGGGACGACGCATCAGCTCGCCACCGGCGGTCAGCAGGCCAGGCAGCACCAGCAGCGCGACCACGACGGCCGTGCCGAAGATCGTCAACTGGGGATGCGTCCAGGTGATCGCCAGCAGCGCCATCATCGCGATGGGGACCAGGGCCCGTCGCAGGTTGTCGATGATCTTCCAGCGCGACAGGTACGAGAGCGGATTCTTGCGGCGCTGCCCGTCGGCGCCCGGCACCCGCGGGCCCAGCCACGAGGTGATCTGCCAGTCGCCGCGCATCCAGCGGTAGCGCCGGCTCACCTCGGCGGCGTAGGTCGACGGATAATCCTCGAACAGCGTGATGTCCGTGACCAGACCCGAGCGCGCGTAGGCGCCTTCGAGCAGGTCGTGGCTGAGGATCCGGTTCTCGGGGAGGCGGCCCGCGAGCGACCGCTGAAAGGCATCGACGTCGTAGATGCCCTTGCCGACGAACGACCCCTCACCGAAGAGATCCTGGTAGACGTCGGAGACGGCGCGCGTGTAGGGATCGATCCCCGGCTCGCCGGCGAACAGGCGGGCGAAGCGCGAGCGGCTGGAGCTGTCCATGGTGATGGCCACCCGCGGCTGCAGGATGGCGTAGCCTTCGGTCACGCGCTGCTTGCGCGCGTCGTACCAGGGCCGGTTCAGCCAGTGGGCCAGCGTCCCCACCAGTTGCTGGGCGGCGTCCCGCGGCAGTTGCGTGTCGCTGTCTAGCACGATCACATAGCGGACATCGGCGAGGCGGGACAGGTCGCCCACCGTGGTGCGGAACAGGTCCCGCTCCCCTCGCAGGGTGGCGTTGAAGTTCTCGAGCTTGCCGCGCTTCCGCTCCCATCCCATCCACACGCCTTCGGCGGGGTTGAAGCGGCGGTCCCGGTGAAAAAGGTAAAACGGCGCGCGGTCGAACGCCGGCGCCGGTGCCCCCTGCGCCCGCTCGGCGGCGCTCTGGCCGTATTTCGTGTTCAGCGCCTCGATGCCGGCCACGGCGCGGTCCAGCAGCCGCTGGTCGCCGTCCATGGTCTCGGCGGGCGCATCTCGGAAATCGCTCAGCAGCGCGAACGCCAGGTGGTTGTCGCGATTGGCGAGGTATCTCACCTCCAGCGATTCCAGCAGTCCGTCGATCTCCTCCTCGTCGGTCAGCAGGGTGGGAACGGCGACCACCGTCTTGTGCGCGACGGGAATACCCGCGGAGAAATCGAGGCGCGGCAGGGTGTGCGGCCGGACCAGCAGCGTGGCCGCCCAGTGCACCATCGCCACGGAGAGCTGGCTTGAGCAGAGCAGCAGCGTCGTCACCAGCAGCGCCAGCGTCCCCCGCGTCAGGCCGGCCTCCCCCAGCGCGCGCCCCAGAGCCAGCGTCAGGAACACGGTCACCGCCGCGACCGCCGCGACGTAGAGGCCAAAGCGCGCCCGACCGCCCAGCTGGTTCAGGCGGACCGCCAGGGACCGGCGCGCGCCGATCTCCTTTTCCAGCCGGCGACGGTGCTGGCCCACCAGGAAAGTGCCCACGTGCGCGTCGCGTTCGGCGCGCGCCGCGCCGGCCAGCCGCACCGCCGTCGCCGCGACGTCGGCCTCCGTGACCTCGCTGCGCTTCGCGACCTCCTCCACCACCGCCCGATAGTGATCGCGCGTGGCGAAGTCCATGCCCGTGTACACGCCGGCGGGATCGGCGCGCAGCGCCTCATCGACGACGCTCATCGCCTCGACGAACGTTCGCCAGTCGGTGGCGCCCAGCAACCTCAGGCTGCCGATGCTGTTGCTGATGGCGACCTGATGCTCGGCCTGACTCTGGCTGATCGCCTGGAAGATCCCCTCGATCGTCTGCCCTTGCTCGGACAGCCGCTGCTCCAGCCAGGAGATGGGGAACAGCAGCGCCGGCCCCTTGCCTTGCAGGCGACTGGAGAACTCGGCCACGAACGACGTGGTGAGCCGGGGCGCCGCCCTCACCATGTCGGCCAGCACCAGCACCACGCTCGCCGGTTCGTGCGTCGCCGTCTCCACCATGCGGTCGACCCAGTGACTGGCGGCCTCGCGATCGTTGCGTCCCGCCGTCACCGCCGACACCACCCGCCGCATCCCCTCGATCAGGGCCAGCCGCAACATGATGGGGATGGCCCACAGCTCACCCAGACGCAGCTTCGCGACCGTCTGATAGGCCGTGACGAAGGCGCGCAGGCTCTCCAGATCGATCCGTCCCTCCGAGTGAGAGATGAGCTCGAGCACGACCTCGTAAATGCGCGGCGTCCCCGACGAGCCGGCGTTCGCCAGCCTGGGAAGTTCCCGGTTGTAGCCGCGCGGCAGATGTCGCTTGGCAGTCCGGATCTGCTCCTCGATGACGTGGTAGTTGTCGACGAACCACTCCGCCGCCGGCGTGATCCGCGTTCCCCGCTTCACCGCCTCGGTGAGGAGCGTGTTCGCCTCGGCCAGGCTCTGGGCGTTGGCGTCCAGCCGCGAGAGCAGCCGATCGGGCCCTCGAAGGCGAAGGCCGCGTTGGCCCAGCTTGTGTCGCCCCGCCAGGGCGCGGGCGTGCTCCTCCAGCTGTCCCACGCTGAACAGCTCGGCCCCGAGCGGCGGATCGATGCTGGCCTCGGCGTCGCCGCTGGCGGCGCGCCCGGTCCACCAGCGTCGCGTCCAGAAAGGGGGGACGGTCAACCTGGACCGTTCACGCCCACCCGCGGCACGCCCGCCCCGGTCAGACGACGTAGAGCGACCCGCGCGCTCGGCGTGCTTTTGACCGAGCCGGGATCGATACGAGACATCTGGCAGGGAATCTGGGTCGTACGGTGCGTCAAGGCAACGAGGCTTCTACCTCGGTCGGGACCGCTTGGGGTCACCGGCGCGTGTCGGCGGTCGAATTTGTCGGCGCCGTCCCCTCGGACCGTCGCGCCGTGGTCGCGGCTCAGGCCTTGCATCGGGCCGCACGCGTACACACAGGGAACGCATGAGGACGGGCCGCGTTTTCCAGGGGCGCCACCTGTCGTTGAAGCAAAGGATGCTGCCGATCGCGGCGGCGTTGGCGCGGGTCGGCTGTTGCACGATCGGCACCATCTACGCGCTCATCGGCGTGTGGGCGATGCTGGCGCTGTTCCGCCTTGCCGCACCGGCGGCCGACGAGCAGCGCATCCTGCACAGGATGTCGGGTTGGCCCTTCGGCAGCGTCTTGCTCGCCGCGCTGGCCCTGGGCACGGTGGCGTACATCCTGTGGCTGATGTTCGACGCCGTCTTTGATCCGTTCGAATTCGGCGATGGGCTGAAAGGCGTGGCCGAACGAATCGGTATCGCGCTGACCTCCCTGGCCTACGGCAGGCTCGGTTGGTCGGCCGTGATGGTGCTGGTGGGTGGAGGCGGAAACGGCGAGCAGCAACGACGGTCCGTTGTCTGGTACGTGCTGGAATGGCCCGGCGGGCGATGGCTGGTGGGGGCGGTGGGTGTGGGCGTGGCGATCGTGGCCCTGTTTCAGATCAAGTACGTCTATCAGGGGCAGCACCGGCGGTGGATCCAGCTGCGCCGGTCGAGCCGCTACACGCGTGTGATCGTGGACGTCCTGGGGTGGGCGGGATACGGGGCCCGCTGCGCGATCCTCGCGGTGCTGGGGTGGTTCCTGGTGCACGCCGCGTGGGCGGCGGATGCCAACGACGTGGGGGACACCGACAGCGCCTTCAATTTCCTGGGGTTGAGCGGCAGCGCCGCCGGGCATGTGCTGTTCTCGGCGGTGGCCGTCGGCACGATTTGCTACGGCGTGTTCATGTACGTCAACGCCTTGCGGTTCAAGGCTCAGGGACGCTGATCCCGCTCGCGCTGTTCCGCTGTTCTGGCACCGCTGGGTTAACGTCCCCACCATGAACGCGCTGCTCGATCGTCTGCTGTCCCCGCGCCCCGACCTGTGCTTCTACGGCCTGGCGCCGCCCAAGCAGAGCACGCCGCCCGAGCGCGTCCAGGCCATCGTCGCCGCCCAGAAGGAGAGGGTACGGGTCCTGGCGCCCGACGCGCTGGTCGTCTACGACCTGCAGGACGAGTCGTCGCGCCAACCGGACCCGCGACCCTTTCCTTTCTTGCCGACGCTGCCGCCCGACACGTACGCGCACCAGTTGATGGGCGATCTGGCGCTGCCGAAGATCGTCTACCGCAGCGTCGCCGGCGCCGATCGCGCGGGATTCGAACGGTGGTGCGCCGAGACGGCGGCGGCCGGCGCGCCGCGCTTCGGCGTGCTGGTCGGCGCGCCCACCAGCCGCGGGGATCGACCCGCCGGCGTGACCCTGGACGACGCATACGGCCTGGTGCGCCGGCACGCGCCCGGCCTGGTGCTGGGCGCCATCGCCATCGCCGAGCGCCACGCCCGCCGCGGCGATGAGCACGAGCGCATGCTGGCCAAGGCCGCCGCCGGCTGCCGCTTCTTCATCACCCAGGCCGTCTACGACGCCGGCTCCAGCAAGTCGCTGCTGTCCGACTACGCGCGCGCGGCGCGGGCCGGCGGCGCCCAGCCGCTGCCCGTCGTGCTGACGTTCTCGCCCTGCGGCTCACCGCGCACGCTGGCCCTGCTGAAGTGGCTGGGCATCGCCATCCCGCGCTGGCTGGAGAACGAACTGCTCGACGCGCACGACACGCTGGAGACGTCCGTGCGCCTGGCCGAGTCCGTGGCCGACGACGTCCTGACGTTCGCGCACGAGCGGCAGATCCCTGTGGGTGTCAACGTCGAAAGCGTATCCATCCGCAAGGAGGAGATCGACGCGGCCACGGCGCTGTTCACGAGGCTGCGCGCGCGGCTCGGGCGGTGACCCCGGACGGGACGAATTCGAGGGTCTGATCGGCCGGCGCTCGCGGTAAAATCCCCGGCGATGCCGTTCCGTCGCGGCGTATCCGTTCATACCGTGCTGGGCGTTGCCGTGCTGGGCGTTGCCCTGCTGTACGGTGCGCTCGCGTGCCAGCCGGGGAACGGTGACGGGCGATCGGGCCGCGGCGTCGAGGGCCCACTGCTGGCGCGCGCGGCGGCGCTGTGGCCGGTGACCGGCGGTGCGGTGCAGGTTCACGTTTGCTGGGCGCCGGCGATGCTGGGGACGACGTATCCCGTGGCGTCGCTCGCGCCGGACGCGGGGGCGGCGATCGCGGCCCATCAGGCGTGGGTCCGGGCCGCGGTGGAGCGCGAGTGGAACGGCCGCACGGTGGTGCAGTTCGTCGGCTGGCAGGACTGCGTCGCGGGCACGCCGGATATTCGCCTGGTGCCGATCGACAGCGGCACGCGCGCGTCGTGCGCGACGTCGCAGGGGCAGGCGTGCGCGGAGTATCTGGGGAAGGAGCTGTCGGGGGGGAAGTCCGTGTACCTGAACATGCTGTTCGGCGACGAGGTGATCTACAGCTCGAGGTATCAGCAGACCCACGCCGGCAGCGCTTACGTCGGCTCCCAGGATCTCTCCTACTGGTGGCTCCCGCAGGCGTGCTTCGAGGATCTCCGGTACGCCTGGTCGACGAACAACACCCTGACGAAGCACCGGGTCGACATCAGCAACACCGTCAACCGCGCCGCGTTCGACCAGATTTACCAGGACTGTCTGGCGTTCAGCGCCATCCACGAGTTCGGCCACGCCGCCGGCTTCGCACACGAGCTTCAACGAAGCGACGCACCGGCGACCAACCCGAACGATGGCGTCGCATGCCAGGTAGGCGGCGCGCCTGATGTGCGGTACGTGGCCGACACCCCGCTTGGCCCCTACGACCCGCAGTCGATCATGAACTACTGCCGCACGGACAACACACCCACGCTGTCCGCCGAGGACGTCGAGCAAACCAACCTCGTCTACGGTGGCGGGGGCGGGGGCGCGGACGGGCAGGGAGGATCAGGCGGACTACAGGGCGCCGGCGGGTGGGGCGGCGCCTCGGCAGGCGGCCACGCCGGCTCGCACAGCGACACCGGCGGCGGCGCGGGCGGCAACGCTGGCGAAACGAACGCCCCGAGCGGGGGCACTCACGGCTCCTCGTCCGGCGGAAGCGCCTCCGGCGGCGCGCCGGTCAGTCAGGGCGGCGCCAATTCCGATGCTGGCGCCGCTGCAGGAACCGCGACCGGCGGTGTCGGGGGCCCGGATGCCGGCGGCCCCGCGGGCAACGGCGGCTCCGGCTGCGCCGTGATGCCGGGGCAACCGGACCCGGCGGGGTTGTTGTTCGCCGGCGTCGTACTGGCTGCATCGGTGGCCTTCCGCACCCGTGGACGTGCCTGCTACGCCGCGAGCAGCGGGCTCGACCCAAGCTCAGGGCGTCCACGCTGGGGCGGTGAGCGCCGCCGCTCCAGCGCCTGATCGCGTTTCACAGGGACCAGCGCAGGCCGATGCGAAGGGGCAAGGTGCCGCGCAGGACGGAGCCCGTTCGGAAATAGTCGGTGCCGTTCTGGATGCCGAGCGCTGACGCGGTCACTGCCAGGCCCAGCGACGCATCCAGACCGCTTGCGACGCGCGTCCAGTAGGTCAAGTCGAGCTCGAACGCTGGCCCCGCCGCCCGCATGTAGTCGGAGTGGTCCGAGGTCTCGCCGCCACGGACCAGGCCGGCACCCAGACCGACCCCGGCCAGCAGTTCGAGCTGGTTCGCGCCGGCGAGGGGCAGGGCGGCGCCCACCAGGAAGGGCACATAGACGAAGTGATCGTAGCCAGCCCTGCCCGGGTACGTGTCCGTCACGTGCGCGACCTCGTACCGCAGGCCGACGCCGTAGCGGAAATAGGCGCCTTTGCCCCACAGCACCTCGCCCTGCAGGCTGCCGGTGCCGCCGGTGGCGCCGTCGAAGTGGCCATCCGAGAACACGTCCGTTCGCTCGATCCGCGTGCCAGCGACGAAGAGCCGCAGTTGACGGCCGCTCGCCGCCGCCAGCTGAACGGTGGTCGTGCCTTCGGCCGCGGCCTGATCGCGGTGCCGGAGCGAGAGCGCCAGGAACGGCAGCCACGATGGAGGCGCGGGCGCCGAACCCGGGTCGCACGGCATGAAGACGCCGGTCATCACATCCTGTTGCAAACAGGTCGCGCTGCCGTCGAGATATCCGACGCCGGCCTGCAGCCCCACCCAGGCCTGCCCCACGCCGACTTCGCCGATCGCGGCGGCGTCGTATCGGTTGCCGCCACGCGTGGAGGAGAGCCGCGAACCGGCGGGCGTGGCGGTGGCCTCGGTCGTGCTGCCTTCCGACCAGCCCAGTTCCAGCGAGAGCCGCAGGCGGGGGCCTCGAATCAGCGCGACCCGCCCGAAGAGGGCTTCATGCAGCCGGACGTTCCCGACCCCGAGCCCGCCTCCGACGGAGAGCCTGCCGAAAGGAACGGACAGGGCCAGACCGACGGGCCCGAGCGGCGCCCCGACGCCGGCCCGCAATTCAGCCGCCACGCCAGGCGATGGAGCTGCCACGGCGGCGTCGGGAGCAGGCGCCAGCGCGACGACGAGCAGCAAGAGGGCGGACGACACCATACTTCCGGATAGGCAATCGACGTGCCATCAGGGTTCGTCCAGTTCCTTGCGCCGAAGACGGCGAGACTCGATGACGTTCCGACGCGAGCGTCGGAAAATGAACACCGCCCCCGCGTGCACCCAGACTTGGAGATGCTGCCGTACGCCCTGAGCCGAGCTTCGCCCTGCTAGGGACGCAGCGTCCGAAGGTGCTCGGCCGTGGCGCAGAGGTCCGCGAGGGGAAGTGGTCCGTCGGCGCCCCGGGCGAAGTGCTGGCACAACCAGGCGGCAGCGGGCTCGACGCCCTTGAAGAACCTCATGGGAAAGCGCGGCCGCGCCAGCAGCATGAGGCCGCTCATGATGGGCTGGGCAATCCAGGCCATCCCGCCGAGCAAAGCGGTGGCGTAACCGAGGACGCTCGGTCCCATGATGTCCAGGGACTCGACGATCTTCTGTCGCGCTGCCAGCGGAGGCGGACGCACGCTGGCCTCCACCACCGCCAGGTAGCCAATCTTCCCGCCGCACCGCTTGATCAGACGCTGTCCATGCTCGAGCAGCGTCTCCATCGCCTCGAGCGTCGCCACGTCCGGCCACGTCGAAACGACCACGTTGCCGACCAGGCCAATGTTCACACCCTGGGTCACCGCCACGACCTCGAACCCTCCCAGCAGCGGCGGGGCAGGCGGTTCGGCTGACGACTCGGGGGTGCGCATGCCAAGGTCGGACGGGTGGCCCGCCGATTCGTGCTCGCGCAGCAGCGCGGCCAGACGGCGCCGCGCCAGCTCGAGGCGCTTTCGTACACTGCGGCGGTCGCGTTCGACAAGCTTCGCAAGCTCGAAAAGGGACATGTCACCCGCGTCGTGCAGCGCGAGCAGGTCGCGCGATTCGTCATCGAGGCGAGCGAGCGCGCGCCGCATGGGCTCGAGGTCTTCGGCATCGTCGCCGCGATCACCGAGCAGCGCGCCGGCGACATCGGGATCGGGGTCCGGCGACAGCACCTCCCGCCTGTGGGCCGCGCGGCGGCGGTATCCAGCGGCCACGCGGCGGCATATCTCGCGCAACCACAGGTCCAGCCGCTCGACGTCGTCCAGCGCGGCAGACCGCCGGTGCACGATCAAGAAGACCTCGTGGCACATGTCGGGCAGATCGGGCTCGCGCACGCCAAAGGCCAGCAGCGCCCGCCGCACGTAGGGGGCGAAGTCGGAGTACGCCTGCGTGACCAGGTCCGGTCTCATGATGCGGCCTTCTGCACCGGACCCCGCGATGAGTGGCGCGAAGGGCGGCGACCCGGCCGTGGCCAGGGCCTGAGCGGGCGTGCGCGTGAGGGGAGGGGAGCCGGAGACATGATGCTGGGGGGGCGTCATATATCACCCGCGCGATAGCGTCGCCGCCCGTCGCGCCACAAGCAATCAGCGCGGGCGGCGCGTCGGCAGCTCGGGATCGAGCAGGCGACACGGGAGGAGAACCGCGCGCGGCGACCGAACCGGGCCCGCCACCAGGCGTCGTGCATGCAGCTTCGGGATCAGCAGCTGCCTGCAGCGAGATAAGATTCCGTGAAAGGTTGCAGGGCCTGCGTGAGATAAAGTCAGCGTGACTAAGCCTTACGCAGGCACGCCGAGGGGGGAATCCACCCTCGCGCGTCGCCGTGTCATCGCCATCCCCGCGTTACTGATGGCTGCGGTGCTTACAGCCTGCCAGCGGCAAGAGCTGGTGGCCGGAATCAATGGCGTCGCAGGAAACGACGCAGGGACGGGCGAGGGCGGCGGCAGCCTGGCAGGCGCGGGAGGTGCGACCGCGAGTATCGCCGCAGGACAGGCGAACACCGGATGCGCGATCGGAAATTCGGGCGTCGCCCTGGCCAGCTATCCAGGCGTCACCGTGGTGGGGGACTGGAACGGGGACGGTCGCCTCGACTTCGCAGCCACGGTGTACAACTACGACTCCAGGACCGTCAGCGTGGCGCTGGGCAACGGCGACGGAACGTTTGGGGCGCGCCGAGACATCATCCTGGAAGAGCCCCCGGACCGGTTGGCCACCGGCGATCTCGACGGCGATCGCCATGACGATCTCGTCGTCCTCACTGGGGACGGTCCTTACTCGACCGTGTCGATCTTCTTCGGGCGAGGTGACGGCACCTTCCCGTCGCGGACTGACTACCGGGCTCAAGGCTTTCCGGGGACGCTGCTGGTTCGAGATTTCACAGGCGATGGCCACTTGGACATTCTGGCGTCGGACAGCCTTCTGCTGGGGCGAGGGGATGGCACGTTCGCGCTCGGTGTCTACTACGGAGCGGACTCCTACTCGACTGTGGTGGCGGGCGACCTCAACCGCGATGGCCTTCTGGATCTGGTCGCCCATGACAGAGTGGGGGAAGGGGGCGACATCCTCCTCAACTTGGGTGGAGGAGCGTTCGCGGCCACGCATCTCGTTCTGACCGAAACCCAGACCGTCCTGACGATGGCCGACCTCAACGGAGATGGCGTCTCCGATCTCCTGATCACCGACAACGGCAACCCCGGTAGCACAGACGCGGTGGACGTGCGGTTTGGGAATGGTGACGGCACCTTGGCTTCCCCAATGATAATGTCTTCGTGGGTCGGCAGTTATCTCGTCGCCGACGCGGACGGAGACGGAAAGCTCGATCTCGTCGAAACATTCGAGTTCATGCGCGGAAAGGGCGACGGCTCCTTCGCGTCTCCGGTCGTCAGCGCTCCGACAGACGGCGCATCGCTCATGGCGCTAGGCGACTTCAACGGCGACGGAAAACTCGATCGTCTGGAGAGCGATCGAGCCAACGTGGTCGACACCGTCCTGGGAAACGGCGACGGAACGTTCGGCAGCTTTCGAATCGGACCGTCCGCATTCGCGTTGATTGACGTCAATGAGGACGGAAACCCGGACGCCATCGACGGGACCGCAGACGCGCTGCGGGTGAGGCTGGGAAACGGGAACGGTGACTTCGGACCACCGATCGATTCCGCGGCGCCCTATTCAGCGGACTCCTTCGCCTTCGGCGACATCGATGGCGATGGCCACGTCGACATCGCGTTCGCGGCCCGGCAGGGCGACGACCTGGCAGTCATGTTCGGCGATGGGCACGGAGGATTTGGCGGGCTCATGCACCTGGCCAAAACAGCCTCCTCGAACCTCATTGGACTGGTCGACCTGGACGGCGATAGCCATCTGGACATCCTGCTGAGCGGGCTCAGTGATCCCGCTGGGCCCCAGGCGGGTCAGATTGATTTGACCGTCCGGTTCGGCGCCCCAGGTCGAAGCTTGGGCGGGGAGGTGACCTACAATTTCGCCCCCGACGGCACTGCGGTGTATTTGGTCGTCGCTGACGTCAACGGCGACGGCCTCCGCGATGTGGTCGTCGACCACGGAAGCCCTTCGGGCCTCACCACGTACCTCGCAGGGTCGTCCCGGACTTTTGAGGCGGGCGTCGAAAGCTCGCTTTCTTTCGAGAGCCTTTTGGCCGTCAGCGACTTCGATGGCGACGGTAGGGCCGACGCGATCGTGGGCTACGACCTGGACGTAGGCCTCGAACCCATGTTCCTTGTCCTCCATGGCGCTGGCGATGGATCATTTTCATCGAGAGCCGCTTATCCCTTGGGGCGCTACCCGGAACAGTTGGAGGTCGGAGATTTCAATGGCGATCAGGTCGACGACCTCCTGGTGGTGAATGATGGCGTGACGATTCTTCGCGGACGGGGCGACGGGACCTTCGACTGTCCGTCAGCCTTCCTGGGAGACGTGGCCCCGACCCACGTGCTCATCAGCGATGTCGACCGGGATGGGCGACCCGATGTCTTGGTGTCAGGGAGCAACGCCGTGGGTGAGAGTTTGAGTTTCCTTTTCACAGGAGCGTTTCTATGATCCCGATCGCGCGTTTCATCATGGGGCTCGGCCTCGCCGCCGCGGTTTCGCCGGCCGTCGCCCAAGCACAAGCGGCGAAGGCCGTCCCTCCGTCTCCGGTTCCCGCTGCGACTGACGTCGCTGCGCCCTCGCCGCCGGACAGGCCGTCCGTGCCACCCGTTGGGGCCCCTGGGCCAACCGCCGTTGCCGATGTCACCCTCAAGCCTCCTGCGGCAACGAATGCGCCCTCACCACCGCCGTTCCTTGGTCCGCGGGACGGCGAAAAGCTCGGCGCCGTCGGCTTCGGCGTCGCGCTGCTGCCGAGCACGCAGCTGGTCGGGACCTCCGGCGCCCTTGGCCTCAAGGCCTGGCTTACCGACACCGTCGCTCTCGCGCCGCTTCTCCTGGTTCGGTACACCTCGCCGAGCGTCGGGCCAAACACCTGGAACTTCAACCCCGAGATCGTGTGCCTGGTGGCCCCGTGGAAGAACCGGTGGACCCGATTCGAGGTCGGCGGTGGGGTCAGTGTCGCCGTCATGCGGACGTCGTTCGCCACGGGGGTGGTTTCCGAGTCCGGGGCTCCGGCGTACGAGATGTCCACCGGCGTGAATGTCTCGCTGCCGCTTCAGTTCGGCGTGGAGCACTTTTTCGCGCCGTGGTTGTCGCTGGGTCTTGCGGCGCGGATGCCCCTCGTCGAGTTCAATCACCAGAGCGGCGACAAGGAGCTCTCCGTCTCGCTCTCCACGAGCAACCTCCTCGCCCAGCTCTTCATCTACGCGGACTGAAGGTGCTGGAACAGGACCAGGCGCGACCGCCTCGATACCCATCACCCGCATCAGCCGCTGGACCCGCTTGCGGTTGATCGCGTGTCCCTCCTTCGTCCAAAGCGACGTACCAGATAAGTGAGTGCAGGTGGCAGCGCTCAATCCGTGTAGAAGAACAGCTGCCCTAGCAGACTGGTCGAGTCGACCGAGAAGGCGATCTGGTGGAAATCGCCCTGTTCCGTATAGGCGACCAGATCGGTTCGCGCCGCGATGCCCACCGATAACCAGCGGGTGAAGAAATGCTCTACGCCCGCTTGGATGGGAAGTGTCAGATCGAACGTCGATTCCAGGGCTGGGGCTTTGTTTATCGCGAAGCCGATCCCTCCCCCGAACTCCAACCGCGTGGAAGCATTCTTGAAGGGTGCGAACAGCACCACGAACTCGGGCCGGAGGTGCCACGAGGCGTCCATGTCCTTCGGCGAGGTATAGGAAAAGCCAAGGAGTGGAGCGATGGCCAAGCTCTCGCTCAGCCACGCCTTCAACGCGACTGCGCCGGAAGTGCCCAGGAGTTCGACATTCGGCAAGATGCCCACACCGAACCCCACGGCGCCTTTCATGCCCGCCGCGGCCTGAGTGGAGGCAGTGGAGACCCCGGACGCCGCGTCAGGCCCCGCGGCCTGAGGAGCTGACGTTGGCACGACGGCGATCGGCGGCGGGACGATGCTGTTCCCGGGCGTCGGCGCGGCGGCGGCGACGGGCGCAGGCTCTCGCTGGCCATTCTGTCCTTGCGCCACGGCGCTGCTCGACACGAGAAGGGTCACCGCGGTCAGCACAGAAGGCATTCGAAACACAGGTCCGCTCATGGTCACTCCTCACGTCAGTCGCCTGTCACGGCGCCGCGCTTTGATCGCCGAGGCGACAACGTACGCCCACGGTGATCCTTCCTTCAACGCGCGGCAGCGCGGATCCATCCGAGCCGCCCCCGCGTACCTCCACCTCTTGATCGGACAGCCACCCGCGGACGGCGGCCTCGAGGAATGGCTGGACGGCACCCGCGCCCACCACCCGGAGAGCCGCCTCCGTTCCCCACGCCAGCGCGTGATCCGTCCGGTCGATTCCGAAGCCTGCGCCCTGGACGGTGACGCGACCGAGTAACGCCTGCCCGGCCAGTTCCAGACCCAGCGCGCTGACGGGCAGACGCCAGACGGCGCCGAGGCCAGTGCACCACCGACGCCAGGTCACCGTTCCGCCGTCCTGTGCGTAATCTCTTTCCGTGTCCGCGACAAGGGTCAGCCGGACGCCCAGGCTGCGCCGCCGGACCTCGACCTCGACGCCACCGGTTCCTGCGATACCCGCGCGATCGACCGACGTGCCGACAGCAGCGCCGAGCAACAGCACGGGGCCCGGCGGCGCGGGAAGTGCCGGCGCAGCGACATATGCGGCCGGAACGCGGTCGGGAACGGCGAGGGCCGCTGGCGGCGGATGAAGGTCCGGTTGTAGCAACGACAGCTCGGCGCTGCGCTCGATCTTCCAGGTGGCGATGATGACGGCGACGGCGAGGGCCAGTGCCTGACAGGTCGCCCGTTCGCCCGAGGGGGGGGCCAGCGGGCGATATAGCAGCAGGCTCCCGTCCAGCCCTCGAACCGTGATGGCCACAGCCGAGCCGACCGGATCGATGGTGACGTACGCGTCCTGGGCATCGGCGCCCGTTTGCGGCAACATACCGGGTAACAGCGCCGCTACCTGGGCGGGGGCCGGGCATTCGCTGGTGCCACGCAGCACCAGCCCGGTCCCCTCGCCGAAGATGGGCAGCGACAAGGCCTGCACCGTCAGCAGAGAGGCGAGGACCATCGTCATCACGGCTGCCTCGCTGGATGCTCCACGCTTGGGCCCTGCGGGAATTCCCGGAGATACTGCTGCCTATCCCTCTCGGCGCCGGCAGCGTCGCCGGTGCGGCCGCGGCAGGACGCCCGACCGAGTAGCGCCCGGGCGCGCTCTCCGGACGCCAACCGGGCCGTCGGATCAAGCGCGCGATCGAAGTCAGGCAGAGCTTCGGGGCAACGACCACCGAGGGAGCGAAGCTCGGCTCGGGTCACCATGATCTCGGCAGTCTGACCGGCCCCGGACAGCGACAGCTGATCGAGCAGGCGCAGGGCGCCAGGCCGGTCCCCGAGTCGCAGCAGGACCTGGGCGCGCAGCTTCGTAGCTTCCAGCGACAGGACACCGTGCGGATATCGCGCCGTATAACCGTCGAGGATGGCCAGGACCTCGTGATCGTCTCGCGCGCGAAAGGCGACCAGGGCTCTTCGCAGCGAATCCGCCTCGGCCGCGAGTTGGCGAGCGGGCGACCCGTCGACGTCTTGGTGCGCCGGCGGGTCGGATGCGCCCATCGTCCTTGGCATCGCTCGCGACGCAGCCGGCTGGCGGATGGCGTAGGCCGGCTGTGACGCTGAAACAGGCGCCGCCGCCGGGCCGACTTCGTGAGGCCAAGGCGGCAGCGCCGAGGGCAGCGGGGCCACAGGCATCGGCGCCGCCGCGTGACCGAGCGCGACCGCACGCCTGGCGATCGGGTGCCCCGCGCTGCCCTGTCTTGCCACGGGCGCGGTTGCCGTCGCGCCCCGTTGCCAACGACGCACCAGCATACTGACGGTCGCACGCGCCGCGCCCCCCGCGGCCGCCAGGCACAGCAGCACCACCAGCACCCTGAGCGCGATCGACGCCGCCCGCCCTGAGTGAGTCCCCACGGGGACACGGCCGAGCGTGGGCAGGCGCCCAGCAGCCGACAGCATGCGGAGCTGACGGCTCAACCGAGCGTCTTCCGGCCGCTCGTGACCTGCCATGTCCCGAAGGCGACCCTGGACCTCGCGGGTCCCCCTCATCGGGTCTGCCTCTTCGCCAGCTGCTTCTCGTAGTGCCGGCGAAACCTCTGCCTGCCTCGGTAAAGGTGCATCCAGACTGTCGCGAGGGGCCGGCCGGTCAGGGCAGCGATCTCCTCCCCCGTGAATCCCTCGATCTCGAATAGGATGACCACGCTGCGATACTTCTCGTCGAGACGGTCGAGCGCGGCGTAGATCTCCAGGGCCGCCTCTCGTCGTTCCATCTCGTCGATCGCCGAGGGACCGGGGGCCGCGACGTCCTCCGTGTAGTCGCGGGACATGCCGCGTATCCACCGCCGCAGGCGTTCGCGCTGCCGTCTCCTGGTGGCGACGTTCTCGGTGATCTTGTACAGCCAGCTCGTCAGCGCCGCGTCGGCCCGAAGCTCGGGCAGGCGGCGGTGCACCACCATGAACACGTCCTGCACCACGTCGTCGCAATCGACGAGCGGGCCGCCCAACCGGGAGGCCCACCGCTCGATCTGGCGGCGGTGCTTCTTGAAGACCTGCGACACGTCGAGCCGTCCTGGCTCGGGCGGGACGGCGGAGCGCGCGATGTTTTCGCGAACCATCCCCCCTTCATCGCACAACCGGTCCTGGACCTTTCATCTAAACCGCCTGCCCCCGAAGAACCTGCCGATCATCGCCCGCCGTGGAGTCTGGCGGCACAGGCCCGCATCCAGAACGCGGCGGCCCGGACTCTGTCGCCGGCCTCCTCGCGCATCTGAAACGTCGCGCTACCTGGGCTCGCGCGTCTGCAGGTCGGTCAGGCTTCCCACGCGGTACCAGCCGTAGCCGTAGGGGGGAAGCTCCAGCTTGTACGTTCCCCGGCGATCGCCGCGACTGTGGTCCTCGCACAGCAGGTTGATCAGGGGCTGCCCTGGCAGGTCGGTCAACCGGATGGTCGCCTCGCGCGCCTCGGCCGACAAGTTGTGGACGGCCAGCAACGCATTGCCGCGCCAGTCGTAGCGCATCGCCAGCACGCCCGGGACGCCTGCATTCAGGACCCGCCAGGTCCCCCAGCCGATCTCGGGGCATTCCTTGCGCATGCGGATCATCCGCTCGGTCCAGTTGAGCAGGGAGTTGGGCTGCCGCCGCTGGTCGGCGACGTTCACCTTCGCGTAGCCGAACGGCCCGTCCGCGATCACGGGGACGCGCGAACGCTTCGCCAGGGTGAACCCGCCGTTCGCGGCCGAGGACCACTGCATCGCCGTGCGGGCCCCCTCCCGCTCGGGCAGGGACAGGTCGTCGCCCATGCCGATCTCGTCGCCGTAGCGGATGACCGGCGTGCCGGGCAGGGTGAACATCAGGCTGTACGCCATCTCTAGCCGGCGCTGATCGCCGCCCAGCATGGGGGCCAGGCGGCGGCGTATGCCGCGCTGGTAAAGCTGCATGTCTTTGTCGGGCCCGAACGCTGCGAACACGCGCTGCCGTTGCGCCTCGGTCAGCCGCCCCAGATCCAGCTCGTCGTTGTTGCGCAGGAAGTGCGCCCACTGCGCGGTGGGCGCCTGCACCCGCGTGCGCTCGAGCGCGCGGGTCAGCGGCCGCACGTCGGTGGTGGCCAGCGCGTAGAACAGGTTCTGGTTCACCTGGAAGTTGAACATCATGTGCATCCGGTCGCCGTCGTCGCCGAAGTAGCTGAGGTCCTTGTCCGGCGTGATGTTCGCCTCCGCCAGCAGCACGGCGTCGCCCGTCCGCCACTGCAGGAACTCGCGCAGGTCGCGCAGATACTCGTAGCGCTGCCCACCGCCCTGATCGGGCCGCTTGTTCTGGATGACGAAGGGCAGGGCGTCGACGCGGAACCCGTCCACCCCCAGCTCCAACCAGAACCCCATCACCTTGCGCAGCTCTTCCTGCAGGGCGGGATTGCTGGTGTCCAGGTCCGGCTGGAAGTCGTAGAAGCGGTGGAAGTAGTAGGCGCGCGCCTTCTCGTCGTAGGTCCAGGTCGTCTTCTGCACGCCGGGAAAGACCATGCCGCGGTTGGCGTCACGCGGCTTCTTCTTGGACCAGACGTAGAAATCACGGTACCGCGAGCTCTCGTCCGCGCGCGCCTGCTGGAACCAGGCGTGCCGGTCCGAGGTGTGATTGATGACCAGGTCCATGATGACCCGGATTCCCCGCACGCGCGCCTCGTGCGTGAACTCGACGAAGTCGCCCAGGGTCCCGTGCGGTGAATTGACCCCGTAGTAGTCGCTGATGTCGTACCCGTTGTCGCGGTCCGGCGTCGGCTGGAACGGCAGCAGCCATAAGCAGGTCACCCCCAGCCCAGCCAGATAGTCCAGCCGCCGCGCCAGCCCCTGAAAATCCCCCACGCCGTCCCCGGTCGTGTCCATGAAACTGCTCACGTCCAGGCAGTAGATGACAGCGTTCTTGTACCAGAGGTCGTCGATCATGGGTGGGTGGGCCCGCGCCTGAGGGCGCGTATGGAATAGATAAGGCGTCGCGTGCTGTTCGCAACGCCACGGGGTGCCGATCTGTGGGTGGCGTCGCCACCCGACGCGTGTATCGCGCTGACGGTCTCGGGCCAGATAGTTCGCCGTCTCTCAAATCTGTGACCGCGAGTCGGCCATATGACGGGTCGGTCGCTCGTGCGGCGTTGGCGCGCGACGTGGCCGACGCTGACAAGATTTACCTTCGTTTAACAAGATCCGGAGCCTGGCGACAAAGATGACGTATGTGGCGCGCCGCTCGGTTCCCTAGGGTTCGGCCGGTCGATACGGACCGAGCCGTTCGCGATCGCCGGCTGGTTCTGTCTCTGACCCTTTGCGGCTTGATGGCGGTTGGGCCGGCGTGTGGTTCCACCGCAGGGGACGGGACGTCAGCGACGGGCGGGCAAGACGGGAAGACGACCGGCAGTGGCGGCGCGACCGGAAGCGGCGGCGCGGTCGGAAGCGGCGGCGCGACCGGAAGCGGCGGCGCGGTCGGAAGCGGCGGCGCGACCGGAAGCGGCGGCGCGGTCGGAAGCGGCGGCATCGTGGGAAGCGGCGGCGCCGTCGCAACCGGTGGCAGCAATGGAACCGGTGGGCGCGCGGGAACGGGTGGTGTCACGGGAGACGGCGGAAGTGGGCCAGCAGGGGGCGCAGGCGGTGGAGATCGCGGGGCACGCGGGGGTGGTGGGACGGCCGGCAGCCGAGGCGGCGCGGGCGGCGGGACCGCCGGCGGCGGAGCGGGGACCGGAGGGGACGGAGGTGCCGGGGCATACCGGCCCTGTCCCACGACCGCAGGTACGGCCTGCGCGGTGCTGCCGCTCGGTGACTCCATCACCGAGGGCTGCTGCACGGCGCCCGAGGGCGGCTATCGCATCGAGCTCTTTCATCAGGCTCTGCAGGCCGGCAAGAACATCACCTTCGTCGGAAGTCTGACGAACGGCCCCACCACCGTCGACAACAAGACCTTCCCCATGAACCACGAAGGACACGGGGGGTACACGATCGCGGGCGGGGGAAACGGCGCAATCGCCGGGAGCATCACGGACAAGGCCATCTCGAGCTACCACCCCAACATCGTGCTGCTCATGATCGGCACGAACGATCTCAACGGCAACATCGACGTCGCGAACGCCCCCACCCGGCTGGGGATGCTCATCGACGAGATCATCACGGACGCGCCCTCCGCGCTGGTGGTCGTGTCGACCATCATCCCGATCTCCGCGCCCGGCCAGGACCAACGAACGCAGACTTACAACGCCGCGATCCCGGGGCTGGTGAACACACGCGCCGCCGCTGGCAAGCACGTCATCCTGGTTGACAACTACGCCGGCTTCTCCAAGAACGCGAGCTACCAGACCGCCCTCAAGGCCGACGGACTTCACCCCAACACCGCCGGTTACGTCATCCTCGGGGACGGCTTCTACGGCGCCATCGCGCCGTTCCTGCGCTGATTCACGGACGATCGCCGCTAGGCGGGCGAGGCCAGCGCACTACAGCGCGTCGGCGGTGAAGTCCAGGCTGTCGTTGGGGATGGACGTGCCAGGGCACGCGATTGGACCGGCGACCTTCGCCAGTTGAAGGGCCGACGGACCATTGTTGTCCAGGTTCAGCGTTCCCTCGGTCGAGCAAGCCATGGAGAACGGTTCCGTGGTGGTGCCCTGGACGAGCCATGTCGCTTCGGTCACCGCGACCGGGGCCGTCGTTGAAGAGCCCAGATTGTCCGCGGTGGTCGTCAGATGCAGGAACTGCGACTGGGACGGGCCGCGGAACCGGAAGTTGCAAAACGCCCCCGCGCAATACTGATTGGCGGTCAGCCCCGCGCCTGTCCAGGAAGATATCGTGCCCGAAATGTCGGCGAACAGGGCAGAGCTATTCGGCGCGTAGTCCATCGCCGCCGACAACGACCCGGTCCCGGGCGTCGCGCCGCACGCTCCGAGCCGGGTGATGCCCCGAAGGGAAACCCGGATGCTCTTCAAGTTGCCGATGGGCCCCGTGTCGTAGATCTGCGTCAGCGTCGAGCCTGGGCCGACGCAGTACCATGCGTCGCCGTAGGGGTCCGTGGCCGGCAGGCGGAACACCCCCGCGGAGAGCGGCTGCGCCTGTCCCGCGGGTTTGACATCGCCGAGCCACGACACCGTCATCCGCCCCGTGCGCCCGAGTGTCATGTCCCATCCGAGCACGACCGGGTCGTAACGAGTCATCTCGTAGTTGCCGAGCGGCGCGGTAATCGGGGCGTCGGAGGTCTTTCCCGTACCGGTGGTCCCCGCCGGGCACATTCCACCGGGACACAACATCGACGATGGCGTGGCGAAGGAATAGTTGGACGAGCTGTACATCTTTCGGTAGACGAACAGCATGTGCGTGTAGGCCTTGCTCGGTTTGAACTGCGCACACTGCGTGCCGGCGCCGAACGGTCCCCACCACAGAAGCTCCTCTCCCATGCAGGGTGAGGCTGAACTGGTGCCCCACAACTCGAAGTTGAAGGGACCCCAGCCGGTCAATACAAACGAGACAGCATTGTCGCCGCCGGCCACCAGCGGCGACGGCAGCACGTACGTCTTGCCGAAGACGGTCGCGCCATTGGGAATTCCAAAGGTCGTGCCATCGTTGGTGCAATCAATCTCGGTGTCGGACCCTGCGCCGATACCGGCACTTGGTGTGCAGGCGGCGCTCGCCGGTAGGCCGCCTGGCGCGCCTCCACCGCCCGCGCCTGGCGCGCCGTCGCCGCCCGTTGCCGAGGTGCCTCCGCCCGCCGAGACGCCTCCCGTCGCCGGTGCGCCTCCCGTTGCAGGCCTGCCTCCGGTGGCCGAGACGCCGCCCGTCGCCGGCGCTGCCCCCGTCCCCCCGTCGCCTCCAGCGGCCGAGACGCCTCCCGTGGCCGGACGGCCCCCCGTCGCCGAACGGCCTCCCGCCGACGTCCCGCCTCCTGTGGCCGAGGCGCCTCCTGTCGCGGAAGCGCCGTTTGCCCCGCCCCCTGCGCCGGACCCGCCGGCGCCGCCCGATCCACCGCTGGAGTGACATCCGACGAGGACAGCGCCCACGGCACCGACCATCAATCCACCCAGAACAGCGCCCGAGCCCGCACGCCCCATGAAGGGACAGTAACATGACCGGGCCGCGCGCGGTCGGCACCCACCCGTGTCGTCGCGTGGCCGCGCCAACGCGCCCCTTGCGTTCTCAATACATGGGCTTGTCTCGGGCGCGCCGTCGGACAGCGTCTAGCTAGCCGGCTGGTGCGGACGGTAGCGTGGCGGCATAGACTCGGACGGAAGGGGACGCGATGCGCACCGCACCGATGACGGCCCACCTAAAAGTCGACGGCCCGCCGATCGCCTTCTGCCGCCCGTGTACCAAGAGGGCGCGCCAACTGGACCTCGCGCCCGACGGCTGCTTCGTGGTCACGTTCTGCCCCGCGTGCCTCGTGCTGATGAAGCGGCGCTGGTTCCAGGTGGTGCTCGATGAAACGCCACGCTCGGCCGAACAGCGACTGAAATGGAGCTTCAGTCAGTGGTGGCGCAGCATGAGGTTCCGCAACCGGCGTCCCAGCCGTCTCTCCCCCTTTCCTGAAGACGCCCTGCTCGAGCGGTTCTGCACGAGGTGTCGAGGAGGAATCAGCCGCGGCCGCAAATGGGGGATGCGCTTCGTGCCGTGCAGCGGCTGTATTGACATGTTGCACTCGTTCCTGGCCGTCAACCAGCCTCCCCTTCCGCCCGGCCCGCCGCCCCCACCGCCGAGGCCGGAGGAGGGCACCGCTCCTTGGCGGTGGGACGGCGACACTCTCGTCGACGCACATGGACGGGACCTGATGCTCTCGACTCAATTTGGAGACTTTCCCGCGACCCGCCGGGTAGACGAGCTCATGCGTGCAGCCCCCGGGATGGAGGCGCTCCTACGCAAGCACGAATGGGTGAACATGAAGTGTCCAGAGTGCGGCAAGCGCAACCTCGAGGGGCACGACAAGGCCTGTGCTGTCGCCAAGTTGTTGGTGACCGTAGACCTTCCCGCGACCCCCTTTGCAGACGAGCTCATGCGTGCAGCGCCCGAGATGGAGGCGCTCCTGCGCAAGCACGAATGGGTAAACATGCAATGCCCGGAGTGCGGCGAGCGCAAAGCAGAAGGGCACGACAGGGCCTGTCCCGTGGCCAAGTTGTTGACCCAGATCCCCCGCCCAGGGTGATTCGCCGAACAGGCGCGGATGTCGTGCTCGGGCGAATCAACCTGGTGGGGGGTGCGAGGGACTGTCGATGCCTTTTCCTGCATCAACTATTCGCCCGCCGCCCGGAAGGCAGAACGGGGATGGCAACGCCGGCTGGTACACCAGTCCAGTCATCTTCCGCGTGGCCGGAAACTCGGGGGGAGCGGGCAGCGGTGCAGCGGGTGCCGGTCCGATCAGGGCAGGTCCAGTCACATTCCCCAGGGAGATGCTGATGTCCGGGCGGTCAGCGAGGCAGGTAGCCGGCGTCCACGATCGTTAGGTCTGATTCCCTCACCACGATTCGGGCGTTCATGCCGATCGCGAAGGCATTCGTTTTGACCGACCACTGACGGTCGTTGCTCGCAGCCTTGGATAGAACCGCCTCGACGGGTAGCCGCCACGGCCATCCTTGTGCCTCAGCGTACCGTCGCGCTGCTTCGATGACTCGTTCGCGAATGTCGGGGTTAGTCTCTTCCATGTGCTATCGCGGTTCAGGTGACTCACCCTGTGGCGGTCCCGGTATGAATTGCACAGAGAAGCGCTGCGTGCCGACCATGATGTTTCCGATTTCCGCGCCTTCGCAAACAAGTTGTTGAATCGAGAGATACCCGTTTCTGATCGGAAAGCGAAGCCCGGTCATCAGACCGGCCAACCCCCGCACCGAAAGCTGAGCAATCGTTTCGGCCAAGCCTTCTTCGAGATAGCGAAGGATGGCAGACCGCCAGTACGCCGAAGCATTGAGACGCGCACGAAATTGTCGCAGATATCTGAAACGAGGCCGCAGGAAAGAATGAACCATCTCGTGGATTCGTGCCAAGTCCTGCTCGGCCGCGGAACCGGCCGTCGAATAGCTGGCGTCGCCGTACCACCAGGTCTCTCCGTGCCCTGCCGGAAGGGAGGGATCGCCGGTCAGGGTGGGCTTGCGCCACAGCTGTCCGGCCTGCGTGTCGGCCTCAACGTTGACCAAACCTGCGCTCTTTACGCGTGTTACCTCGGCCAGGGTTGGCCCCCTGGTGATCTGCAGCTGCTTGGCACTACGTCGAAGTAGTATGGCCATCACGGCCGTGATGCCCGCCGTGATGACCGCTGACGCAAACGCCTGCCCGGCGCTATCAAGATCGGCCTCGCCCTGCGCCCGTATGGCGGTCGTTCCGAAGAAGACCAAGTCCCTGACCACACCCTCGATCGACCATCCGATGAAAAAGGCGCCCAGCAGGAGCAAGCCGACGTCCACCACCTCCCCGACGCCAAAGACATGCGAGCCTGCCCAGATGACCACCGTCGCCGTCAGGAGCGCTAGGTTCTCGACAGAGAGGAGAGCGTCGAGCTGAGCCGCCAGCGCGGCCGGCATGTACTTCTTGGACCGCACGATCGACTCTCTGACCTTGTCGCTGGCGGACCAAGCCGACACCGCAACGGACATTGTGCCTCCTCATATCCCGACGGTGGCGCCGGGCAAAACGTGCCATACCACCGCGACTCGCGCTTGGGAAACTGGATGAAAGCGTCCGTCCTGCTGTGCAGCGCTTCCATAGGCCGCCAGGTCGGTTCGTCGGCTGGACGACTGCGCCCGACCGACGAGTTCTCGGTTCATCCTTCTTGCCGGTTCGCGGGAGGGCATGCGAGCGGAGGAGCGGGGAGGCGTATGTTGCATCCGGTCCAAGCCTGACCGGCGCGGATCATTGAGGATGACGCGCGCTCAGGCGGGTCAGGAGCGGACTACGGCGGAGCTCAGGTGGGTCCGCAACCGGCAGAACTTATCGCGGTGTCACTGTTCGGGCGGGTCGCTCGTACCCGGACCCGTTCCGCGCTCGCCGCCCGCGGCTGTCTCGTGACGTCGCCGCAGCGACAGGTACCGCCGGTTGCGAAGCGCTCGTTACCAGTAGGTACGGAACAACTCCGCCGACTCGGCCTTCCCGGCGTCGGTCGATCGGGGCGGCGCCGTCGGCGCGCCGTTCACGAACTTCCTTCCGCCGCGATGATTGACGTACCGGCGGCTGCGCGTGAACCCCATCTGCAGGTACTTGCGCGCCATGTCCATCCCCACGAAGTCACCGCTCCGCCCGTATTCGAGAAACCTCTTCCAGAGCGCCGCCGTCGACGCCTTGGCTCGAGCCGGGGTGGCGAAGCGCCACAGCGGCAACAGTTCGCCCTTGTACGGCTGAACGGTGAGCACGCCTTCCTCGCCCCGTCCGATGCGGTAGCGGTGCGGTTCGCGCCGGTAGTCCACATCGCGGACGTTCGCGGCCCGCAAGCGAATCGGCCCGCGCGCATCCTGCGTGCGCACCGGTCGCCCGCGCTGGAAGACGTCAACCTTCCCCTGGCCTTGCAGACGAGCAGCCGCCGCGCGCACCGGCTGCATCAACGGTCGCCAATCATCCGGTCGCAGCGCCCGGGCGATTTCCGAAGGACAGGCGGTCGCCGTCCCGCGATCGGCGAGTAGCGCCAGCACCGCCTTCTCGATCTGCTTGGACGTCATGCGGGTCGCCGCTTCCAGATGGGAGCAGCGACCGTCGGCGTCAAGGCCGGGGTCTGGACTTGCCGCGTGAACCGCCGTTGGATCTGGCGCGGCGAACACACCGCCATCCTTCAGGCCGAATCGGCCGATCAGGAGGCCGTTGCCTATGCGAAACGCGGCCCGGCGCGAGGTCGCTCGTCCGTGACGGCCATGGCCGGGACGGGCCTGCCGGTCTGTCCGGTCCGGCTCGCGCGGCCTTGGACGGCGCGCGGAGAGGGCTGGCACAACAAATGCGTATCGAAGAGTCCATGCGTCGATTCGTCGAACACGCGCTACGCGGGATGTCCAGATGGCTCGTCGGAACCGTGCTGATAGCGGGTCTGGCAACGGGCTGCGCCGGTACCTACGGCGCCACGGTCACCGACGATGGTTACGGGCCGGATCTCGTTTACGCCGCGCCCGGCGTCCAGGTGATCGCGGACTACGACGAACCCATCTTCTACTCGGACGGCCTGTATTGGCGGTATTACGGGGGCACCTGGTATCGCTCGCCGTATTACACGAGCGGCTGGGTGGTGGCAGCGCCGCCTCCGGCGATTCGTCGCATCGACCGTCCCCATGCCTTCGTTCACTACCGCCCGCAGGGATGGGTCGCCCGCCAGCGTTACGCCGGACCTGGCCCCCGGGCCGATCGCCAGCACTGGGGCCACCCCGAACCGCGGCGGTTCGATGCGCGATCGGCCGGCCCCGGGTTCCACGCCCCCACCGTGCGGGGAGGGCCGCCACCGCGCGGGATGAACCGCGGCGGACCGCCGCCCCGCGGCTTCGGCGGCGGTCGCGGGCCGCGCCGATAACGGCGGCCGCGGAGGACGATCCCGATCTGCTTGGGCGCGCGCCCGGAAGTGCCTACAGCAAGTTCAAGTAGGCGATGATGTCCGCCTTGTCTTGCGCGTTCGGGGCGTGCGGTGTTGGGTAGCTGGCGCTGACGGGGAAGGCGATAGACAGGAACTTCTCGTAATGGTCCATCAGGGCCGCCAGGTCGGCGGCCGAGTTGTCGTGAAAGTACGGCGCGGTGTTCTTGATGCCCCACAGGGGTGGGATCTTGAAGCGATTCAGATCGTTGACGTCGCCCGTCACCAGCGCGCGTCCGGGGTCTGGTGTCGCGACGGTGAGCGTCTGCCCAGGATTGTTCGGGTCGGGAAACGTGAACTGGAAGGTTGGGTTGCCGAGCGTGTTGAATTCGGACACGTCGACGGTTTCGAAGCGCTGCGCCGGCGTCCCGGCCGTGAAGAACTCTTCGTTCGCCATCACACCGCTGTGGCATTTGCCGCACACGTTGAAACCGGGCGCCGCCGGATCCGCCACGAACCACTGTCGCCCGCGCTGTTCTTCGGGCGTATTGCCAGGCGGTAAGTCAGGCGCCGGACCACCCTGGCTGTACTGGTACAAAGCAGTGCTCGAGAAGAAGCTGGACCCATGCTCGAACTGACCGATGAGGGACAGTTCCGTCGCCGTGGGCACGATCGTCGCCTGCGCGTGCCCCTGGATCGCGCCCAGCGCCTGCTGGGAGAGGTCGGCCGCTCGACCGTCCCACATCAGGACGGGGTCCAGGGCCGGGGTGTTGATCGTCGTGGGGACGCTGCGGCGCAGGACGATCGTCGTCGCGCTGGGATCCGACGCCAAGGTCACGCCCGCGGGCAGGTTGATGGTCACGCGAAACGTGGCCCTTTGCTGGAGCAGCGTGTAGTTCGTGCTGGCGCCGTCATCGCTGTCGATGGGCCGGAACATGGGATCGCTGGGATTGGCGCTGAAGAGCGCCTGAATCTGGGCCGGCGTGACCGTGCCCGTCCCGGGGATGTGACAGGTCGTGCAGGTCCTGCCGTTGCCGCCGAATTGCTCTGTCGTGAACAGATACTGGGGATCGGCATCGTTGCCACCGCTCCCGCTCGTCGAGCCCCCGCTTCCCGACACGCCGGCCGAGCCGCCGCTACCGGAAACACCACCGCTCGCGGTGCCGCCGGTCGCAGCAGGTGAACCGCCGCTGCCTGCTGGTGGTGCGGACCCCCCGGTGCCGTCAGGCGGGACGGCGACGCCGCCGCTTCCCGGCGCCGCGGGGGCACCGCCACTGCCGGCCACGACGGGAACCCCGCCGCTGCCCGGCGGTTGGGACGCGCCGCCGCTTCCGCCCGTCATGGCAGACGGCGCTCCGCCGGAGCCGCCCGCAGTGCCCCCGCTTCCGTTAGAACCTCCGCTGCCGGGAAGGGCCGTCACTCCGCCAGTCGCGGTTACTCCGCCAGAGCCTTCGTGACTGGCAGCGCTTCCTCCCAGGCCGCCCGTACCCACCGCCACCGACGAGCCTCCCTGGCCGAAGAGTCCATTGGATCCGCCAGGACCCCCGGACCCGCTCGATCCTCCCGAGCCGAGGCCGCTCCCGCCGCCCACGGCGGTCGTACCAAGGGAGCCTCCTTGAGGGGAGCCGCCGGCACCGCCAGTGCCCGGGGCCGGACCCAATACCTGCCCGCCCGCGCCACCCGGTCCCATACTTTTCGCACCGCCGGCGCCGGTATGCCCCGCGGCCCCTCCGGTTCCCTGTTTGGCCACGCCTCCGCCGACGCCGGGATTCGATCCCTGCGGATCACCACAGGCACCTAGGGAGACAATGAGGGGGACGGCAGCCACCAGGGATCTGAGTTTCATGAATCACGCACGGGTCGGTACGCTTTTCACCGCAGGCGACGCAGTCGAGTTGGTGGACGCGGTGGGGTGTGAGCTCAGGGCTCGAGGGGCGAATTTATCGCCGGAGCCTTACTGATCGCAAGGACGGTTTTTTGTGAGCTGGGTCACCTGGTTTGACCTGGCCCAGTGTCTCAGCATCGCCCGGAGCGGGAGGTCTTCCAGTCCGTCACCGTCAATGTCTGCCCTGGCGTGAATGACCAACCGATCCGTATAGCCATCGCTTCAACAGTCCGGGCGCCGTGAATCAGCGCGGCGCTATAAGGGTCCAGATGAAGCAGGTGCTATTCGTCCAGGGTGGGGGCAAAAACGCGCACGACGATTGGGACAACAAGCTGGTCGCCAGTCTGCAGCAGTACCTCGGATCGGCCTACGCCATCGCCTACCCGCGGATGCCGGACGAAGAAGCTCCGAACGCCCATCGGTGGCAGACGAAGATCGCCGCAGAGCTGGCGAAGCTTGGCGAAGGGGCCATCTTCGTCGCGCACTCGGTGGGCGCCGCCATCGCGCTCGACTATCTGGCGGCGGCCCCGCCGGCACGACGCCTGGCGGGCATCTTTCTGCTCGCGATACCCTTCATCGGCGAAGGGGGATGGCCCAGTGATGAGTTACATCCCATCGAGCAACTGGCGACCGCGCTGTCGGACCTGGCAGGCGAGATCCCGCTGCATTTGTATTTCGGCGGGGATGACGAGACCGTACCACCCCAGCATGGCCATCTGTTCGAGAAGACCGTGCCGCGTGCCCGTGTCTCATTCTTGCCCGGCCGCGATCACCAACTGAAGAACGATCTGTCCAGCGTCGCGCGCGATATCCAGCGACTGGCCCGCTGAGCCGAAGGCGGCGGGCTACCGAGGTTCACTCGGATAACGCGCCGGCGATCTCGGGGTGGTTGAGGAGCTCAGGGGAGATCGCGAGTGTCGGGTGCGCCCATCGAACGTACCACTTTCGCACAGCCGGACGCCGATAGCTGCGTGACCACGAAGACCTGCGACTCCGCAGCCGATCCTCCGGTGGCGTGCGCGTCGCGCCGGAGCAGCAGGTCTTCCAGTCCATCACCGTCAATGTCTGCCCTGGCGTAAAGGACCAGCCGGCCCGTCCAGCCATCGCTTCGTAAGCTGGCTTCGTCTGAGCCCTTGGCGCGGACACTCAGGGACGGATCGAACTGTCGCCACCCTCGGCACGCCTTCGCGGCTGCGGCGGCCTCGTCTTCGTCGTCCGGGCTATCGAGCATCGCCAGGCCGGGGGGCAGCTTCCCGATCCCCTGCTTCGAAATCCGAAACCAACCGAGGTAGCTGCGGGAAGCGGGCTTCGCCTTCTCGAGGGCCGACAGGGCGAAGCACAAGGCCCCTTGCTGCCACCAGACGGGCCAATCGACCGGATTGTCCAGCTCGAACCTGAGGTGGATGACATCCAGGAAATCGCGACAGGTCTTCACCTGCCTCTTCTTTCCGTCGTTGACCTTCACCTCCCACGTGTCGGGCAGGGCGCGGGCCAGCGCCGAGGTCGCTTCCGAGAGGGAGCTAATCCCGGCTGCCTTGGATAAGTACACGGGCACGACGTCGTTCGCCGATGCCGGACCGACGGCAGCGAGCAGCGTGAACAGGATGGTGAAGGTCATGGGCGCTCTGGGACGTTGCGATTCAGAATGTTAAGGACGATTGTCCAAGGCCGTCGACAAATGGAGCCGTAAGGCCGAGGCTCGAGCCTTCGAGTGGACGAGGTGGTTAACCAACTCGTCGAGCGCCTTCTCATCTGCCTTGCGATAGTGGTCGGACACGTACTCATCGAAGGCTGCCAGCGTATCCCGGTCGAGCCTGCGCAGTCCGACTTGAAAGCTGTAACGCTTCGCCTTCTCTCGGTTGCTGGCAAGATCGGCCTCGTACTTGGCACGCATCACTGGATCGTGAATCTCTTCCGGGGCGACGCCCGCAGGAAGTCCAGTGTCAAACGGTGGCGCGACGTTCAGCATCGGGACGTCGTCGAAAGCGAAGTCAGGGACAGCCTTTGCGTCGATGGCGTTGAAGGTGTCGAGGAACAGTCGCATCTTCTCCGCCGTGGCTGCCGCAGGAGCAGCCCCCGTGTCGGCGGTGGATTCCAAGAGAGCCAGTGCCTTCTTGAGTGCATCGAGGTCCGCCGTCTTAGATGAGCAGCGGGAGTGTGCGATCTGGCTTCCCCGGATCCATCAACGTAACCGCAGGAGCCAGTTCGGCCCGTACATCGTGCCACCGATGAGGGTGGATCCGTCGGCCGACACCGCAGCGACGTCAGGGTTCAGCAGGTCGACGTCGCCGGGCGTTCCTCGCAGGCGGGAGAGGGCCAGCGAGGGCGAGCTGGAGGAGCCGTCCCAGACCAAGATCATCTTGGTGAAGTCCGGCCCTGGCCCGAGATGGTAAGCGCCGACCACTTGCGCTCCGTCACGGCTGAGCCAGAAGAAGTAGTCCGACTGATCGCTCGCGCTGGCGCCGGCCGGCGGCGGCGGCACCGACAACAGGCGCCCGTCGCCCGTAGGGGACACGAGCACCGCACTGGCGCTCCCGCACCTCAGCAGGATTGTCCCGTTCGCCACGATGGCGACAGGTTCCGAGATCGTCGCGTCGCAACCGGTCACGGTCCGTGCGGGCGCACCGGGGGCTAGCACCACGGTGTCGATTGGAGGAATGGGACCAGCCCAGCTGATCTCGTCGCGGTCGACCGTGCCGCCGCTGTACCCGTAAGCCAGGGCGGTGCCTCCGTCGTTCACAGCGAAGGGGAGGGTGAGCGAGTTCGCCGCCAAGGGTGCGATTTCGACCATGCCCTCGCTCTTGGTCCAGCGGAAGGGCCGGGACTTTTCCCCGGTGGCGTCGAACGAGAGCCCGAGGAGCGTCTCGCCGTCGGGGCTGATGGCCTCGACCGCGCTACCGACATCGCCGGGCAGAAAGCCGAGGCGCGCAAAGCCGCCGTCGAGGGTCCAGCGAAAGCCTTCCTCCCCGTCAGCGTTGACATTGACGGTGCCGGCGAAGGTCATGCCGTCGTCGGAGACTCCGACAACGTTGATCCGCCAGGTGCCGAGGTCAAACGTTGTGACCGTGGTCCCCACGATCCTGGCGATGAGTGTGCTGCCCTGACGGACTGCCACAATTGTGGTGCCATCGGCGCTGAACTTCGTGGGCCCCAAGGCGGCAATCCCTGGGATCACCTGCGCGCCGGTGGCAGCCGTCCACCGTACGACACCCCCTCCGAGATCATTCGGCGTCCCGACCACGACTGTCCCGTCCCCGGAAATGGCCAAGGGAATGAAATCCAGCACCGTCGCCAAGGGCGCAGCGGCGCCGCCGACCCCTGCCGGACTCTGGCCTCCGCCTGCACCACCACCCCCTCGGGCCCCACCGCCGCCCGCCCCGTCGGTCGCCGCCGGACCCAGGCCCCCCGAACCCGTGGCCCTTGCGGGCGCGCCCGCCCCGCCGCCTTCACCGGCGTGGCCTCCAGCTCCCGTCGCGCGGCCGCCCGCCCCCGGGGATGCCCCGCCCGAGCCGTTCGTGGAGGTGCGCGAGCTACTCGAGCAACTCGATCCCATGACAGCCGCCAGGGCCAGGACCGCCGGAAAGATTGACTGCTTTCGAGTCACAGCGACGGAGGTTGCACGGCCGCTCGCGGTCCCGTCAATCCGGCCGCACGCCGCCCCGCGACCGTCCATCGTCAGAACGCGAGCGCTAGCGGTTATCGAGCCGGAATGGCACCATACCGGTGCTTGCGGGCGCCGACTGGGCAGTTGCTGCAGCGTCACGCCCGTCCGGCGCAGCTCGCGGTGGACCACGGGACGTCGAGCGGAGCGCGGCGGGGCGGCTCGTTCCGGCCAGGGTAGCGAAACAGGGAGCCTCGACCTCGCCATCGGCGAGCGCCCGCGCCACCTCCCACCTCAGCCCGGGACATTCATTGGTTCTACGGGTGTGCGTGCTTCTCGTGGGCGGCCAATGCTTTTCGCAGGCCCGGGGGAGGATCGGCCAGGATGGCTCGCGCCACTGCGGAGTCCGGGGCGGCAAGCTTCAGGTGAGTGGCAGCCTCCGCGAATCGCTTCTTCGCCAGCAGGGCTTGCCCCATCACGTCGTGTGCGGCCGACAGCGGACGAGGGTCCCGCGCGTCCGGTTCGATAAGACGAAACGCTCGAGCATGCAGAGCCTGCTTCGCGGCTTCGATCGCTCCCGCGGAATCGCCCAGGGCCCAGCGCGTTCGGGCCAGAACCGTGTAGCCGTCGGACACGGTGGCCAGGTCGCGTTCGGGCGTCAGGTAGGTGAGCGCCTCTGTGGGCAGCGATGACAGGAGCGCCGCCGCCAGCGCGACGCGTGCGGGGAGGTACTTCGGATTCAGGGCCAACGCCTTGCGCGCATCGGCCGCGGTCCCTGAGGCCCGTGCCTGAACCGTGGCGATCCGAGCAGACTGCGGAAACTTCGCCGCCAGGAGAGGCGCCAGTTTTCGCCACTCGTCGTTAGCGGAAGGCGCCTGACGGCCGACAGGCGCACCGCGGCCCAGTTCTGCCGCCCGCAGGCGAAGATAGGCGAGTCCTTCACTGTCGGGGCATCGCTCTGCCGCTTGAGTAGCTCGGTCGTAAATGGAGGCCAGGCCTGATTCCGGCTCCATCGCGATAGATGTGCGGTTCATCTCCTCGTCGAGTTCCTTGGCTAGGTCGTCGCACGGAACCAGCCGAACGGCCGCGCCAGCCGAAGCAAAGCAGAGAAGTCCCACGACGAATGAATTCACCGGGGTGGACCTTGTATCCCGTACTTCATGATGCGTACGGCGTTTCCAGCGGCCAGGTATCCGCGCGCCATCATCTCATCACGATCGATTGGTCTGATGTGCACGCAACCGTGCGACTGTTCAGATTCGTATTGCGGCGGATCGAGAAGCGCCTCCCGTTCCGCTCGCGGAGTCGTGTGGATGTAGTAGGCGGAGCGGTGACCGTGGCTCTTGAGATTCCACGACCACTTTCCGAAGTCGTTGTAGATCCAATCCGTGACGAGTGAACCATGGCGGAAGAACATACGCCGCGCTTCCCGAGATGCGTCCTCGAGTGTGATCTTCGAGTTGGACCGCTGCACGAACCGCCCCGTCCTGACCGCGCCGCCAAGCTGAATCGACGGCGGTGACGTGTCCAGGGCTGCGGCACGGAGGGCGAAGGTGTCCGATCCGCGTTCGCGGGCCCGCCGACTCGGGAACGGCTCCGAGGCGGAACGTGACTGTCCTCGCGATCGACCGGCGAGCAGAACCAGCAGAGTGAAACTATGCGACGCGCCGCCGCTGACCGGCCGGTACGTCGTGCCTCGGCGAATCAACCTGGGCGGGGGATCTACCCTGCCTACGCGTAATCGTCCCCGACTGGCTTCGCGCTCACCTCCGACCGGAAAGATCAGGCGGCGAGTGCAAGGCGCGCCGCTATGGCTTGGCCCGATCGTGCGTCTTCAGCGAATCAACCTGGGTGGGGATCTGCCCTGGAAACGGTCTACCCGAGTCAACCTCGTTCCGGAGAGAATCGACGCCTCGAGATTCCAGGCCGCTTCCTCATACGTCCTCTTGCGGCCGGACGTTCTCAAACGCGCAGTAGCGCGTCCACGCACGCTCCGTAGTCGATCGGTTCGCCGTCCCACATGGGCATCGGGAAGACGCCATCGCCGTCCGGCCGCCCTCGGTCGCGCGAATCCCAGTGGCCCTCGATCCATTCGGAGACGCCCGGGTCCGGGTGCACCACAGGAACCGCCGGCAGTCGCTTTCCATCGGGAGCCCACGCCTCGACCTCACCAGCGGTCGTGAATCGCAGCTCGAAGCCGCCCTCGTGGACCTGGCGATGGTGGAAGGAGCAAAGAGTCACCAGGTTGTCGAGCGAGGTCGTTCCGCCGTGCATCCAGTGGTGGACGTGGTGGCCGTGTAGGAAGGCGCGGTTGGCGCACCCCGGAAAGCGGCAATGGCGGTCCCGCAGCATCATGGCCCGCCGGATCGCCGCCGGGATGGCGCGCGTGCGCCGCCCGATGTCCAGCACGTTCCCTTGTCCATCGCTGACGGCGACCACCAGTCCGCCATCACAGGCGACCCGCCGAAGCGTTTCCGCGGAAACGTGCGTCCCGTCCACCAG
>Ga0070679_100000488_pt1 | contig 33905 bp, 32 predicted proteins | sample KBSC63BmetaG_FD_65652 | JGI IMG/M metagenome (GOLD analysis project Ga0070679, IMG submission 65652) | Corn rhizosphere microbial communities from Kellogg Biological Station, Michigan, USA - KBS C6-3B metaG | ecosystem: Host-associated > Plants > Roots > Rhizosphere | place: USA: Michigan... | reverse complement strand
CAGATCGAGATCCTCTTCTGCGGCATCTGCCACTCGGACCTGCACATGGTGCGCGGCGAGTGGGAGGGGATGGGCGCTCACTACCCGATGGTGCCGGGCCACGAGATCGTCGGGCGCGTGACCAAGGTCGGCGCCGCCGTCCAAAAATACAAAGCGGGCGATCTCGTCGGCGTCGGCTGCATGGTCGACTCCGACGGCACCTGCCCCGAGTGCAAGGCCGGCTTCGAGAACTTCTGCCCCAACATGACGCTGACCTACGCGGCGCCCGACCGGCACCTCGGCGGCGACACCTACGGCGGCTATTCGGAGAGCATCGTCGTCGACGAACGCTTCGTCCTGCGCGTGCCCGCGAACCTTCCGCCCGCCGCCGCGGCGCCGCTTCTGTGCGCCGGCATCACCACCTACTCGCCGCTCAAGCATTGGGGCGCGGGCCAGGGCAAGAAGATCGGCGTCGTCGGGCTCGGCGGCCTCGGCCACATGGGCGTCAAGCTCGCGCACGCGTTCGGCGCGCACGTGGTCGTGTTCACCACGTCGCCGAAGAAGAAGGACGACGCGCTGCGCCTCGGCGCCGACGAGATCGTGGTCTCGAAGAATGCCAACGAGATGCAAAAGCACGCCGGCAGCTTCGACTTCATCCTCGACACCGTCTCGGCCGACCACGACGTCGACGCCTACCTCGCGCTCTTGCGCCGTGACGGCAACCTCACGCTCGTCGGCGCGCCGCCCAAGCCGCTGGCGGTCTCGGCGTTCAGCCTCATCATGGGGCGGCGCAGCCTCGCCGGCTCGAACATCGGCGGCATCGCCGAGACGCAGGAGATGCTCGACTTCTGCGGCCAGCACGGGCTCGGCGCCGACGTCGAGGTCATTCCGATTCAGAAGGTGAACGAGGCCTACGAGCGCCTGCTCGGGTCGAACGTGAAGTACCGCTTCTCGATCGACATGGCCTCGCTCAAAGCCGAATGATCAGGTTCGCCGCTCGATCGCGTCCTTGAGGACGACGGCGTTGTTGTGCTCGGCGTCGTGCGTCGAGAACAAGAGCGTCACCGTCCCGCGGGCGGCGCGCTCGACGAGGTCGTCGAGGCGCTTGGCCGCGGCGCCGCGGCCGAGCTCGCGCCGGTAGCGCTTGCCGAACTCGGCCCAGCGCTCCGGATCGTGCGCGAACCACTTGCGCAGCTCGGTGCTGGGGGCGATCTCCTTGGCCCAGTCGGCCATCGGCAGATCCGTCTTGCGCACGCCGCGCGGCCACAGCCGCTCGACGAGCACGCGATAGCCGTCGGAGCGGGCGGCCGGATCGCGCACCCGCTTGAGCTTGACCATGGCTAGCTCCCTCCCAGGCCGCCGAGCACGACGGTCTTGATGTTCACGAATTCACGAATTCCGAAGGCGCCGAGCTCGCGGCCAAAGCCGGAGCGCTTGATGCCGCCGAACGGCAGCCGCGGATCGGAGACGACCATCTCGTTGACGAACACCGAGCCGGCCTCGAGGTCGCGCACGAAGCGGGCCGCCTCGGCAGGGTCCCGCGTCCAGGCCGCGGCGCCGAGGCCGTAGCGCGAGTCGTTGGCGATGGCGATGGCGTGGTCGATGGAGCGCGCGCGGTGGAGCAGGGCGACGGGCCCGAAGATCTCTTCCTGGCTCGCCGGCGCCGACGGCGGAATGTCGGCGAGCACGCCGGGCGAAAAATACCAGCCGTCGCCGGGCAGCGTCGCCGCGCCGACGAGCCGGCGCGCGCCGGCGGCCACCGAGCGCTCGATCTGATCGACGAGCCGCTCGCGCGCCGATGCGGTGGCGAGCGGGCCGACGTCGGTCTCTTCGCGCATCGGATCGCCGACGCCGAGGGCGCGCATCGCCTCGCACATGCCGGCGGCGAAGCGGTCGTAGACGGCCTCGTGCACGATGAACCGCTTGGCGGCGATGCACGACTGGCCGTTCGAGAGCACGCGCGCGTCGACGGCGGTGCGGACCGCGGCGTCGAGATCGGCGCTCGGCATGACGAGGAACGGATCGCTGCCGCCGAGCTCGAGCACCGCCTTCTTGAGGTGGCGCCCGGCGAACTCGGCCACGGCGGCGCCGGCGCCGTCGCTGCCGGTGAGCGTCACCGCCGCCACGCGCGCATCGGCGAGGATGCCCGCGATCGGCCCGGTCTCGACGAGCAGCGTCTGGAAGGCGCCCTCGGGAAAGCCGCTCTTGCGACACAGCTCCTCGAGCCCGAGCGCGCAGCGCGGCACGTTCGAGGCGTGCTTGAGGAGCGCCACGTTGCCCGCCATGAGCGCCGGCGCGGCGAAGCGGACGACCTGCCAGAAGGGGAAGTTCCACGGCATGATCGCCAGCACCGGGCCGAGCGGCTGATAGACGATGGAGCGCCGATCGTCGCCGGCGACCACCACCTCCTCGGCGAGCATGCGCGCGCCCTCGTCGGCGTAGAAGCGGCACGTGCGCGCGCACTTCTCGACCTCGGCGCGCGCGGCGCGGATCGTCTTGCCCATCTCGGTGACGATCACCTGCGCCCAGCGCTCGCGCTCGCCGTCGAGGAGCTCGCCGAGGCGGCGCAGCCTGGCGGCGCGCTCGGCGAACGAGGTCGTCCGCCACAGGCGCGCGGCGTCGGCGGCGCGGCCGAGGCGCGTCTCGATGTCGGCCTCGGCGAGCGGCTCGAACCGCTCGACCTGACGTCCGGTTGCCGGGTTGATGGTCGCGATCGCCACGTGTGCACCTCGCTCTTCATATTGCGCAGGGCGAAGCCCCGATCAATGGCGACCGACGGCCTACCCTTGGTGGCATGAGAATTCCGCTGTTCGACGCGCATCCGACGCTGCGGCCGCCGCGCGGGGAGACGCGCGCTCGCGTGCTGGCCATCCTCGCGCCGACCGAGGTCGATCTGTCGTCGCTGCGCGCGTTGTGGCGGCGGCTGCGGCGGCGCGGGATCGCGCTCGTCGCCGCCAACGAGTGCCACGGCGAGGTCCAGGGCGCGCATCGAAAGCAGCTCTGTCCCAACGAGCTCTTGCTCGACGCCGCGGCGGACGACTGGGACGCCGTGGTCGTGGGCGGCGGACCCGGCGCGCTGACCGTCGCCGAAGACGGGTTCGCGCGCGACATCGTCCGTCGCGCCGACGCCCGCGGGCGGCCGATCGCGGCGCTCGGCCTCGGGCGCGCCGTCGTCGAGCGGGCCGGCAGCCACGCCTTCGTCTCCGACGATCCGCGCGCACTCGCCGACTGGCTGTGCCAACAGCTGTGACGCCGGCGGCGCCACGTCGCCCGGCGCCAGGGCCGCTAGACCGCGTGCGGGCGCTCGTGCCGCACCACGCGCGGATGCTCGGCGACGAGCCCGCCGATGGCGACGACGAGGTAGGCGCAGCCGAAGCCGAAGATCCACCACACGAGCCACGCCTCGCGGCGCGTCGCCAGCCCCACGATCCACAAGACGCCGAGCCCGCCCGCCACCGCGAGCGAGCCGTAGGCAGCGCCGTGCCGGTGCTCTTCGTCGCCGCTCGAGGCGACGACCAGGCCGCCGACGGCGCACAGCGCCACCAGCCAGGTCAACCAGGCGGTTGCATGCAGGTTGAGCCCGCAGGCCCACAAGATCGCGAGACAGACCGCCAACAACAACGAGATCCCGCGCATCGCCATCCTCCTCGACGGCAACGTAGCGACGCCCCCTGCGCCCGCACCCGGGGATTGCCCGATCGCCCGAATTGCCTGCCGCGCGCGCCGACCCACATTCGTAACCGCTTGCACTCGGAGCAGCCGTGACCACGCGCATCGCCTTGATCGACGACCACGAGCTCTTTCGCGAGGGGCTGAAGCTCCTCATCGGCCGCAGCGACGACCTGCACGTCGTCGCCGAGGCCGCGACCGTCGACGAGGCGAGCCGGCTCTTCGACGGCGCCGCGCTCGATCTCGTCATCCTGGACATGACGCTTCCCGGCCCCAGTGGGCTCGCGTTCCTGCGCGCGCTGCGCCGCCGCGAGACGCAACCGTCGACACTGGTGCTCAGCATGCACGACGAGGCCGATCGCGTGGCCGACGCGCTCATCGCCGGCGCCATCGCCTACGTGCTCAAGTCCGATCCGGCGCCGGTGCTCACCGAGGGCATCCGCGCCGCGGCGGCGGGGCGCCGGTTCTTGTCGCCGGCGATCGACGCCGCCGCGGTGCGCCGCCTGATCGCCGCGAGCGGCCCCGCGGGCGTGGCCGGCCCGCTCGAGCGGCTGACGGCGCGCGAGCGCGAGGTGTTCCGCATGATCGTGCGCGACTACACGACGCCGGGGATCGCGCGCCACCTCGGCATCACCACCAAGACCGTCGAGACCCATCGCGAGCACATCTTTCGCAAGCTCGAGGTGCACTCGATCTGCGAGCTGGTGCGCTTCGCCGCGCGCCATCATCTGCTCGAGTGGGAGCAGCACCTCGAGCCCGCGGACGGGCTGTGGTGAGCAGAAGGACGCGGGCCCGCCCCGCCGATCCGCTGCAGCGCTCGCTGACCCTGGCCACCATCGGCATCGTCGTCGCGCTCGTGGCCTCGAGCGCGTGGTCCGGCCTCCGGCTGCGGCGGCTCGACGAGGCGGCGCGCCAGCTGGCGGTCGACATCGCGCCGCAGATCGATTGTCTCAGCCGGGTGCGCGGCGCGCTGCACGCGGCCGAGCGCGCGCCCGACGCCGACGAGCGGGCGCGGCGCGGCGCACGGCTCGGCGAGCTGGCGCACGGCTGCCAGGTCGGCGGGCTGGTGCCGGCGCCGGCGACGACGGCCGAGTTCGACGCCGCCGACGCCGCCATGGAGCGTCGCATCCGCCTGGTCGCCAATCGCGCGGTGCTGATCGGGCCGGCCATCGCCGAGGAGCGGCTGCGCGCCGAGCGCGCCGCCGTCGGCGTGCACTGTCTGGCCGCCGTCGTGGCGCTCCTCGGCCTCGGCCTCGTGTGGCTGAGCGGGCGTAGCCAGGCGCGGGCGGCGCAGGCGCAGGCGCTCGCCGATGAGAACGAGCGGCGCGACGCGGTCGAGCGCGCCCGCGAGCTCGATCTGTTCGCCTCGCGCGTCGCGCACGATCTGAAGGCGCCGCTCAGCGCCGTGGCCCTCTACCTCAACGCCGCCGACGGCGCGCCGCTGACGCCGCACGGCCGCGCGTCGGTGCGCCAGACCGTCGCCGGCGCCCTCGACATCGTCGACGCGCTGCTCGACTACGCGCGCGCCGACGGCCGCTGCGTGCCCGGCGGGGAGGCCGAGGTGCGCGAGGTGGTCGAGCACGTGATGTCGGCGCTGGCGATGCGCGCGCACGGGAACGTCCACATCGACGTCGCCGCCGACCTGGTGGTCGCCTGCCCGCGCGGCGCCCTGCGCAGCGCGCTTTCGAACCTCTTGCGCAACGCGCTCGAGCACGGCGGTGGCGCGCGCGGTGGGCTCGTCGACCTCCGCGCCGAGCGCCGCGGCGGCCACGTGCGCATCGAGGTGCGCGACGACGGTCCCGGCGTTCCCGAGGAGCTGCTCCCGCGCATCTTCGATCCCTACGTCCGCGGCGACGCGCGCTCGCTCGCCGGTCTCGGGCTCGGGCTGGCCACGGTGCGCCGCATCGCCGAGTCGTGCGGAGGCGCGGTCGGCGTTGCGCCGCGGTCGTCGGACCGCGGCGGCGCCTGCTTCTACCTCGATCTTCCGGTGGCCCTCACGCGGTCGTCGGAGGCCTCGCCGTCCTCGTCGTGACCATGCGCTCGGCGTAGCCGCCCACGAACGAGAGCACGAACACCACGATGGCGACGATGACGTTGTTCCACACCGTCGCCTGGTTCGAGTGGAAGATCGACAGCGTCGAAAAGAACAGCCAGATCGACGCCAGCGTGTTGAGCCAGCGCGCGGCCGGCTGGGCCATCGCGATGAGCGCGAAGACCGCGATCAAGACGCCGAGGATCCACGTGTTGGTCATCGACGACGTGGCGTGCGGCCACACGAAGGCCGAAATGAAGAGCCAGACGCCGATGAAGAAGTTGACGACGCGGGCCCACAAATATGGGTCCCGAGAACGTGTCGTGACGATTGCCATGGTTCATTCTCCTTTCTTGGTTTTGCTCGAGGGTGCCGGAAGCTGGTCGGTCATCGAGCCGACGACCGCCGAGGCCTGGACCGCCTCGATGGTGGTGGGCTGGGTGTTGCGTACGACGACGTTGGCGATGTTCCCGTCGGGCATGCGCAGGTTCCACGCGGTCGAGCTCTTCGTGGTCGTGCGGGCCAGCGAGGTGATGTCTTCACCCTTCAGGTTCTGATCGAAGGCGCTGACCGCCTTGTGATACGGCTGCTGCGTCGTCCAGACGCGATCGATCCCGCCGACGCCGACCATTCCCTCCTTTTCCACCTTCGTCGACGCGGCCTGCTCGGGGAAGGTGCGGATGTCCGCCGATTCGCTCGAGCCGACGAGCACGGCATCCTTGGGCAGAAGGCGCCGCGACGCGATGTCCTGTGACTTCTGCGGCGTCTGCTGCGTCTGCTGCTGCTGCTGCGCCTGCGTCTTCTGCTGGGTCGTTTGCGTCCGCTCCTGGGTCGTCTGGGTCTGCTGCGGCTGATCCGCCAACGCCAGCGCCGGGGCGAACGCGAGCATGCTGCCTGCCACGATTGCGAGCTTCTTCATTGCACACCTCCTGCTTCCAACGTGCGTACGCGCCGGGCGTCGCCATCAGGGGTTTGTCCGAGGTGGCGCGCGTCGTGAAGCAGCGGAGATGCAATGACCGCGTCTCCCGATCCGTCGCCGCTCGTGTTCCTGCCCGCGCTCGGCTTCACCGGCCACTCCTTCTCCGGTGTGGCGGCGAGGATGCGCCACCCGGGCGAGCGGCTGTTCCTCGACCTGCCGCAGCTCGACGGCGTGTCGCTGCGCAGCGCCGACACGATCGTCGCGGCCGTCGCCCGCGAGCTCGCCGCGCTCGATGGGCAGTGGCCCATCCTCGTCGGCCACTCGATCGGCGGCGCCATCGCCGTGCGGCTGATCGCCCGCCACCGTTGTCGGGTGGCGGCCCTCGTCCTCGTCGACGCGGCGGTGGCGCCGTTCCCGATGTCGTGGTGGGAGCGGATCGCGATCCATCCGGCGGTCTGGGTGCCGCTGCTGCGGCTGTGCGGCGCCACGCGCCTGGTGCGCGCCAGCCTGCCGCACGTGCTGCGCGAGCCGCCCATCACCGACGTGCACGATCTCGACGAGCTCGCCGATCGCCTCGCCAACCGCGCCGAGCGGCTGACCATGAGCGCCTACTACCGCGCCTTCCTCACGCCACGCGAGCTCGCCGCCTCCGAGCGCGATCTGGCCGAGGTGCGCATGCCGGTGCTGGTCCTGCGCGGGCGGCGCGACCACGTGCTGCCCAATTCGGTGATGGCGCGCGTCGTCGAGGCGCTGCCGGCCGAGACGCGCGTGGAGGTGCACGGCTTCGCCGTCGGCGGGCACCTGTTGCCGATCGAGCTGCCGGCCGAGGTGGCGCGCGCCATCGACGACTTCCTCGGCAACCCCTGGCGCTGCTCCGCCTGACGACGGATTGCGATAGAATGAGCGCGGCTTGGATCTTCCGTTCACCGGCACGGCACGCTTCCAGATTCTTCGCGCGCTCGGGGAAGGTGGCATGGGCGCGGTCTACGAGGCGCTCGACCGCGAGCAGAACGCGCGCGTGGCCTTGAAGACGCTGCTCAAGCTGACCCCCGACGCGATCGGCCTGTTCAAGCACGAGTTCCGCGCGCTCCAGGACGTGCGCCACCCGAACCTGGTGAGCCTCGGCGAGCTCTTCGACGTCGACGGCAGCTGGTTCTTCACCATGGAGCTCGTCGAGGGCACCGACTTCTTGTCGTGGGTGCGCCCGGGCTTCGACGAGCCGCCGCCCGACCGCATGACCTCGGGCGTGTGGGCGCCGCGCGGCCGGCTCGACGTCGAGCGCCTGCGCGCCGCGCTAGTGCAGCTGGCGCGCGGCCTCGGCGCGCTGCACGCGGCCGGCAAGGTCCATCGCGACATCAAGCCGTCGAACATCCGCGTGACGCCGGCGGGGCGCGTGGCGCTCGTCGACTTCGGGCTCGTCGTCGAAACCGACGCCGACGAGCGCTCCAGCCTGCAGTCGGTCGTCGGCACCGCGGTGTACATGGCGCCGGAGCAGGCGCACGGCGCGCGCGTGGGGCCGGCCGCCGATTGGTACGCCGCCGGCGTCGTGCTCTTCGAGGCGCTCACCGGGCGGCTGCCGTTCGACGGCGCGCCGCTGCAGGTGCTGCTCGACAAGCAGCGGCGCGAGCCGACGCCGCCGAGCGAGCTCGCCGACGTGCCCGACGATCTCGATGCGCTCGCGCGCGCGCTGCTCGCCACCGATCCTGCCGCGCGCCCGTCGGGCGACGAGGTGCTGCGCCGGCTCGGCGCCAGCCCGCCCGAGCCGCGCACGCCGTCGACGCCGCAGCTGCTGCCGTTCGTCGGGCGCGCCGCCGAGCTCGCGCTGCTCGCCGAGGCGTTCGAGGACGTGCGCCGCCATCGCACGGTGCTGGTGGCGCTGCGCGGCGAATCGGGCGTCGGCAAGAGCGCGCTGGTGCGCCACTTCACCGACGGGCTGCGCGCCGAGGTGCCCGACCTCCTCGTGCTCACGGGCCGCTGCTACGAGCGCGAGTGGGTGCCCTACAAGGCGCTCGACGGCGCCATGGAGGCGCTCGAGCGCCACCTCGGGAAGATGGATCCCGTCGACGCCGCGCTCGTCGTCGGCGAGGAGGCGGGCCTGGTGGCGCGCCTGTTCCCCGTGCTCACGCGCGTGCAGGCGGTGCGGCGCGCCGCGGCCAAGGCGCCCGAGCTGTCGAACCCGCAGGAGCTGCGCACCCGCGCCTTCGCGGCGCTGCGCGCGCTGTTTCGCCGGCTCGGCGAGCGCCAGCCGCAAGTGCTGATCATCGACGATCTGCAGTGGGCCGACGCCGACTCGCTGGCGCTGCTCGGCGAGCTCTTGCACGGGCCGGGCGCGCCGCCGCTGCTGGTCATCGTGACCGCGCGCCACGAGAGCCCGGCGCTCGAGTCGCTCGGGCGCATGCTCGACGACGTGCGGCTCGTCGAGCTCGGCGGCCTCGGCCCCGAAGACTCGCACGCGCTCGCGCGCCTCTTGTCGCACAACCTCGCGGTCGGCGTCGATCCGGCGCAGATCGCGCGCGAAGCCGAAGGGCACCCCTTGTTCCTGCACGAGCTCGTGCGCCACGCCGCGCTCGTCGGCGGCCCGGCCGCGGTGCGCCTCGAGCAGGCGCTGCTCGCGCGCGTCGACGGCCTGGAGCCGGAGGCGCGGCGCTTCCTCGAGGTGCTGGCGCTGGCCGGAGGCCCCTTGCCGCTCAAGGTCGCCAGCGCCGCCGCCGAGCTCGATTCGGCCGCGGGCGCGCGCCTGGCGTCGGTGTTGCGCGTGGCGATGCTGGCGCGCTCGCCGGGCCAGCGCGCGCAGGATCTGGTCGAGCCCTATCACGATCGCGTGCGCGCGGCGGTGGCGGGGCGGATCGGCGCCCGCGCCGGGGAGCTGCACGCGCGCATCGCCGACGCGCTGCAAGGCACCGGCGAGCACGATCCGCACCTGCTCGTGCACCACCTCGAGGGGTCGGGCGAGCCCTTGCGCGCCGCCGATCACGCCACGCGCGCGGCCGGCCTCGCCGTCGACGCGCTCGCCTTCGATCAAGCCGCCGAGCTCTACTCGACGGCGCTGCGCCTCGGCCAGCAGAGCGTCGAGGAGCGGCGCAAGCTGCACGTGCAGCTCGGGGACGCGCTCTCGCTCGCCGGCCGCCCCGTCGAGGCGGCCTCGGCGTACCTCGAGGTGCTGGAGAACGCCGACCGCGCGGCGCGCATCGAATATCGCCGGCGCGCCGCCGAGCAGCTCCTCATCGGCGGGCTCGTCGAGCGCGGCCTCGCCGAGCTGCGCGTCGTCTTCGGCGAGGTCGGGCTGCACCTGCCGGAGACGCCGCGCGGCGCCTTGCGCTCGCTCGTGTGGAACCGCGTCAAGCTCGGCCTGCGCGGCATGCGCTGGAAGCCGCGCGACGCCGGCGACATCGCGCCGCGCGACCTGCAGCTGCTCGAGCTGCACAACGCGGTGGCCACCGGCCTCTCCGCCGTCGACTACATCCGCGGCGCCGACTTCAACACGCGCGGCGTCCTGCTCGCGCTCAAGACGGGACAGCCGCGTCAGGTGGCTCGCTCGCTGCTCCTCGAAGCCGCGCTGCGCGCCGCCGAGGGCGCCCGCCGCCGTCCCGAGGCTGCGCGCCTCCTAGGCGAGGCGAGCCGGATCGCCGAGGCGTCGAACGACGAGTTCCTGCGCACCCACGTGCGCGGCACCACCGGCGTCTGCGATTACCTGACCGGCCACTTCGCCGAGGCCGTCGGCAACATGGCCGCCGCCGAGCAGGCGTTCCGCGAGCGCTACGGCGGCACGGTGTGGGAAGTGAACAACCTGCGCTTCTTCACGCTCTTGTCGCTGCGCTATCTCGGCCGCATGACCGAGCTCAACGAGCGCGTCGATCGCTACACGCGCGAGGCCGAGCGGCGCAACGATCGCTGGATGCAGGCGGGGCTGGCGCGCGGCATGAACCAGATCTGGCTCCTCCGCGACGACGTGGCGCGCGCGCGCCTCCTGCAGGAATCGGCGTGGAGCCCGCCCGACACCGGCTTCTACCACCTGCAGCATTGGTATGCGCTGCTCGGCCGCGGCGGGCTTTTGCTGTACAGCGGCGAGCGCGCGCCGTACTCGCAGCTGCGCGACGGCATCGCCGTCGTCGAGAAGTCGCTCTTGCCGCGGATCCAGATCGTGCGCATCGAGCACCACTGGTTCGCCGGGCGGCTGGCCATCGCCGAGGGGCTCGCCGACGAGGCGCGGCGGCGCATCCGCAAGCTGCGCCGCGAGCAGGTGGCGTACGGCGATCTGTGGGCCGAGCTGCTCGCCGCCGGGCTCGAGCCGCGGCCGGAGAGCTATCGCCGCGCGCTGGCCTGCGCCGAGGCCGCCGGCAACCTGCACGTCCTGTCGATCCTGCGCTACCTCCTCGGGGAGCCGCGCGGCGCGGCCGAGCTGGCGGAGCAGGGCGTGCGCGATCCCGACAAGATGTGCCGGCTCGTCATCCCACGCCTCGAAGCTGCATGACGCGCGCGACGAGCGCGGCGAAGAGCCGCTCGAGCGCGGCCTGGGCCTCGGGCCCGTCGAGGATCCCGAGCGCGCGCGCGATCGCGACCAGCGTCGGCAGGCGCGCGTCGTCGGGCTGCGCGCGCAGGCGCGCCGTCGCGGCCGCCGGCGGCAGCGTCACGCACGGAATGCCGGCGAGCCCGGCGACGCGCTGGCGCACGCGCGAGGCCTGACGCCAGGTCCCGTCGGGGACGACGAGCGTGATCGGCCGCGGCGAGCCGGCGAAGCGCGCGAGCGGCTGCGCGTCTTCGTGCGGGAACAAGAGGAGCGGCTGCGTCCCGGGGGCGAAGACGAGCGCCGGCGCCTCCTGTCCGCGCCGGCCGCGGACGCAGACTTCGCTGTTGGCCAGGCTCTGCGTGGCGAGCAGCCCGCTGTTGGTCGGCTTCTGCGTCTCGTCGCGATGGATGACCAGCACGAGGCGCGTTCGCGTCTGGAGGCGCGGCACCATCGCGCACAGGCAGAGCCGCTCGTACATGCGGCAGCGCGCGCAGCGTCCGTCGGGCTTGGCGCGCCGGCTCACGGCGTCGCTTTCGGTGCGCCTTCGTCGTCGACGGCGACGGGCAGCCCGAGCGCGGCCAGCGCCGCGGCGAAGTCGGCCGGCAGCGGCGCGCGCACGACCAGGCGCCGGCCCGTCGCCGGATGATCGAACGCGAGGAGGTGCGCGTGCAGCGCCAGCCGATGCAGCCCGTAGCGCGTGCGAAACAGCCGGTTGAGATCGCCCTTGCCGTAGTTGACGTCGCCGACGATGGGATGCGACAGGTGCTTCAAGTGGCGCCGGATCTGGTGGAAGCGGCCGGTCTCGGGCCGCGCCTCGACCAGCGAGCAGCGCTCCACCGTCGAGCGGGCGACGAGCCGGAGGCGCGTCACCGCCGGCACGCGCGCGCCGCCCTCGGTCTCGGGCACCGGATGATCGACCACCACGGTCGCCGGCGGCGCGCCGCGCACGAGCGCGAGGTAGCGCTTGTCGACGTGCCCGTCGGCGAACGCGCGCCCGAGCGTCGCCGCCGCTGCGGCCGTGCGCGCGAACAGGAGCGCGCCCGAGGTGCCGCGATCGAGCCGATGCACCGGATGCACCCGCGCGCCGATCGCGTCGCGCACGCGGAACATCGCCACGTCGTCGTCGTCGTCCCAGCCGCGGTGCACGCTGAGGCCCGACGGCTTGTCCGCCACGACGACGTCGTCGTCGACGTAGAGGAGCTCGATCGCGCCCGCCATCAGCGGCGCGCGGCCAGCGCCTCGTCGACGAAGTCGGAGGGCACCGTCGTCGCCGGCACCGCCGTCTCGAACCACTCGCGCACGTCGAGGTCGAGCCCGAGGCCGTGCATGTAGTTGTAGAGCGCCTTCTTCAGCCCCGCGCCGAGCGCGTCGTGATCGGCGCCGGTGTCGTCGGAGAAGCCGAGATCGTTGCGCGCGAAGGTCACCGTCGGCTCGGGATGCAGGCGGATGCCGAACAGCTCGGGCGCGCGGCCGATCGGGCTGTGCGCCGTCGCCGCGAAGCGGTGCCAGAACGCCGACTGCATGCATCCCGCCGCGAACAGCTGGCGCACGCGCTCGAGCGCATCGACCGTCTCCTGCTCGGTCTCCGTGGGAAAACCGTACATGAGGTAGGCGTGCACCATGATGCCCGCGTCGGTGAGCGCGCGCGTCACCCGCGCCACCTGGGCCACGGTCACGCCCTTCTTCATGCGATCGAGCAGCCGATCGGAGGCGACCTCGAGCCCGCCCGACAGCGCCACGCAGCCCGAGCGTGCCAAGAGCTCCGCCAGCTTTGGCGTGAAGGTCTTCTCGAAGCGGATGTTGCCCCACCAGCTGCACACCACCTTGCGCTCGAGGAGGCGCTCGGCGAGCGCGCGCAAGCCCGCCGGCGGCGCCGCCTCGTCGACGAAGTGAAAGCCGGTCTGCCCGGTCTCGGCGATGAGCGCCTCGATGCGATCGACGAGCAGATCCGCCGCCGCCAGATCGTAGCGCGCGATGTAGTCGAGCGTGATGTCGCAGAACGTGCACTTCTTCCAGTAGCAGCCGTGCGCGATGGTCAGCTTGTTCCAGCGCCCCGCCGACCAGAGGCGGTGCATCGGGTTGAGCATCTCGACGAGCGACAGGTAGCGATCGAGCGGCAGCCCGCGATAGGTCGGCGTGCCGGCGTCGCGCAAGGGAACGTCGTGCAGCGCCGCCGAGGTGCGCTCGACGACGCGCTCGCCGTCGCGGACGAGCGTGCGCAGAAGCGGCTGCGCCGGATCGCGCAGGTGCTCGAGGAGCGCCAGCAGCGGCCGCTCGCCGTCGTCGACGGTGACGTAGTCGACGTAGTCGAAGACGCGGGGATCGGAGAGCTGGCGCAGCTCGGTGTTGACGTAGCCGCCGCCGAGCGCGACGCGCGTGGCCGGCGCCGCCGCCTTCACCGCGCGCGCCAGGCGGAAGGCGCCGTAGACGTTGCCGGGGAAGGGCACGGTGAGCCCGACCAGATCGGGGCGCTCGGCGGCGACCAGCTCGCGCGCGATCTCGTCGAGCATGGTGTCGACGAGCGTCGCCGGTCCTTCGAGCGCGTCGCGCAGCGGCTCGAACGACGGCGCGCTCGCCGCCAGCCGCTCGCCGTAGCGCGACAGCTCGAAGCGCGGATCGACGCCGTCGCGGATGGCGTCGGCCACGTCGTCGACGTAGAGGCTGGCCAGGTGGCGCGCGCGATCCTCGACGCCGAGGGCGCCGAAGGCCCAGGCGAGCGGATCCTCGTCGCCCTCGTGCAGCGGCGCGAAGCGCGGCCCCTCGGGCAGGAACGTCCGGCCCGCGATGCGCAGCGCCAGCCCCGGATCGCGCCCCTGCAGAAAGCGCACCGCGGCGTCGACGGTGTCGGCGTACGCGTCGATGCGCGCGCCGAAGCTGGCCAGCGCCTCCGTCTTGCGCCGGCGCCGCGGCAGCCCGGCCAGCACGGCGCGCACGCGCTCGAGCCCCGCGCGCGAGTAGAGGCGCAGGAACAGCTCGAGCGCCGGATCGCCCTGCGTCACCGCGAGCCCGAGGCGCGCGGCGTGCAGCTCGAGAAAGCCGGTGAGGTACGCCGTCGCCGGATAGGGCGTGTTGAGCTGGACCATCGGCGGTGTGAGCAGTAGAACGCGCAATTTCCCCTCAGTGTAGATCACCACACCGGCGGTGCACTCTGCGATGATGCGCCGATGCCTTCGGTGCTCGGCGACCTCTCCCCGGCGGCGTTTCTGCGTGACTACTGGCAGAAGCGCCCGCTCGTCGTCCGCCAGGCGATCCCGGGCTTCGCCGGCATCCTCGACCGCGACCAGCTCCTCGGGCTGGCGACGCGCGCGGAGGCGACCTCGCGGCTGGTCCTCGAGCATCCGCGCCGTCGCTCGCGCTGGGAGCGGCACGACGGCCCGTTCGGCGGGCTCGACGCCGGCATGCTGCCCGACCGCCGGTGGACGCTGCTCGTGCATGGTGTCGAGAGCCTGGTGCCGGGCGGCTGGGAGCTGCTCGGCCGCTTCGGGTTCATCCCGATGGCGCGCATCGACGACCTCATGGTCAGCTACGCTGCCGACGGTGGCGGCGTCGGGCCGCACGACGATCGCTACGACGTGTTCCTGTTGCAGGGGCCGGGGCGGCGGCGCTGGCGTGTCATGCACCGCGGCGATCGCAGCGTCGACGCCAACGCGGCCATCCGCGTGCTCTCGCGCTTCGTCGCCGACGAGGAGTGGCTGCTCGAGCCCGGCGACATGCTCTACCTGCCGCCCGGCGTGGCGCACTGGGGCGTGGCCGAAGGGCCGTGCTTCACCTACTCGATCGGCTTTTTGGCGCCGTCGCACCAGGTGCTGGTCGAGAGCTTCCTCGGCTATGTCGCGCACGAGCTCGGGCCGCGCATCGATCCGGATGCGCTCCTGCGCGACACGGTGACCGCGCCGGCGAAGCGGCCGCTGGCGCTGCCCGACGCGATGCTCGCCGAGGTGACGTCGGTGCTCGGCGCCGTGCGCTGGGACGCGCGCATGATCGAGGACTTCTTCGGGCGCTTTCTGACCAGCCCGAAGGCGCGCGTCGCATTCGCGCGGCCGTCCCGCCCGCTCGACGGCGACGCGTTCGCCGGCCGGCTGCGCGCCCGCGGCCGCCTCGTGCTGGCGCTGCCGAGCCGCGGCCTCGTGCGCGGGCGGCGCCTCTACCTGAACGGCGCGTCGCACGACGCGAGCCGCGCGACGCTGTCGCTGTTCGAAGAGCTGCTGACGACGCGCGCGCTGCCCTTGCCGCGCGCCGTCGACGCGCGCACCGCCGCGCTCCTGCACGGCTGGTACGCGGCGGGCTGGCTGCAGCTCGCGCGCTGACCGTCGAAATTCGAACACCGGGTCGAGGGCTCGACGTGGACGTCGGAGCTACAGCCGCGCCGCGCGCGGGGTTGTGCGCTGGTATCGCGGTTGCTGAGAGGGAGCGCGATGCGACCGATCGCGCTGACGCTGGTGCTGCTGCTGTCGATGATGTGGACGCTCGAGGCGCGCGCGGAGACGCCGGCGTTGGTGCGCCCCGAGCCGCGGCTCGCCCTCGCCCGGCCGCGCGTCGGCGCCCGGCGCGAGCTCCTGGCGGGCCTCGGGCTCAGCGTCGCCGGCAGCGGGCTGCTCGTTCTCGGCGGGACGCTGATGGGCGCCGACGAGTACAGCCCCGCCAGCTTCACCGCCGGCTTTTCGCTGTCCATCACCAGCGCCGTGCTCTTCTATCCGACGCTGTTGACGGTGATGTACGGCGCCGGTCACGATCACGCGCTCGCCGTCCTCGACGGCGCCGGCGTCGACGCCCTCGACCGCGTCGAAGCGCGCGCGCGCCGCATCGAGCGCGCGGGCATCGGCCTCTTCGCCGGCGGCCTCGGCCTCATGCTCGTCGGCGTCGGCATGGTCCTCGGCGGCCTGCAGGGCGTCAATTTCGACAGCGGCGGCGGCGGCAACCAGACGCTGTTCTGGTCCGGCTTCGGCGTCGCCATGGCGGGCGACGCCACCTGGTTCGCCGGCACGCTGGCGTGGACCTACGGCGGCGGCGTTCACCGCGGCGTGCGCGAAGCGCGCCGCTCGCTGCAGGCCGGCCTCGGCGGCCTCACCGGCACGTTCTAACGCTTCTCCGGGTAGCAGAGGCCCGAGCGCGGCCCGCAGTAGACGGCCCTGATGTCGCGTCCCGGCATCGGCTGATGTGTTCCGTAGCGCTCGCCGATCGCGAAGATGATCCCGATGACCACGATGAACGCCAAGAGCGCGCCGGCCATGAAACGCACCGCCCGAGCCGCCGCGAGGTCGGGCTCGGAAGGCTGCGCTTCGGAAGGGTGCGAGTGCGCCCGCTCGTGGTGGTGCTGCTGCGCCTCCTTCCGCGCGCGCCGCGCCGCCATGCGCGCCGCGTGTCGGCGCTCCCTGGCACCAACCTGCGCCGCCGCCTCGGCCGCGCGCGCCGCCGCCTCCGCCGCCTGCGCCTCGTCGGCCGCGAGCGCCGCCGTCTCGCGCTGCACCGCCTCGGCGGCCTCGGCCTGCGCCTCGGCGAGCAGCGCCAGCGCGCGCGCATGCTCCGGCGCCGCGATCCACAAGACGCTGCGCGCGACGCCGAGCTGCGGCCGCTCGGGCTCCTCGCGATACGGCACGTTCTCGTCGGCGAAGAGCTCGCAGACGAACGCCAGCTCGGCGCCGCCCAACGTGCCGAGCAGCGTCCACTCCGTGCCCTGTTCGTCGCGCAGCACCATCATCTCCAAAACAAACGGCGGCCGGCTTCCATGCCTGCGCCTCCCAGCATACCCTGACCCGAGAGGTGCCAATGTCTCCGCTCGTTTGCCTCGTCGCGTTCGCGCTGTGGGCGCTCCTTCTCGTCGGTGCCCTCGGCCTCGTCCGCGGCGGCCTGGTGCTCGTCGGCCGCCGGCGTCCGACCGACTTCCCGGGCGGCGTACAGCACGGCGGCGACGCCTACTGGCGGCTCAACCGCGCGCACCTCAACACCGTCGAGAACCTGCCGATCTTCGGCGCCATCGTGCTCTCCGGCGTCGTCCTGCACGTCGCGACGCCGATGTTCCTTCTCTTGCCGAAGGTGATCGTGTGCGCGCGCGTCGTGCAGTCGCTCGCGCACTTGTCGTCGGGCCGGTCGTTGGCGATCAACGCGCGCTTCACCGCCTTCATCGTGCAGGTCGCCTCGATGTTCGCGCTCGCCATCGAGGTGCTGCGCCGCGCTACAGGCAGCTGAGCGCGGTCTGCAGCGCGGCCGACAGATCGAGATCGGCCGGGTCCACCGTGTTGATGAGCAGCCACTGATCCGACGCCGGCAGCGCGCAGAAGCCGTTGTCGTGATAGCAGGCGATGTGCGAGTGGAACGCGCGCGTGCGCACGTCCTGGCAGGCGTCGTCGGGCGCAAGCTCGTCGTCGACGTAGCGCATGAGGCAGTCGCGCGCGACGTCGAGGAAGCGCTGGCCGGCGGGCGACATGCGCGGCCGTAGCGATTGCAGGAAGCGCACGCAGTATTTCTCGGCGTAGGCGACGTAGTAGCCCGACGCGCCGCAGGCGTGCTCGGCCTCGCGGCAGGCGTAGAACTGGCAGCCGCCGCAGCCGGCGATGTCGATGTAGTCGCTGCAGGTGGTCGACGGCGTCGGATAGGCCGGCGCGTCGCACGCAGGCATCGGGCACAGGCGCACGATCCCGGCCGCGCAGGCGATGGCGTCGAGCGTGTGGCTGGCGCGCGCATGGGCCGGCGCGCGCGTGGCGTCGGCGAGCGCGGCGCAGTCGAGCCCGAGGAGCTGGCTGGCGGCGCCGCGATCGCACGTCGCCGGCGTGGCGACGTCGACGCCGGTGCAGGCGCGTACGTGCGCGGCGGCGGCGGCGCAATCGTCGGCGGGAGGCGCGCCGCAGCCGGCGAGCAGGAGGGCGCAGGGCAGGGCGGCAAAGACGATGTTCTTCATGTGGTGTGCCTCAGTAGAGCGGGGTCGGGAACCAGGTTCGCACCAGCGACTGCGCGTAGCGCGCGCTGTGCTCGACGGTCTCGAAGCTGAGCGAGCCGCCCACATAGAAGGTGTTGTTGCGCCCCTGCAGCGCCTCCATGCGCTCGTAGAAGCCGTTCTGCATCGCCGCCGTCGACACGTGCGGGAAGTAGTCGACCCACTCCTGCTGCAGGAGCACGTCGCCGAGCTGTCCGCCCTGTCCGGCGACGTCGCTGCCGAGCGTGGCGCCGAGCTCGGGCAGCGAGAGGCTCGGGTCGGCGATCTGATAGCCGACGTAGGCCGGATGCGCGGCGTCGCGGTTGGCCCACACGTCGACGTGGTTGATGCGATCGGGGTGCGCGTTGCCGTCGAAGAAGAGCACTTCGTTCGTGGGCAGGCCGCTCGCGGTGAACAGGCTGACCACGTAGCGCTCGGTCTGCACCTGCGAGAACAGCGCCGCCTCGTCGTCGCTGAGCGTCATGAAGCTGCCGACGCGGTTGAGCGGCGCCGAGATGATCACCACGTCGAAGTCGTAGTGGTCGCGCCCGTTGATCGTGAGCGTCACGCGGCTCCCGCCCGCGAGCGGCCCGCGGCGCGTGATCGCCGTGACCGTCGAATTCAGTCGCACGTCGAGGTGCTGCGCCACCGCCTCCCAGATCGACTGGTAGCCCGTCGGGAACGTGTAGTAGGTGGCCTGCTCGAGCCCCTGCGAGCCGCCGATTTTCACGAGCCAGCCGATCAGCTTCATGAAGCTCGCCGCCGGCGCCGTCTCGTAGTAGCCGTAGCCGAAGCCGATCATCACGCTGCGCGCGAGCTCGGCGATGGGCGTAAAGCCATACTTGGCGGCGAATTGCTCGAACGGCAGATCGAGATCGGGCAGGAGCCACGCGAAGCCGTTTTCCTGAATTCCGACGAACAGCGTCTGCGCCGCGCCGTAGGCGACCGTGGCGGCGAGGATCTGCAGCGTCGAGTAGCGGCTGGTGAGGAAGCTCTGCGCCGTCTGCCGGACGCCGTTGGCGTCGAGGATTGTCTGGTTGGTCTGGTACGGCTGGTAGGGAATGCCGTACTTGTCGGCGAGCCCGAGGACGAGGCTGTAGTCGGGCGACGCGAACACCGCGCCGAGCTCGTTCACGGTCGAGCCGTTGCGGTACGAGTAGACCTTGCCGCCCACGCGCGCGTTCTTCTCGAACACGGTCACGTTCTGGTAGCCCTCTTGCTGCAGCGTGTCCGCGGCGGTGAGGCCCGACGGCCCGGCGCCGACGACGGCGATGCGCAGCGACCTACGCGGGACGAAGATGGCGCCGAGCGGCGCTTCGGTGCTCGCCGTCGGCGGCGCGCCGGTGCAGGCGGTGAACGAGGCGAGCGCGAGGACGAGCGTGAAACGCGTGCCGGGCGAACATTTCATCGCGTCTCTATGCCTGCAGCCGCGCTCGAAGTGCACGAGGAAGATCACGCAGTGGGTCATTGTCAAACTTGTTTGGGGGCCGATCGGGGGATTCTCGGATGAGGTACCATCGGCGCGGTTGCGTCTCGCCGTCGTCGTCGCGCTCGTCTTCGCCTCCGTCGCCGCCCACGGCGATTCGACGATGTTGCGCATCGCCGTGCTCGCGCCCGACGGCACCAGCTGGGCGCGCGACGCCAAGGCCTGGGCGCGCGACGTCGAGAGCGCCTCGGCCGGCCGGCTGCGCGTGCACCTCTATTTCGGCGCCATCACCGGCGACGACGTGGAGGTCGAGCGGCGCATGCAGAAGGAGCAGCTCGACGGCGCGCTCTCGGGCGGCATCATGTGCCAGAACGTCGCGCCCTCCTTGCGCGTGATGCGCATCCCCGGCGTCATCCAGGATCAGAACGAAGGCAGCTTCGTGCTCACGCGCCTCTTTCCGACGCTGCAGGCCGAGGCGCGGGCGCGCGGCTTCGCCATGCTCGCCTTCACGTGGCTCGGCCGCGACGTCGTCCTGTCGCGCGCGCCCATCGACGGCCTGGACGCGCTGCGCCGCCTCAGGCTGTGGCAGTGGAGCCTCGAGCCGGCGCTGATCGCCTATTCGCGCGCGATGGGCATGAACGTGGTGCCGCTCGCCATCGGCGACGCGGGCCGCGCCTACGAAGACGCGCGCATCGACGGCTTCGTCGCCATTCCGGCGGCGATCCTCGGCTTCCAGTGGTACGCGCGGCGCATGTATCTGGCGCGCTTGCCGCTCTCGCCGGTGATCGGCTGCCTGGTGATGTCGGCGGCGTCGTTCGAGCGCTTGCCGACCGATCTGCGCGACGTCGTCGCCGGCGAGAGCGCCAAGAGCGCGCTGCGCTTCAGCGAGACGGCGCGGCTGCAGGAGCAGCAACTCCTCGACCGCGGGCTCTTCGCCAAGCAGGGCATGACGATGACGCCGGTGCCGCCGGTGTTGCGCGCGCAGTTCCTGGACGCGGCGCGCGACGCGCGCGAGCGGCTCGGCAATCGCGTGGTGCCGAACGAGCTCATCATGAAGGTGCAGACCTGGCTCGCTGACTATCGCAGCGAGCACCGCTGAGCCGGCGGCCATGCACTTTCAAGCGCGTCGCCCGCCGGCCGCAGCGCTCGCCTGGGTCGAGCGCGCGCTCGGCGACGGTGCGCGCGTGGTCGCTTGTCGCCGCCTGACCGGCGGCCTCGTCGCCGCGGTGCATCGGCTCACCGTCGCGCGCGGGCGGAACCGCCAGGTCGTCGTGCTGCGCCGCTACGCCGGGGCCACGGCGGCCTCGAGCGCCGCGCTCGCCGACGACGTGGCGCGCGAGGCGCGCACGCTCGACGCGGCGGTGGCGGCCGGGCTGCCGGCGCCCGCGCTGCTGGCGGTCTCCGCGCGCGGCGACGATGCCGGCGGAGATCCGGCGATCCTGATGACGCGGCTCCGCGGGCTGGCGAGCCTGTCGCCCGCCGATCCCGATCGCTGGCTGCGCGAGATCGCCGTCGCGGCGGCGAAGATCCACGACGCGCCCGTCGCCGCGCCGCCGTTCGAGCGCTGGCTCGATCCGGCGCGCCTCACCGCGCCGGCGTCGTCGACGCGCCCCGCGCTGTGGCAGACCGTGCGCGAGACGTTGCGAGAGGACGGCGGCTCGTCGGAGCGCTCGTTCATCCACCGCGACTTCCAGCACTTCAACTTCCTGTGGACGCGCGGCCGGCTCACCGGCGTCGTCGACTGGGGCGCGGCGGCGCTCGGCCCGCCCGCGCTCGACGTCGGCCACTGCCGGCTCAACCTGGCCGTGCTCTTCGGCGCCGAGCGGGCCGAGCGCTTCCGGCTCGCCTACGAAGCCGAGACCGGCCGCGCCGTCGACGCGTGGTGGGATCTGCACGCGCTCGCGGCGTACGGCGATGCCTGGATGCGCTTCATCCCGATCCAGGTCGACGGCCGCGCGCCCGTCGACACCGACGGCATGACCGCGCGGGTCGAGGAGCTGCTGGCCGCGACGCTGCGGCGGCTCTGATCGCCTGCGCCGTCCAGATTGCCGCACATGAAGGGCCGTGGACGCCGCGCTCGCACCTTGTCGCCGTCGCCGAGTGATTGACAAGCGAGCGATGCCGGCAAGATACTAAATCCGCGCAGATCCATGGAACGCTCCAGCACCACAGGCAGCGGGGCCGAATCACAGCCTCCCGCGCCGTCGATCCCCACGAATTTCGGCAAGTACGAGCTCGTCACGCACCTGGCCTCGGGCGGCATGGCCGACATCTTTTTGTGCCGCGCGCGCGGCATCCAGGGCTTCCAGAAGCTGGCCATCATCAAGCGCGTGCGCCAGGACCGCGCACTCGACAAGAAGATGGTCGACCTGTTCCTCGACGAGGCGCGGCTGGCGGCGTCGCTGCAGCACCCGAACATCGTGCAGGTCTACGAGTTCGGCATCCTCGACGGCAGCTACTTCCTCGCCATGGAGTACGTGCACGGCGAAGACGTCCACGCGCTCGTCAAGCGCATGCGCGACAGCGGGCGTGCGATTCCGCTGCCGGAGATGCTCGCCATCGTCGTCGGCGTCTGCCAGGGGCTGCACTACGCGCACGAGTGCGTCGGTCCCGACGGCCAGCCGCTCGGCGTGGTGCATCGTGACATCTCGCCGTCGAACGTGCTCATCAGCTACGACGGCGCGGTCATGGTCACCGACTTCGGCATCGCCAAGGCGACCAACCGCAGCGTGCAGACCACGACCGGCACGGTGCGCGGCAAGCTCGCGTACATGTCGCCCGAGCAGTGCCGCGGCCTGCCGCTCGATCGGCGCAGCGACATCTTCGCCATCGGCACGCTGATGCACGAGCTGTCGACGGGGACGTCGCTCTTCGGCGGCGGCTCCGACTTCGACGTCATGAAGGGCATCGTCGAGGATCCGGTGCGTCCGCCGTCGGCGACGGTGGCGGGCTACCCGGGCGAGCTCGACCGCGTGGTGTGCAAGGCGCTGGCGCGCGATCCGGCGGATCGCTACGCGACGGCGCGCGAGCTGCAGCTCGAGATCGAGCGGTTCGCGCTCGATCACAAGATGTCGATCTCGTCGGCGCGGCTGGCGGGCTTCATGCAGCAGGAGTTCGCCGATCGCATCGCCGGATGGCGCGAGCGCGTGGCGCGCGAGTACGCGGCGCGGACGGCGGAGGAGCGGCCGCCGTCGGCGGACGTGGAGATCATCGCGGTCGAGATGCCGACCGAGCGGACGATGCCGGCGGCGGCAGCGCCCGCGGCGGCGACGGCAGCGCCGACGGCGGCGGCAGCGCCCGCGGCGGCGACGGAAGCGCCGGCGGCGGCGGACGTGGCCGCAGCGCTGGTCGAGCCGCGGCCGCGCCGGCGCGCGCCGGCGGCCATCGTTGCCGCCGTGGTGGCGGCGGCGGCGATCGTATTCGTCGCGCAGCGCCAGCTGTCATCGTCGCACGCAGCGGTTGCGCCGGTCCCATCGGCCCCGGCGGCCCGCGTCGTGGTCGCTCCGCCGGCGCCTGCACCGACGACGACGCCGGTACCGACGACGCCGGTACCGACCGCGGTCGCCGTCCCTGCGCCGACCGCCGCGACGCCGGCGCCGGTCGCCGCGCGCGCCGTACCGGCCGTCGACCGCGCGTCGGCGAGCAGCGCGGCGCGCCACCATCATCATTCTCGCGTCGCCAAGCGCGCGCCGGCCGAGCCCGTCGCGGCGAAGGCCGCGCCAACGCAGCATCCCCCTTCACACTGGAATCCCGAGGATGGGTTGCCGCCCGGGGCCGCGCATTAGCCGGTCGCCGCGCGATCTCCGATCGTTCGGCTTCCTGGTGCTGCTGCTATCGTCGTCGCTGTCGCTGGCCGCGCTCGCGGCGCCGGCGCCCGCACCGACGGCGAAGAGCTACCTCGACGCCGGCCTCGAGCTCTACAACGAAGGACGCTACGAGGAGGCGATCCGCGAGCTGCGCCTCGGCTACGCGCTCGAGCCGCTGCCCGACATCCTCTACACGCTCGGTCAGTCGGCGCGCAAGCTCGGCCGCTGCGAGGAGGCGATCGGCTATTACCGTCAGTATCTCCAGGGCGCCGACGCGGCCTCGGCCGGCGCGGCGCGCTTTCAGATCGAGCGCTGCGAGCAGCAGCTGCGCGACGCCCGCGCCGCCGCGCAACCGGTGGTCCCCGTCGCGGCGCCGCCGCCGCCTGCAGCGGGACCGCCGCCGCGTCCCTTCTATCGCGACGCGCTCGGCATGAGCCTCGCCGGCGTCGGCCTCGGCGCCGCGCTCGCCGGCGCCGGGCTGCTCATCGGCTCGGTGGTGACGGCGCGTGATCCGCACGGCACGCTGCAAGCGTTCGACGACGCGCTCGGCCGCGCCGGCGCGATGCGCACCGCCGGCATCATCCTGGCCGCGGGCGGTGGCGCGCTCCTCGTCGGTGGCATCATTCGCTTGTCGCTGGTGGCGCGGCGCGCGCGCGGCGGTGCGCGATGAGCCGCGCGGCGGTGCTCTTCGCGTTCGTCGCGCTCGCCACCGCGGTGGTGAGCTGCTGGGGCACGAGCTACCGCTGCTCGGGCGACCAGCAGTGCGTCCTTCACGGCGCCAGCGGTTGGTGCGAAGCGAGCGGCTTCTGCAGCCTCCCGTCGGCGAGCTGCCCGAGCGGGCGCGTCTGGGCGCAACACTCGCCGCTCGCCGGCAACTGCGTCGACGTCGTGGAAGGCAGCGACGGCGGCGACGACCTGGACGTGCCCAGCTGCGGCAACGGCACGCTCGATCCCGACGAGAAGTGCGATCCCGCCATCGCCGCGCCCAACGACGGCGTCTGCCCGACGCTCGCCGACTGCGACGATCACAACCCGTGCACCACCGACGCCGTCGGCGGATCGGCGGCAGAGTGCTCGGCGGAGTGCACGCACACCTTCGTGACCGCGTGCGGCCCCGCCGACGGCTGCTGCCCGAGCGGCTGCGCGCCGGTCACCGACGGCGACTGCTCGGCGACCTGCGGCAACGGCAGCGTCGACGGCCTCGAGAGCTGCGACAAGGCGATCCCGGCCAACATGCCCGGCGCCTGCCCGACCTCGTGCCCGCCCAAGAGCGCCTGCACCAGCTACGCGCTCATCGGCGACGCCAACAACTGCACGGCGCGCTGCGTGGCCAACACGATCACGACCTGCAGCGGCGCGCTCGTCTCGGACGGCTGCTGCCCACCCGGCTGCAGCCTGCTCAGCGACGGCGACTGTGTCTGACGCGCGCGAAGCCGAGACGCGGCGCGCCGCCGTCTATCGCCCCGGCGGCGGCGGCGAGGGCGGCAGCCTGCGCCTGGTGGTCTACGGCCCGGGCGGCTTCAACGCCTATCCGCTGCCGAGCGCGGGCACGCTCACGCTCGGGCGCTCGACGAGCGTCGACGTGCCGCTCGACGATCCGCAGGTGTCGCGCCAGCACGCGCGGCTGCACGTCGGCAGCGTCATCGAGATCGAGGACCTCGGCTCGGCCAACGGCACCAAGTGCCGCAACGCGCCGCTGCCGCCGCACACGCGCAGCGCGATCATGCCGGGCGACGTCATCGCCCTCGGCTCGTGGCTGTGCGTGGTGCAGGCGGGCAGCGGCCCGCTGTTCTTGTGGACCGAAGGCGCGTTCGTCGAGCGCGTGGCGCGCGAGCTCGAAGGGGCGGCGCGCGGCGGGCGCGAGCTCGTCTTCTTGCACCTCGCGGTCGACGGATCGGCGGCGGCGCCGGCCGTCGAGGATCTGTTGCGCGGCGCGCTCGGCGCCCATGACGTCGTCGCCGCGGTCGAGCCGGCGCGCTTCGACATCCTGGCGCCGCGGCTGACGCCGGCCGCGGGCGCCGAGCTCGGCGATCGGCTCTGCCGTCAGCTGAGCGAGCTCGGGCTGACGCCGCGGCTGGCGCGCGCGACGCTCTCGGGCGACGCCGGCGACGCCGCGGCACAGTTGCAGCGCGCGCGTCGCGAGCTGGCGCCGGCGGCGGGCAGCGAGCGGACCGCGCCGTCGGCGATGGCGCGGCTCGAGGCGCTGGTCGCGCGCGTGGCGCCGGGCAACATCAACGTGCTGTTGCTCGGCGAGACCGGCGTCGGCAAGGAGGTGCTCGCCGAGCGCATCCACGGCCGATCGCCGCGCGCGGGGCGACCGCTCCTCCGGCTGCACTGCGCGGCGTTGAGCGAGAGCCTGCTCGAGAGCGAGCTCTTCGGCCACGAGCGCGGCGCCTTCACCGGCGCGCTCAAGACCAAGCGCGGCCTGCTCGAGACCGCCGACGGCGGGACCGTGTTCCTCGACGAGATCGGCGAGCTGCCGCTGTCGATCCAGGTCAAGCTCCTGCGCGTCATCGAGGAGCGCAAGGTGCTGCGCGTCGGCGGCCTGTCGCCGCTGCCGATCGACGTGCGCTTCGTCGCCGCGACCAACCGCAACCTCGACGCCGAGGTGGCGCGCGGCGCGTTCCGTCAGGATCTCTACTATCGGCTCAACGGCATCTCGCTCGTGATCCCTCCGCTGCGCGAGCGCGCCGGCGAGATCGTGCCGCTGGCGCTGCAGTTCATGCGCGACGCGAGCGCCCAGGGCGGCCGCGTCGCGCCGCGCTTGTCGGTAGCGGCGGAGGCGACGCTGCGCGCGTGCGCGTGGCCGGGCAACATCCGCGAGCTGCGCAACGTGTGCGAGCGCGCCGTGCTCTTGTGCCCGGGCGACGTCATCGAGCCCGAGCACCTGGAGCTGTCGCCAGAGGCGCCGGAGGCCGCGGCGCCGGCGCCGCCACGCCCGGTGGCGCTGTCGCCCGACGCGCAACGGCAGCGTGAAGAGATCGTCGATGCGCTGGCGCGCTGCGCCGGCAACCAGAGCCGCGCGGCGAAGCTGCTCGGCATCTCGCGCAAGACGCTGGTCGCACGTCTGGACACATTCGGGTTGCCGCGCCCACGCAAGCCGTCCGATCCGGACTGAGCGAGGTGACAACTTGGGTAGCGGCCGCGCGGCGAGGCCCGCGCCGCGCCGCGGCCGCCGACGGCACGCATCCTGAATCGTCATGCGCGCATGACCAGAGAAGCGGGAAGGCGCGGGTTGTCGGATCAGCAGCTCACGGCGATGATCGAGTCGCTGCCGGAGGGATTGGCGATCATCGCCGACGAGCGCATCGTGTGGGCCAATCGGCTGGGGCGGCGGCTCGGGGCCTGGCCCGCGGCGAAGAGCGAAGGGAACGACGAGGACGTCGAGCTCGGCGAGCTCATCACGCGCTTCGCCGCGCAGCTGCCGCCGTTTCGCGGCGAGGAGCACGCGCGCTGGAGCCTCGCCGGCGGCCTCGTCGTCGAGGTCGGGCTGCGCCGGCTGTGGGGCGCGCAGACGGCCGTGCGGATGTCGCCGCCGCCCGAGCTGGCGCGCGCCGAGCACGCCGACGAGGCCATGATGGAGCTGTCGAGCTACCAGCTGCTGCTCCTCGAGCGGCTGCTCGAGGAGTCGGCCGTCGGGCTCGTCGTCACCGACGACGCGGGACACATCGAGTGGCTCAACACGCAGGCGCATCGGATGCTCGGCGCGGTCGAGCGGCGCCTCGGGGTCGACGCCGGGCGCGATCTGGCGCGCGCGGCGCGCCACTTGGCCAGGGGGCAGCTGACGGCGCCGGTGCGCACGCGGCTGGCGCTGCCCACGCACACGGTGGCGGCGTGCTTCTGGAGCGTGGCGCCGGGGCTGGCGGGCGTGCTGTTGTCCGAGCAGGCCGAGGAGGTCGTGCGCCGCTGCGTCAGCGGCTGAGCGCGCGCCGGCGCTCGCGGGGCGCTAGGCGTACGCTAGGCGCCGACGATCCAGGCGAGGATTCGCTGCGCCAGGTTCAGGTGGACCAGCGTGAAGACACCGAGCGCCAGCGTGCCGCTCGCGATGCCGACGCCGAGGAGGCGCTTCGAGTGGCGCGGCGCCGGCGGCGGACACTCGACGAGCGCCGTGACCTCGACGCGCGCCGGCGGCTTCGCCGCGACCACCGTGACGTCGCGCGGCAGCGGAGGCAGCGGCGCCGCCTCGACGGCCGGCGCGGGCTCGGCGGTCGGCGCGCACTCGACGGGCGACAGGCTCGTGACCGGCGCTGCTTGCGGCCGCAGCACGAGCACGCGCGCCAGCGGCGTCACCGTCGCCGCCGCCGGCGTGGCCTCGACCGGCTGACGCGGCTCGGCCGGCACCATCATCGGCAGGCGCCGCCGCGACGGCTCGGTCGCCGGCTCCGGCGGCTCCGGCGCGATCAGGGGCGGCAGCTCGTCGACGGCGCGGCGAACCGGCGCGGCCTCGCGCGCCAGCTCGGCCGGCGCCGCCGGCAGCTCGCCCTCGGCCTCCATCTGCGCGCGCATGCGCGAGCGCAGCTCCTCGAGCTCCTCGGCCGCGAGCTTGGTGGTCATCGGCAGCGGCCGCGGATCGCCCGTGTAGCTGCGCACCAGCGTCGGCACCGTATCGGCGGCCTCGTCGATCGAGCGCTTGCGCGCCAGCACGTGGTCGAAGTGCTCGCGCGTGCCGTCGCGCAGCTCGTCGAAGCTGAGCATCATGCCGGGGTCGAGGAGGGGCGCCAGCGTCTCGTCGGCGCGCGCCCACACCACGATGCCCGAGCCGCGGAAGAGGCACGAGTCGTCGGCGAGCCGGAAGTCGAAGCTCACCGGCGTGCCCGCGGCGAGCGGCGAGCGCGTCCGCACGAAGATGCCCGTCATGTTGACGTCGGCGCGGTACTTGTCGACGAAGCTGTCGAGGCTGGGGCACTTCAGACGAATCCGCACCATCGGCATCACGAGGTTGATCGGCGTCTCCATGCGCGCTCCTTTCAGCAAGGGGCGTGCCCGAGCCAACCGCGCGAAAGCGGTGCACGCGCGCCGCGGGCGCTACCCAAGTTGTCACCTGCCCGCGGGTGACAACTCGTCCGTCGCGTCGCGTCGAGCCGGCCGTCGTCGCGGGCCCCGGCTGGCACCGGCGCTGCACTTCGTCGCGGCCATGATGCGATTCTTCGTCGTGCTCACGGTTTCGATGATGACGGTCGGATGTGCGACCACCGGCGACGTGCAGGTGCGTGTGCCGGCGGCCGCGGCGGCGCGCGTGCCCGCCGACGCCGCCGCGGTGAAGACGGCGCGCGCCGCCGCGGCCGAGGCGCAGGAGGCGCTGGACGCGGCCAAGGCCGAGTGGTCGCGCGCGGTCGACGCGGCGCGCGCGGCGCACGTGGCGCCGGCGAGCACGCCGGAGCTGGCCGCGGTCGCCGAGGCGCAGCGCCAGCTCGGCGCCGCGACCGTGCAGTGGCGCGCCGGCGTCGCCGACATGATGCGTTGGCGGCGCGCGGCGGCCGAGGCGCACGTCGAGCTCGAGCTCGCGATGTTCCTGGCGCGCGGCGGCGACGAGATCGATCTCGGCCGTTACGAGCGGCAAGAGGCGCAGCTCGAGCGCCGTCACGCAGCGGCGGCGCGCCATGTCGTCGCGCTGCACGCAGGGGCCGACGCCGCCGTGCGCGCGGTCGCCGAGGCGAAGGAGCGTTACGCGGCCACGCGGCGCGAGGCTAGCCGCGCGGACAGAACGTGATGTCGAGCTGGGTCGCGCCGGCGCAGGTGTGGTCGCTGCTCTGGTTCGACGCGCCGTAGTCGTCGTAGGGGAACGCGTAGATGCCGGGGCACTTGTCGTGCACCCACGCCGAATACGGGTTGTACGGCGGGTTCTGATAGAACGCGCTCGGCGATGTGTTGGGGCCGGGCGCGCTCAGGACGCCGCGGTTGAGCGCCGCGCAGAACTGCGGGCTTTGGCTGAAGAACGGCCCCGAGCACGCGTAGACCTGCGCCGTCGACGAGCCGGCGGCGCCGCCGCAGCCCGGCGTCGACGAGGCGCAGGCGCCGATGTTGCCGTCGAGCGCGTGGCACATGGGGTCGCCCCCGTTGTTCGGATCAGAACAGTGGATCCCCGCCGACGTGCACTGATGCCCCGACAGGAGCGACGACGGGCAGCCGGCGAGCAGCGAGTTGTACGGCACCTCGCAGCCGACGGTGGTGCAGTCGCTGCCCGAGCCGATCGCCTGGATGCGCACGGGGAGCGCGACCCAATCGACGTACGTGATGTCGGTGTTGATGACCTCGCCGCCGTTGGCGACGCCGAAGTTCATCTCGACCTTGTCGTTCTGCCCTTGCTGCGGGCCTTGTAGATAGGCGTAGATGCGCGCTGCGCTCCACGTCGCCGGCGCGACGTAGTCCTGCGCGGCGCCGGGCGAGAGGTGCACGTTGTCCGGTTGCAGCACGCCCTGCTGGCCGGTGCCGTGGATCCAGACGTCGACGGGGCAGCCGTTGGCCACGTGGACGCGCATGCCGTTGCCCGGCGGCGGCGGCGGCGGCGGTGGTGGTGGCGGCGGCCCGCCGCCGAGCAGCGCCGGGTTCCACTGCTGCGCGTTGGTGCCGTTGCAGTCGTAGAGCTGCACGACCGTGCCGTCGGCGGGATTGGCGCCGGCGACGTCGAGACACTTGCCGCTGTTGGTGTTGACGAGCTGCACGAAGCCGTTGGCCACCGGCTGCACCCAGAACGACTGCGCCGGCGTGCCGTTGCAATCCCAGAGCTGGATCTTCGTCCCGTTGGCGGTGCCGCGCGCCGAGACGTCGACGCAGCGGCCCGACTGCGGGTTGACGAGCGCGACCGCGCCGCCGCCGGCGTCGCGCACGGAGTACGCCTGCGCGCCCGATCCGTTGCACCACCACTCCTGGATCTGCGTGCCGTTGCCGGTGCCGGCGGCGCGCGCGTCCATGCACGCGCCGGGATGCGCGAGCGTGCCGAAGTTGTAGACGGCGCCGTTGGTCAGTTCGGCGCCGGCTTCACCGACGGGATCGCCGGTCGTCGCGGTCCCTCCACATCCGACGAGCGCAGCGCACAGCACCAGAGCACGGTTGGTCTTGTCCATCACGTCCTCCTCTCATCATTGCCACTCGATGTCGTCGACGAAGAAGCCGCCGCTCGCGCCGGCGTCGGTGGCGACCATGGTCCAGCCGAAGCCACCGAGCACCTGCGAGTAGCTCTGGCCCGAGAGATCGATCTGGTACGGCGCCCACGTGTTGGTGAGCGTCACCGTCACCGTCGCCTTGATGCTGTCGGTATACGGGTTGCCTGCGCCCTGGATGCCGCCGGCGAGGAACGTGACCTTCTCGCCACCGACGAGGCCGCGCGCCTGGAACACGACCTTCTTGGCGCCGGCCGGTACCGAGAAGCCGGCCTTGGTGCCCCAGTTGTTGGCGGGATACTGCCAGTAGACGCCGCCCCAGCCCATGCCGCCCGACGCCGGCGGCGCGTAGGTGATGGCGTGACAGCTGCCGGCCGCGGTGGTGCTCGCGCGCATGCCGTTGCAGTCGGTGCTGTCGCCGCTCTTGGCCGGCACCATCGTGATCGTGCCCGCGGTGGCGCCGTCGCCCATGAAGCCGCTCGACACGAACACCGTGTCGACGACGAAGGGCAGCATCGCTCCCGACGGCGCCATCGCCATGTCCTCGGCGGGGTGATTGCCGCCGGTGCCCGTCGCCATCGCCATGTCGTTCACCGCCGGTGTCATCGGCGCCGGCGCCACCGTCGAGGAACAGGCCGCCACGCCGACTGCTACACCGAGACCCGCCGCCACCCGCCACGCCCACCGAAGAATCCGCTCGCCGTTCATGTTCGCCTCCGCCGTCAAGGATTGAAGTAGGGATCGAGCGCCATCGCCTGGTACGCGGCCAATGCCGTCGGCGAGGAGTCGATGCGCCAATCGGTCTCTTTGTTGATGTCGAACCAGACGACCGCTTTGATTCCGGTGAAGGTCGTCTTGAGCTGCGCGTGCATGTCGTCGATCCAGGCGGCCTTGTTGCCGCCGACCTCGGCCGACGCGGTCTCGGCGAGGATGAGCGGCTTCTTGCCGGCGTAGTCGCCGTAGAGATCGGTGACGAGATCGCCGAACGACTGCCAGGTGCAGCACGACGACGAGTTGCCCCAGTTGTAGGCGTCGAGGCCGACCCAATCGACGTAGTCGTCGCCGGGGTAGTAGTTGGTCCAGTGGTTCCACGACTCGGCCGGCACGTCGGCGACGAGCGGGCACCACACCCAATAGACGTTGGTCGCGCCGTCGGCGACGAAGAGATCGTGCACGTGGTGGTAGGCGGCGATGTACTTGGCGGGGCCGCCGCTGGCGCCGCCGTTGTTGGCGCCGGCCCACGGATACCAGTTGCCGTTCATCTCGTGGCCCCAGCGCAGGAGGATGTCGACGCCGAGATCGCGCAGGCCCTGCGCGCGCATGTGGAAGATGTCGTCGTAGGTGCCGGCGATGATGTCGTCGAGCGGCCAGTGCGGCTCCCAGGTGATGAGCGGCAGCGTCTTCTCGGCGACGTCCCACGCCGTGCGATCGGCGACGAAGTCTTCGTAGGAGTAGAAGCGATTGTCGATCACCCAGCGGCGGCCGAGGAGCTGCTCCTCCGAGAGGAAGTCGGGGGTGTCGTTGTTGCCGACACCGACGAAGGCGCCGAAGAGCGCGCCGCTCGTGGGCGGCGTCTTGGCCGACGGCGGGGCGCCGGCGGTGAGGTCGAGCGGCGCGCTGCCGAGATCGCCGGCGCCATCGCCACCGGCCGCGGCGTCGGCGCCGTCGGTGCCGTCGCCACCCGTGCCGGCGCCGAGATCGGCGGCGCCGTGGTCGCCACGCGGGCCGCAGCCACACACGGCGAAGAGCGCCCACGCCGTCACCACCGTCGCACGTTTCATCGCGGATCCTCCGTTGCGACTTTGTTCGTTCGCGCAACAAAGTATCCGAGGCGTCACCCGTTGCAATCGAAATCGACGGACGCGGCGCGGCGAAGAAAGTCGGAGCGGGCGCAACTCGCGGGAATCGGCAATGATGCACGCTGTCCGCAGCGTGTCGCTATTTTAAGTCCAGCGACGGATCCGTGAGGTTACGCGCAGGACCTCAAACTTCTTTGCTGGGCTCGCGCCGCCCGCCACGCTAGCGTCGGTGAGCGAGCTGTCGAATTGGCTTGCATTGTTCCGCGCGGCGGGTACTTTGTTCGGCAACAGAACGAAGTCCGCGGAGACGAACATGGCGCTGCGCTCGACTCTTCTCGCGATGCTGCTTCCGGCGATGCTCTGCGCCGCCGGTTGCGACGACGACACCACTTCGCCGGGCGCGGCCGATCTCGGCGTCGCCGTCGCCGATCTGGCGATGCCGGCCACGCCCGCGGCCGATCTATCGATGAGCCACGCCTTCGATCTGAGCGTCGCCGCCGAAGACATGGCGATGGTGCCGCCCGGGCCGGCGCCGTTCGTCGTCGACGACAGCTTCGCCGCCAGCGGCTACGAGGGCGGCGGCGATGTCGCCGGCACCATCACCGATGATCAAACCTGCCCGATGCGCGCCGGCGGCGGCCACGGCCACTGCCACCACGTCGCCTGGACGCCGGGCACCAACAGCTGGGGCGGCGTGCTCTGGCAATACCCCGCGAACAACTGGGGCAGCGCGCCCGGCTTCGCCATCCCCGCCGGCTACGCGCAGGTGCGCTTCCGCGCCTGGGGCCAGGCGGGCGGCGAGAAGGTCTCGTTCCTCGTCGGCATCGGCGCCGGCGCCGCCGACGGGTTTCAATCGCGGCTCGACGTCACGCTCGCCGCGCAGCCCACCGAGTATGTCGTCGGCGTGCGCGGCGCCTACGGCGACCACGTCGTGAGCGCATTCGGTTGGGTCACCGGCGCCGGCGCGGCCCAGACCTTCTATCTCGACGACATCGTCTGGACCGGCGACGACGACGGGGCGCTGCAACCGCTCGCCGTCGAGCCGACCTTCGGCCCCACCGGCTACATGGGCGACGGCGCGAGCGGCTTCGTCTCGAGCGGCGCCTGCAGCGGCGGCACCAGCAGCTGCCGCCACTTCGAGTGGGACCCGAACGCCGACGCCGGCGGCGCCACGCAGGGCTGGGCCGGCGTCTTCTGGCAGAGCGCGCCCGGCGACTGGGCCGGCGCCAGCGATCCCGACGGCGCCGCCGTCGCCGCCGGCTTCCGCGAGATCCGCTTCGTCGCCGGCAGCACGCACGGCGACGGCGAGATCGTCTCCTTCCTCGCCGGCATGGGCGCCACCACGCGCGACGGCTGGCAGTCGAAGCTCGACGTCGCCCTCTCGACGACGAAGAAGACCTACGCGCTCGGCGTCGGCGGCGCCTACGGCGCGCAGGTGGTCGGCGGCTTCGGCTGGGTCGCCGGCGGAAACGGCATCGGCGTCGACATCGACGGCCCGAGTTGGCGGTAAAACGGTGCGCATGAGCCAAGCCCACGAAGTCGTCACCGTCGATGCGCAGGTCATGCGCGCGCGCAACTCGACGCTGCTGCTCAACCTCATCTGGAAGGAGCGGCAGGTCTCGCGCGCCGATCTGGCGCGCCGCACCGGGCTCAGCCCGTCGACGGTGTCGGCCATCGTCGGCGATCTCGAGCGCTCGGGCCTGGTGCAGTCGACCGGCGAGGGGCTGTCGCGCGGCGGCCGCCGCCCGACGCTGCTCG
>Ga0070679_100000487_pt1 | contig 33946 bp, 38 predicted proteins | sample KBSC63BmetaG_FD_65652 | JGI IMG/M metagenome (GOLD analysis project Ga0070679, IMG submission 65652) | Corn rhizosphere microbial communities from Kellogg Biological Station, Michigan, USA - KBS C6-3B metaG | ecosystem: Host-associated > Plants > Roots > Rhizosphere | place: USA: Michigan... | reverse complement strand
CGTCGCCGAGATGGGGGCTGAAGTTGTCGAGGATGAAGTGCAGTCTCGTCTCGGCTGGGTGGAGCGAGCGGATGTAGCGGCAGAAGGCGAGGAATTCGGTTCTCGTCTTGAGCTTCTTGACGTGGCCGTAGAGGCGGTCGCTGGTGACGTCGTAGGCGCCGAGCATGTGGCGGACGCCGTGGGGACGGGTGTAGGTGGCGCGGATGCGGCGGGGCTTGCTCAGCGGCGCCCATGCCTTGCCGCCGGGCTGGGGCTGGAGGTTCAGCGGGCCGAACTCATCGAGGCAGATGACCACTGCCTTGCCGGCGTCGGCTGCCTCATATAGCTCCAGGATGCGGTTCTTCTTGGCCTCGAAGTTTAGGGTCGTTGGAGCGCTTCCAGGTTCTCACCGCTTGAAAGGAGACGCCTTCCTCGCGGAGCAGCTGGCGCAGGCCCTCGTGGGAGATGTCGGTGACCACCCCCTCGGCGACCAGGTAGTCGGCCAGCTTGGCCAGGCTCCAGGTCGCAAACGGCCGACCGAGGTCGGTCGGGATCGAGAGCGCGATCTTCTTGATCTCGCGCCGCTGGGGCAGGGTGAAGGTCGGCGGCCTCCCGCCCGCGTAGCGGGGGTAGAGCGCGTCGAAGCCGTCGCGGTTGAAGTTGTGGATCACCTCGCGGACGGTGTCGGGGTCGGTAAAGACGACCTCGCTGATCTTGGCTGGGCTCATCCGCTGGGCCGAGAGCAAGACGATCTGGGCTCGGCGCCAGGTGACCACCGAGCCCGAGTCGCGGCGGACGATCCGCAGCAGCCGGTTGCCCTCCTCGTTGCTGATCTCCCGCAACTCCACCCTCGCCGCCATCCGGCCCTCCGATCGTCGATTGCGCTCGGAAGATCATTTCGGCGGCGAGGCCCTGGAGCCTGGTTATGGAAACCGGCAAACGTTGGTGGTCACACCACTAGCTCTAAACGCCTCTCGGACGACAATCCTGGGTGCACTGCGCGGGCAGATCCTTGACGCCCATACCGGCTACCCCAGGTGCTCCATGTCGAGGTCCGCGACGACGCCGAGGGACTGTGGCAACTGGCGACGCAAAACGCAGAGTTCTCGCCAAACGCTCCGGACGAGCTGATCGGCAAAACGCTCGAAGAGGCCAAGATCGATCCGATCGCAGTCCAGTTGCGTTGCAGGCTCTTTGATGGAAGCCACCTCGTAGTGGTGCCGGCAGCCGATGAAGAGTACGATTATGGGTGTGCGGCGAAGTTCCTACCTGATCCCGAAGCCGCCGTCGCGTTCAGCTTCAATTGCACGCTCAACGTCTGCTCGACGCTCAGTCTGTCGCTCCTGCGCCCTCTTGGCGACGCTTGCCTCCTGAGCCCTCCTCTGGCGATGCGCTCGCCGAGTCGATCGATTCGCCCCGAGGTCCCCGAAGCTCGACCCCCGGCTTTTCGTGCTCGGGCAGTTTGATCCCAATCGAGTTGAGCTTGGCCAGCCCCTCGCGGGTCGGGCGCCAATCGCCGGCCTCGGTACTGCCCCGCCAAGCGATCCGGATCAGCGCTGTCTCGGCCACGCGGAAGTCGATGCCGTTGTCGCGCAGATGCACCGCCCCACTCAGCGGTGGCAGGTGATAGGCGTTGTCGGCAGTGCCGATCGAGTAGAGGCCTTGGTCCGGCTCCGGCCGAGGCGGGCGCGGCTCCAGCGGACTGATCAAGGCGCCGCGCCGGTGTTCGATTGGCACGAACTGGTCCTCCCCATCGCCGCTGGCGACGAGGAACCCGAAGTAGACCTGCTCCCCTAGATGCTCCTCGATTAGGTCGAGGGCCTCCGCGTGGCTCACTTTTCGCTCCGCCAAATCGTAGCCCTTCTGTTCTCGCTGGCACGACAGGAAACAACCTATCGGACGCTGGGAACTTCGAACACGGCATTGCGGAAGGTATCCGGGAACCCAAAGAACGCACCCACCACAGCCGAGCTGACAATCGCGAGTTCGCTTCCTAAGTCTCTCACATCAAGCGCCCGATGGGCAACGGTCCACATAGGCGTAAAAAACGCTGAGGTTGGGGTCCACCCGATTGCGCTTGAGCTGGGCTTTCAGGGCGGGCACAACCAGGGTTTGGTCGAGGCCAAGGAACGGGGCGCTCAAATTTCCGGTCCAGCTAGTCGCGCCCGTGGAAGGATCGCGGGTGAAACTGGCGCTGCCGGCAAATGGCTCAGGTGGGGTGACAGTTGCCGCTTTCAGGGCATGGTCAAAGACGAAAGACTCGGCGCTGCCCTCGACGAAAATGGTGCGGGTGATTGAGACCGCGCCACATGGCTCGATCTCGGTGGCAGCGTATTCGACGACAGGGCCGTCGATGGCGAACGGCGAAGGTGGTTCGTTGGGACGCTCCGTGGCTGAGAAGGAGAGCGCACGGTCTTTGGTCGTAGCGCTCAGAGTGAACCTGTTCGACCCTTTGTCCTTGGGGATTGGTGGCGGTCCACTTCCACTGCCCGGACATTTGTATGCGCCCTGGGCGCCTACCCGCCCGAGGGCCTCTTTGCATCTACCCCTACAACACCACAACGAATACCAAGGAGGCAGGAATGCTCGCTTCACGGTGTGCTCCACACACTGTCCCTAGCATGGTTAGTTGCCGATCGACCCGCCCCCCATTTGCTCCACATCACCAAGAGATTTCTCCGTTGACCACGGTGAATGCAATGCGCAGGGTTTCCGTATGTCTGCCAACCCTAACGTACATATTAAAAATATAGAATGTCCCCTCGGAGAGATCGTTTACATGAACAGGATGCTTAAGGGACACCAGCCCTGAAATGATTCCGTAGTCCTCAAGCACTACGCCTGTTTCCTGGTCGAACGCGTGATTCCAGACCGTGACCCAAAGATGCATTCCGGACGTTCGGTTACCCCGCCCTGTGATCACTCCTCAAAAGGTGAAATTTACGTCGCAGGACACCTCTCCACAGGCTGCTTGATAATTAACGTGCAAGTGGCCATAGTCACCGCTGTCGACTGAGTCGACTTCGCTGAATAGGAGTTCCTCTTCTTCGGCACCTTCAACCGCTGGAGGCGGGGGTGGCGGCGGCATTCCGGGCGGGCTCGCCTCGAACTGTTCCAGCCATGCAGGCGCGCTAGGCGAATATTGCCCGTTGAGTTCAGCCTCGTTTACCGGGTCTCCAGACGAGTAGGTGTATGCGGAGGAATCGTCATTTACGACCGTCGGCTGTAGGTATCTACCGACCTGGGGGGACGTAGCTATTGCTACCCAGGTTGACGACGCCGCTTTCGAGTTCGGTTGGGCGCTGTGCAAAACCAAGCCAGCCGTATTTGGCCGGTTTGCCGCCGCGCGGGCACTCCTGTAGCGGTGGTTTCGGTTTTCCAGCTGAGGCCGGTAGCCGTTTCGCTCAACGGCGCGCTAGCAACAATGTCTCCATGCAAGTCGGCGATCTGTAGCTGAGGTTCCGAAGCACCCTGTTGAATGGCTCTGAGGGTGCCGCCAATACCCGAGATGTATCGAGTCCAGTTTCCCGATTCGTCAATCGTCCAACCCGTTGGTGACGGGCTCCCCCAGCTAGTGCGACCGGCCGGCCAGGATCCGCCGCTTCTGGCTCTCGAACTCGTCGTCCGAGAGGGCTCCTTCGCGGCGCAGCGAGCTGAGGCGCTCCAACTGCTCCAGCTGCGAGGGGGGCTCAAGCCTGTCATCAGGCGCTGACTCGTGGCCCCTACCTCGGTGGTACATCTCCCGCACCCGCTGGCCGAACTGCCCCGGCTCCTCGTTTGGGAACTCACTGATCGCCTGTCGGCGTAGCGACTCGGTGCCGAGGGCGAACAAAGCGGCGAAGAGGAGAATGCCGAACGGCTTGCCGAAGGCAGCGATCGGCACCCAAGCGATCAGCGCCAGCCAGATCGCGGCGGCGACGCCGTAGGCAGCGGCTTGGCGGTCGCGAAAGTAGGGGGCGGTCCCGCGCCGCAGCGCGGTCGCGGGCGCGGTTCTCCCGAGAAGCCAAGCGCCGATGACCGCGAGGATGCCGAAGGCGATCGCCGAGACGGCCACAGTCACGAGGAGGGAGGTGCCTATGTCCCAAGTGGCTTCAATGGCTGGCTTCACCGCCGCGGTCTTGGCCAAGGAATCGGTGATCGTGTTCCCTGCGAAACCGCGCACCATGAGCGCGAGGACTCCGGCGATGATGAACCCGAATCCGGTAGCTCGCACCGCCTCGCGTCGGCGGCCGCGAGCGAGGTAGATGGCACCACCGTAGAGCAGGATCAGCACGATGGTCAGGACGACTGGAAGTTTGCGGATCGCCTTCGCGACCTTCTGTGCGGTGGAGAGCTGTTCTGAGTTAAGGACCTTCAGTTCGGCGGCATCGGCGGGCAGCTTTTCCGTCAGACCGCCAGGCACCCCGACCTGTTCTCCCACTTGGCTGACGAGACTCCCGAGCTGGAGCGTCACTTCTCCTTCGCCGGTGGAGACGACTGAGCCGCCACCGTCGATCAGCCTCAGGAGCTGTTCGTGCGATGCACGGTTCGCTTTGACCCAGAGCCCCTGAACCTGCGAGGAGGCTAGAGCCCGTTCGGCGACCCGCTGAGCCAGCTGGCGCAATCCCCCCGCTGCGGGACCGGCGAGAGCTTTGGCCTGCGGTGGCAGGGCTTTTTCGAGTTCTGCTTGAACGTCGACGTTGGCGTAGAGCTGATTGACGAGGAAGGTCGAAAGCTGCGCTTGGACTTCCTTGTTCTCAAGCAGCTTGCCACTCGTGTTGACCCAGTTGTCAGTGTTCAGCGCCTGCCGGTTGACCCAGAAGGAAAAGATCGCCACGAACGTCAGCAGCGTCGCGCCCACCAGCATGACCCCCACGATCTTGCGATGGGGTCGCGACGCTTCCCGGGCGGTGGAGATCATTTGCTGAGCTCCGTCTGGGGCATTCGTCAACTAGTAGCTCACTGGCCGCTTCCGGAAAGGAGCTTCGTCTTGGCTTGCTCGAAGTCGGCTGATGAAATCGTCCCTTTGTCTCGCAAATCCGCAAGCTTGACCAGCTCGTCAGCGGGAGAAGCGGCGGCGGCCTGACGGATGTACGTGTCGAGCTGCTGCTGCGCGTCGGCCTGTCTCTTAACCATCCGCTCCTGCATCGATCCCCCGCGGGCGATCAGATAGATGAAGACGCCGAGGAAGGGAACGAGGAGCAGCAGAACACACCATCCCGCCTTGCCCCAGCCCGAGACGTTGTGGTCGCTGAACAGGTCGCCGAAAACCGTGATCAGGACCCATATCCAGGCAACGAAGAGGAAGATCTCAAGGACGGTAAGCAACCCCTGCCCGAAGGTGTAATCGGCGAGCGGAATCATCGGACCCCCTTATCCGTTGACCAATTAACCGTGAGCTGGTAGATGATCACGGTGTCGAGAATGATCATCAGGAAGGCCCAGAGCGGCGCCGCCGGGAACCAGACGATCTGGGCGACCGCATTGACGGCGACGAAGAAGATGCCGGCCACGCGAGCGGCTGCGTTGCCCGTTATGAGCCCGAGCCCGGTGATGGCGACCAGCGAGCCGAGGATCAGGTGAACCCAGCCCCAGGTCGTGATGTCGAAGATCAGCGCACCGTTACCGCCAACCACGACAATTTCGTCGTTGACGATCGCAGCCAAACCCCAGAGCGCATCAAGCGACCCGAGGATCAGCATCATCACGCCCGCGAACGCCGCCCAGCCTGAGTACTCGCCGCCCGCTGGCAGCCTAGAGGTGCGACTTCCCTCCATCGTGACTCCTCTCCCCCGAGCCCGCGGCCCGGACTGGTAGTTGAGGCCGGGTCCGAAACCTTCTTCTCGTCCGCCGGCCTACAGGACACCGTATGCCCTGATCCAAGGAAAGCAAGCCTTGCGTAAGGTTTTTCATCCATTGATCTCGCCGGCGAGATCCTCAGCGCTTGACGCAGCCTCAGCCAGACTGGAGTCGACGCTTTAACCCGACCGGGAAGAAGCGCTCGATCAGCCCAGTGACGGCGCCTCAACGGAGGCTGAGGGCGAAACATCCGGCAGCCGCGCCATGCGGAATGAGTTGAAGAGGCCGAGGAGACCGGCGAGGATCGGCACCAGCAGAGCCACCTGAAGCGAGCGATGGGTCGCGTCCGTGTTGATGCGGACGATTTCTGCCCGGACGGGCTCGGGCTCCGAGTTGAGCGACTTTTCGAGTTGAGTGCTACTGATGACTTCGGCGTCCTCGTCGAGCTTGTCCGCGATCGCCTGCTGCTGCTGCGGTGGAATCACAGCACTGTCCTTCGTCATGTTGGTAAAGCTGAACGAAAGCACCGCCAGAAGGATGCCGCCCGCCATAGCGAGCCCGAACGAGAGGCCGAAGGACCCCGCCGCCGAGTTCACCCCGGCCGCCTCGCTGATCCGTTCCTCGTCAATCGGAGCGAGGGTGTAGTTGTTGAGTTGGGATACCAGAAGGCCCAGCCCTGATCCCGCGATCACCAGGGGAATCGTCAGATACCAGCCGGAGTCAGCGTCGGGCACGATCGGCACCAGCAGAGCCATTCCCAGCGTGCTCAGCGCGAAGCCGAGGCGGATGATGCCGGCCGGGCGCCGATTCCCGGCTCTGCGACCGGCCAGCATCGCCGCCCCGAACATGGTCAGCGAGAGCGGCGCCAAGGTGAGGCCGGTTTGCAGCGCGTTGTAGCCGAGGGAGATCTGCAGGAAGATCGGCAGGGCGATCATCGCGCCGCCGACGACGATGCTCTGCAGCGCCTACTGGAAGATCCCGATCCTGAAGTTCGACAGCTTGAACAGATCCGGGTCGAGCAGGGTCACCTTGCCCTCATGACGACGCCGGACCAGCCAACGGGCGAGAACCGCCAGCGCAATCGCGCCGATCGCGATGATCAGCCCGACGAACTCGCCGCCCTCCTGCCAGACCAGGATGCCGAGTACGACGCCGCCCATGCCGAGGACCGAGAGGATTGCCCCTCGCACGTCGATATGCCGCGAGCCGGTGTAGGGGACGTCGCGGATGAGCCCGATATTAGCCAGCACGACTGCGATCACGACCAGCTCCAGCAGGAAGCCCACCCGCCACGACAGCAGCGTGGTGACGAAGCCGCCGAGTAGCGGCCCCACCGCCGCGGCGATCGCAGCCGCGGCACCGACCAACGCGTAGGCTTTCTTTTGCGCCGCACCTTCGAAGTTGCCACGGATCAGCGACTGCATCGCGGGCAAGAGGAGCGAGGCGCCGAGGCCGCCGACGATCGCCCAGAAGACGACGATTGCGAGGAGGTCCTGGGCCAGCGTCATCGCCAAGGCACCGATGGCATAGCCCGTCAGGCCAAGGACGAAGGCGCGCTTGCGGCCGATCAGGTCGCCGACCTTGCAGCTGATCAGAATGAAAGCGGCGGAGATCAGCGCCTCGAGTGCGATCGCGGACTGGACGCCGCTCACCGTCGTGTCGAGGTCCCTGATGACCGCGGCGATCGAGACGTTCATCAGCGAGGTGTCGACCACGAGCACGAACATCGCCATCGCCAGCAGAACCGCCAGTCGAGGACTGTCCTTTCCTGGCACCAAATCCTCTGTACTCATTGCGCGATCCTCTCACTAAGGTCGGCACCTTGGGAAAGGCGACGATGAGACGGGGCGCCCAGATGCGAGCGCCCGGCGTCGAGATTCGTCATCCCTGAGCCCACCGATTCGCTGTGAAGCGCTTGGCCTGACGGCTACGCACATATCCCCAGATGGATCGGGCCGACGAGCGTCGAGACTCGTCGTCCTTGCTCCGGGCGAATTCCCGAGGTTGTCCGCATATTCAGTCGGTCTCGAAAATCCATCCGGGACGCATAACCCGCCGGCAGACGCCGAAATCGAAAACGACGGCCGCGCCCATAGCCCGGTCGGCGATCAGTCTTCGGCGACGTGGCAGACGCCGCTCAGGACACGGGAGCGGGTTGAGCCGTCGGCGAGGCGGAAGACGCCGCGGGCGAGCTTGAAGGGAGCGCTGCTGAAGCCGGCCGGAGCGGGGCAGCCGGCGGAGAGGATGCTGCGCCGGTGATTGTGGAGAAGGTAGCGGCGACCCAGGTTGACTTCGAAGCCCGTCACGTATCCCCATTCTTCGCCGACGTCGGGCATGGTTGCGGTGAGCGTCAGCCCAAAGGGCCCTTTTCGTTCCCGGTGGAGCCGGAAGTACATGTCAAGCGCGGTCGGGACCGGCTGAGAGCCGTAGACGTGACCGAGCAGTGCCCGGTGCCCCCGATAGCGGGAGTTGAAGACCAGGAGGCGGCCCGCAGCGGGAAATGGCGCTTGTTCAGGCAGGTCGATGTGGGCGGTGAAATGGCCGGAGCCGACGAGCGCGTCGCGACAGCGAGTGAGCGCCTGGGTGGTTGAATCACCCTTTAGGAGGCGGCCTGGACAGGCCGGGAGGCCGCGTGAGGAGAGACGTGCGTGCCGGTTTATCGAGACGGTGAATTCGCGAAGGGCGGGGGACGGAGGCCCGGCGAGCTGATGGACGGCCCCGCTGACGCTGACCGAGATCGGCTCCGATCCGTGGCGAGGCAGCTTGGCCGGCGTCATCGAGCCGCTGAAGCTGACGCGGTAATTGCCGCCGGTGATCACTTCCGCGGAAACCAGCGATTGCGTACAGAGCCAGATGAAAGCAAGCAGAAAGAGGACGAGCATCGCCCTGACCCGCCTCTTGATGCCCCTGTCATCTGCCATGCCCGTCGCGCCGATGGTGGCGGTCCCTCTCCTTGGTCACCTTAACGCAGGCTCTTGCCCGAACCGCGGATAAACTCGTTCCATGCCCGGCAACCGACGTTTCGCCCTACGCCAGCGTCCCGAGGGCCGGATCGACGAGGAGACCTTCGAGCTCGTCGAGGAAGAGTTGCCGGCGATCGGCGATCGCGAGGCGTTGGTTCGCACCGAGTGGGTCTCGCTTGATCCGACCAATCGGACCTGGATCGACGACATGCCCGGATACCTGCCCCCGGTTCAGATCGGCGAGACGATGCGCGCCCTTGGCCTGGGTCGAGTGGTCGAATCCAAGCACCCCGACTACGAGGAGGGGCAGCTGGTTCAAGGGCTGACCGGCTGGACCGAGAACTTCGTCGCCTCCGATGCCGCGCCCCTGCAGCGCGTTCCCGAGATCGAGGGCGTCTCCCCCAGCTTCTACCTCGGCGTGCTCGGCATGACGGGCCTCACGGCGTGGGTGGGAATGCGCGAAATCGGCAAGCCGAAGGAGGGCGAGACGGTCGTCGTCTCGGCGGCCGCCGGCGCGGTTGGCTCGGTGGCCGGCCAGCTTGCGAAGCGCGAAGGCGCCCGCGTTGTCGGCATCGCCGGGGGGCCGGAGAAGGGCTCGATCCTGACCGAGAAGCTCGGCTTCGACGCAGCCGTCGATCACCGCGCCGAAGATTGGCGCGAGCAGCTCAAGGCTGCCACCGCGGACGGCATCGACGTCGACTTCGAGAACGTCGGCGGCGAGATCATGGACGCGATCTTCAACCGCCTCAACCTGCACGCCCGGATTGCCCTCTGCGGATTGATCTCCGGCTACAACGAGAGCGGCCCGCCGTCCGCTCCGCGCGAGACCTTCGGCAACCTGCTGGTTAAGCGCGCCACCCTGCGGGGATTCATCATCCTCGACCACTTCGACAAGCTGGCGGAGGTCTCGGCGCAGCTGGCGGAGTGGATCGCCGACGGCAGCCTCGAGCCGCTGGAGACCGTGGTCGAGGGCTTCGAGCAGCTGCCCAGCGCGATCAACATGCTCTTCGACGGCGCCAACGTGGGCAAGCTCGTCGTGCGGGTAGGCAGCTAAGTCCGATCCGCTCAGGATTACTCGCCAAGACCGCCGAATATCCCGAGCGGCTTTGGTGGCCGCTCGACGGTAGGCGGCCGCCCAGGTTCCCTCGAAGCTGACCTTGCTGCCGGGCGGGGCCTGATCCTGGATCTTTTCGAGGAGTTCCTTGCCGCGTGTCCTCGTCGGGGGAGGCCGATCAGGAGGGTTTCAAGCCGGCGGGCGTCAAAACGTTCAGCCAGGGCGCTACTGCTCAACGCTCAGCCAACCGCGCCAGCAAACGCGCGGCCTGGTCGAGCACCTCGCGCTCCCCATCGCTGAAGTTCCCCTCGATCGCCTCGGCGAGCCATCCCTCGCGCCGACCGCGGTCCTCGCGCAGCTCGGCGCGCCCCGCCTCGGTCAGCTCGATCAGGGTGCTGCGGCCGTCACTCGGGTCGGGGCGCCGCGCTACCAGACCCTGGGACTCGAGCTCGGCGACGGTCTGGCCCATCGATTGCGGCCGCACGCGTTCTGCCCCCGCCAGCTTGCTCGTGCTCTGCGGACCTTCGCGGTCGAGCCGGCCGAGGACCGAGCCCTGGGAGAGCGAAAAGCGGTGCTCGGCGCGCAAACGGCGGATCAGGCGGCCCAGCACCACGCGCAACTCGCTGGCGAGCGGGCCGCTGTCGACGCGGGTCGGCATGGGCAAATTATAGCCGAGGATACACAGGCAAACTGTGCAGTTTGCCTGTGTATATTGGACTCGTGCCAGCCAGCGCGACGACCACGGCGCAGGCCAATGCAGGCCCGGCCCACGACCGCTACAGGTGGATCGCCCTCTCAAACACGACCCTGGCGACCCTGCTGGCGACGCTCGACGCCTCGATCACGCTGATTGCGATGCCCGACATCTTCCGCGGCGTCCACCTCGACCCGCTGATCCCGGGCAACAGCTTCTACCTGCTCTGGATGATCCTCGGTTACCTGGTCGTCTCCAGCGTGCTGATCGTCAGCCTTGGCCGGCTCGGCGACATCTACGGCCGGGTAAAGATCTACAACCTTGGCTTCGTCATCTACACCGCCGCCTCACTGCTGCTGACAGTTGACTGGATGCACGGGCAGGCCGGCGCGATGTACCTGGTCGTTTTCCGCATCGTCCAGGGCGTCGGCGGCGCCTGCCTGCTGGCCAACGCGGCGGCGATCATCACCGACGCCTTCCCCACCAACCAGCGCGGCATGGCGCTCGGGATCAACAACATCGTCGGCGTCAGCGGCATGTTCGTCGGCCTCATCCTCGGCGGCCTGCTGGCGCCGATCGACTGGCGCCTGGTCTTCCTGATCTCGGTCCCGGTCGGGCTCTTCGGCACCGTTTGGGCCTACCTCAAGCTGGAGGAGCGCAGCAAACCGCGCCCCGCCGCGATCGACTGGGGCGGCAACATCACCTTCGCCCTCGGCTTGGTGCTGGCGATGGTCGCGGTCACCTACGGCATCCGCCCCTACGGCGGCAGCCCGACCGGCTGGGAGAGCCCGCGGGTGATCATCCTGCTCGCCGGCGCCGTCACCTCGCTCGTCGCCTTCGCCGTGATCGAGCGCCGCGCGGCCGAGCCGATGTTCCGCCTGCCGCTCTTTCGCATTCGCGCCTTCACCTTCGGCACCCTCTCCACCTTCCTCGCCGCGGTCTCGCGCGGCGGCCTGATGTTCATGCTGATCATCTGGCTGCAGGGCATCTGGCTGCCGCTGCACGGCTACGGCTTCACCGAAACGCCGCTCTGGGCCGGCATCTACATGCTGCCGCTGACGATCGGGCTGCTGATCTCGGGGCCAATCTCCGGTGTGCTCTCCGACCGCTACGGCGCCCGGCCCTTCGCCACCGGCGGCATGGTCGTCGCCGCGATCAGCTTCGCCCTGCTGATGACGCTGCCGATCGACTTCGCCTACCCCGTCTTCGCCGCGATCCTGCTGCTGCTCGGCGCCTCGATGGGGATGTTCGCCTCGCCCAACCGCGCCGCGGTGATGAACAGCCTGCCGCCCGGAGACCGCGGCGCCGGCGGCGGTATGAACCAGACCTTCCAGAACTCCGCCCAGGTGCTCTCGGTCGGCATCTTCTTCACCCTGCTGATCGCCGGCCTCTCCGCCAGCCTGCCGCACGCGCTCAGCAGCGGCCTGGAAGCTCACGGGGTCTCCCACGCCGCCGCCCATCGCGCCGCCGGCACGCCGCCGATCTCCGTCCTCTTCGCCGCCTTCCTCGGCTACAACCCGGTCCAGCACCTGATCGGCCCCGAAGTCCTCTCGGCGTTGCCTCCCCACGCCCACGCGGCGCTTACCGGCCAGGCCTTCTTCCCGCAGCTGATCTCGAAGCCGTTCAGCGACGGCCTCGACACCGCCTTCACCTTCGCGATCGTCGCCTGTCTCGTCGCCGCCGCCGCCTCGCTCCTGCGGGGCGGCCAGTACCACCACGCCGAAGAGCCGTCCCACACCGCGGTCGCCCCGGCCCAAGTCCCACAACTGGAGGAGCAGCATGCGCGTTGAGTGGCACGGACAGTCCGCCTTCACCCTGACCGGCTCGGAGGCAAAGGTCTTCATCGATCCTTTCGGTGACATGGGGGCGCTGCTGGCAGACCGGGGCCTCAAGTTCGAGTACCCGCCGATCGAGGCCGACGGCGTCGACCTGCTGCTCGTCACCCACGAGCACGGCGACCACAATGCCGTCGAGGTGATCGCCGGCGAGCCGGAGACGCTGCGCTCGACCGCCGGCAAGCACGACTCGGCAGCGGTCGGCGAGGTGCTCGGGGTCGCCTCCGAGCACGACGAGGTGGCCGGCACCGAACGCGGGCCGAACACGATCTTCGTCTTCGAGCTCGACGGCTTGCGCGTCGCCCACTTCGGCGATTTCGGCCAGCGCCAGTTGCGCGAGGAGCAGGCGGCCGCGATCGGCGCCGTCGACCTGCTCATCCTGCCGGTGGGCGGTGGCCCCACGATCGGCGCCGCCCAAGCGGGCACGATTGTCTCCCGCCTGGATGCCCGCTGGGTGGTGCCGATGCACTACCGCACCGCCCGCGCCGACTTCCTCCCCGAGACCGAGGAGGAGTTCGTCGCACAGATGCCACAGGCCGCCCGCTTCGAGGCTTCTTCCTTCGACACTGCCGATCTGCCCGCCGAGGGCAGCCCAATCGCGGTGGTCCCCGCCGCGCCCTAATCGGAGGGCTGCTGCAGCACGGCGAGGATGTTGCCCGCCGGGTCCTTGAACCAGGCGATCGCGGGGCCGGGCCCGCGGGCGATCCCCTTCTCGTCCTGCTCGAAGCCCTCGTAGCGCTCGAACTCGACGCCCTTGGCACCGAGCTCATCGACGGCCGCATCAACATCGTCGACCTCGAAGTTGAGGATCGTGTAGGTGGCGGGGACGAAATCGGGCTTGGCGTAGACAAGGGTGTCGCGGCCGCCCGCCAGTTGGATCGAGGCAACCCCGAATTCCTCGCTCATGACTTTGAAGCCGAGTCCCAACGTCCCGCCGTAGAACTCCTTCGCTGCGTCGATGTCGTCGACGGCAAAGCCGTTGGTCGCCTTGGTGTTCGCGAACATGTCGGTCCTTTCGCTTGCTTGCTGACCGCTACCCGGCCAGTTCGGGGATATGTCGCTCAAGGTGCTCGGCGATCGTCTCGCGCACCCACTGCTGGGTCTGCTGGTCGGCCATCCGGTAGCGGCCGAGCAGCATCTTCTGCTCGGTCAGCGGCAGGCCGGCGATCTCCCAGCGCACCGCGAGCCGCTCGAAGAGCAACTCCGAGCGCCGGTGCCAGGCGTCCTCCTGGCTGGTCGCCGCGGTCGCCGGCCCCTCCTGGAGCTTGGCGATCGTGCCGGCACTGAGCGACTGGCGCAGGGTCAGGACGTTGCCCTCACCGTCCACATAGTCGACCGTCGCGGCCTTCTGCCGCGGCCGACGCTTCTTGCCCTTCGCCATGTGTCGAGTCTCTCAAGATCGCCGAAACCGCACCGAACCGCGATATACACGGTTCGGGGCGGTTTCGCCTACCAGTCGCCGCCGGGTCGTCGCCGCGTGCGCTTGCGTTCGCCTGCCCGCCGCTTCTCTTCGAGGCGCTTGATCCGCGAGGCCCGCGTTGGCCGGGTCGGACGCCGATATGCCGGCTCATCGAGCCCGGCGGCGATCTTCTCCGCCAGGCGCCGCAGGGCCAGTTCGCGGTTGCGGGCCTGGCCGCGGGCGTCCTGAGCGACGGCGGTGATCGGCGAGCCGCCGCGGTCGAGCAGCAGCGCGCGCTGGCGCCGATCGAGCGCTTGCGAGGCCTCGACGTCGAAGACTGCTTCCACCCGCGAGGCGGTGACGTTGGCGTGCTGGCCACCCGGCCCCGAGGAGCGGCTGGCGCGCAACTCGACCTCGGCCAGTGGGATCGAGAGCCGCGAGTCGATTCTCAGCTCGTCGGCGATAGGGCGTCGACCTTCCCCGCCAACTCGAAGTCAGCGGCGGTGAGGCCACCCTCCGAGTGGGTGGAGATCGTCACCGTCACCGTGTCCCAGGAGATCTCCAGGTCGGGGTGGTGACCCATCTCCTCGGCCGGCCCCACCAGGCTCTCGACGAACTTCACCGAGCCGACGAAGTCACCGCAGCTGAAGCTCTTGGCGATCGCCTCGCCGCTCCGCTCCCAACCGCTCAGGCCGGCGAGCTTCTCGCTGATCTCCGCGTCGCCCAAAAGCGCCATCGCCCACATGCTGACACGCCGCGACGCGGCGCGTCAACGGATCTATGCTGCGTCGATGCCACAAAACCTCGACGACCGCCCCACCCTCTGGCACATCAGCGTCTCGCACTACAGCGAGAAGGCGCGCTGGGCGCTCGACCACAAGCGGGTACCGCACGTGCGGCGCGCGGTCTCGATACCGGGCCTCCACATCCCCGCCTCGATGCTGCTCACCGGCGGCGCCAGCCATACCTACCCCGTGCTCGAGATCGACGGCCGCGCGATTGGCGACTCGAGCGAGATCATTGCCGCGCTGGAGGAGCGCCACCCCGAGCGGCCGCTCTACCCCGCCGATCCCGAGCAGCGCCGCCGCGCGCTCGAGCTCGAGGACTTCTTCGACGAGGAGTTGGGACCGCATATCCGCCTGCTCGCCTTCCACGAGCTGGGCAAGGACCCCGAGCGCTTCGAAGCGGTGATCGCGCGGACGACACCGGGCCCGATGGGGCGCCTGGGCGGGGGCGCCGTCACCTACGCCCGCACCTTCACCAACCTGCGCTTCGGCGTCCGTAGCGAGGAGGCGGCCGAGATCGCTCGTGGCAAGGTCGTCGCCGCGCTCGACCGTCTCGAAGCCGAGCTCGGCTCGAACGAGTACCTGGTCGGCGACTCCTTCAGCGTCGCCGACCTCAGCGCCGCCGCCCTCTTCTTCCCGCTGGTGCTGCCCGCCGAGGGCCCGGTTCCGGCAGACGAACCGCCACCGGCGGGCATCGCGAGCTTCCGCGCTCCGCTCGAAGAGCGCCCCGGCTACCGCTGGATCGAGGAGACCTTCCGCAAGCACCGGCAGCCCACCGGCGTCGCGGTTGCCGCTTAGCGCTCACCCGTACGGGCGCTGAGACGCCTGTTCAGTCCTAAATTTTTAGTAGAGGTCTGCCGATATGCGGCGCATGAGCGACGGCAACGCCAGGCGCCTGCGCGCGATCATCCAGACCCAGACCGAGATCGCCGCCAGTGACTTGGAGCTCGAGGCGGTGATGGAGCTGATCGCCCGGCGCGCCCAGGACCTGACCCGCGGAAGTGGCGGCGTGATCGAGATCGCCGAGGGTGACGAAATGGTCTATCGCATCACCACCGGCGAGGCCACCCCTTTCCTCGGCGTGCGCCTGAAGATGGACGCGAGCTTCTCCGGGCTCTGCGTGCGGGAAGACAAGGTCCTGCGCTGCGAGGACACCGCGACCGATCCGCGGGTCGACAAAGAGGCCTGCCGGCGGGCCGGCGCTCACTCGATGATCTGCGTGCCGCTGATCCACCAGGAGGAGACGGTCGGTGCACTCAAGGTCTACGCGCCGCGGGTCAACAACTTCGACGACGGCGACGTCGAGACGCTGGAGCTGCTCAGCGAGTTGATCGCCGCCCACATATCGCACGCCAACCTCTTCGCCGCCGAGGTACACGGAGGTCGCCACGACGCGCTGACCGGCCTGCTCAACCGCCGCGCCTACGAGGAACGGCTGCCAATCGAGATCGCCCGCGCCTCGCGCTACGCCTGGCCGCTCTCGCTCTGCCTGCTCGACCTCGATGGCTTCAAGCAGATCAACGACACGCTCGGGCATCCCGCCGGAGACCGGGCTTTGCAGCAGGTCGCCGCGCTGCTCGATGAGTCGCGCCTCGCCGACGACTGCTTTCGCATCGGTGGCGACGAGTTCGCCTTGCTGATGCCAAAGACCTGCCGCGAGGACGCCGAACGGGCCGGCGTCCGCCTCAGTCAGGAAATCAGCCAGATCGGCATGTCCGACGGCTCACTGGGAGCCTCCTTCGGCGTCGCCGAAGGCACCTGCGATCCGGCGCTCCTGCACGCGATGGCCGACGAACGCCTGCTAGCCGCAAAGGACCGGCGCTACCGGCGCTCGCGCTGAGCTTGCCGCCGCTCCACGGACCGCCCGCCGCATCCGCTCGGGTGAGACCACCCGGCAGATACTGCCGAACCAGCGGTGATGACGGGTGATGAGAAAGAGGCCGTAGGTGCGGCCGATGCGGCGCGGCAGGGCGCAGGCGGCGCTGCGACGAGAGCTGTGTACGTTGAGCAGGCTCCGGGCTTCGAGGCGTTCCGCTCCTTTGTAGACGCGCCGCACTTCGTAGCGGTAGAGCGCCTGGCTGGGGCCGTGCGGCAGAACGGCGATCAGACGCGCGGTCACCGCCGCGTCAGCTTCCCGCAGCGACTCCGCCGGCGCCTGCGGCGCACAGGAACAAGCAATCGCCCCGTCGACAGCCACAAGCATCGCCAAAGCGACGAGGACCGACGCGATCACCCACCTCCCCTGCACACGTCCCAATTTACCTTAGGGCCTTAGGACGATCTTGAGGGCTTCGCGCTGGTCATAGAGCGCGTAGGCCTCGGCCGCCTCGTCCAGCTTCATGTGATGGCTGACCAGCGGCGAGGGGTCGAGCTTGCCGGCCTCGATCAGGGCCAGGACCCGGTCGACGTGGGCGATCACGTTGGCGAGGCCGAGCCGCAGGGTCAGCCCCTTGAGCCAGGCGAGGCCGAGCGGCACCTCCCCCTTGCCGGCGTAGGCGCCGATGCCGGAGACCGTGCCGGCCTCACGGGCGAGGCTGACCGCCATCGCCAGCGGCCCGGGGTCGCCGACCGCATCGACGACGACGTCCACCCCGCGCCCCGTGGCGGCGCGGACGACCTTCTTCGGCTCCTCCTCGGTCAGGTGGACCGGCGTGGCGCCGAACTCGCCGGCCATCGCCAGGCGCTGCTCGACCGAGTCGATCGCGAAGACCTTGGTCGCCCCGCCCGCCAGCGCTGCTTGCACGGCGCAGAGGCCAACCGGGCCGAGGCCCAGTACGGCGACGGTGTCGCCCGAGCGCATGCCCGCGTGGGTGACCGCGTGGTAGCCGGTGCCCATCACGTCGCCGGCGAAGAGCGCGACCTCGTCCGACATTCCCCCGGGCACCCGGCGCAAGGTCAGGTTGGCGCGCGGGACCAGCAGCTGCTCGGCCTGGGCACCCTGCAGGTCGCCGAGGTTGGAGCCGTGGCCGAAAGTCTGGCCGTTGTCGCAGCGGTGGTAGTCGCCGCGAAGGCAGGGAGCGCAGGTAGCGCAAGCGGTGTGGAAGCAGCCGAGCACGCGGTCGCCGACGGCGACCCGATCGACGTCGGGCCCGGCGGCAAGCACGGTGCCAACGAACTCATGGCCAATTGTGAAGCCCGGCTCGACCGGCACTCGGCCGTGGAAGATGTGCAGGTCCGAGCCGCAGATCCCGCTCGCCTCGACCCGGACCAGCGCCTCGTCGCCGGCGCTGAGCACGGGATCGGGCTTCTCCTCGACCCGGACCTCGCCGGGAGCCTGAAAGGTGACAGCGCGCATCGGCGAACCGTACCGGCCGACGGCCGACGGACTCAAACCGATCTATATCTCTGTTTTGAGTCCCCTCGCCAAGCGGCTAGCCGACGCTGACGCCGGGCACGCCGAAGCGGTTGGCGTTGCCGGTGGGGTCGGCGGTCTCTTCAATCCGCGACTCCAGCGCCAGCTCCTTCTCGAAGTCGGCGGCCTCGCCGTGGGCAAAGGAGACGTCCTTGCCCTCGAGCAGCTCGATGAAGACCTCGACGTAGCGCGGATCGAGCTGCTTGCCGGCGACCCGGCGCAGCTCGACGATCGCGTCGTAACTCGACATCGGCGTGCGGTAGGAGTCGCGCGCGGTCATCACGTCGTAGGTGTCGGCGACCGAGATGATCCGGGCCAGCTCGGGGATGTCATCGCCGGCGAGGCCACGCGGGTAGCCGTTACCGTCGATCCGCTCGTGGTGGGCAAGGATGATGTCGGCCACCGGGCCGTAGCCGTCGAGCGAGGAGACGACGCGGGCACCCTGCTGCGGGTGGCGCTTGATCAGCATCCAGTCCTCGTCGGTGAGCGGCACGTTGGCCTTGAGGATGCGGTCGGGCAGGATGAACTTGCCGATGTCGTGCAGCAGCGCCGCGATGTGGACGAGCTCCTCCTCCTGGCGCGAGAGCCCGGCACGCTGCGCTATCGCCCGCGAGTAGCGCGCCACGGCGGCCGAGTGACGGGCGGTCATCTGGTCTCGCAGGTCGAGCGTGCGCAGCATCGCGCTCAACATCCCGACCTGGAAGCTGGCCAACTGCTTGCTGCGTTTCTCCAGCTCGTCGGCGCGCTGCTGGGAGAGCAGCAGCTGGCCGAGCAGGTACTGGAAGGTGATCAGGACGACGCCGAAGAGCGCGATCGCCGCGATCCCGATGATGTGGAAGATGAAGGCGACCGCGACCGCGAGCATGGCGCTGGCGAACTCGGAGGGCAGCACCGGGGGCAGCACCTTCAGCTTGCTGCGGAAGGAGACGCGCTCCACGTAGCAGCCGTAGCCGGCGATCATCACGAAGTTGATCAGCAGCGCGAACTGGAAGAGGGCGAAGACGAGCAGGTAGAAGGACGGGTCGGACGGGGTGAGGCCGATCGCCTGCACCCCCTGGTGGAAGGCGATGCCACCGAGCAGCGGGAAGACCGCGTAGGTGAGCAGGTTGTTGAGCAGGTAGTGCCCTTCGTCGTGCCAGCGCACGAGCCAGCCGACGAGCATCGCGGAGACGCCGATCAGGGCGGCGGGCGTGCCGCCGAGGAAGACCATCGCCAGGACCAGGGCGAGGAAGGTGCCCGAGACCTTGACCTTGGACTCGGTGGAGACCGCGGTCAGGTAGCTGAAGACCGAGAAGGAGAGCAGGACGGCGAAGAACGCGAGGTCCCAGTTGGACTCCGAGGCGTCCCAGGCACCGAGCGCGGCGGTGGCGAGCAGCGCAACGATCATGGCGCCGAGTGCGAAACGGGTGGGACGCTTGTCAGCCATAGCGCTCTGGGGGATGGTTCCTGGGCGTGGGATTCTTCCCGTGGCCTACAAGGTTCATGGACGGAAGGCCTTTCCCTGCGTCACGTCATGACAGCTTGCACCGACCGCAACTTGGGCAATCCCAAGGTACTGGGCCAGGCTGGGGCTGGCAAGGAGCTTGGCCGCTTTGCGAGGAGTTGCCCAAAGCTCTAGATCGTGCGCTTCGCGGCAAGGCCAAACCCGATCGACCCCGAAAAAAGCGAAGGGCGCCCCTAGGGACGCCCTTCAAAAACTGGAAAGACTGGTGCGAACGAAGCAACTCCCGCTCGCCTTGAAAGATCTAGTGATGAAAGCCCATGTGCCTGTTCCCTTCGATTGTTGAAACCCTCAGATTGCGCAAAGGCAACCTGAAACTCGTCAATTGCCTGGCAACTTTGTAGCACAACTGATCGGAAACTTGTGCATCTGCAGCAAAACTTGTGCATAAATGCAGTAGCTCGTGCGTCCACCAATGCGTAAGGCGCGCCTCACGGATCCCCTGAAAGAGCCGCAATTTCGGCGCCTCGCCGCCAGTTACGGGGTCAACGAGATGGGCGACTGGATGGGGATCGTCGCCCTCTCGGTACTGGTCTTCGATCGCACAGGAAGCGCCATGGCGACCGCTGCGCTCTTCCTCGGCACCCGTTTCCTGCCGGCGCTGATCGCTCCGATCCTGGTCGCCCGGGTCGAGCAGCCGGCCCCTCGCTTTGCCCTGCCGGTGATCTATTGCGGCGAGGCCGCCGCTTTCGGGGCGCTGGCTCTGTTCGCCGGCGACAACTTCTTGATCGTCGGGGTGGTCGTGCTGGCAACCGTGGACGGGGCCCTGGCCCTGGCCGGGCGGGCGCTCACCCGCGCGGTCGTCGCCGCCTTACTTGAGCCCAGCGGAGAACTGCGAGCCGGCAACGCCGTGCTCAACATCGCCTTCACCGCCAGCGCGGCTATCGGCCCCGCCGTCGCCGGGCTCGTCGTCGCCGGCTTCGGCGTGCAGTCGGCGCTGCTGCTCGACGCGGCCTCCTTCTACGCGATCGCCTGGATCCTGCTCACCGCCGGACCCCTGCCCCAAGCCGAGCCAGACCCGGGCCGGGTCCGCGACCGGGTCCGCGCCGGCATCGCTTACATCCGCGAAGTGGCGACGCTACGGCGGCTGCTGATCGCCCAAGGTGCGGCATTCGTCTTCTTCGCCGCCGTAATCCCGATCGAGGTGATCTACGCGAAGCAGACCCTCAGCGCCGGCGACTCGGGCTACGGCCTGCTGCTGGCCAGCTGGGGAGTCGGCATGGTCCTCGGCAGCGTCGTCTTCGCCCGCGTGAGGCGAACCTCGCTGCCGGCGCTGCTCTTCTTCAGCACCCTGGCCGTCGGCATCGGCTACCTCGGGCTCGCCGCCGCGCCGACGCTGGCCTTCGCCTGCGCCGCCTCGGTCGTCGGCGGGGCCGGCAACGGCGTGCAGTGGGTCAGCGCGATCAGCGCCGTGCAGGAGCTGACCGTAGCCGGGATGCAGGCCCGGGTGATGAGCGTGCTCGAGTCAATCGGAGCGGCAATGCCCGGCCTCGGCTACCTGCTCGGCGGCCTGATCGCCAGCGCCGTCTCCCCCCGCGCCACCTTCCTCGTCGCCGGCATCGGGGTTTTCGCGATCGTCGCCGTAGCGGCGCCGCTGATGGGCAAGAAATGGCCAGAGCGCAGGGAAAAAACAGGTCCAGACGGGGTTGACGCCGAAGGAGAGATTATGGTGGAGTTGATTCCAGTGGGGGGGGATCGTCCTGTCCGATCTGACTCGGAGGTAGTCCGTTGAGAAAGCTTGGTTCGGTTGCGCTGGTGCTTGTCCTTGCCGTCGGAGCGGCCCTCGGACTCGCCGCCTGCGGCAGCTCAGGCGGCAAGGAAGGCGGCACGCTGACCGGCACCTACGCCTCGTTCCCGAGCTACCTCGACCCGGCGCTCTCCTATGAAGTCGAAGGCTGGACGGCGATGTACGACACCTACCTGCCGCTGCTCACCTATGCCCACGCCAACGGCACCGCCGGCAGCAAGGTGGTTCCGGCCCTCGCCGAGAGCCTGCCGAAGATCAGCAATGGCGGCAAGACCTACACGCTGACCCTGCGCAAGGGCCTCAAGTACTCCAACGGCGCCCCCGTCCTCGCGTCCGACTTCGCCAGCTCGATCGAACGCCTCTTCAAGATGAACTCGCCTGGTATCGGCTTCTACGAACACATCGTGGGAGCGGAAAAATTCGCCAAGACGAAGAGTGGCCGCATTTCGGGGATCAAGACCGACGACACGACCGGCAAGATCGTGATCGATCTGACCAACCCCCGCGGCACGTTCACCAACGAGCTGGGGATGCTGTTCGCGGCGGTGCTGCCGTCCGGCACTCCGGCCAAGAACCTCACCGCCGACCCACCGCCGGCCACCGGCCCGTACATGATCACCAAGTCAGAACCGGGCCGCGGCTGGTCCTACGCGCGCAACCCCTACTGGGCCAAGGCCAACGGCCCGCGGATCAGCGAGGTGCCCGCCGGCCACGTCGACAAGATCGACATCAGGGTGATCCGCAACGACTCGACCCAGGTCAACGAAATTGAACGGGGCAAGGCCAACTGGATGCAGACCCCGATCTCTTCTGACCTCTACAACAAAGTCAAGGATAAGTACGAAGGGACCCAGTTCCGGGTCGAGCACCCGATCAACCTCTACCTCTTCTGGATTAACACGGAAAAGCCGCCTTTCAACGACGTCAAGGTCCGCCAGGCGGTCAACTACGCGATCAACCCCGCGGCGCTGGAACGGATCTACTCGGGCTCGCTCGCCGCGACGCACCAGATCCTGCCCGAAGGGATGCCGGGCCACAAGCCGTTTGACCTCTACCCCCACAACATGGCCAAGGCGAAGGAACTGTTCGCCGAAGCCAATCCCAGCGACCGCAACATCACGGTCTGGACGGACAACGAAAGCCCCAACAACGAAGCGGGCGAATACTACGAAGGCGTGCTCAACGAACTCGGCTTCAACGCCAAGCTGAAGACGATCAACGCCGACAACTACTACGCGATCATCGGCAACGAAACGACGCCCGACCTCGACACCGGCTGGCTCTCCTTCTACGAGGACTATCCGCACCCGAACGATTTCTTCCAGCCGATGCTCGACGGCGAAAGCATCGCTCCCACCTACAACACGAACCTCTCGCGGATGAACGATCCGAAGCTGAACGCGAAAATCGCCAAGCTGGCGGAAGAGCCGCTCGGGCCTCAGCAGGAAGCCGAATACGGGAAGCTGGACAAGGAATTCATGGAACTGGCGCCGATGGTCCCGTACGGGACCAATACCGTCTCCACCTTCGTCAGCAAAGAAATCGACCTGGACAAGGTGATCTTCAATCCCACCTTCGGCCAGGATCTGACCAGTTTCCAGTTCAAGTAGCCGCCCCCCGCTGCTTCACACTGACGGGGTGGCTTCCGAGCCCAACGTCGAGGTCACGCCGGGAGCGTCGGGCAACCCCTGGCGCCTCGCCTGGCGACGGCTGCGCCGTAACCGGGTGGCGCTGGCGTTCCTTGGGCTCTTCCTGCTGATAGTCGCCTTCGTCGGGGCCGCGCCACTCTGGGCGGACAACGTCGCCCACACCGGGCCAAACAAGACCCACACGCTGGAGAAGATCGAAGTCGACGGCAAGGCGCGCGAGGTCGTCAACCGCGAAGGCAAGCCGATCGGCCCGCAGTGGTTCGAAGCGGGAGGCAGGTTCTTCCTCGGCGCCGACGGCCGCCTCGGCCGTGACGAGATGGTGCGGCTGATGTACGGCGGGCGCATCTCGCTTTTCATCGGCATCGTCTCGGCCCTGCTCACAACGGTGCTGGCGACGATCCTCGGCCTGCTCGCCGGTTATTACCGGGGCTGGACCGACACCCTGATCTCACGGGTGCTGGACGTGGTCTGGGCCTTTCCGGTGATGCTGCTGTCGATCGCGCTCGGTGTCTCGCTCGCGCTCGGTGGGCTGCAGATCGGCCCACTCCGGGTCTCGGGTGACTCGATCTGGATCCCGGTCCTGATCATCGGCGGGGTCTCGATCCCCTACGTCGCCCGCCCGCTGCGGGGACAGGTGCTCTCCCTGCGCGAGAAAGAGTTCGTGGAGGCGTCCGTGGCTCAGGGGGCGGGCCCGCTGCGGGTGATGTTCGGCGAGTTGCTGCCGAACCTCTCCTCGACGATCATCGTCCTCTTCACCCTGACCATCGCCAACAACATGCTGCTCGAGTCCGCGCTCTCGTTCCTCGGCGTCGGCGTGCAGCCTCCGAACACCTCGTGGGGGACGATGATCGCCGGCGGCTTCGATCTGCTCACCAGTGCGCCGCTGCTGACCGTCATCCCCAGCGTGATGATCCTGCTCACCGTGCTCTCGGTCAACGTCTTCGGCGACGGCCTGCGCGACGCGCTCGACCCGAACTCGAAGCTGCGGCTTGCCGCGCACGCGGGCATCTCGGAGCCGGAGGGAACGGCGGTCTAGATGGCTCGCTTCGCGCTCCGGCGCCTGCTCGGGATGGTCGCGGTCCTGTTCGCGGTCTCGGTGCTGACCTTCCTGATCTTCAACGTGATCCCGAGCTCCGATCCGGCGCATCGGATTGCCGGCAAGGCGGCGACACCAAACCTGATCGCCGGCATCAACAAGGAATGGGGATTCAACGACTCCTTGCCAGAGCAGTACTTGACGATGATGAAGAAGGTCTTCGGCGGCGACCTGATCTCATACTTCGGCAGGGAAAACGTCGACGAACGGATCGTCGAAGGGATTCCGGCGACCTTCTCCCTCTGCATCGGGGCAGCGGTGATCTGGATGTTCTTCGGAATCCTCTTCGGCTACCTCTCGGCGGTTCGCGCGGGGAGCTTGCTCGACCGGGCGCTGACCGTGGTCGCGGTCGCGGGGATCTCAATACCCGTCTTCGGGCTCGCCGCCGTCTTCCTCATCTACCTCACGTACAAGACCGAAATCTTCCCATCGGGGGAATACATCGAATTTGCCACCAGCCCGCTGCAGTGGGCCGAACACCTGATCCTGCCCTGGGTCACGCTGGCGATCACCTACGTCGGCCTCTACAGCCGCGTTCTGCGCTCGAACATGCTCGACGCGATGAACGAGGACTACGTGCGCACCGCGCGGGCCAAGGGGCTCAGCGATCGAAAGGTGATGACCCGCCACGTGCTGCGCAACTCGCTGATCCCGATCGTCACCCTCTTCGGCCTCGACTTCGGCGCCCTGCTCGGCGGCGCGATCCTGGTCGAAGGCATCTTCAACATCAACGGGATCGGCCTCTACGCCTACGAATCGCTGAAAAACTTCGACCTGCCGCCGGTGATGGCGATCGTCCTCTTCGGCGCCTTCTTCGTCGTCCTCTTCAACGCGCTGGTCGACATCGCCTACGCCCGGCTCGACCCGCGGATCCGCCTCGGAACGGAGGCACGATGACGTTCCGGTGCGCCTTTTGCTCCCTGGGTGTGCATAGGGCGCACCGGAAGGGGGTCGTGTGAGCGGGGCGCTGCTCACCGTCGAGGACCTGCGGGTCTCCTTCAACACCCAGAGCGGGCTCGTGCGGGCGGTCGACGGGGTCTCCTTCGAGCTCGCACCCGGGGAGGTGCTGGCGATCGTCGGCGAGTCGGGTTCGGGCAAGAGCGTCACCGCGCAGACGATCCTCGGCCTCACCCGCTCGCCCAACGCGGAGATCTCCGGCTCGGCGCGGCTTGGTGAGCAGGAGCTGCTGAAGGCGAGCGAGAGCGAGTTGCGGGGCGTACGGGGAGCGCGTGTGGCGATGGTCTTCCAGGACCCGATGACCTCCTTCAACCCCGTTTACAAGATCGGCTGGCAGATCGCCGAGGCGATCCGGGCGCACGATGGCAAGGTGAGCAAGTCCGCGGCGCACGAGCGCGCCGTCGAACTGCTCGACTCGGTCGGAATCCCCGACGCCGCTCAGCGCGTCGAGGACTACCCGCACCAGTTCTCGGGCGGGATGCGCCAGCGGGCGATGCTCGCGATGGCGCTGGCGCTCGAGCCCGAGATCCTGATCGCCGACGAGCCGACGACGGCGCTCGACGTCACCGTGCAGGCCCAGATCCTGGCCCTGCTCGAGCGGCTCAACCGCGAGCGCGGCCTGGCGACGATCCTGATCACCCACGACCTCGGCGTCGTCGCCGAGGTCGCCGACCGGGTGCTGGTCATGCACAACGGCCTGATCGTCGAGCGGGGCGACCTCGATCAGATCTTCTACGCGCCGGCCGATCCCTACACGCGCAAGCTTCTCGATGCCGTCGTGCGGCTCGATGCGGCGCCGCCGCTGCGGCCGCGGCGCGAGAGCGAGCCGCTGCTCGAGGTCACTGAGCTGGTCAAGCACTTCCCGGTCAAGCGTGGGCTCTTCTTCGATCGCGAGGTTGACCGAGTGCGGGCGGTCGACGGCGTCAGCCTCAGCGTGCGCAGCGGGGAAACGCTCGGTCTCGTCGGGGAGTCGGGCAGCGGCAAGTCGACGCTTTCACGCACGATCCTGCAGCTGCTGGCGCCGAGCGCGGGCTCGGTGCGCTTCGAGGGCCGCGAGATCGCCGGGCTCTCCCGGCGTGCGATGCGGCCGCTGCGGCAACAGCTGCAGATGGTCTTCCAGGATCCCTACGCCTCGCTCAACCCGCGCAAGCGGATCGGCCAGATCGTCGGCGAGCCGCTGCGCCTGCAGGGCGAGGCAGGCGGCTCGGAGCTGCGCCGGGAAGTGCACGAGCTGCTCGGCCGGGTCGGACTCTCCGCCGAGCACTACGACCGCTTCCCACATGAGTTCTCCGGGGGACAGCGCCAACGGATCGGGATCGCCCGCGCCCTGGCGCTGCGGCCGAAGCTGATCGTCGCCGACGAGCCGGTTTCCGCCCTCGACGTCTCGATCCGCGCCCAGATTCTCGACCTGCTCTCCGAACTCCAGGCGGAGTTCGGACTCACCTACATCTTCGTCGCCCACGACATCGGCGTCGTCCGTCATGTCTCCGACCGAATCGCGGTGATGTACAAAGGCAAGATCGTCGAGGAGGGACCAGCGGACGCGGTCTGCGAGCGGCCAGAGGACGCCTACACCAAGGCGCTGCTGACGGCGGTGCCCATCCCCGACCCGCGCGTGGCGCGGGCGCGGCGCGAGGCCTCGGGCACGGCCTGAGCGCAGGCAGCGAACCATCCGAAGGCTCGCCCGGCAAACTGTCCGTAAGTGGATCTGCCCCTCGCCCCACCGATCAAGCCCCAGCTTGCGCTGACTCGCAAAGAGCTGCCCCTCGGCGAGGAGTGGGCATATGAGCAGAAGCTCGACGGCTTCCGCGCGATCGTCTTCGTCGACGGCGAGGAGTCCTACATCCAGTCGCGCGGCGGCAAAGAACTGGCCCGCTACTTCCCGGAGTTGAGCTTTCCCGCCGGGCGCTACGTGCTCGACGGTGAGCTGGTCATCCGCGACGCGGACGGCCAGATCGAGTTCGACGCGTTGCAGAGCCGCATCCACCCGGCCGAGTCGCGAATTACGCTGCTCTCGAAGGAGATCCCCGCCGGCTTGATCGCCTTCGACCTTCTCGCCGAGGGCGACGAGGCGCTGCTGGAGGTCCCCTTCCGTGAGCGCCGTGAGCGCCTGGAGCGCCTGCTCGGGGGAACCTCGGTGGAGGCGAGCGTGCTCAGCCGCGATCCCGAGCAGGCCGAGGAGTGGCTGCGCCGCACCGAGGGGACGATGGCCAAGCAGCTCGACGCCCCCTACATCCCCGGCAAGCGCAAAGGGATGGCGAAGGTGAAGCGCGAGCGCACGATCGACTGCGTGGTGATGGGCTGGCGACCGGGCAAGGAGGAGGGCACGGTCGGTTCGCTGATCCTCGGCCTCTACGACGACGGCGAACTGCGCTCGGTTGGCCACATCTCGGGCTTCAGCCATGAGACCAAACGCAGCCTGCGCACCCTGCTCGAACCGCTGGAGACGGGCGAGTCCGGCACCGCCGAGCCGAGCCGCTGGACCGGCGGCCGCGACCTCGAGTGGGTCGCCCTGCGCCCCGAGCTGGTGATCGAGATCGGCTACGACCACGCCGCGGCTGGGCGGATCCGCCACGGCGGGAGGTTCCACAGGTTTCGGGACGACAAGGCGCCCGAGGAGTGCCTGTTCTCGGATCTGGACGAGGGGTGAGGAGGGCCGGGAGCCACTTCCAAAAACGCTCGGCGGGAGCCTCGCTGGAGTGTTTTGGAAGTGGCTCCCGCCCTCTCAAGCTTGCTTGGCTCGCGGAGTTCAGAACAGGGCATCTTGGGGCTGAGAGAGCGGAGCGTCCTGGGGAGGGGAGGCGTCGGACCCCTTACCGGACACTCCAGAGCGGCCCGAAGGGACGCTCGTCCGGGAAGGGGTCCGGCGCCTCCCCCAGCCCTGAACGGCCCTGGTCGCCCGCTTGCGTTGCTCGGGACGCATGTAGGAGGGCCGCGATATAGACCTTCGTAGCGAGGAAGCAGGTCCGGGCGTTTCTCCTCCAGCCAGGCGAAGAAGACATCCTTGACCTCGTCGCGGAGGTGGAGGGCGACGCCGCCGAGGAAGCTGGCGCCAGCCTCTCTCGCGCGATCGACGATCGGCTGCACCTGCTCAGGGTCGTCGTTGATGCCGGGCATCAGCGGCGCGATCAGGACGCCCGAGTCGATGCCGCGGCGCCTCAACTCGGCGACCGCGTCGAGGCGGGCCGAGGGGCTCGGCGTGTGCGGCTCGGTGGCGCGCCAGGCCTCCTCGTCGAGGGTCGGCACCGAGAGGTTGACCGAGACCGGCAGCTTCTTTGCCATGCGGGCGAAGATCTCGACATCGCGCATCACCAGCGGCGACTTGGTCAGCACCGAGACCGGCGTCTCCGCCTGCTCTAGCGCGACGAGGATCGCCGGCATCATTCGGTAACGGCTCTCAACCCATTGGTAGGGATCGGTGTTCGTCCCCAGCGCCACCAGGTCGCGCTTCCAGCTGTCCCTGTTGAGCTCGCCGCGGAGCAGCTCCGGCACGTTGACCTTGACCACGATCTCGCGCTCAAAGTCGCGGCCGGCGTTGAGGTCGAGGTAAGTATGGGTGCGCCGGGCGAAGCAGAACACGCAGGCATGCGTGCACCCACGGTAGGGGTTGATCGTCCAGTTGAACCCGTAGCGCCCACCGGGCACGCGGTTCAGCGCAGAGCGAGCGCGAACCTCATGGAAGTTGACTCCCATGGCCTCCGGTGCGTCGAAGGTCCTCACCATTGTGCCGTCGCCAACTCCCGGCAGGCGAAGGTCATTCTCGACTCGTTGTTCATCCCAGCGCACGAACGTATGTTCGCATGGACTGAGGCGGAAGAGATCTCAGCGGGGGTCCTTCTATGGCGATGAACACGTCGAGCTGGGCGCGGGCTCTCCCCTGCTCCCGCGGGCCGACGCTTCCGCAGCGAGATGCGCCGACGGTGCGAGCTGAAGCTAAGGCAGCTTGCCGGTGATCACGTAACGCAGCACGTCGACTACTTGCTCGGCCGTGCGGGCGGTCGCCTGGGCGGCGCGGTCGACCTCCTTCAGCGCGTGGTCGAGCTCGCCGTCGTGCAGGGTCACGATCGGCTTGCCGAGCGCCGCGGCGTACCCGGCATCGAAGGCCGCATTCCACTGGCGGTACTTAGCGCCGAAGCGGACGACGACCACGTCGGCGGCACGAATCAGCGTCTGGGTGCGAATCGCGTTGACTCCCGCGCCCATGTGATCGCGCCAGAACGGCGTGCCCTCCTCTCCCAGCGTCCCGGTCCCGGCATCGTCGGAGGCGGTGTGGTCGGTAACCGGCGCCGAGAACTCCACCGGCAGCCCTGCCTCCCGCACCCCGGCCTCGATCCGCTCCCGCCAATCCGAGTGAATCTCCCCCGACAGATAAACGCTCCAAGCGGTCATCTGGCCCAATCCTAGCCCCCCCTTCTCTGCTGACTTCCTGGTTTTTCGCGGTATGCGCGAATAAACACGAAGTCAGTGCTAAGCTATTTGACGTGAACGTAAGGAAGAGATTGCGGCCGGGGGTTGACGCGGCGCATGAGCACTACAAGTGGTGGGCCCTCTCCTGCACCAGCCTTGGCATGCTGCTGGTGGCTACCAACTCGGGGACGCTGATCATCGCCCTGCCAGACCTCGAGCGGGCGCTCGGGACCAGCCTGCTGGAGCTGGTCTGGGTGATCCTCGCCTACATGATCTCCTCGACCGTGCTCGTCCTCACCGCCGGTCGCCTCTCCGACCTCTTCGGCCGCAAGACGGCCTTCGTCGGTGCCTTCGTCGTCTTCGCCGCCGCCTCGCTCGGCGCCGGCTTCGCCGCCGACGGAACGCAGCTGATCCTCTGGCGGATCGTGCAGGGGATCGGCGGTGCCTTCATCTTCGCCAACGGTCCCGCGCTGGTCACCGACGCCTTCCCGCGTGAGCAACTCGGCCTGGCGATGGGGACCAACACGATGGTCGCCGCGATCGGCCTCGTGCTCGGGCCGGTGCTGGGCGGCGCCCTCGTCGCGATCTCCTGGCACTGGGTCTTCTGGTTCAACGTGCCGCTGGCGCTCGCCGGCGCCGTCTGGGCAGCACTGATCCTGCGTGAGCTCGCGCGCCGCGACGCGGTCCGGGGCCTCGACCTCGGCGGCACCCTCACCTTCGTCGTCGGCCTGACCGGGCTCGTTTACGGGATCTCGCGCGGCGGCATCTCCGGCTGGAACGACACGCTGGTGATCGCCGGCCTCGCCGCCGCCGCGGTGCTGTTGCCGCTGTTCGTGCTGATTGAGCACCGCGGCAAGGCGCCGATGCTCGACCTCGAGATCTTCCGCAACCGCCTCTTCGCCGCCGCAACGGCGGCTGCCTTCATCAACGGGCTCTCGCGCTTTGCCCTTATGTTCATTTTCGTCTTCTACTACCAGGGGGCGCAGGGGGACGACCCGATCACGGCCGGCATCAAGCTGGCGCCGATGGCGATCGGGATGCTGGTCTCCTCCCCCCTGGCCGGGATCTGGGCCGACCGTCACGGCTCGCGCACGCTGGCGGCGCTGGGGATGCTGGTCACCGCCGCCGGCCTCGCCCTGATGACGACCCTGCAGGCCGACTCGCCCTACTGGCAGGGGATGGTCTGGCTGGCCCTGGTCGGGATCGGCTCGGGAATGTTCAACTCGCCCAACACGGCGGCAATGATGGGCGCGGTGCCGATCGAGCGGCGCGGGATCGCCGCGGGCGCCCGCACGATGCTGCAGAACACGGGCGCCGTGATCTCGATTGCCTTCGTGCTCGCGATCGTCACCAACGCGATCCCGAAGGAAGTCCTCTTCGCGATCTTCTCCGGCCTCGCCTCGGGCCTGAGCAGCGCCCGGCTGGATCCCTTCATCCACAACATGCACACGGCGCTCTGGGTGCTGGCCGCGACCTCGGTCCTCGGCGCCGGCGTCTCGCTGCTGCGCCCGCGCTACGACAGCGCCCCGGCCGAGGTGCAACGCGTTGACCTCGATATAGGGGGACAAAACGTTGCACCGGCTGTGGAGGCGATTCGCGAGGAGATCGAGGCGACGCCGTGAGCCGAGCGGGCAGCACGAAGTCGCAGCGTGTCGGGGGCGAGCTGCGAATCGGCGACGTCGCCAAGCTGGCCGGGACGACGCCGCGGACGATTCGCTACTACGAGGAGATCGGCCTCCTCCCCGCCTCCAGCGCCCGCGAGCGCGGCGCCCACCGGACCTACGCCGAGGAGGACGTCGAGCGCCTCGCCGACCTGCTGCGCCTCAAGGACCTGCTCGGCCTCTCGCTCGAGGAGCTGAAAGCCCTGGTCGAGGCCGAGGACGCACGCGCCTCGCTGCGCCGCGAGTGGGAGACCGGCGTCGAGGACCCTGTCCGCCGCCGCCAGATCCTCGACGAGTCCCTCGGCCACATCGGCCGGCAGCTGGACCTGGTTCGACGACGGAGAGGCGAGATCGCCACCCTCGAATCAGAGCTGCTCTCAAAGCGCAAGCGTGTCCAAGCTCGTCTTCGCGGGCTCACCCCCAACTCAGGCCGGCAAGAGGGCCGGTGACTCCTCCCAAAACGCTCGGCAGGAGCCTCCCGCCGAGCGTTTCTGAAGGGCGTTACGACCCTCCCCCCGCCCCCTGCTCCTCAAAGTGCTTGGAAAGCATTGTGACCTGCCCCTGATAGTTAGAGCCCAGGTCCTGGCCATAGAGGCGCTCGGCGGGAGCACTGGTGCGCTCCAGCGCCAGCTTGCAGACGGGCTGGCGGTGCTCGACCATGAAGGAGACGTCGCGGGCGCGGACCTCGAGCGCGGCGCGGCTGCCGTGGCGGTCGCCGGCCGGGTCGTAGCCGAAGCCGGGGTCGAAGAAGCCGGCGTAGTGGGTGCGCAGCTCGCCGGCGGTCGGGTCGTAGGCCATCATCTCGGCGGCGATCTGGGGCGGGATGCAGACGCCCTCGGCCGAGAGCAGCAGGTAGAAGATCTCCGGCTCGAGCACGATCTTCGAGCCCGCCTCTGGGAAGACCGGGTCCCAGTAGTCGGTCCAGCGGTAGGCGCGGATCCGCGAGAGGTCGATCGGCAGGCTGTTCTTCTTCGCCCGGTAGCCGACGATGCGGTCGCTCGGCCCGGAGAGGTCGACGCTGAGGAAGAGCCCGTCGGCCAGCGCCAGCTCGGACTCACGCAGGGCGTGCGAGTCAAGGTAGAGCAGCGGGAACTCGTCCTGCAGGGCGCGGATCTCGGAGTCGGCGAGGCGCACGTCGCCGCGTGCCAGGCGCAGCTGGTTGAGCGAGAGCCCGGTCTTGACCCGGATCGCGAAGGAACGCGGCACGATCTCGAGGTAGAGCTTGCCGCGGTAGCCGGCGCGGATCTCGTCGAAGCGGTGATGGCGATCAGTGAGCACGCGGGTGAAGACGTCGAGCCGCCCGGTCGAGCTCTTCGGGTTGGCCTTGGCGCGCACGTCGGACGGCAGCGCCAGCTCCTCGATCAGCGGCACCAGATATGGGCGGTCGCGCTCGAGCACGGCGCCGTCGCGCAGGTCGATCCGCTGGAAGGCGAGCCCCTCGATCTTCTCCTCGACGGTCGAGTCGACGTCGGGCAGGAAGGAGCAGCGCAGGGCCCAGGCGTGGTCGCCGAGGCGCAGGTCGATGCTGGCCGGCTGGATCGCCTCGGGCCGGATCCGGTAGTCGCCGGAGCTGACCCAGCCGGCGGCGATTGCCTCTTCCAGGGCCTGTGAGGGCAGCACGCCGTCGACCGCCGTGGCGGTCCCCCCCTTCGGCGCGTTCGCCGCCGCTGCCGCCGCGTCGCTCATGCCGAGATTATGCGGTGTCGCCCGGTCGCACGGAGGACGTGCCGGTGCGCAAATTCCGAGGTCTTTGGCGAAGAGTTTTGACACTGGACGCTTGAGAGAGGCATGGCGACCTCGATCGACGCTCTTGACCTACCGATTCAGCTCTTTGCGGTCGTACCGCAGTCGGCATGGCCTCCTCGCTGATCCGCCACAACCGAACCGGCGAGGTCGATCACTGGCCCGTGCACGTCGCGGTCTGCGCCCTCGTTTTCTTCTTCTTCGGCCTCATGTTCACCGCGATCGAGGCGCTAACCTGATCGCCGTGGAGTCGCGCAAAGGCATGAGCGTAATTTCCATGAGGCGCTTCCTCGCCTGCATGGGCGCCTCATGCGTCCTCGGCGCCGTGTTTGGACTGGTAGGGGGCCTGATGGACTGGAGCGACGGAGTCGCTTTCGCCGTCCTGGCGGTGGCGGGGACAATCACCGCAGCCGTGACCCTCCGCGAGAGCCTATTTGGCGACGTTCACATCTCGACAGGTTCACGGCGGCGCCCCCACCGCCACGTGTGAGCTACGCCTGCTCGCGCTCAGCGATCGCGCGGCGCGCCTCCGCAGTTCCGAGGTAGGGCGTCAGCGCAAACTCCGCAATCTCCGGGAGTAAGCCCGGCATCGTCTTGGTTTCGCCGGCGAGGACGCGGCGGGCGAGCAGCGAGGCGATGCCGCCGACCACGGCCTCGTCGGTTGCCTGCGGTGGGCGCGAGCCGCCCTGGGGCGCCGGCGCCCCATCCGTCAGGTAGGGCACGAAGCTCTGCAGGGCCACCTGGTAGCGGTCATAGACGCCGCGCCCGGCGCGCAGGCCCTCGACCAGGACCAGCTGCGTCTGCGCCGTCTCGGCGGCGAAGAGGTCGAGGAGCGCGGTGAGAGCCGCCAGCACCCCCGTCGCCCAATCCTTACGCTCGGCGCAGGCAGCGAGCACCACCGCCCGGATCCGCTCGACCGCTTCGTCGTAGGCGGCGACGAAGCAGGCGTCCTTGCTCTCGAACTGTTTGTAGAAGTCGCTCTTCGAGACCCCGGCGCGTTTGCCGATCGCCGAGACCGTGGTCCGTTCGTAGCCTTTCTCCTCCAGGCACTCGGCCAACGCGGCAAGCAACCGCTCACGCTGATTCTGCGCAACGAACTCGCGGGGCAGGCCGTGACGGCCGCGGGGCAGGCGTTCCACGGCGCTGGAGTCTTTCAATACGACCAGCGTGAATGCTCAACGCCTCTCATGCCCCTTCCTGTGCCTCTTGCGCCCCTTCCCCCCGCACCTGGCCTTGACCACCGGCCTGGTGTCGTGGGTCTTGCCGTTTTGTCCGTCCATCAGCACGGTGGCGCGGTTGGTGGAGGCGCAGAGGTTTCTGCTGTTGACGATCAGGCCCTTGCGGCC
>Ga0070679_100000485_pt1 | contig 34087 bp, 26 predicted proteins | sample KBSC63BmetaG_FD_65652 | JGI IMG/M metagenome (GOLD analysis project Ga0070679, IMG submission 65652) | Corn rhizosphere microbial communities from Kellogg Biological Station, Michigan, USA - KBS C6-3B metaG | ecosystem: Host-associated > Plants > Roots > Rhizosphere | place: USA: Michigan... | reverse complement strand
CTTTATTACCGCTAATACATACAGCAAGGTCTTTGGTCATCTTACCGCTTTCAACCGTTTCAATACATACTTCTTCGAGAGTATTACAAAAATTAATCAGTTCTTCATTGTTATCAAGTTTGCCTCTGAAAGCAAGTCCTCTCGTCCATGCAAAGATTGAGGCAATTGGATTGGTTGAAGTAGGTCTGCCTTTTTCATGTTCCCTGAAATGTCTTGTAACCGTGCCATGAGCTGCTTCAGCTTCAAGTGTTTTTCCATCGGGCGTTACTAAAACTGACGTCATTAGGCCTAACGAACCAAAGCCCTGCGCAATGGTATCGCTCTGCACATCGCCATCATAATTTTTACATGCCCATACAAAATTTCCATGCCATTTTAATGCGCTTGCTACCATGTCATCAATAAGGCGATGCTCGTAAGTAATGCCTGCTTCATCGAATTGAGCCCTAAATTCTTTATTATAAATCTCTTCAAAAATATCTTTGAACCTGCCATCGTATTTTTTAAGAATAGTATTCTTTGTTGAAAGATATAGAGGCCATTTTTTACTAAGCGCCATGTTGAAACAGCTTCTTGCAAAACCAATTATACTTTCGTCGGTATTGTACATACACAACGCCACGCCATCGCCTTTGAAATTATAAACTTCAAAATTTTGCGGCTCACCTCCATCTTCAGGAATAAAACTCATAGTAAGTTTCCCTTTGCCTTTTATAACAGTGTCGGTTGCACGATATTGATCGCCGAAAGCATGACGGCCAATAATTATAGGAGCCGTCCAGTTGGGAACTAACCTCGGAATATTTTTGATAACGATTGGTTCGCGGAAAACGGTTCCATCAAGGATATTTCTTATTGTGCCGTTAGGGCTTTTCCACATTTGTTTCAGGTTAAATTCCTTTACTCTTATTTCATCAGGAGTAATTGTTGCGCATTTTATTCCTACACCACATTCTTTTATGGCATTGGCTGCATCTATGGTTACCTGGTCATTTGTGGCATCCCGATGCTGCATGCCAAGATCAAAATATTTTATGTCAATATCGAGATAGGGTAATATTAATTTGTCCTTAATAAATTTCCAGATGACTCTTGTCATTTCATCTCCATCGATTTCTACCACGGGATTTGCTACTTTAATTTTTGCCATTGCTATATTTATATATTTTTAGTGAAGTATGTTTTGCAATATTATCAAAATCTTTGTCATTATTTAAAAGATGAATATCAATATGATCAAGTCCACATATAAGGATACCTACAAATTCCTGATCACTTCCTCTGCAAACTCACTCGTTTTAACCAGCTTTGCATCTTTCATCAGGTTATAAAAATCAATAGTAACTTTTTTACTTTTTATCGTCTTGCCGATACCGTTAGTTATGAGTTCACCTGCTTCTTTCCAATTCATATAATCGAGCATCATTACACCACTTAATATTACCGAGGAAGGATTCATGGTGTTGGTATTGGCAAATCGCGGCGCAGTTCCGTGAGTGGCTTCAAACACTGCATGTCCTGTTAAAAAATTAATATTAGCGCCCGGTGCAATTCCTATTCCGCCAACCTGTGCGGCTAAAGCATCGCTTATATAATCGCCATTTAAATTTAAGGTTGCAATCACTGAATAATTTTGAGGAGCCAATAATGCCTGTTGTAAAAAATTATCTGCGATCGCATCTTTAATAATAATCTTTCCTCCTATACCTGCAATGCGCATTTCCTCATTAGCGACTGCTTCGCCGCTTTCCTTTTTTGTAGCTTCCCATTGGTTCCATGTATAAACCTCATTTGCAAATTCACGAACCGCTAATTCGTACCCCCAATTTTTAAAGGCGCCTTCTGTAAACTTCATGATATTCCCTTTATGCACGAACGTTACTGATGGTAATTTGTTGGCAATAGCATATTGAATAGCTGAACGAATTAATCTTTCAGAGCCTTCTTTACTTACAGGCTTAACCCCAAAAGAGCTTGTTTCAGGAAAACGGATCTTTTTTACGTTTAAATCCTCCTGTAAAAATGTTAACAATTTTTTTGCTTCAGGTGTGCCCGTCATAAATTCTATACCTGCATAAATATCTTCTGTGTTTTCCCTGAATATTACCATGTTTACTTTTTCAGGTTGCCACATGGGAGAAGGTACACCTTCAAAATATCGTACCGGGCGGAGGTTTACATATAAATCAAGTTCTTGTCTTAAAGCCACATTAAGGCTACGAATTCCGCCACCAACTGGTGTTGTAAGCGGCCCTTTTATAGCAACAATATAATCCCTAAAGGCATTCATTGTTGCCTGCGGCATCCACTCCCCATTCTGGTTAAACGCTTTTTCGCCAGCAAGAACTTCCATCCATTCAATTTTTCTTTTGCCATGGTATGCTTTTTCAACCGCGGCATTGAAAACAGGAACGCTGGCTTTCCAAATATCAGGGCCAATTCCATCTCCTTCAATAAAAGGTATTACAGGTTTATCAGGAACTACCAGCAAACCGTCGCTTCCCATTCGAATTTTTTCAGACATCTTTTAAAAATTTATTGAACAATTGATCCATGCATTATCAAAATTGACATCACCATTTTTTTTATAAAAATTTATAGCCGGCTCATTCCAATCCAATACCTGCCATACGATGCCATTTAGCTTTTTTTCTTTTGCTTCTTCTTTTAATTTATCGAATACCAATTTGCCAATCCCCTTACCACGAAATTCTTCACTTATCAAAATATCTTCAAGGTACATTCGCTGTCCTTTCCAGGTGGAGTATCGAATATAATACAGGGCAAATCCCTGCACAATGCCATCAACCTCAGCTACAAATGCCCACCATACAGGGCTTTCACCAAACCCGCTTTTTTCAAAATGATCTAATGTTACCGTCAATTCCTGCGGTGCTTTTTCAAACACGGCTAATTCCCGAACCAGTTCCATGAGCCTTTCACAATCTGTCTTAACAGCCCTTCTAATAATAATGTTCATCATATATATTATCAATAATAGATCCTTAATTCAATGCCTGCTCAAGATCGTTTAAGATATCATCAATGTTTTCTATTCCCACGCTCATTCGTATAAGTCCATCAGTAATTCCATATTGCAATCTTTTTTCTTTAGGAACTCCAAAATGCGTCATGGATGCCGGATGCGATAAGAGCGTATCACAGGTTCCCAGCGAAACTGCCCTCACGCACATTTGCAGCTTATTTATAAATTTTTTACCAGCGTCAAGTCCATTTTTTAATTCAAAGCTTAACATGGCTCCCGGATGCGACATTTGTTTTTTTGCCGTGGCATAATCAGGATGCGAAGCAAGTCCGAGGTAATTTACTTTGGTAACTGATTTATTTCGTTCCAGGAATGTGGCCACTTTCATGGCATTTGCGCAATGTCGCTCCATTCTTACTTCAAGAGTTTTCATTCCCTGGGTTAGTAAAAAAGCATCGAAGGGATTGCTGTTGCCGCCGAGCAAGCGATGAACCTTCTCCATGCGGCCATGCATAAACTGAACGTCTTTGCCAACTATTACGCCGCCAATTGCAGTGCCGTGGCCGTTTAAAAATTTAGTAGTTGAATGAAGAACAAAATCTACATCGTATTTAAAAGGCTGTTGCAAATAAGGCGTGGCAAAAGAATTGTCAACAGCTATTAATAAATTATTTCGTTTAGCCAGTACCGTTAGTTCATCAATATCTACACATTGAATAGTAGGATTGGCAGGAGTTTCCAAATAAAGCATTTTTATTTCTGGGTCTTTTTTCAAAGCGTCTTCTGCCTGATTTAAATCTCTCAGATCGGCTATAATTGCTTCTATGCCTAATGGCGGCAAAACCTTTTCCATCAATTCCTGCGTGCCGCCATATAAAGAAAAGTGAGATAAAATTTTATCACCAGCCTTTAAAGTGGCCAGTAGCAAAGCACTTATGGCGGCCATGCCACTTGCGTGCAAAATAGATTTTAGCTGAAGCGGCTCCCCATTTTCCATAATTCCAAAACCTTCCAGCGCTGAAATTTTCTCTTCGGCTTCTGCCATGGTAGGATTACCCCAGCGGCTGTAGATATATCCCTTTTCTTCCTCGCTAAAGCGTCTCATTCCCTGTTCAGCACTGTCGAAAATATAAGTACTGGTGGCGTATATTGGTGTAAGATGTGCATTATTGCCATCTTGCTGGTGCCCGCTATGAATTGCTGTAGAACCAAAACCTTTGAGAGAATGCTTTTTAAAAGGCATGTGTATAAATTAATAAATTGAAATAAAGAAATCTATTAAGTTCGGGACAAAAGTATTAAAACATGAAGCAACTTCTGCAACAATATGGGGCATATAATTGGACAAATAAGATAATAACTGATAAATAAATAAATCAATTAATGGAAGTATAAAAGAAGATCTACTTACCAGCAACTATAAACAGTTGTTCATTTGATAGACGTTGACAGCGTACGGTGGCAACGCTTAAAATTGCAGGAGTAAATACAGCAATTCTACAAGATCGAAATAAATTGGATTTATACTATATACTTGCTCTATGAAGGAATGTTTTGATATAGGGGTTAAAAAGGAAACAATTCAAAACAGCCTCCTGTAAAATTCCATCACTTCATTCTCTTACTTTTGCAAAATGGAATTAGGCATCAGCACATTTGTAGAATTAACTCCGGATCCATTAACCGGTAAAACCATCAGCCCATACCAGCGCATACAAAACTTAATGGAAGAAGTAAAGCTGGCAGATCAACTGGGCCTCGACGTATTTGCTATTGGCGAACATCATCGGCCTGATTTTTTAGTTTCTTCTCCTGCTACCCTGCTGGCGGCTGCTGCAGCAACCACCAAAAATATTCGTTTGTCAAGCGCCGTTAGTGTACTAAGCTCTGACGATCCTGTACGTGTATTCCAGCAATTTGCAATGGTAGATTTATTATCCGGCGGCAGAGCAGAAATAATGGCTGGGCGAGGTTCTTTCAATGAATCATTTCCATTGTTTGGCTATGACCTCGAAGATTATGATACACTCTTTGATGAAAAATTAAAGTTATTGGTTGCCATTAACGATAGGGAAAAAGTCACCTGGCATGGCAAACACAGAACTGTTATTAATAATCTTGGAGTTTACCCGAGACCGCTACAAAATAAAATACCTATTTGGGTAGCTATAGGCGGTACACCCGCATCAGTATTGCGTGCAGCCACTTTGGGCTTGCCATTAACCATTGCTATCATCGGCGGTATGCCAAAGCAATTTGTACCTCATACACAATATTATCGCGATGAATTTGTGAATGCAGGCCACGATATTAACTCCCTGCAATTAGGTATCAACTCCCACGCTTACATTGCTGATGAAAGTGAACAAGCCGCCGATGAATTTTTTCCGGTATATGCCGCTGTAATGAGCAAGATTGGCAGTGAAAGAGGATGGCCTCCAACTACAAGGGCGCAGTTCGATTTTATGCGAAGCCCCGAAGGCGCATTGCTTGTCGGCAGCCCGCAACAGGTAATTGATAAAATTTTGTATGAACATGAATTGTTTGGCAACACCCGCTTTATGGTTCAATTTAGCGTGGGCACTTTGCCGCATATGCAGATGATGCATTCTATAGAACTTTTTGGAAATGTGGTAGCACCTGCTGTAAAAAAAGCGTTACAACCTGCTAAGGAAAAAGAAATTCAACAGTAAAATATAATACTAACGACAAAGCACACACGCTGTTAAACATCTGTTTCTTTCATCACAAAATAATCTTTTAAAAAGTGAAAATGTTTTAAATGCATTTTACCCTGGTTCAATTTTTGTTTATCGCTTTGAATTCAAATTGAAAACTTCTTATAGGATATTAAGAATCTTAAAATAAAAAAATGAAAACACAAAATGATTCTCTGAAGCAGGCAGATGAAACAAAGGAAGTTGTACTTTCTTTCATTAAATATTTAAATAATGAAGATTTTAAAGCAGCAAGAGACCTGGTTAATGACGACATGACTTTTGATGGCGTACTTGGTTCCCGCAACGGTGCAGACAATTATTTTAAGGATATGGAAAAAATGAAGTTTAAATATGAAGTCAAAAAAGCCTTTGCAGAGGGAAATGATGTATGTCTCTTATATGACATTAATATGGGTAATACAACCATATTTACATGCGGTTGGTATCACATAAAATATCATAAGATCAGCTCGCTTAAAGTAGTCTTCGATCCAAGGCCTGTACTTGAAAAATAGCTCACCTTTAATCATACTTTAATTTTAATCCGCAAAAATGCTCTAAATTATCATGGAGATATCTTTGTCTTTTGTTGTATACTTTTGAGTAATATAATATTATATAATCACTCGGGTTTGTTTACAAAAACTATCTTACTTTTAATGGTTAGCTTTAACTAACGATCATATTAACCTCCCATTATTTATTAAATCAAAGAACATTGAAAAATTTTTTATCCGGCCGACGCAGCTTTATTAAAAACACGGCCACTGCTGCAACAGGCATTGCATTATTATCATCTCTCCCGAAGAAAACATTAGCAGGATTTCAAGATGAGCCGCGAATCAGGTTTTCTGTAATCAATATTAATCATAGCCATATTTATGGAATGGCCGATGCTGTAATAAGAGGCGGAGGGCAACTCGTTTCTTTTTATGCGAAAGAACCTGAACTGGCAGCCGCATTTGCTAAAAAATATCCGCAGGCAAAGCTTGCAGCAAATAAAAAAGAAATTCTTGAAGATAATTCCATTCAGCTTATTCTCAGCTCTGGCATACCGATAGAACGGGCGCCATTAGGAATAGAAGTAATGAAACATGGCAAAGATTATCTCGTGGATAAACCTGGTATCACAACTCTTGAGCAATTAGCCGAAGCCAGGAAAGTACAAAAAGAGACAAAGAGAATTTATTCAATTATGTATAGTGAGCGTCTCGAAAACCGTGCAACTGTAAAGGCTGGCGAGCTCGTAAAAGATGGTGCAATCGGCAAAGTAATACAAACTATCGGCATGGGGCCACATCGCATGACGCCGAAAACACGGCCCTCCTGGTTCTTCGATAAAAAATATTTTGGCGGCATCATTACCGATATCGGCTCTCATCAATTTGACCAGTTTCTTTTCTTTACCGGCTCAACAAGTGCAGATATTGTGGCCTCGCAGGTAGCCAATGTAAACCACCCTCAATATCCTGAGTTTGAGGACTTCGGCGACATTATGATAAAAGGTAATCGCGGAGCCGCATATATCCGCGTGGACTGGTTTACACCCGATGGGCTCAACTCATGGGGTGATGGGCGATTAACTATTTTAGGAACTGACGGATATATTGAAGTGCGCAAGAATATTGATATCGCAGGGCGCAAAGGTGGCGATCATTTGTTCCTCGTAAATAATAAGGATACCCAATATATAGATTGCAGTAAAATGCCGCTTCCTTTCGGAGAATTATTTGTTAACGATGTTATTAACCGCACAGAAACGGCTATGCCGCAAGAGCATTGTTTCCTGGCAACAGAATTAGCTTTGAAGGCACAGAAAAACGCCAAAAAAATAAGCTTTACATAAGAAATCATTAGTGGCAACAAGATACTAACGGTCAGGCATAGCTGAGGAATGCTTTATCAATAGTGATAATTTGATTTCAATGAAAAGAATAAATACTATTGATTTTACAAGAGGACTGGTGATGATCATAATGGCGTTGGATCATGTACGTGATCTTACCCACATAAATTCTATTTCGCAAAGCCCCACTGATCTCTCTACTACAACGCCTATACTTTTTTTTACCCGCTGGATTACTTACCTATGCGCACCGATATTTGTTTTTCTGGCTGGCACATCCGCTTATATTTCTTTTAAAAGAAAAAATAATATACCAGAGAGCCGAAGATTTCTCTTTACAAGAGGCCTCTGGCTAATTCTTCTTGAATTTACTGTGGTGAACTTTGGTATATTTTTTAACCTCGGTTTCAATATTTTTATTTTTGAAGTAATCGCTACAATTGGTTTTGGCTTTATCATTCTAAGCATGACGATGAAACTATCACCAAAATTTATTGGCATTGCAGGGCTCGTTATTATTTTCTGTCATAATCTCTTATCATTAATTCCTTTTGCACCAAATTCAGAAGCAAAAACTATTTATAGCTTGCTCTTCAGCTTAACTGCAATGCCTGTTAATTCCCACACAACTTTCATTATGGCATATCCGCCTATACCCTGGCTGGGTATTATGCTTGTAGGTTTTGCTTCAGGAATATTTTTTGAACTTCCGGTTGAAAAAAGAAAATCTTTATTCCTGAAAATTGGATTAACCGCTGTGCTTCTTTTTATAGCATTACGGTTTGCAAATATTTACGGAGATCCCTCCAAATGGACCTCACAGAAAAACATCGCATATACTTTTCTTTCATTTATGAATATCACAAAATATCCTCCATCATTATTATTTTGCTTAATTACGCTGGGGATAATGTTTTTGATATTTGCATTTGCTGAAAATTTAAAAGGCCGGTATTGGAATGTTGTAAATGTGTATGGAAAGGTACCCATGTTCTATTTCCTGGTTCATTTTTATCTTATTCATTGCGTCATGATTATGATAATGTTTTTACAAGGATTTAATTGGGCCAGTCTTGACTTCGCTTCCGGAACCTATGGTCGGCCAAAAGGCGTTGAAAGCGGCGTGAATCTTTTAACGGTGTACTTAATATGGGTAGGTGTAGTAGTCACATTGTATAAACCTTGTCTTTGGTTTGGTAAATACAAATCTGCTCATAAGCAACAAAAAAAATGGTTGAGTTACTTTTAAATATGATCAGCCATATAATAGAAGGCAGAGAGAGTTATTCATTTAAATATTGATGGAATGAAAATAGTTGTTTTGGATGCGTATGCATTAAACCCAGGCGATCTAAGCTGGACCGGTCTGCAGGCACTTGGTGAAACTGATATTTATGAAAGATCATCGGTTGCAGAAACTTCGCAGCGAATTGCCGATGCCGACATTATACTTACCAATAAAGCCTTATTAACGGAAGAAATTATTAGTAATGCTCCGCAACTTAAATATATTGGAGTAATGGCTACAGGGTATAACGTTGTAGATATGAATGCTGCACGCAAATGCAATATTACTGTTACCAATGTACCTGCTTATAGCACAGTATCTGTAGCCCAACTCACCTTTGCAATTATGCTTGAATTATCAGTTCACACTGCACTGTATGCAGAAAGTGTTCAACGTGGTGACTGGATTACGAGTAAAGATTTTAGTTATCAATTGCGCCCTATAATGGAATTGCAAAACAAAACCCTGGGCATTATAGGCCTGGGGCAAATCGGAAAAGCTGTTGCCAAAATAGCACAAGCTTTTGGCATGAAGGTCATCGCTTCTCATAAACATCCTGAACGTGACCGCATGGACGGTGTATCTTTTACCGATGAAGTAAGCTGTTTTCAGGAAGCAGATTTTGTGAGCCTTCATTGCCCGCTCACAGATCAAAATAAAGAATTTGTAAACCATGAACTTCTTGGCAAAATGAAACCTTTTGCATTTTTGATCAATACCAGCAGAGGCGCACTTATTAATGAAGAAGATCTTGCTAATGCATTAAATAATAAGCTGATTGCCGGTGCCGGCCTGGATGTATTATCTACGGAGCCGCCCGCGGCGGATAACCCTTTACTTCATGCAAAAAATTGCCTTATTACGCCACACATAGGCTGGGCTACTTTTGAAGCACGCTCGCGGCTGATGCAGGTATTAGTAAATAATGTATCTTCTTTTATAAATGGAAATCCTGTGAATGTGGTTGGCAACCGTTAAAATAAGAGGCGGCACTTACATATTATTTTGTATTATTTAATTACCTGTTATAGTTCACTTTGCTTTTAAATCCGACGGATAATAACTATAGGAAAACGCTTGCTGGACAGATTATATTAACAGCGTTTTATAATAAATGATTTATTCACCTGTAAACCCAAACAGGTTAACTCCATCTGAGTAATAAGAATATTTTACAACATTAAAAAAAATCTAGTATGAAAAAGAAATACCCGCTTTTTATTGCTCTTATAATTACATTGGGTGTTGCGATAAGTGGATGCTACGTAAACAAAGGTTATTATAGCCCTCATCATTATCATCATACATATCACCATCGTTATCACAATCATCATTATTAAGATTTATTAAGAACTTAAGAATAAATTCTTAACTACCGAAATTATAATGCGGCACTTGGTATTAAGATTACCAAACAGAACAATTGTCTAAATAAAAAAATACGAAGGCTTGCACAGGAGTGCAAGAAATAATTTTTTATTAAAACCTTAAGAAGGCATCGATAATTTTTCCCATTCAATGTTTATTCGCAGGGAAGGCTGTTATCCTATTTTTGCAGCGCATTTTTATACGATTATTTTTTATGCAAATAGTTCCATAACCGCTTTGCCATTGCCGTCGGGAGTTGTATAGAAGGGCCGCTTTTCAACAACATAGTTACAATCTTCAGGGATGCCTAATGCATGATAAATAGTTTGATGTACCTGGTCTATTACGATGGGATTTTCAATTGTCTTACAGGGGCGCTCATCGGCAGTTTTACCATATACATTGCCTTTCTTAATTCCTCCGCCAAACATCAACATAGAAACGCCGTCGGTGAAGTGGCGGTGCATCCCATAGAATTTTATATCGTTAATAATATCAGGCTGGCTTACCTGCTCTTTCACTTTAAGGCCGGGTCGCCCTTCTACCATCATATCCCTACTAAATTCACTTGCTAATATCACTAAAGTACGATCAAGGTGGCCGCTGCGATCAAGGTCTTTTATTAATTGAGATACGGGACCATTGATCTGTTTCTTCATATCAATCATCCTCGTGTAGCCGTTATCGTGAGTATCCCAATTTTTAAAAGGTTCATATTCGGTAGTGACACTAATAAATCGTGCACCCTTTTCCGTTAGTCTGCGGGCCATCAGGCAACCTAAACCAAACCTGCCTGTATTGTAAATATCATAAATTGCTTTCGGCTCTTTACTAATATCAAATGCTGCAGCCTCTGGAGATTTTAAAAGCATATAAGCCTGCTCCATAGATCTTCGCAATGATTCTTTTTGATAATCGCTTCCAAATTCACCTATGGCGCTTTTACTCATCAAATCATTGTATAATTTGTTTCTTCTTTCAAATCTCATTGAAGACATGCCCACAGGCGGCCTTACGGTTTCCAGTCCGGAAGAAGGATCAGGTACCAGGAAGGGGCCGTATTCATTTCCTAAAAATCCTGCTGTATGAAATGCTTTTAATTCTTCTCCTTCTCCCAACGTAAACCTTTGACCGATGTCGATAAAGGCAGGAATAACGGGATTTACCGGGCCTAGTTCTTTGGAGATCCATGCGCCGATATGAGGGGCTGGAAGGGATTGCGGCGGTTTATAACAAGTATGCCAATGGTATTGATGCCGCGAATGTAAAATAAAGCCCATATCTGCGGCCACATAAGAGCGAATAACAGTTCCCTTATTCATGACATTGCCGATATCTTCAAGGCCTTCCGAAAAGAAAACACCATCCAAACAAGTGGGCACCGGCTTAAAGGTGCTCAACACACTATTGGCTTCCATTCCCTTTGTATAAGGTGTATATTTTTTTGGATCAAATGTATCTGTATGCGCCATTCCCCCGGCCATCCAAAGCAAGATAACAGTATCAGCTTTAGCCTCTATTTTTTTCCTGTTGCAGGAAGCTAAAAAACTGGCCATAGGAACACCCGCAGTTAACGCGGCCATGGTGGCAGCGCTAGTTGTTTTCAGGAATTTTCTCCTGTCCCACTGGTTACTCATATCAAAAATTATTATAAAGATTTAGCTCTAATAAATAATCTGGAATTCAGGCAGGAGCAAAACCGCCCAGAACAAATCCTGGATAGCACTTATATCCGGGTTATCTCCTACTATTTTTTTTGCTATCTCATATTCTTTTGGTTGCACTTCCCTGTTAAGCGCCCGCCTGTAAAGTTCTTTAATTATAATATCACCGCTCTTAAACTTTTGCTTCCAGTTTTGTGCGCCCTTTTTTAACGCTGCATTAAACCGGTCTCCATTAGTTAACTCAAGCGCCTGCAGCAGGTTAGCTTGTGATTCTCTGCTAGTAGCAACCGTTTCGCGGTTTGGCCTTCCGAGGGCAGTAAGAAAGGGGTTATTAACTACCAGTGAGGCCCGCAAAAAAGGATGGCTTATAGGATCGTAACCAGGCTGGCCTGCAGGACTGTATCCTTTAAGCGAATCGGAAAAAAGAGGACTAATAATTGTTCCCACTGCATCAGCAAATTCTTCCGCAGACATTCTTTTTCTCAAAACACCTGTGAATTTATAACCAGCCGCTATAATTTGATCAGGTTCCTTAAAGCCAACAGAAGGAAGCTGGTAAGTATTGGAAGTGGTGATGAGATATATCAGCTCTTTGATATCAGATCCGTTTTGTTGAAAATTATAAGCCAGCCAGTCCAGCATATCCTGGTCCCAGGGCTCGTTATCCATCAGGTCAACGGGTTCAACAAGGCCTCGGCCAATAAGCTGCGCCCATATCCTGTTTACAAGTGTACGGAATAAACGGCCATCCTCCGGCTTGGTAATATTTTCTGCAAGTTCCTTCATTTTTACCGCCCGGCTTGCCGTGTTATTAATGGTACCTAATTGTTGCCAGAGCATTCTTGCATTGGTGAACTTACCCGTAGGTTTATCGCATCGGTTTATTTCAAGAGAACTATCGGCAAAAATGTTGGCAAAGGCATAAGCATCATCGAGTTTCCAATCGCTGATAAAACTGTTGTGGCAGGATGTGCATTTTAAATTTAATCCGAAAAAAACCTGTGATACATTTTGTGCGGCCTGCAATTCTGTAGCCTGGCTTGCGTTTACTACGCCACGCCATTTAATGCCTTCAACAAAGCCCTTAGATGAATCTGTAGGATTTACCAGTTCTTGCACAAACTCAGTGTAAGGTTTATTGGACCGAATGGATCTATAGAGCCAGTCGCTAATACTGTATCGCCCGTTGGTAATATATCCTGTTCCTGTATAGTCATTTCGTAGCGCATCATTCCAAAAGGTAAACCATTTCATTGCATAATCATCATTGCGGTTTAAAAGCTGCCTGATCCATAAAGCCCGCTTATCCGGCCGGTTGTCATTAGAAAAAGATGTAACCTCCTCCGGGCTGGGCAACAAACCAATAATGTCCATTGTAACTCTTCTCAAAAAAGTTTTATCGTCTACAATTTTCGGCCATGTTATTTTATTTTTATTAAAATACTGGTTTGTCCATTTATCTATAGGATTAGTAAGATTGGCTGGTGCCGCGGGCAATGGCGGATTTCTTGGTTCTAGTGCAGCAACCCTGTACAGACTTTTTTCAACCCCTTCGGGCCAGGGTGCTCCTTTCTGTATCCAAAATTTAAGGATTGCAATATCACCGTCAGCTAATTTCCTGCCTTTTGAAGGCATTGCATCTTTATTATCAGATGGAAGTGTAATACGCCGGTATAATTCACTTTCATCAAGATTACCCGGTACTACAACCGGACCATCTTTACCTCCTTTAAAAATCATATCTTTTCTGTCGAGCCGCAGGTCACCCTTCATCTTTTCTGAGCCGTGACATTTGTAACAATTATGAGCTAATATCGCCCTTACCTCTACATTCAATTCTCCTATTTGCTTCTTTGTTAATTTGGCGGTATCATTTTTAAAGGAAGCCAAATTGAAATTGCCTGCCCTTGGGCCTGTATAATCTTCACTCCACGGAATGGCAGCAGTCAGGTAATCTTTGCCATGTGTAAGAGAAGCCCCAAAGTGTCCTGCCACCGATACTCCAATCGCACTAAAAAACAAGATCCCGCGGTATAATTTCACAAGGTTTGCCTGTTTGTTTTCTTTAATCTTGTATAACACTACCCATGCTACGGAAGCCAACACCGTTGTAGCAATCCCCGACCATTTATGTAAATCTATCAGGTCCTTACCGTAATCTCCATCTCTGGCAAGCAACAATCCAAATACCATAGAAAATATTGCGGCTATTGCACCCGCTGCTACAAGAAGATTTATACCAGGACGTAACGGAGATGAAAAATTTTTAAGAGTAAAAAGCTCCAATATTGCTGCAACCAAAATAAGGCACACGGGAAAATGCACGGCCAGAGGATGAAGCCGTCCTAAAAGCCTCCAAACCCAAAACATGCCTGAACCAGCAGCGCCGGAGGAAACCGTATCAGCAAATACACTGTAAGCTATCATGCTTATCGTTAGAATAGCAATGACAGTAATAGTTTTTTTATTGCCGAAAAAGATCTTTTTAATATTATTTTTCAATAGCTGCAAAATAACAAATAAGCGAGAAAGCTTGATCAAAAAAAACAGATTACTAAGTTGAAAACACGAACTTAAAGTTTTTTATTGCGGATGATCAAGCAATTCCAGAGGTTGAAAATTAAAATTTTGCCGTGTGAATATCGTATTTTATTTTAAATGGGCTGTAACAAATTAGTAAAATCTATCTTGAGAATGAACTATTAATTACAATTTCCTCTTTGATAAATTATAAATGCAGAGTTCATAAACTATAATGAAATATTATCATAAATTTCTTCTCCTCAAAATTTATATCAAATTTTTTCTACCAGCAGCCTTTCACAAACTACATTGCTTAATGTTTCCGGTTGCCGCTTGCCATAACTAACGATTATGGATTTATCAAATTCTTCGATTGATTTGATTTTAATTTTTAACCCAAGCCTCATTTCATGTGCATTTAAGAATTTTAAAAATTCAGATGAAGTATGTATCACTGCTGACAACTTCACGGTTTCGCCGGCTTTGCACTCGCTTAATTTATTATATTCTTTCAGGGATATTTCTCCGGCTTTATCAGGTATTGGAGAGCCATGAGGATCAATCTTTGGGTAGCCAAGCAACTCATCCATCTTTTCAAAAAAAACATTTGATTTTATATGCTCAATTTGTTCTGCGATATCATGAACATCTTCCCATCCCAATTTCATTTTTTCTACCAAAAACATTTCTGTAAGCCTGTGTTTGCGAATGATAAGCCCCGCTTCTTTTTTTCCTTTTTCTGTAAGATGAAGCGGCTTATAACTTTCATAATGCACCAATTTTTTTTCAGCAAGATTTTTCATCATACTGTTTACAGTAGGCATTTTTATACCTAAGCTTTTGCTTAAGCTGTTCACACTTACTTCACCTTTTTCATCGGCGATATTGAACAGCGCTTTCAGATAATTTTCTTCCGTTAAAGAATTCATTTTTCAAAACTAACAAATGTTAACCTAATAGTATGTCATGAAGGATAAGATGATAAAATAAACTTATTAGAATAAGCTAACTTTATATATCTGTTGCCTGCGATAATCTTAAATCATGATGACGAAAGATGATGATTAAAATTGAACACTTTTTGAAAAAAAAAATCAAAGTTGTTACAGCAACATTTTTATTTGTTGTTATCCCTGCAATTTTAACGGCCCAGGCAGATAATGAGATACAAGTTTATTCCTCGCCTATTACTTCAAAGGCTGTAACGTTTGTGGAACTACACCAGAATTATACTTTTAAAGGCTCCGATTATCTTGCAGATCCCAAATTGGCTCACTGGATAAATGAAACCCTGGAAATCACACGAGGCTTTGGAAGCAATTTTGAGCTTGGCTTTTATACTTTCACCGCCATTACACCCGATGGTAAATATGTATTTCTCGGCAATCATATTCGCCCAAGGTTTACAGCTCCTGCATCATGGGGTTGGAAGGTGGGCGCAAGTTTATCAATGGAGATTGGTTATATAAAGCCGGATGGGCAAAACAATTTTATCATGGATGGCGAACTTCGTCCGATTATTGATAAAACAATTGGTAAGATTTACCTGGGTTTTAATCCTAATATTGGCTTTGCATTTACAGGTGCCGATAAACATGCTGAAATAGAACCTCAATTTAAAACCTATTATAATTTTCACAACAAATTCGGGATAGGTATAGAATATTATTCATCCTTAGGCACATTTAATCAAATTGAAAATATCCATAACCAGGAGCATATTTTGGGGCCAATGTTCAACTTACTTGCAAGTTCAAACTGGGAATTAGAAACAGGTTTTCTGTTTGGATTAACGCCTAACAGTAATCATCAAATTTTGAAATTGCTTATTGGCAGAAGATTTGGCAAGTAAGGATGTTTTTCATACTAAAATTATTACACTTCAATTTCAATGTCGTATAAAAACCGATTCCTACTGATGCAATAATACCAGCAAATCCTGAGGTGCACCTTTGAAGTATTTTGCGTTGGATAATTATTTATTGAAAAGGAAGGCATTCACTTTTTCAAAGAATAACAGGTGATAAAATCGATAGCTTGATGAGAAGCAATATCAACTAAAATTTGCGTTTCTACTATAAGATATATTGTCTTGCGATCCTCGTTCGTTGCCGTTACAATAATTTGATATAATCAGATTTTCACAAGCCTTTCAGCGTTAATACCTGCTTACTGTAGATTATTTTATATGTAAACTATAATTCACTGACTGCAGATTTTTTTAAACTGCAATTTATTTGTTAGATTAATGTAACTTTATTCTTTTAAGATAGAAATATTTTGGAGCAACCAGTAAAATAGCAAATCATTTATACAATGGAATCTAAAACAGGCGCTACATCTAATTCTTTGCATGAAGTACATTCTTCCGTGGTGACCCAAAAAAAAGGCTGGCGCCAGGTTATGGCCTTTCTTGGGCCAGCCTATTTAGTAAGTGTTGGATATATGGATCCGGGAAACTGGGCTACCGATATTGCAGGTGGCTCTGCATTTGGATACAATCTTATTTGGGTGCTATTGATGTCTAATCTTATTGCTGTGTTGCTGCAATCATTAAGTGCAAGGCTTGGAATTGTAAGAGGCATGGACCTTGCCCAGGCTTCTAAAAATGCATATCCGCGGTGGGCCAATATTCCATTATATATTCTTGCAGAAATAGCTATTGCCGCATGTGACCTTGCTGAAATTGTGGGAATGGCCATTGGACTTAACTTATTATTCGGGCTTCCGTTAATATGGGGTATTTGCGTTACTGCACTGGATACTTTGCTATTACTGCTTCTGCTCAACAGGGGCATGCGGGTTTTGGAAGCGTTTATTGTTTCGCTGGTTTTAATTATTGGTTTTTCTTTTCTTGTTGAAATGTTTATCGTTAGCCCAGTTTATAGCAACGTGCTTGAGGGGTTTGTACCGTCTAAACTAAATGGTGAAGCGTTGTACATCGCTATTGGGATTATTGGTGCAACAGTGATGCCTCATAATTTGTATTTGCATTCTTCGTTAGTGCAGACGAGGAAATTTGAAAGGACATTTGCAGGAATGAAAAAGGCTATTAAATATAATTTATTAGATACCACCATTGCATTAAACCTTGCCTTTTTTGTAAATGCTGCCATATTAATTTTGGCTGCTGCTGCATTTTTTACAAATGGGTATTTTACTATAGCCGAAATCCAGGATGCTTCTGTGTTGTTGGAAAAATTATTTGGAAAAGCTGCTCCCATGTTCTTTGCCATTGCACTAATAGCAGCAGGCCAAAGCTCTACCATTACTGGAACATTAGCCGGGCAGATCGTAATGGAAGGCCATTTAAACATAAGGATACGTCCGTGGCTGAGAAGATTAATTACAAGATTGCTTGCTATTATCCCTGCATTATTTACGATACTTTATTTTGGACCGGGAGCGCTTGGAAAATTATTAGTTCTTAGCCAGGTGGTTTTAAGTTTACAGTTAGGCTTTGCCGTTATACCACTCATTCATTTTACTTCCGATAAAAATACCATGAAAGGTTTTGCTATCAAGCCCTGGATTAAGGTATTGGCGTGGCTTAGTGCTGCCATCATTGTTTATTTAAATATTCAACTGGTTATACAACAAATTAGTGGTTGGGCAGCAGGCGCGGGCGCAAACATTGTTCTTGTTTATTCTATTGTAATACCAATTGCAATTTCCTGTCTCGGCTTGCTTATCTATGTTTTTGTTCATCCTTTTTTATCTAAAATTTCAAAAGAAACGAAGCAATTTCCCCATGGACTTGCTGAACCTGTTACAGATAGTAACCTGATTAGTTACAGGCATATTGCAATGGCGATAGATTTTTCAGGTAAAGATCAGAAGATAATTCAGAACGCGATAATGATAGGTGGCAAGCAAGCAACTTATACTTTTATTCATATTGTAGAAAGTGCTGCAGCACGCTATTTGGGAAAGAATGCATTGGATCATGAAACACAATCAGATAGAAACAACTTGAAGCAATACCAGCAGCGGCTGGAAGAATTGGGTTATCAATCGGAAATTCAAATAGGCTTCGGAAACCCGGCACTTGAAATGTCGAAGATAATATCAACTCATGCTGTTGATTTATTAGTTGTGGGCTCGCATGGTCATAGAGGAATTAAAGATATTCTGCTCGGAAGCACGGTAGATTCATTAAGACATAAAATTCAAATACCAGTGATGGTGATTAACTAATTTTTTATGCAATACATTCTATTGCTCTTTTTATTAGTTTGCAATGCTGCTCCGGCTCAACAAAAGAATTATCAAAAAACTCATGATGATCTTTTTCATCCAACGCCAAAAAAATTTATGCGTGGTTTTAATACAGACCGCCCGGATGTTACAGAAAGCGCTTATACGTTGGATGCCGGGCATTTCCAGGTTGAAACTGATCTGTTTAAAACAGAAAGATATCATATAAACAATGTAAAAACTTTTAATAATTTCTTTAATGCCGCCAATCTTAAATTGGGCTTTTTGCGTTCTTTAGATTTACAACTCGTTGTAAGAACTTTATCTGTTTCAAAAATTAAAAATGGAATTATCGTAAGCAAAGAATCTGGTTTTGGTGGCCTTACTCTGAGAGCAAAGCAAAATCTTTGGGGGAACGACCATGGCAAATCGGCTTTATCGGTTCTTCCTTTTATAGACATTCCAACAAAAGCTGCTGAAAAAATTTCGTGTGGTATCGTTTTCCCATTTGCATTGTCTTTGAAGGGCTGGAATTTTGGAAGCCAGATAGAAACTGATTTCGAAGGGAATCAAGCCGAAAATAATTATCATATAAATTTTCTAGCATCTGCAACAACTTCGCATTCATTATTAAAATTTTTGGATTTTTTTATAGAAGGCGTTATAACCAGGAATGGAGAGACATCGATATGTGAATATTTTATAAATTGTGGCCCTGTATATTCTTTTTCTGAAAATGTAAATATGGATTGTGGCCTTTATTATGGACTTAAAGAAATATCTTCAAAAACATATTTTATAGGATTATCTTTCAGAATGTAAAATGCTTTATTAATTACACACAATCTTTTTAAAAGTAATTTTGATAAATGGTAATTTATTATTGTATCAACATAGCCTTATAATTTATTTCAATTTGCGCAAACGGTTGCTTGTTCGTTTCTTAACGTAAAGCAATAGTTTTAATTTTTTAGATTGATTGTCTTGATTTCGAATTCAAAAAAATAAACCGAAGTAAAATAGTTTTTAATGAAAGCATTAAATCGTACAACTTATGCCGTTGTAATTATTGGCATCCTGTTTTTTATCTTTGGTTTTGTTACGTGGCTCAATGGAACACTTATTCCTTTTCTGAAACTTGCCTGCCAGCTTGAAAGCGATACACAGGCTTTCTTTGTGACGTTTAGCTTTTATATGGCGTATTTTTTTCTCGCAATTCCATCTTCTTATGTGCTTAAAAAAACAGGTTATAAAAATGGCATGGCGCTGGGATTATTTGTAATGGCGATAGGGTCGGTAATATTTATTCCTGCTGCGAATGCAAGAAGTTTTCCTTTATTTCTTACAGGCTTATTTGTACAGGGCATGGGCCTTGCTTTACTACAAACCGCATCTAATCCATATATAAGCATTATTGGCCCCATTCAAAGTGCAGCAAAGCGCATCAGCATTATGGGTATATGCAATAAAACAGCCGGCATGCTAAGCCCAATTATTGTTGGAGGATTGGTTTTAAAAAATGCATCTTCAATAGAAGAAAAAATTATCGCAGCCACTGACAGCCGACAGAAAGAAATATTACTTAATGAACTTGCACACAGAGTTATTACTCCTTATGTGATCATCACTATTATTTTGGTGATAATGGCTGTTATGATAAAAAAATCTTCGTTACCTGAAATTGTTTCAGACGAAAAGGAAGTAAGTTCTTACACATCATCTACTGAAAAAATAAGCGTATTCCAGTATCCACACTTGATTTTAGGTGTGCTTTGCCTTTTTTTATATGTGGGCGTAGAAGTAATGGCAGGCGATGCTATCGGCACTTATGGAAAACACATTGGTATGCCGTTGGATCAAACAAAATATTTTACAGCATTTACCTTGTTTGCAATGCTTGCCGGTTATGTTATTGGAATTTTTACCATACCTAAATTTATTTCGCAGCAAAAGGCTCTGGCAATTTCTGCGGTATTAGGAATTATTTTTACTATTGGGGTTTTTGTTTCTGATGGTTATACCGCAATAACATTTATCGCCCTGCTCGGTCTTGCCAATGCCTTAATGTGGCCTGCTATTTTTCCGTTAGCGATTGATGGGTTGGGAAAGTTTACAAAAATAGCGTCAGCGCTGCTTATTATGGGAATTGCCGGCGGAGCTATCATCCCTTTAATTTATACAAGCCTGAGAGATATTGTGCATCTTTCCAATTCGTTTTCATTTTTTATATGCATATTTCCCTGCTATGCATATATATTTTTTTACGCAGTTAAAGGATTTAGAGTGGGAAAGCCTTTTGCATTGAAAGCGGTATTAACGTAAACTGATATTTGTATTTATACGCATGCAGTTTGAGATATAATTGATATTGATTTGATATTATAAAATGTAGTTTTAAAAACCGCTTTTATTTTTCGCAAAAAGATAGAATCAAAGCTCAACAAAATTACTTTGGATGAAAAAAGGTTTACTTGGTTTTACTTTCCTGTTTTTATGTAGCACAGTTTTTTCTCAGGAATTATCCTTTACAAATTGTACCAGTTGCTGGAACCCTGATTCACTAGGCAATCACAGGGTTGTTCTACAATTTTATAATACCGGCAAATATGCAAAAGCAATTATTCCCTGGCGCAGAAGAGACGAAAATCCACAGGATAAAAGAATTATTATTGAAGACGCTAAAACACAGCAAAGGATATTAAATGTAAAATCGGGTACACTTAACCGTGAGTTTGGTGAAATTTACTTTGAACCGGTTTCCGGGCCAGGTATTTATTATGTGTATTATATGCCTTATAAAAATGAAGGGCGCTCCAATTATCCAAAAGGGGTTTATCTAAAGCCTGATATTACGGCTTCTTTTAATTGGCTGGATGAATTGAAAGAAGGCAATACAATTCCATTAGCTACCGTAAAAGAAATGCAATCCATTGACTCGTTCAATACTTTTTACCCAATGGAAATTATTGCAACTAAAAACGAAACTGCGGCATTAGTTCAAAAAAACAGATCATCAGCCTATTTAATTTTTCCCGAAGACAGGTTGCATTCAATAAGGATGACAGATGATCTGCCGCAACGCTGGATTGAAAGAGGGCCAAAAGATAGCTTTAGCGGTACTGCATTAAAGCGAGAAAATTTTGCATTTCAGTTAGGCATTTATGCTTTGCAAAATCTCGAAAATGTAAAGATTAATTTTAGTGATCTCAGATCATCAAATGGCAAAACAATCTCATCAAAAAATATTTTTTGTATCAATACGAATGGTACTTCTTACGATGGAAAATCTTTTATAAAAAACTTAGATGTTGCAAAAAATAAAGTGCAGGCCTTATGGTGCGGCGTTAATATCGCGGAAAGTGTAATGGCAGGCATTTATCAAGGAAAGGCATTAATTTCTGCCGATGGAAAATCACCACGACAAATTCGGCTAACCCTTACCGTTAGTAACACTGTGGCAAAGAACGGCGGTGTAAATGAGCCATGGAAGATGACACGATTACGCTGGCTCAATTCTACCATGGCCCAGGAAAATACAGTAATAGCGCCATATACAGATCTTTCTGTAAAAGATAACATCATTAGCTTACTCGGCCGAAAAGTAGAAATAAATAAAGACGGCTTCCCGGAACAAATACAAACTTTCTTCACGCCTGAAATGACGTCTTATTCAAGCCAGCCGAATGATTTATTAACGGAGGCAATTCATTTTCATTTTACAAAAGAAAATGGGAAGAATATGGCTTTGAAAAGCCAGGGATTACAGTTTACAAAAAAAGAACCCGGCACTATTCAATGGAAAGCCACAAGCGCCAATGATACTTTGCAGATGGAAGTTTCCGCGTCAATAGAATTTGACGGCTTTGTTGCATACACGGTAAAAGTAACTGCTTTGCAGAATGCAGATTTTAAGGACATCACCATGCACATCCCTTTTAAAAAAGAAGTAACAAAATACATGATGGGCCTGGGACAAAAGGGCGGTTATCGGCCTGAAAACTTTGAATGGAAGTGGGATGTGGCCCACAAAAACCAGGATGGTGTATGGATAGGAAATGTAAACGCAGGGCTTCAATATTCGCTTCGCGATGAAAAGTATGTGAGACCGCTTAACACCAATTTTTATTTACAAAAGCCGTTGCTGTTGCCTTCCTCATGGGGCAATGATAATAAAGGGGGAATAACTATAGGTGAAAAAGGAAATTCAATCCTTGCTAATAATTACAGCGGAGAAAGGAACATGAATAAGGGTGATGTATTATATTATAACTTCAATTTACTCATTACTCCCTTTCATACAATTAATACCGACTTTCAATGGGCTACCAGGTTTTACCACGCATACAAACCTATTGACACCATTAAAGCAACTGGGGCAACGATTATAAATATTCATCATGCAACTGCTATTAACCCTTATATCAATTATCCATTTATTGCCTGGAAGGCAATGAAAGCTTACGTTGATTCAGCACATGAAACAGGTTTGAAAGTAAAAATTTATAATACAATTCGCGAGCTTTCCGATCATGCTTATGAAACATTCGCGATGCGTAGTTTAAATCATGAAATTTATTCAGCAGGGAAAGGCGGCGGCTTTAGCTGGCTGCAGGAGCATTTGGGAGGTGATTATATTCCTGCATGGTTTGTTCCTGAATTAAAAGATGCAGCGATAATAAATAGCGGTGCAAACCGCTGGCATAACTATTATGTTGAAGGCATGAACTGGCTTACGCAAAATGTGGGCATAGATGGCATTTATTTAGATGATGTTGCGTTTGACAGGATTACGATGAAGCGAATTAAAAGAGTGCTTACAAAGGATGGCCATCCTGGCATTATCGATTTGCATTCAGCCAATCAATATGATAAAGCTGATGGATTTAACAATAGTGCCAATTTATACATGGAACATTTTCCATACCTTAATCGCCTGTGGTTTGGTGAATATTTCGATTATGAAAAAAATCCTCCCGATTTCTTTTTGACGGAAGTAAGCGGAATACCGTTTGGTTTGATGGGAGAAATGTTGCAGAGCGGCGGCAATCCATGGCGGGGCATGATATATGGAATGACGAACCGCATGCCGTGGAGCGATAATGCCGACCCACGGCCGATCTGGAAAGTATGGGATGATTTTGGAATGCAGGGAACACAAATGATCGGCTATTGGGTAGATACTAATCCTGTGAAAACTGACAATGAAAAAATATTGGCAACGGTTTATAAAAAGAAAGACAAATCATTAATATCTATTGCAAGCTGGGATAACGGTGACGCCTACATAAAATTAAATATCGATTGGAAAAAACTGGGAATAGACTCATCTAAAGCGGCTATAGTTGCCCCTGAAATAAAAAACTTTCAGGCTGAAAGAACTTTTAAAATCAATGAAAAAATACCTGTTGAAAAAGGTAAAGGATGGTTGTTGATAGTTAAGTAGCGAAAAGTAAATATGTAAACAATTCAATTCAAAAATAAATAAATCATGAACAGAAAAGAATTTGTAAAAACGGGCGGCCTTGCTGCAGCAGCAATGGCTTTTGCGCCTTCCGTTAAATTATTTGCAACGGCACCTGAGCAAAAAGTAAAGCTTGCAATTATTGGCGTGGGGGGTAGAGGGCAAAGCCATCTTGATTTGGTTTTAAGGAGAGATGATGTGGAACTTGTAGCGATATGCGATATAGAACCTCATGCAATTGAGAATTCCAAATCGATAATAAATAAGAGCGGAAAAAAAATGCCGCAGATTTTTACAGGAGATAATTATGCCTGGAAAAATATGCTGGTGGTTAAAGGCGGACTGGATGGGGTAATTATTGCAACGCCGTGGGAATGGCACAAACCAATGGTAATGGGATCTTTGGAAGCAGGACTAAAATATGTAGCAACGGAAGTAATTTTAGGCCTTTCATTGCAGGATCATTGGGATGTTGTTAAGGCTGCTGAAAAATATAATGCCAATGTGATGATGCTTGAAAATGTTTGTTATCGCAGGGATGTAATGGCAGTTTTAAATATGGTACGCCAGGGAATATTTGGTGAATTAATTCATTTGCAGGGCGGCTACCAGCACGATCTTCGCGGAGTGAAATTCAATAATGGATATGGCGGAAAGCCACACGGTGTTGAGTTTGGAGAGAAGGCTTATTCTGAAGCACATTGGCGAACAGAACATTCTGTTCATCGCAATGGTGACCTTTACCCAACTCATGGCATCGGCCCCATTGCAAATTATATTAACATCAATCGTGGTAACCGCTTCCTTTCATTATGTTCGTTTTCTTCAAAATCAAGAGGACTTCATGATTATATTGTAAAGTGGGGTGGAGAAAATAATCCCAATGCAAAAGTAAATTTTAAATTAGGTGATGTAGTTACTACTTCTATTAACTGCGCCAATGGAGAAACTATTTTATTGCAGCACGACACAGATTTACCAAGACCTTATTCTTTAGGATTTCGTGTTCAGGGTACTGAAGGCTTATGGATGGATGTGAGTAAAAGTATTTATATACAGGATAAATCTGCCAAAGAAGATGAATGGGATGATGAACAAAAATGGTTTGATAAATATGACCACCCGCTTTGGGCAAGATGGAGCAAAGAAACAAAAGGAGCTGGCCATGGCGGCATGGACTTTTTTGTAGTGCATGCTTTTGTGGAATCTATAAAACATAAAACACCCACGCCTTTGGATGTGTACGATGCCGCTGCATGGAGTGTTATTACGCCATTGAGTGAACAATCAATTGAACTGGGAAATCAAACTGTTGAATTCCCTGATTTCACGGGCGGCCAATGGATGTATAGAAAACCAGTGTTTGCACTGACTGATGAATATTGATGAACATAAATTTAGTACTTACTAACAAATAGGTTCACTCAAGATTCACATCGACATCGGCAATTTTATTTATTAAGATTCCTGCACCGATTATAATTGAGCTTATGGCGGCAGCCCCGAGCCACTTATACTTTTTGGCAATAAACAATGGACTATAATTCATTGATTTTTTTACAAAAGGACCCCTGATACCATGATCGCCGGGAATGGGTTGCCATAAATTATTTTGATGCCCCGGATCTTGTTTTTCATTCGTCTGCTGGCCTTTGTAACCGGTTCTTGCTAAATAGCCATCGATAAAGCCAGGTACAACTTTATTACCTAAAATGGTTTTATAAGTTGAATAGCCATAATAAACTTCTCTCTCATCATGTTTAGCAGCGTATAAAACCGCATTGGCAGCGGCTTCCGGATCGTATATTGTTCCCATTGGCTTTGGCCTATTGGGCAGATAGCTTTTTACGAACCCAAATTGCGTAGTATTCATTGCGGGCATTTGTACCATCGATAATTGAACCTTGCTTTTATCATGAATCAATTCGGCTCTCAACGATTCGAAGAATCCGTGAATGCCATGCTTGGCACCGCAATAAGCGCTTTGCAGAGGAATGCCGCGATACGCCAATGCGGAGCCTATTAAGATTACTTTTCCTTCATTACGTGGCAACATTCGCTTTAAAGCAGACATGGTTCCATACACCTGTCCTAAATAAGTTACTTCCGTTACACGCTTAAACTCATCTGCATTCATTTTTTTCAAGGGCCCAAAAACACTAACCATCGCATTATTAACCCAGATATCAATCGGACCTAAATTCTCTTCAATTAAACTGGCTGCTCTATCAACCGCTTCACTATTGCTTACATCTGTCGGCACAATTAAAGCTTCACTTCCCTCCTCCTCTATTTCTTTTTTTGCCCCGTTTAATCCATCAATGCCGCGGGCTAACAAAGCAACCTTTGCGCCATACTTCGCAAACTTTAATGCTATAGCACGGCCCAGTCCGGCAGATGCGCCGGTAACAACGACTACTTTACTTTCAAAATCTTTTTTCATCTTTTTATTTTTTACTTGATTTAAAAAATAGTTTTATTATACCAAATCATTTTTTATACCAACAAAAAATTAAATGAAAAGCTCAAAACAAAAAGCAGATAATTTATTTATCGAAGTAACAGCTATGAACCAATAAAAGTTGTCTGGTCTAATATACCAAAAGAGATCTAATTATACATCGATGCGATACAAAACGGCGCAAAAGTTGTTAGAAAAATATTGCTGGAAGTAACGACTTTAATCTTCTCCTAAAATTATAGAACACGAATTTATGATGCATCCAAATCTCATTAAATATAAATAATGAAATCAAAGAAAGGATCACCAAAGAGTGAAAGTCGGCCTTATAAAAAATATGGTATAGCCTTAATAGTAATTACCTGCCTGTTTATTGTTGCATTATTTTTTTCATGCAATACATCAAAGTATATAGCCGATGAATTGAAACAAAAAGCTGCTTCAGACTGGAAAGGAAAAATTCCCTGCGCAGATTGCGAAGGTATTTCTTATACACTAAGCTTAATGAGCAATGGTCTCTTTACAGAACGATTTGTGTACTTAGGTAAAAATACTGCGCCCTTTTCGGCCAGTGGCACTTGGAAAATAAATAGGGATAGCGTGATAAATTTACATTACAACGAGGGCAATAAAAGATATTTACTTTTTACAGATAACTATCTTGAGTTAATGGATGGGCAAGGCACAAAAATAATTTCATCCTTTCCTCGTCGGATGCGGCTATATAAATATGATGCAAATAAAAATGATGCACTTGCCGCTAAATGGGTCTTGCAAAAAATCAGTAACAGAACTATAGATTCTGTTACCTATCCACACGCAGTTCCTACATTAGAGTTTCAATTAAATGAAAGCAGGATTTATGGTTTTGGAGGTTGTAACCGTTTTTCCGGGAGTATAAGAATTGATGAAGATCAAATAATATTCAGTTCACTTACTTCAACAAGAATGGCTTGCACTGGCCCGAATGTTGAAGATGAATATTTAAGAATTCTTTCGGATAATGCATTTGCTTATACAGTCAGCGAAGGAACGCTCTATCTCAGGAAAGATGATACAACGCTTACTTTCATTAAGGCGGAATAATTATCCAGGTGTGAAAATATTGCGCTCATCGTTTTGCCTAAGAAGTAAAAGATATTCAACCAATGGTTTAATCTAAACAATTGTTTTGATAGTAACATTCTTTTGTAAATTTTTGTACCACTATTGTGTAGTCAGTACTTGCTCTCCACGAGGATACTGAGTATCTGCGTCATCTTCTGCAGTTACAAAAAAACTTTCCGGCTTGTATGGAGTTACCGTTTGTAATGAGCTTTTCAAAGTCTTGGAAAATAAACCGCTTGAAGGATTAAGCTTGCCAATATTCTTTGTGCCGTGATTGTCAGTTTTCATCCACACAATATAAGTTTGCTTTGGCGGGGTAAGCCGTTTAGCTTCTGTTAAGTGAATTACACTTAAATCTATTTTGTAATTTTTATTCTTGTCCTTTTTTATTTTAATAGAGCCTTCGGCGCCAGGAACCACTGAAGAATTTGTGAAGGACATTTTTCTTGCACATGATGATATTGTTAAAGAAATAAATAAAACAGATACGACCGCGAAAACACTTGTAGATAACGATTTCAGATACATTTTTTTCATTGTAGGATTTTTATCAATTTAAAATTATTGTAATTTTTAAGGAAGAATAATCAGGTGAGCATTAGTTTAATTTTATGGTCACAGGCTTGCATCTCTCTATTTCAAAATTATGCCATAATTATATTGATGACAATAAACACCTTACGGTTGATTTAAAAATGGTTTTAAAAATTACGTCTAAAAAAAACACAATTTGCGGAGAAGAAATTTTAAAAACGATAAATAACAAACACAGATATGTACAGTAACCTGCACTTTTACTGCGCAGTAAATTTTGGCGATTGGGTAATATTTCGCTTCACTTAATGGCATCAAACAAAGATCTAAGTCACACTTTTTAATGAAGTTCTTTTAAATTTTATACTATGGCATAATTCTTATAGATATGTTTTAAAAATATTACTATGCAAACAAAACAATCAACTAAAGGCCGCAGCCAGGACCGCTCCAAAGTAGCAGGCGGGCAGGACTATGAAGTAAACTACGAAAAGAATAAATTAAATGTATCCGGAAAAGAAGTAAAAGATGCAGTGAAATCAGAAGGAAATTCCCGCAAGAAAGTTGAAAAGAAATTAAAGAAATAATTGAGTTAATCCAATTCAATTATTCGTCACTTAGCCTGAATTTCTTTGTGCATCAGTAAACTTTAGCTTAAGATATTAAGCGTGAACGATAGATTTGACAACTTTAAAGTTGTCAAATCTTTTAACGATGACTCCAATCATTCGTCTTCCAATTTGCTTCTTTCCATGATATCTCTGTAGAAGCAATTCAACAAATATTAAGTAAATAACACCTCATCTAATATCAATTACTATATTTTAAGCATTATTTTTTATGGCAAAAATGTTGACAAAAAAAAATAAAAGCTAAAAATGAAACACTCCCTTAAGATCATTGCTATGATAATAATTTTCGCTTCATGCAAAGCGAACGATTACAACAATTCAAACAGTAAGACCGACTCATCAAAAATTAAACGTATTGATACATCAACGATCCCATCAAACATTGATTCAACTGCGGGACAATCTGGCAAAATGAGTAATACTTTCAGAGATTCAGCTCAATCTAAAATAAAAAAATAAAATTTATTCGTTAAAACACCTTTATGAAAACTATCTCAAATTCGGTAACTCTGATCTCACCTGCCGTTTTTTTCCTTAATGCTATTTTTTGATTACAATAAATTTATTATTATGAAAAAAATTATTTTATCATTCTTATTTTCTATTTCAATTGCATGTGTTTCCTTAGCACAGGACACCACTCATAAAACACCGACACATCATAAATCAGTGACACATAAACCAGCGGACAACGTACCAACTGCAGTGCCCGATGATAGTGTAAAAGCGGGTGCTGTAACCACCAATCCCAACGGAAAGACAGCATCCGGGTCTCCGCCGAAAGCAATTCATAAAAAGACAAAAACAGTAAATACTTCACGAAGCCATCGTGCAGATTCTACGAAATAATCTTCAGTATTATTTTTTGCCGGAAATTGAAGTGGCTGATGTTACAAAACATCTCGGTTCCTATTTTGTGGACGAAAAACAGTAGTTGGCTGCATTCTTCACAAACCCGCTTATTATAAAAATCTATTTAAGATTTTTGTATTGGATACTCGTGTTTTTTCATTCAAGATGTCTTTAAATAAATCACCTTTTTTTGCTAATCTTTTAATGATTGTTTTTATGGTAAAATCATTTAAATCTAGTTTTGAATTCACTTCTTTCCATTCGAGTGGAGTAGAAACTGTTGGCAATTTTGCGGGTCTTACTGAGTATGCTGCAGCGATGGTGTCGGCCTCATCATTTTGATTATAATCTATAAAAAGTTTATCTCCTCTTTTTGAAATGGTATTTTCCACAGTACTGATCTCCGGCACTTGCTTATTTATCATTTCACAAATGTTTACTGCTATTATCCTTGCTTCAGGAAATGTAAACCCTTTGCAAGGTATCAAAAGATGCATTCCTGTCTTTCCGGATGTTTTCGGATATGCCTTAAGCTTTAGTTTATTGAACACTTTTTTTGCAGCAAGTGCAGTATTGATCACTTTTTTAAAATCATCATCTGTAGGGTCAAGGTCAATAACAATATAATCAGGATGCAGGTAATCATCAGTAGTAGATGTCCACGGATTTACATCAATACAGCCCAGGTTGATAAGATAAAGTAAGGTGGGTGTATTATTGCAAACAAGATAATCAATTGTGTTTCTTTTGCCTGCTTTGGGATGCTTTCTCTTTGTAGAAAAGATGCCTGCACAACCCGGTTGCCTGCCTTCCATATCCTTTATAATAAACCCCGGTGCAGTTGCACCGTATGGCCTGATGTGCAGCGAGAGCGGCCGGTTATGGAGCTGCGGTAAAATGTATGGCGCAATATTGTTGTAATAAGTGATAAGATCAGCTTTGGTAACACCACTCCATATTTGCTGTTCAATGTTGGTAAGCTTTACGGTACAATTTTCAATTTCTATTTTATCATTTGATGTTATAGGTATTTTTTCAAGTTCAGGCCAATTGCTGCTTAACGATGCTTTTACTTTTGTCGTTTTTGTTTTAGATTCTTTTACTGGTACGCTCTCAACTATTTTCTCTTCTTCTTTTACGCTTAAGGGTACTTCACGAATTACATTTTTTGCTTTTTTATCATAGCGAAATCCAAGGAATGTCGCAGGTTTTCTTATGCGACCTGATGTAGTCCAGGTTGCAAATTTAAAATTGGCAACTAGTTCCGGTTTTACAAAATGAATAGCTGCACCTTTCGTATCCAGTATTTTATTAATGAATGGAGATTCATTTATTTCAAGCGCTTTTAATTTCTTTAATATTCCGGGCATCTCTTTCTGTTTGTAGCCACCGCCCGAGCGCCCTATCCATTGCAGTTGCTTGTCTTTATTATATGCGCCAAAAAGCAATGACCTGAAAGCCCTTCCATTCGCGGATTCTGACCATCCGCCGATTACAAATTCCTGTCTTTTAGCGGTTGGTATTTTTAGCCATTCATCACCTCTTTTCCCAGGGCTATATTTGCTTAATTCATGTTTTGCAACTATGCCTTCCAACCCAAGTTGCTGTGCTTGTGCATATAATTCTATACCATCTGTAAAGTGATCACTAAATTTTACTGTTTCATTTTCACCGGTTATGGCTTTCAATATTTCTTTCCGCTCAATTAAAGGTAATTGCTTTATATCCCTTCCATCGTACCAAACAATATCAAACACATAATAAGCCAGCCGCGCATCAGGATTAGCTTTCTGAACAGCATCGAAACTTACTTCTCCATCTTTATTAAAGGCTACCACTTCCCCGTCTATTACAAAATCTCCCTTAAGTTGTTTTACAGCATTATGCACTATTGTGTACCTGTCTGAATAATCAATACCTGACCTTGATCTTAGCGATACTTTGTTTTTATTTTTAAAAGCAATAACGCGGTAGCCATCCCACTTCACTTCATATAACCATCCTTCTTTATTGAAAGGTTCTTTTACGAGCGTGCATAGCATTGGGCTAAGGCTTTCAGGCATCGCCGTTTTATCTCCATACTTTAATAATATTGATGAAGCCGTACTTTTTGTTGCGGCGTTTTTTTTTGCGGGCTTATGGCTTTGCCATTCCCTGTCGGGGTTAGCTGCTACCTGTTCCAAAGTCTTTTCAGACAATACGGATTTATCTTTTGCCGTTATATCTTGTGCAGTGGCATACTTATCTTTAAGCTTCAAAAGGTACCATGCATTTTCTCCTTTATCTCTTGCCCTTGTTATTTTAAAATTTCCCTTTATTTTATGACCGTGCAAAGTAAATTTTATTTCACCCTTCCAGAACTGGGAGGTAATGGAATGTTCTTGTGCCTTTTTATCTTTCTCTGCAATGTCATTTGTTTCATATGTTCCTTCGTCCCATACTATTACCGTTCCGGCTCCATAACCCGAAGGGATAATTCCTTCAAAGGCGCGGTAATCCCATGGATGATCTTCCACCAGCATTGCAAGCCGTCTTTCTCCACCCCTCATTGACGGCCCTTTTGGTACAGCCCAGCTTTTTAAAATTCCGCGAAGCTCCAGCCTGAAATCATAATGCAAATGAGATGCATCATGTTTTTGAATAACAAAGCGAAGTTTGTCACTGGCAGGTTTACCGCCTGTTGGTTCGGGCGTCTTATCAAAATGCCGTTTTTGCTTATACTTTTCTAAGGACATCAAAGAAGTATATTAAAATCTATGCCATACTTAACTGAGCTACTGTACATCCGCCTTATATAAGTTTAGAGGCTGAGCAGATCTACGCACTCATCCGAAAGGTAAAACGGGTTTCTTCTACAGTGGAAGTCATGCTTAGCATACCGTTATGAGCTTTAGCAATTTCTGCAGAAATATAAAGCCCTAGGCCTAACCCATTTTGACTGGGACGGCTGGCTTCTCTTGTAAAAGGAGCAAACAGGCGCTCATGCAGGCCTGCAGGAATCGGCTCTCCATTATTGATAACAGAAAGTTCAAAATTGCCGTTATCGTGAAGAGCATGAATATACACCGGCGTATCATCTGCCCCATGCGTGAGTGCATTGGCGAGCAGGTTTGACAATAATTGCGCAATGCGGTTGGAATCGCAATTAACAGGCTCAGCTATTTTGAATAAAGTAACAATCTCTCTTTTGGGATGAATAAGCCGCAACTCGGCTACCACCTGTTGAAGCACCGGCTCCAAAACTACATCTTGCCGGTTTAAAATAATTCCTTCACCCAAACGTGTTCTCGCAAAGTCTACAATATTTTTTACAAGTTCCGTCATACGCGAACTGCTTCGTTTAAGCATTGCAACTAAAGCAACATCTTCTTCTGCCACCAAAGGAGGAAGCAATTCAATTGCCATAGAGATAGCAGAGAGAGGATTACGAAGGTCATGCCCCAATACAGCAATCAGTTGCTCTCTCAAGGCTACTATCTCTGTTTGTTTTATAAGTTCTTTTTCAGCCAAGGTTTTTGCTTGCTGCAAATTTTGTTCATATTGAAGCCGGTCACTGGCTTTTAGTATAGTATATCGTATAAAAGCAGGCTGGCCATCTTCTTTTCTTCGCTCAAGTGCATTTACCATTACCCGTGATTTCTGGCCGGCGTTGTTGCTTAACTCAAGTACTACTTCATCAAAAAAGCCCTGCATACGCAGAAGTGGCCATAAATGCGTTTCATAATATATTTTGCCGCTTACTGCAAGCAAATCCGAAAACCTTTTTCCTTTTAATTCATCAGTGGGAATACCCACCCATTCTGCCAACTTCTTATTAGCTCTTATAATAGTTCCCTTTATATCTGCTATTATAAAGCCACACAATGATGTTTCAAAAAAGTCTTCAAAATTTTCCTGTAAATGCTTTATGCCCGTGGTAATTTTCGGCTCCATCAAGATAAAAATTTCTTTATTGCATCAATTGTTTCCTGCGGGGCACTCAGGTTGGGGCAATGGCCCGTTGCCTGCATCAGTACTAACCGGCTGCCGGGCATTTGCTGATGCATATATTCACCCACTTCCTGTGGGGCAATTACATCATCTGAACATTGCAAAATAAGCGAGGGTATATTCACGCATGAAAGTAATTCCCTTTTGTCGGAAAGAAATGTAGTGCGGGCAAAGTGTTTTGCAATTGCAGGGTCGGTTCTGCAGAAACTATTAGCTAGTTCATCCCCCAGTTCCTTTCTATCCGAATTGCCCATAATTACCGGCGCCATTGTGATAGACCATCCGAGATGATTATTGTCAAGAGATTCTAGTAACTCCTCAATCTGCGGTTTTGTAAAACCTCCTACATAGTCATCGTCATCTATATAAGATGGTGATGGCGCAACCAAAACAAGTGATTGAAACAATTCGGGAGATTTTTGAGAAGCAATAATGCCCATAAGCGCACTTACAGAGTG
>Ga0070679_100000483_pt1 | contig 34164 bp, 24 predicted proteins | sample KBSC63BmetaG_FD_65652 | JGI IMG/M metagenome (GOLD analysis project Ga0070679, IMG submission 65652) | Corn rhizosphere microbial communities from Kellogg Biological Station, Michigan, USA - KBS C6-3B metaG | ecosystem: Host-associated > Plants > Roots > Rhizosphere | place: USA: Michigan... | reverse complement strand
TCCCAGCCGTAGATCTCCTCGATCTTGGAGTAGCGGACGAAATTCAGATACAATACGACGAGCTCGCCGCGCTCCTTGAACAGGTTGCGCGAGCGTTCGATCATCACGGGGAGCGTGGGCAGCCCCGTGAGAGAATCATGAAGCATCTGCTCGAGCTCGACGCGCTCGACACGGTCCGTTGATGCCGGCCCAGCCGGCAATCCGCGGCCCACGGCCGCGCGAATGCGTTGCGCGATCTCATCCGCGCTCGCTGGGCAGCGAAACCATTCTTCGGCGTGGAGCTCGACCGCACGGCGGCGCGCGGTGTCATCGGCGCACGCGACGACCACAGGGATGCCGCAGCCGTGCGCGCGCTCGACGACCGCGCGCAGCGTGGCTGGATCACTCGATTCGACGAGCACGGCGCGAACGCCGGCGCGAGTGCCCGCCGTTTCGGCGAGCTCGGCGGCAGAAACGCGGACGACCGCCCAACCATCGAGCTGACGAACGGCCTCCTCGATCGAAGGCTTGTCTGAATCAGTGAGCAGAACGGAATCGCTCACTGCGTCCTCGGAGCGCGTCTCACGAAGCGAGCGCGCGTTGCATGGCAAGATTGCGTTGCACGGTGGCGGCGAGCGTTGGCAGGTCGAACGGCTTCTCGACGTAGTCGTCTGCACCAATTTGCAACGCTTCACGCTTGTCCTGCCACTCGTCCAACGCCGTGACCATGATGACGCGGACCGATCGGCCGAGCGTGGGATGCTGTTTCATCACACGGCACACTTCCCAGCCGTCCCGGCCGGGCATCATCACATCCAGCAGCACGAGCGCTGGCCGCACTTTCTCGAAGAGCGCCAGCGCCTCGTCGCCGCTGTGCGCGACGGTGATGGGATATCCGCGGATCGCCAGATACTGCCGGATGATCTCCGCGTTGTCCTGATTATCGTCGACCACCAGAATTGGTGGCAGTTGTTTATCGCTCATGATGGTGCCCGATACGCCTCATATGGTGTGACACGCAACCGCGCGCGCGTCCCTTGAGCGCCATTTTGGCAAATCACAAGCCACTTGCTGGCGAACTATCGTCTTCCGAACGCGTACGACACGCCGAGCCCGTACAACGAACCGCTGGGGCCGCCGAACGCGCGCGCCCGCGTTCCACCGAAATCCACGCCCACCGTTGCGCCGAGCGACGGGGTGATCCCGAAATCCGCCCCGAGCCCCACCCGCACGACGCCGCCGGTCTTGCTGCCGGCTGGTATGGTCGTGATTCCGCCTGGACCGACCAGGGTGCCTGCCGTCCATGATGCCGAATTGAAGAACTCGTAGTACGGCGATGCATATACGGAGACCCCGTGCGAGGTTCCGATCGCCTTTCGCCATCCGACCGACGCGCCGACCGGGATCTGAAGCGAGCTGGCGGTCGTATCGGAGAAAAGCGTTCCGCCCGGAGCTGGCGCCGTCGATTTTTTGGCTCCGGCTCCTCCGCCGATTCCCGCAAACGCCGCGAAGCCAAACGAGCTCGACGCGCCGCCGAGCGGGATCGCCACTCGCGCGCCGTACGCGGCGCGCGAGTTCCGCCCGGTACGAGTTTCGAAGCCCAAGCCGCCGCTCAACTGGAAACGTCCCCCGCCAGGTGTCCAGGCGCCGGCAGCAGCGTACACGGTGCCGTCCGAGCCGCCGCCAATGTTCACCGCGCCGACGACGTTCGGCGTCGCCCACGCGTTCTGAAGCACCGGCGCGCCCGGCATCTGCGCCTCGAGACTCGCCGAAACGATGACCGCGGTGATTGCAGCGATTCGCAGCATCCAAAGCGCGCGCCGATCACGTCGCGGCAGCTCAGCCCGCTCGGCGTCGAAAGTCGTGTCGTACATGATGATGTTCCAAGCTCGTTGCGAGATTTGTAGGCCGACCGAGCAAGCATCGTGCACGAGACCGAGATCGGCAGCCGCCGACACACGATTCTCGCCGGGCTCGTCTTGACCGCGTCGGACCGCGACGACAACGTTTTGCTCGCATCCTCAACGGAGGCCGCATGCGTCGACTCGGACTGCTGGGCGCCGTCGCCCTCGCGTTCAGCGCATCGATCGCGCACGCGCAACGAGGAAGCGCGGGCCTCGTAGGCTGGGTGCGTGATTCGAGCGGGGCCGCGGTCCCGCGCGCGGACATCAGCGTACAGGGGAACGCCGCGTCGGCGAGGACCGACGACACAGGCAAGTTCCGCCTCACATCGCTCGATCCCGGCGCGGCGACGATCACCATTCGCAGAGTTGGATTCGAGCCCGAGACATTCGATATCGTGCTCATGGCGTCGCACGTCGACAGCGTGAACATCGAGATGCGCCAGAACATCCAGCGACTCGACGCTGTGAAGACTGAAGCTGCGGATCGGCGCTACAAGGCACTTCAGGAATTCTACGAGCGACGCGCGCAGGGGCATGGCGTGTTCTTCACGCGTGAGGATCTCGTGAAGTTCAACACGGAACGCCTCAGCGAAACCATGCGGGCGACGCCCGGATTACGATTCGTGCGCATCGGATCAGGCAAGTTCGGGCTGCGCTTCGAGGCGAACGGGAACAACAAGCGCGATTGCCCGCCCGCGTACTGGATCGACGGACGGCGCGTGCGCGGCGTGGAGCTCGACGACTTCCCGGTCTCGGACATTCAGGCCATCGAGCTCTATCACGGTGTTTCGACCACACCGATACGGTTCACCGAAGGAATCGTATCGCAGAATTGTGGAACGGTCGTCATCTGGACCCGGATTCCCGGGACACCCTGATGGACCCCTGCGCCGCGCGGTAGATTCTGGCATGACCGCGGCACCACCCCCGACGCCGCGATGCGTCATCGAGTCAACGCCCCGAGAAGAGGATCTCCCATGATGGTCAAGCACAGAATCGCACTGGTGCTCGCCGCCGCGACGCTGGTCGCATGCGCCTCCACCGGATCCACAGGCTCGTCGTCGTCACGCCCGGGCGGTCGAAGCGACGTCATCACCACGGACCAGATGCGCGAGACGCAGGCGACGAATCTCTACGAGGCCGTGCAGCGTCTGCATCCCGAATGGATGCTGCAGCGCAACGCGTCGACGTTCAGCGGCGCGACGTCGCGCAAAGGCAGCGGCAACGTCGAGGTGCAGATCTTCATGGGCGGCCAGCACGTCGGCGGAACGGACATGCTTCGGCAGTTGCCGCTCACTGAGGCGGGCTCCCTCCACTTCTACACCGCGGCGCAGGCGGAGAGCAAGTTCGGCACGGGCTACCCGAACGGCGTCATCGAAATCCTCCCGCCGGGCAAGCAGCCATAAGCGAGCTTCGGCGAGGACGGGATGCCTCGCCGCTGTACCATCAAGATGCCGAAAGGGCCGACGCGCGCAGCGTCGGCCCTTTGTATTCTCGCCTGCTCGAATTTTCAGACGGCGGGCGATGCCTTCTCCGTCACGACGCGCACCGCGTTGTCGACCACCTGCAGAAATCCGCCTTCGACGTTGAACTTCTGCGCGCCGCCGCCGAGGCGAAGCACGCCCTTGCCCAGGAGCGCGAGCATCGGCGCGTGGCCGGTGAGGATGCCGACCTCGCCATCGAACGCCGGCGCGACAACTGAATCCGTCGTGCCCTCGTACAGCACCGCTTCCGGCGAGACCACCGAGACGTTGAGCATTCTCTGAATCCGGTCAGCCGTTGAGCTTCTTCGCGTTCGCGACGACGTCTTCGATGCCGCCGGCCATGAAGAATGCCTGCTCCGGCAGGTTGTCGAAGTCGCCGGCCACGAGGCGCTCGATCGACGAGATCGTCTCCTCGAGCTTCACGTACTTGCCCGGAATGCCCGTGAACTGCTCGGCCACGGCGAACGGCTGCGACATGAAGCGCTGAATGCGGCGAGCGCGTCCGACGATCTTCTTGTCGTCTTCAGAGAGCTCGTCCATGCCAAGGATGGCGATGATGTCCTGGAGCTCCTTGTAGCGCTGGAGAATGCGCTGCACGTCCGTCGCCGCCTTGTAGTGGCGCGCACCGACGAACTGCGGATCGAGGATTCGCGACGACGACGCGAGCGGATCCACCGCGGGATAGATGCCGAGCTCCGTGATCGCGCGCGAGAGCACGACCGTCGCATCGAGGTGCGCGAACGCGGTCGCCGGCGCGGGGTCGGTGATGTCGTCGGCGGGAACGTAGATCGCCTGCACCGACGTGATCGAGCCGTTGCGCGTCGAGGTGATGCGCTCCTGCAGATCACCCATCTCCGTCGCGAGCGTCGGCTGGTAACCCACCGCGCTCGGCATACGGCCGAGCAGCGCGGACACTTCCGAGCCCGCCTGCGTGAAGCGGAAGATGTTGTCGATGAACACGAGCACGTCCGCGTTCTCCACGTCGCGGAAATACTCGGCGACGGTCAGCCCCGAAAGGCCGACGCGCAAGCGCGCACCGGGCGGTTCGTTCATCTGCCCGTAGATCAGAGCCACGTTCGGAAGAACGTTGGACTCCTTCATCTCGAGATACAGGTCGTTGCCTTCGCGCGTCCGCTCACCAACGCCGCAGAACACGGACTTGCCGCCGTGCCCCTTCGCGACGTTGTTGATGAGCTCCATGATCACGACCGTCTTGCCGACGCCCGCGCCGCCGAACAGGCCGATCTTGCCGCCCTTCACGAACGGCGCGATCAGGTCGATGACCTTGATGCCCGTCTCGAAGATCTCGGTCTTCGGCTCGAGGTTCACGAAGTCCGGGCGCTTGCGGTGAATCGGCCACCGCGTCGCGGTCGCCGGAATCGGGGCGCCGTTGTCCACCGGCTCACCGAGCACGTTGAGAATGCGGCCGAGTGCGGCTTCACCGACCGGCACCGAGATCGGGCCGCCGGTGTCGATGACTTCCATGCCGCGCACGACGGCGTCCGTGGACGACATCGCGACCGCGCGCACCTGGTTCCGCCCGATGTGCTGCTGTACTTCCGCGACGACGTGAATGTCGCTGCCGTCTTCGGCCTTGGCCGTGATCTCGAGCGCGTTGTATAGCTCAGGCAGATGCTCGGCCTCGAACTCCACGTCGAGCACCGGTCCGATGACCTGAACGATCTTGCCGATGTTCCTGATTGCCGTCGCTGTCGCCATAACGATCTATCGATCCTCTATGAGATTTCGCTCTTTCAAATTCTGTCGTTAATCCGCGTTGCGTCCAATGTCCGCCGTTCATCCGGCGTCCAGCGCCTAGCCCTGGAGTGCCGCCGCGCCACCGACGATCTCGGCGATCTCCTGCGTGATCGAGGCCTGACGCGCGCGATTGTAGGTCCGGCCAAGGATCTTGAGCATGTCGCTCGCGTTGTCGGTCGCGTTCTTCATCGCCGTGCGCTGTGCCGCGTAGAACGCCGCGGTGAGCTCCACGAGCGCGCGATACACCGCATTGCGCACGTAGAGCGGCAGCAACTCGCCGAGAATCGTCTCGGCATCCGGCGTGAGGATGTAGTCGCGCTGCTTCGCGCCCGCTTCGGGCGGCTGGACCGGCAGCACCTGCACCGCCGTCGGCGGAGCCGACAGAATCGACTTGAAGTTCGGGTAGACGACGTACACCGCGTCGAGCTCACCGCGCGCGAAGCGCGCCATGAGATCGTTGACGATGTCCGCCGCTTCCGCAGCCGACGGCTTGTCGCCGATGTCCGTCCGCGTGCTTGCGATCGTCCGGCCGAGATAGCGGAAGTAACCGAGCCCCTTCTTGCCAACGGCGTGCAGCTCGACATTCACGCCCTCGCCCTCGAGTCGCGCGATCGTCGCACGCGTTTCCTTGATCAGGTTCGCGTTGAACGCGCCCGCGAGACCGCGATTCGCCGTCATCATGATGACCGCCGCGTTCTTCACTTCCGCGGGCTGACGCAGCAGCGGGAAGCGCTCCGCCAGATCAGGCGAGTAGAGACTCGCGATCACCTCGCGCAACGCTTCCGCGTACGGACGAGCCGCGGAGACGCGATCCTGCGTGCGCTTCATCTTCGACGTCGCCACCATCTCGAGCGTGCGCGTGATCTTGCGCGTGTTCTCGACGGACTTGATGCGACCTTTGAGTTCTCTGCCCTTTGCCATCTCTAGTCATCCTCTGCCGCGCGAGGCGCGGTGGAGGATCTGCTGTCGGTTGGTGGTGGCCGTGGCTCGGTTCGATGACTTCACAGCAGATCCTCCGGCCGCTGCGCGGCCAGAGGATGACTGCTGATGACTGCCTACAAATCCGCCTTTGTAATTCCCGCCGGCTTGGCTACCGCCGTCGTCTTCTTGTAGTCCTCGATTGCGCGCTTCAGATCCGCTTCGACTTCCTTCGACAGCACCTTCCCCGTCCGAATCGTCTCGCCGACCTGCGGATACTTCGTCTTCATGAACTCGTGGAAGCCACGCTCCCACTCGCGCACCTGGCCCACCGGGACATCGTCGATGTAGCCGTTCGTCACCGCGTAGATGATCATGACCTGCTGCTCGACCGCCATCGGCTGATACTGGCCTTGCTTGAGCACTTCCACGGTGCGCGCGCCGCGATCGAGCTGGCGGCGCGTGGCGGCATCGAGGTCCGATGCGAACGCGGAGAATGCTTCGAGCTCGCGGAACTGCGCGAGATCGAGGCGGAGACGTCCAGCGACCGAGCGCATCGCCTTCACCTGCGCCGAGCCACCCACGCGCGACACCGAGATGCCGGCGTTGATCGCGGGGCGAACGCCCGCGAAGAACAGATCGGACTCGAGGAAGATCTGGCCGTCGGTGATCGAGATGACGTTCGTCGGGATGTACGCCGAGACGTCGCCGGCCTGGGTTTCGATGATCGGAAGCGCGGTGAGCGAGCCACCGGGCTTGAGAATATTCTTACCGTCGACGACGCTCGGATCTTCGCTGAGCTTGGCCGCGCGCTCGAGCAGACGCGAGTGGAGGTAGAACACGTCGCCAGGGAACGCTTCGCGACCCGGCGGGCGACGTAGCACGAGCGAGAGCTGACGGTACGCGGCGGCCTGCTTCGAGAGGTCGTCGTACACACAGAGCGTCGGCTTGCCCTCGTTGTACATGAAGTACTCGGCCATCGCGCAGCCCGAGTAGGGCGCGATGTACTGCATTGGCGCCGGGTCGGATGCGGAGGCGACCACGACGATGGTGTACTCCATCGCGCCGGCTTCCTTGAGGCGCTCCACCACGGATGCAACCGTGGACGCCTTCTGGCCGATCGCGACGTACACGCAGATGACGCCGGTGCCCTTCTGATTGATGATCGTGTCGATCGCGACGGCCGTCTTGCCGATGCCGCGGTCGCCAATGATGAGCTCGCGCTGGCCGCGGCCGATCGGGATCATCGAATCGATGGCCTTGATGCCCGTCTGGAGCGGCTCCTTCACCGGCTGACGGACGATGATGCCAGGCGCGTTCGATTCGACTTTGCGCGTGGTGGTGGCGATGATGTCGCCCATGCCGTCGATCGGACGGCCGAGTGCGTCGACGACGCGCCCGATGAGCTGCGGGCCGACTGGCACCTCGAGCACGCGGCTGGTGCGGCGAACCTCGTCGCCCTCTTTGAGCTGCAGATAGTCACCGAGAACGACGGAGCCGATGTTGTCCTCTTCGAGGTTCAGCGCGAGCGCGGTGACCTTATCCCCCGTCTCGGACGAGGTGATCTCGAGCATCTCGCCGGCCATGGCTTTCTGGAGGCCGTAGATGCGCGCGATGCCGTCCTTCACCTCGAGAACGGTACCAACCTCTTCGACGTCGAACTCGTGGAGGTCGGCGGCTTCGATCTCGCGGAGGAGGATGTCCTTGATCTCGCCGGGGCGGAGTGTGGTGTCGGTTGCCATACGGGTGGGCTCGGAAATCGGAACGACGTGAAGGTTCTCGAGCACGGGGGGCGTCGCTTTTGGTGGGCGGCCCACAGTGCTTGTGAAAAATATCACAAGGAGGGTGTTCCTAGCAAGCCACGACTGATCGCCTGCTTGCCATGCCATCTCTCCATCGGCAATGAAACGATGCTGGTCTTCAGCCCCGCCTCCCCATCTTGGACGCCATGCCAGCCAGCGTCCGAGACCTCAAAGTGTGGCAGGAAGCGGTCGCCCTCGCCGCCGAGATCGTGCGAGCTGCTCGCCAGGGCGCCCGCCGAGAAACCAAAGTCGCGACCGATCAGCTGATGCTCACTGCGCTCGCTGCCGCCGGCGCCATTGCCGACGGTTACGGGCGCTATACGGCGCCCGAGCAGCGACAAATCTACCGCGCCGCCCGCCGCGAGCTACTGCGACTGGAGACGCAAATCGCCATCCTCCGCCAGGCGGACGTGATCTCGGTCCAGGTGCATGCCGACCTCACCAATCGCGTGCAGAGCGTGAATAGGCTGCTCGGGGGATACTTGGTCTACCTGGAAAGGCAATTGTCAGAACAGCGATGAGCGTGGTCCAAGCCGTTGGCTCTCACGGACCGCGACTCCGTCCATGCCCTTTCGTGAAGCGATCGATGAGATCCACCGTCCTCAGCCGCGCGAGTGACGCCGGTTTCGTCCCCACCACGCGCATTGCCGTGCTCGACAGGTGAGACGACGACGCGAAATCCAGAATTCCCGCGATGTCCCGCAGATCATAGCCCGGGTTCTTCGCCAACTCCGCCGCCGAAACGATCCGCACCAGATCGATGATGCGTTTGAGATTCGGCGCGTTCCCGGCCGAGAACGAACGGCTCAGATGCTCGCGAGTGACGCGCAGCACCTGCGCGAGCGTGGATGTTCGCACGGGCCGGCCAGCGTGGGAAACGACGAACCGCCACGCCGCCTGCTGAATCGGATGCGCGAGCCCGAGTGAGGGCGGCGGCGTCTCCAGCGCGCGCGCAAACCGCAGCGAGAAGCCCGCGTTCAGTACGAGGTCGCGCGCCACCTCGTCGTCGACGCCGTCGACCAGCACATCAGCAAACTCGTATGCCGCGCACTGCGCGAGCGCCGGTCCGTCCGCCAGGCGCAGCGATGCAAGTCCGAAGAACGGCGCGCTCGGGTATTCGCGGGCGCGCGTCGCGACCCGCCACGTGTCTTCCTGTGCTCCGGTCACGTCGACGAGCGCCGCGTCGATGAGATTCGTCTTGAACGCCGCGTCGAAGTCCTCGGGTGTGCGCGTCAGCAGCAACCGCACGCGCCGGCGCGGAAAAGCGTTCTTGAGGAGCGTTCGCGCACGCTCGCGTTGCGCATACGCGACGATCGCGGGCAGATCGCCGTTCGACGTCGCGGCGGCGGCAGGCGCGGGACCGGACACCGGCTCAGGCCGAGGCGGACGACTCGACCACCATCTCGCGCGCTCGGCGCAGTACGTCGCGGGCGTTGGCGTACGAGATGAGCGCGTCGGCCTCCTCGAAGTTGGTCCACCGGCACGCGGTGATTCCCTCGGCGCGCTGCGGCGACGTCGACACCTCGGCGGTCTCCATCAAGTAGAAATGGCAGACCTTGTGAATGAGCTGGCCACGAAAGCGGAAAAACCAGTCGATCGTCTCGATGGAGCCGCGAATGCTGAGATCCGCGATCCCCGTCTCCTCGGAGACCTCGCGAAGCGCTGCCGCGTCGGGCGCCTCTCCGGACTCGAGGTGTCCTTTGGGGAATCCCCAATTCCGATAGCTATCGCGGATGAGCAGAAAGCGCGGCTGGCCTTCGTCCACCCGGTACACGACGCCGCCCGCCGACGTCTCGTCGCGAACGCGCGTGCGCGGCATCAGGCGATGCGCCCCACGGGCTCGGGCTCGAGGTTGGGCTTCCCGTCGATGAACTGGCGGACGATCGGGTCGCTCGTGTGCTGAATCTCGTCCACCGACCCGACGGCACGCACGCGCCCCTGATAGAGCATCGCGATTCGGGTTCCGACGGTGTATGCGCTCCGCATGTCGTGCGTGATCACGATGCTCGTCACGCCGAGTCGGTCGCGCATGCGCACCATGAGCTGGTCGATGACGGCACTCGTCACCGGATCGAGACCGGTGGTGGGCTCGTCGTAGAGAATGTATTTCGGACGGAGCGCGATCGCGCGCGCGATGCCCACGCGTTTCCGCATGCCGCCGGAGAGCTCGGCGGGATAGCGCCGTTCGACATTCGGGAGGTCGACGAGCTCGAGTGCCTCGTGTACGCGCTCCTCGATCTCGCGCTCGCTCAGCTCCTGCTGTTTGCGCAATCCCATCGCGACGTTCTCGCCGATGGTGAAGGAGTCGAAGAGGGCCGCGAACTGGAAGACGTATCCGATGCGCGCGCGGAGCTGGTAGAGCTCGCGGCGCGAGAGCTTCGGCACCTCGAAGTCGTCGACGATGACGCGGCCGGCATCGGGCTCGAGCAAGCCGACGATGTGCTTGATGGCCACCGACTTTCCAGTTCCTGAATAGCCGATGATGACCATGGTCTCACCCTCGACGACGTCCAGGGTGAAGCCCTCGAGAACTCGCTTCGGGCCGAATGCTTTGTAGACGTCGATCAGTCGAATCATTCAACTCGGTCGCTGGACGCTGGCGCGCGACGCTGCGCGCTAGACGACCAGCAGGCGCTAGGCTCTCGTCGAAACGCGGGCTGTAACTCAGGAGCGGGCGAATCAGAAAAGTGATCGCGGGCTGGTGGCACGCGCTAGATGCGCGAACGAAAAAACGGGTCGGCGAGAGGCCGACCCGTTCCCTGCGTTCGTGGTGCGTCTGTCGTCAGCTTCGTCCAGTCGGGCGAGTCGCGTGGAGAGAGCGCTCAGGCCGCAAAGCTGCCGAGTGCGCGGCCGACGTCGCCTTCGCGGAGGCGCTTGAGCGCGCGATCGCGGAGTTGACGGACACGCTCCCGCGTGACGCCGAGCATGGAGCCGATCTCTTCGAGCGTGTGCTCGCGGCCGCCTTCGAGGCCGAAGTAGAGGCGCAGCACCTTTGCGTCGCGCGGGGGCAGCGTGGACAGCGCCTGCTCGATCTCATCCGTGAGGAAGCGGTTCATGGCCTCCTCTTCGGTATCGGGCATCTCGTCGGCGACGAAGCGCTCGATGAGTGAGCGATCGCCTTCTGGATCCATCGGGGCGTCGAGGCGGACGTCGCTGGTGTTGAGCGCGGCGAGCGACTGCACGACATCGACCGAGAGACCGGTGAGCTGCGAGAGCTCTTCGGGGCTGGGCTCGCGGTTGAGCTTCTGCCGGAGGATCTCGGACGCCTTGATGATTCTCGAAAGGTCGGCGGTGCGGTTGAGCGGAACGCGCACGGTGCGTCCCTGGCGCGCGAGCGCGGAGAGGATGGCCTGGCGGATCCACCACACGGCGTACGAGATGAACTTGACGCCCTGGTCGGGATCGAACTTGCGGGCGGCGGTGAGCAGGCCGACGTTGCCCTCGCCGATCAGATCGATGAGGGGGAGTCCGCGGTTCTGGTATTTCTTGGCGACGGAGATGACGAAGCGGAGGTTGCGCTTCACGAGCTCCTGGAGCGCGTCCTGATCGCCTGCGCGGATCTTCTTGGCGAGGTCGATCTCCTCCGTTCCTTTGAGGAGCGGATAGGTAGAAACTTCGTAGAGGTACTGGTCGAGAATATCGCGCTCCGGTTCATTCGGAGCGATCCCAGCGGGGGCCGCGCGGCGGCGACGACGCTTGAGTTCGGTCATGTTACAGTTGGCCCTCGCGCGGTAAGCGCGTTGGAGTCGGCATCTATCAGCGGCGGCGAGAAGAGAACCGCGTCGCTACGGATTTGCAAGAGCGCGATGGCAGCAGACACTGAGAGAGAGGTCGGCAGCATCGCGTGCGCTTCCGGAACGGCGTCACGGAAAGCGCTGCAAGATACCGGCCTCTCAGATTTTCGCCAGTCCTATTTCGTTGACACTCGCTATACCCTCGGCTATACTTCGTGGTTCCTGACGGTAACCGACGTCTTGCTGGCGAGCGGTACTGTGGGAGTGTTTGGTAGGTGTTGGACAAGGGGGCGTAGCTCAGTTGGGAGAGCGCTTGAATGGCATTCAAGAGGTCAGGGGTTCGATTCCCCTCGCCTCCATGACGTGGCGCTGTATGCATGGCCGGTAGTATCGGCGGTTGGTGAAAGGGGCCGCGTCGTTGGTTCGCTCGGAAGTGTGCCACGACGAGTGGTGCCGGTGTGATCACCGGCCCCGTCGGCTTCCGAAAGTCGTTGCGGGAATAGCTCAGTTGGTAGAGCACAACCTTGCCAAGGTTGGGGTCGCGGGTTCGAGTCCCGTTTCCCGCTCTCGTTGGACAGACCAGCAGGACGTTGGGCTGCGTTGGATTGCAGGGGTGTGGCACGTGCGGGCGGTTAGCTCAGTTGGTTAGAGCGCCACGTTGACATCGTGGAGGTCACAAGTTCGAGTCTTGTACCGCCCATCGCTCCGCGAGTTCGCGGAGCGTTTTGCTTCCTGTTTTTGCTTCCCTGTCGTTGGTCCAGTTCGTGTGCTCCACAGAGTTGATGGGTGCATCGCGTTGACCGCATGCACGATGCCGGCGCGGTAATGCGGCGCGGTGTGCGGCTTGACTCGATTCTGTGGTAGAAATAGCTTGTCAGTCTGTACGCGAAATCACCTGTCGGGTGGAGTTGATCGGCGATTGTTCGGCCCGATGGTGTTCGTGTGTAAGCGCCCATAGCTCAATTGGATAGAGCATCTGACTACGGATCAGAAGGTTGGAGGTTCGAGTCCTTCTGGGCGCGTTTCATACGACCGACGCCAACGTCGGCTATGTACAGAGTCGGCGGGGCGTAGCTTAGCCCGGTAGAGCGCCTGCTTCGGGAGCAGGAGGTCGCTGGTTCGAATCCAGTCGCCCCGACCATTGAATGTCATAGCGGCCGCAGCGCAATTCACGCGCTGCGGCCGCTATGCGTATGTGGCGCCTTTGTCACGCGACGGCCATGACCGAGGCATCGTGCAGAAGACTGGCGGTCAAGTGCAGCCGCTCCGGCAGCCGCGTCCGCGGCGGTTCCTGCTGCAGCTCGCCTTCATCGCCCGCGTCTCGAGAAACGCTGCGCGAGAATGACAGCATACCTGTGTCCAGCCTCAGCCAGCACGCTCTCGATGAAAGCGCGACTCACGCGGAGCGTTTCCGGCGGCGTGAGCGGCTGGGTAAGGATGTTCGCCATCCGGAAGCGAAACTCGATTCGGTTCTGCACGGTGTCGACGGCGCCCAGGACGACGACTGTCGTTCCCGTGCGAGCCCGAGCCGCAGAGTCATAGGGAGGCATGACGCCCCGGGAGTACCGAAGCGTCTCGGCGGGGGGCACAACGAGGGAATCCGAATAGAAGCCACGGCGGAACGCGGATTGGACGCGCTCCAGATCCTGTGGACTGGCGGTGGACGACGGAAGGAAGAATCGAGGGTTGATCGGGACTGGCTTGCCCAGCGAGAGGAGGAGCGCGGCCGCAATGGCCCACAGGAGCGGCATCTTCGTCCTGGTGTCGACGTCGAGGTTTGCGCAAGTGATCTCTAATAAGACCGCTGAAATTACAAGTGCGCAATACGTGGCTCCGCCCGGAGCGCTCTGGGGCCGGCGAGAGCTCGCGAGGGGGGATCTCGGGGCCAGCCGTTCCCGGTGCCATTCAGCGCGCGGTTTCGAGGAACGGCCGTTGGGCCGCGAGGCTATGGCGCGTTGAGGACGGTTACAGCGCCGGTTGCCGGATCCACGCTGCGTCCAATTCAGGATCTGAACAGCCCGCACGATCCAACCTTTTGCGCCGGCGCAATGATTCATCACCTCTGCGAGAACCGACACGGGATGGGCCTGCGCTGACCGATTCTCTAACCGCTGCCATGACTCCTTCAAGTCCGTGGGCGCAAACACCCCCTGACCACTCGAACGCGCCGACTGAGCGCCGACCCCTGGCGTCTCACGGACGGCGGCGAATTCCGAAACATTAAAAGTTGCTCATGTGCACTGCGGGCACCGTCTTCCGCGCCCGCCGCCTCGTCGCGCGCGCACACCTCGTTCCGCATTGCGACGTTGCATCCATGCCGACCGCTGCGAGTCTCGTCCCCCCGCCATACAACACCGCAATGCCGCGACCCGTGGCGATCACGTCCTCGCGCGGCGCGTGGCCGCTCTCCTATTCATCGCCGGCGCTTGAATGCTTTGCGATTCCTCCCGCTCGAGGTCCAAGTCTATCTGCGTTCTGTTCGGGCGCGACAAAGAGGCTCTTCCCTTCGTGCGTTCGGACGACGACGTGCATTCGTACGCTTCACCCGCTGGAGCCTCTGTCATTCTCGGCGACCCGACGAGTCGTAAGGATGCTCGCGGCTGGTCCGGAAACTCGGTATCGGTGTCGTGCGATGGGCCGTCGCGCTCGATTCGAGTTCTGACGAGCGTTACGGGCTTCCCGCCCATTTTCCGCGTCGACAGTGCGCAATGGTCAGGCGTCTGCTCCTCGGTCGCACTCTTGCGAGCGCTGAAGGGCATCGAGCTGCGGCCGAACATCGATGGAATTCTCGACCTGTGCTATACCGGCTTTCCCGTCGGCTACCGGACCCTGTTCTCCCAGATAACTCTGATGCCCGCGGGCCGAGAGATGTTGCTACCGGCCTTCGAGAGGCCAATCGAACTGCGGCGCTGGGAACCTTCCGCTCCGGTGGCGCGTGAACGTCCGGCTGCGGACCGCATGGACATCTTCGCCGATGTGATCGCCGGTTTAGAGACTGCGAATTCACGCTTCTCGCTCTCTGGCGGCTTGGACACCAGAGCGATCTTTGCCGGTTTGGTGCAGGTCGGACGGATGCCCGAATGCTTTACCGTCTCGGGACCTACGCCGACACTCGATGCGGTGCTTGCTCGTGAACTTTGCGAGGCCTACGGAGTCCCCCACCGATTGGTCCCGCTGGGAGAATCGTTTCGAACGAACCTGTGGGAACTCTCATCGCGCGCGTCTCTGGCGACGCACGGCACCTCAAGCCTTTCGTGTGCGCCTCAACTCTACTGCTACGACTACTTGGGTCTGGACGACTCGAGCTCGACTGCGCTCAGCGGCTTCTTGGGAAATCAGGTCGGGCGCGGCGCTTCCGAGGGTGTTACAGCCCGCCTCTTCGATTTTTCTCTGCTCTCGCCCGCTTTCCGTGCTCGGGCCAAGGAGCGCTCGGCAGCGCCGCCGTGGTACGCGCACGGGGTTCGGCTAAACGGCGAGTTCGATAAGCGTTTCCTCATTCAGGAAGAAAACCTCTTTGCGAGTCTCGCCGGCTATTGCGCCGGGCATGAACGGGCCATTCAACGATCTCCCTATACCGATGTATACCTCGTGAGCGCAACGCTTACCGAGCACGGGCCATCGCCATCGAGGAGGCTCCCTCGCCTTGGCTTCCGTGCATCCGAGATACAGAACCGATTCTTCGGGACGGGGAGCACAGGCTTTCAACGCCGATTCATCAAACAAGTTGGCGGATGGGCGGCGTCGTACCCCATCAACTACGGTTGGACGGCGCGGGGGACCCTTTCCGTCAAGGGCCTGCGCCGCGGCGCGCGCGCATTCGCCGAGGATCTGCTGACCTTCTTGTCGAGGCGAACCAGGATCGCCGATGTCATGCGAGACGTTTCAGGCTTACGAGGGTTTGCAACCCACCTCCAAGTGGATAGCTGGATTCGCGATCTGAGAGAACCCATTCTCGATCACCTGGACACGGAAGCGATCAAGTCTGCTGGCATTGTCGACGTGCGGGCCGCAAAGAAGGCTGCGAACGGTTTCTTTCAGACGGACCAGCAGCGGCCGCATACGATCATCACGATGATGGACTTGATGCTCGCAATAGAGAATTTCAAGATCTCTCTCTAGGTCGAGACCAGATGGCCCGGTAGTCGAGGTTCGAATCGACGGAAACAGTGCCCCGCGCGGGTCGTCCCGGCCGCGATCTCGCCTGCCATGCGCTCCGAGTCGTGGCCCGCCTAGATTCAGTGCCGTGACGACGCATCGACGATTTCTGACCGCACGATTCGCTTACGTCGCCATCGTGCTTCTCGCGACGTTATCGCAGCTCGACTTCTCTCCGAATATCGCCGATGCGGCGGCGCGCCTGCATCGCGCCTTCGAGCCGTCGCTCGAATGGCGCGACGCAGTCGACGGTCTCCGGAACATCACGCTCTTCGCAGGGCTCGGAGTGGTCTGGATCACGACGTCGCGAAGTGCCCACATCCGCCGTGAGATTCGCGTTGCGACGCTGACGTCGCTGCTCCTGAGCGCAGCCATCGAGGCGTGCCAGGTCTTCTCCCCGATCCGCACCGCGAGTCTCATCGACGTCGCGACGGACACGCTCGGTGGATTGGCGGGCGCGATCGCGACCGCGCTACTCATCATCGCGGTGCAGGACGCGCGGCAGAAGCGATCGTACCTCGGCATCCCGATGCTGGTGTTCGCGGGTCCCTACGCGCTCGCGATCCTGTGCGAGGCGCTCACCCCGTTGTTTCAGACGGCCTCGCCGCCGGACGGTGGAGGACCGCTCCAGCAGTTCGCCGCGAGATTGCAGGAGGCGCAGGTCGACTGGATGCTGTCGGACATCTTCGACGTTCCACTCTTCGTCGCCGCTGGCTTTCTTCTCGTCGCGCTTGCGCGCGAGCGGCGGCGCGCCACGGCGGCACAGTGGGCGGTGGTCGCCGGCGTGGGAGCTATCGTCGTCGCCGCCGCGCACGTCGTGCACGGCGCCATTCAGCTTCAGGTTCGTTTGACCGCGGTGATGATTGACGGCGCGTCGATGGCGCTCGGCGCCTGGCTGGCTGACCGGCGGCTCGGCGCGCTGACGCAGCGGTGGCGCGGGGGCGCGCGGGCCCTGGCAACGCTCGTCGCCTATGGCGCATTGCTTCTGATATGGGGATGGCGTCCGTTCCTGCCCGAAACGCACTTCGAGATGATCGCGACGCAATTCAACACGAGCGCCTTCATTCCGCTGGGCCTACTCGCCGGACGCGTCGATACGTTCAGCGCGCTGCACGCCGCGCAGCAATTCTTCCTCTATCTGCCCCTCGGCGCGCTCCTCGCGGTTTGGCCGCTGCGAACCACCGGCCCGTGGTCAGCGTTATGGCCCGCAGCCGGCCTGGGCTTCGTCATCGAGCTCGGTCATATCGTGGTCGCCGGACGCACCCTCGACCTGACCAATGCTCTCGTGGCATGCGCGGGGCTCGCTACCGGGTGGACCGTTGTTCGACGGTGCGGATACCGCCCATACGGCGAAGCCTGGCCGCAGTAGCCGATGACACAGCAGGGCAGAGCTCTATTCGAGAACTCGAATGGCCGTCATGACATTCGATGCGTGCTCATCGCCGGCGAATGAACGCGCGCGCGGCACTGAGGCGCTGAGGAAAGAAGGAGACAAGCGACAACACGTACGTCGCGGCGCCGATTGCGATCAGCAACGCCAGTGACGGCGCGGCGCTCATGCGATGGCCGACCAGCATGCGTGTTCCGCCGACGGCCGCCGCCATGAACAGCGTGCCTGTCGTCGCCGGACGCAACGCCGCCAGGTAATCACGCAAGGTGATGTCGGCAACCGCGATCGTCTTGCGTATCTGTTGCGTCATGATGACGAGCGGGTGACCGATCAACCAGACGGCCGCGACGCCCGCAACCCCGCCCGTCGAACCGATGAGAAACGCGATGGGCAGCGTAATTGCGGCGAGAATCATCGAACGCGCGTTCTGCTTCGCATGTCCCGTCGCGACGAGGACCTGTGCCAGCAACGGATCGAGCGACCTGATTGCCGCTGCCGCGGCCAGCACGCGGAGCGGTACCACCGCTGCCCTCCACTGCGCTCCGAGTACAACATCCACGAACAGATCGGCCACGAGCGCCAATCCCGCGCTTGCGGGAAAGCTGAGCATCGCCACGCCCTCCGTAATTCTCAGCATATATCGCCCGATGGCCGCCGCGTCGTGCTGCACGCGCGAGATCACAGAACCCGCCACACGCTGATAGAGCTCACCGATCTTGTCGATTGGCATCGAGGCGATCGTGAGCGAAATTGAATATGCGCCGAGTGCCGCTTCGCCCACGAGGCGGCCGACGATGACTCGATCGGAACTCGAGTATGCGTACCATGCGAGCGTCGAGATCGTTACCCACGCGCCGAATCGAACCGTGCCGCGGATTCTCCCAATGGGTAGCGGATTTCCGATCGTAAACGGCCGTGTAGTCATGGCCAGCGCCGATCCGACGGCCCTCGCGACGAGCGGCCCCAACACGAGCGACCAGTAGCCGTGACCCGTCGCGGCGAGCGATATGGTCGTCGCTATTCCAGTGAGCGCTTCCGCCGTCTCCAGCAGCGCCAGAGCGCGAAACCGCATCTCCCGCGCGAGGAGGGCCGTCGGCACGACCCGTAATGCGCCAAGTAGGAATCCCGCGCCGAGCACTCGTACGATCGCGATCAGTCTGTCGTCACCGAAGAACGCGGCGATCGGAAACGAAAGGGCGGCGACCACTACGGCGCATGCGATGCCAAGGCCGATCGCAAACCCGTTGAGTCGCGCGATATGAGTCTCCGAAAGGTCCCGCCCCTGGACGATTGCCGCGGCAATGCCGAAGTCGCACAGCGGCTGGAGCAGCGCCAGAAAGGCCGTCGCCATTCCCATGATGCCGTAGTCGGTCGGATCGAGCAGCCGGACGACGACCAGCGTACCGGCCCAGCTCAGCGTTTGCGCGATCCATTTGGCCGCGGCCGTCCACGCAATGCTGGATAGCAGCGAGCGATCCAGCAGACCGAGATCGGTCGGCGGCAGCAGAGCACGCCGTTCGTCGGATGCCGCGGAGACGGGTTCAGTCACCAGATGCGAGTTTGGCGAAGTCAGGGCGCAGATAGTAGCTGGCGGGTGGAGTCCGCGGATAGTACGATAGGCACGTCAATCCGGCGACCGAAGCTCTGATTCCCTGGGGGACGGAATCTGGCGCGACGCTGCGCCGTGATGGCACCCGTGCTCGGGCACGTACCCACTCACCCGCAAAAAAACCGCGCCATGTGCGGCTTCGTCCTCATTGTGGGGCGGAACGGCTTTGTACCGTCTCCGCAGGTCGTCGAGCGTATGACCTCGGCGATCGAGCACCGCGGCCCAGACGATTGCGGATACTGGAGCGCCGGCAACGTCGCGATGGGCTTCCGCCGCCTCGCCATCATTGATACGACGCCCGCGGGGCATCAGCCGATGGTCTCCGTCGACGGCCAGCACGTCCTGGTCTTCAACGGGGAGATCTTCAACTACGTCGAGCTGCGCGATGAGCTTCGCCGACTCGGTCACCGTTTTCGCTCTACCAGCGACACCGAGGTCCTCCTCGCGGCGTGGCGCGAGTGGGGCGAGCGCGCGACAGATCATCTGACCGGCATGTTTGCATTCGCGGTCTGGGATCGCCGTCGCAATGCGGTGTTCGGCGCACGCGATCACTTCGGCATCAAGCCGCTCTTTCTCTTCGAAGGAAGAGAAGCGACGATCATCGCCTCGGAGATCAAGGCGATCCACGCGTCCGGATTCGGCGGCTATGCCGAGAATTGGTCAGCGGTCGCGAGCTATCTCGTGGATGGACAACTCGACGACTCGCGCGCCACATGTTTCGCCGACGTCGACCAGATCTCGGCCGGCCATCTCTTCCGCGTCGATGCGGACGGTCGCGTGCGGCAGAAGCGGTATCACCAGTGGTCGACGGAAGTGCTCGCCGCCGCGGACGATGCTCCGTCGGTGATCGCCGATCTCCTCGAAGAGGCTGTGCACCTGCGCACACGCGCCGACGTTCCAGTTGGAGTCTGCCTGTCTGGGGGCCTCGACTCGAGCGCGATCGCGTGCGCCGTCGCGCGGCATCGCCAAGCGCACAATGACGCCGCGCCGCTCCTGGCCTTCAACTTCAACACGCCCGAGTTCGACGAATCACCCTATATCGCCGAGACCCTCCGGCAGACCGGCGCGACGCTGGTGCCGCTTCACCTCGACGTGCGGTCTACGTGGAGCTCGCTGTCGCGCGTACTCCATTTCCACGATGAGCCGATGCACTCGATGAACGCGCTCGTCGGTTTCGAGTTGATGCGACTCGCGCGACGACACGGGACACTCGTCGTGCTGAACGGCCAGGGAGCTGACGAGACGCTCGCGGGCTACTCCAGCTATCACCGAGCGCATTGGCTGACGTCGATCCTCGATGGGCGCGTGGATCGAGCGCTGGGCGACATTCGCGAGCACGCCAAGGCATTCGGCACCAATCCGTATCGCCACATACGCGAAGTCATACACACGCTCGCCTTTCGCGCAGCGGCACGGATTCCCGGATACGACTTCATCGCGGGATTCGCTCGCCGGAAGTGGAACGAGCGGAGTCCATGGTACACGTCCGACCTGACCAACCGCCTGCCGCCTCGGACTTCGCAGCCGTATCCTCGCCTGGACGCGCAGCAGCGTGACGCCGTGACGGCATCGCCGCTCCCGCTCTATCTGCGGATCGAGGATCGCAACTCCATGGCCCACGGCGTCGAGGTGCGTGTGCCGTTCCTCGATCCGCGGTTGACGCAATACGCGTTGTCCCTGCCGATCGAATCGCGCATGCGCGGACCGCTCAACAAATACGCGTTGCGCGAGGGACTTCGCGGACGCATTCCGGAGCTCGTCCGATCGCGCGTCGACAAGATGGGGTTTCCCATTCCGGCAGACCGCTGGCTCGCGCACGAGTTGTACGAACCGCTTCGCGCGCTGCTCGACAGCTCGGCGTCGCGGAATCGTGGATTGTTCCGGAACGGCGCCCTCATCACGCGGCTGGATGCATCACACGGGGACCGGCTCGTGGATCACACGCTATTCTTCCGGGCCGCCAACGTCGAGACGTGGCTGACGATGCTCGCGGAGCGTCGCGCGGGCAGGACCCCGACATCGTCGCCGATCATCGTGCGTGATGGCACGACGTCGGCGACCCATCGGCCGTCGGACCCCAGGCGCTGGACCGAGCGATCGCTCAGATAGAAGAAGCTCGCCCACGACGAAGGGTCGCTATGGCTTCACGGATCGCATCAACGCTTCGACCTCGCTGATCTCGCGCACCGCTGGCGTGATGCGTTCGACTCCGCGCGGCGTCGCCATGTAGTCATCCTCGATGCGCACGCCGATTCCATCATACTTGCCGATCACGCTGCGCATCTTCGCGATGAATGCGCGATTCTTCGGCGTATCGGACAGCAGCGAGATCCGCCGCGCATCGATGTAGATGCCCGGCTCGATCGTGAACGCGTCGCCCGGTTTGATTCCGCCCGGAGGAGCGGCCCCGCCACGCCCGCCCGAATGCTGCGTCGCGTCGTGCACGTCCAGCCCGATGCCGTGGCCCACGCCATGGAAGTAGAAGAAGTAGCTTTGCTTGCACGACGAATTGTTTCGCGCGCAGCGGTCGGCCCACGGCGGATCGAAGGTCGCATCCGGCGATTCGATCAAGCCCAGCCGCGTGAGGCCGCGCGCGATCGTGGCGCTCGCACTATCCCCCATCGCATCGCCAGGCGCGCCGAGCGTCGCCGCATGCTCCGCGGACGTCTGTGCGTCGCGCACGAGTTGATAGATGTCTCGTTGCGCCGGCGAGAACGTGCCACTCACCGGAACGGTTCGCGTGACATCCGCGCTGTAACCTTGATACGCGGCGCCGACGTCCATCAACACGAGCTTCCCGGCCTCGAGCGCCGCGGTGTCGGCGCGATGATGCGCCGTCGTCGAGTTGATTCCCGCGCTGACATTCGTGGCGAAGCCAGGATGCGAATCGCCGCCGCCGGAACGGAAGCCGGATTCGATCATCGCCTGCACATCGTATTCGTGCAGCCCTGGATGAATGTTGCGAATCGCGTTGTTCACGCTCTGCGCTGTGATCGCGGCCGACTTGCGCACGAGTTGCTCTTCCGCCGCGCTCTTGCGACCACGCAGCGCGAGAATCTCGGTGTCCGCCGATCGAATGACGGGCGCGGGAACACGCCGACGAAGTGCGGCAGCGAACACGGATCCGCGCGTGAGCGTGTCGTTCGTGCCGCCGTAGGGCCGCGTATCGCGCACCATGTAGAGCGGACGGCCCGCGGAAATCAACGAGTCGACGACCGCTGTGAGTTGGGCGAGCGGCCGAACCGCCAGACCCGTGCGGCGCGTGACCAGTGCGGCATCCTCGAGCGGACCGTTGAAGAGCACGTCGGAGGGCGCGCGATCCTGCCGAAAGAGTGTGCCGACCGAACGCCCTGATCCGTCGCGGCCCGTGATGACGAGCACTGCATTCGGCTCGGAGAGCCCGGTGAGATAGCGAAAGTTCGGCGATTGATAGAACGCTGGGAATCCAATCTCATCTCGCTCACCGAACGCGATGATCGCCGCATCCTGTGGAAGACGCGCCGTGAGTGAGTCGCGACGCTGACGGAATTCGGCGTCAGTGATCTGTCCCGGCAATCGGGATGCGAGCGCGACGAAGGCGCAAGCGAAGGCAAGTTTGAGTCGCATGGCCTGATAAGAGCGCCACGAGGACGGTATGGCAAGGCTCGATGAGCGGGATACGTTCGTGACCGCTGCCGAGCCCAAAGGGACATTGGCCACTTCGGTTCACGATCGAGATTCCAGGGAGGTATCCGCACCGTCTCTGCTTGTATCGGTTTGGTGCCCACCAGCGGGATACGCGATGACTTCTCTTCCGAACCTCGAGCGCGAAACGGTTGATGCGGATGCGACGCGCGGCGACGACGCACCCGGACCCTGGCGGCGATTCCTCGCCCGCGGCATCGACGAGTGGGCGGTCGGCGTTGTCTTGAGCGTTCTGATACCGTCGAGCTTTACCGTGCGGTACGTGCGAGAGAATGGGACGGTCGGAATGTGGCTGTTCAGTTATTCCTCCTTCTGGCTCCTCTCCATCGTCATCGAGGCGATTCTTCTCGCCTCGTTCGGCACGACGCTCGGCAAACGGCTCCTCGGTGTTCGTGTCGAGCAGCCGGATGGCCAGCCGCCGAGCTTTTCCGAGGCGCTGCAGCGCACCGTTCGCTGCTGGGTATTCGGAATGGGATTGGGGTTCCCGTTGTTCTTCTTCTTCACCGGTGCACTGAGCTACCACCAGCTTCGGCGCGACGGAATCACACCGTGGGATCGCGCAACCGGATTGGTCGTGCGCCGCCGGTCGAGCGAGCCATCCGCAGCGACATCACAATGAGCAAAGCGCGCGATACCAGCGGTCGGACACGGACGACGCCACGACATACGATCTCTCGAGTCTTCGAGCTCGGCGAAGACGACTCGACGAAGAAACGGCCGCATCCTCGATCGGGACGCGGCCGTTCGGTTCCTTTCGCGACACCTCCGTTTCGTTACGGGCGTCTGACCCGCCCCGTCGCCGACCCGGCTTGCACCGGCATCGCCTCACGCTCGGCGCCGGCGCCGGCCTTGAGAATTCTCTGACGCGCGAGATAGCTCTCACCGTCGGTGATCCACGTCGCGGGTTTGTCACCCTTGAGGTAGTAGCCGAACCACTCGAGCTGGCGCTGGAGATAGTCGGCCTGGCTCTCAGGACGCGCGACGTTGTGATTCTCGCCCTCGTACACGAGGTACACGACGTTCTTGCCGAGACGCCGGCCGAAGTTGTACAGCTCCTCGCTCTGGAAGTGATTGACGTTGCCGTCCGCGTCGCCTTCCTCGAGCAGCAAGGGCGTCTGCAGCGAGTCGACCGAGAACACGGTCGAGTTGCGGATGTACGCTTGCGGATCTTCCCAGAGCGGCACTTGCATGCGCTCCTGGCTCGTCTCGTAGTGGCCCGTCTCCGGCAAGCCTGAATTGCCCGACGTGTAGCCATACATGCTGATCAGATCCGTCAACGGCGCGCCGGCGATCGTCGCGGCGAACGTGCCATGGTTGTGCACCGCGTAGAACGCCGACTGATAGCCGCCCCACGAGTGTCCCATGTTGCCGACGTGCTTCGCGTCGATGTCGGGCACACGCTTCTCGACTTCGGCGACCGCCGACGTCACGCAGTCCAGACCGGAATAGCCAGGATTGCGCGCCTGGAATACGACGTCGGGCCGCAACACGAAGTAGCCGTTCTGGCTGAACACGGACGTGTTGTACGGATTACGTTGATTCGGCGTGACGTACTGGTGGAAGCCTTGCGACAACTTCTCGTAGTAGTACACGACCATCGGATACTTCTTCCCCGGCTGGTAGTCGGCCGGGTACGTGAGCATCATCTGCAGCTTGTCGCCGCGTTTGTTCGTGTAGTCCATGAGCACTTGCTTGCCCCACGCATAGTCGCGCTGGAACGCGTTCGTGTGCGAGACCGGCTCGAGATGAGCGAGTGACGCCCCCGCGAGGAAGTAGTTTGGAGATTCCTCATAGGTCTGCTGCTCGACGAGGTAGACGTCGGCATGCTCCGCTTTCCGCAATCCGCTCACCATCTTGTCCGTCCACAGCATGCGCTTCACCGGCTGCCCGACGCTGACCTCGGCGTAGCCGCTCTTCTTGTTGTACTCGCCGCTTGCCGTGAGGACGAGTGGACGCGTGACATCGATCGTCCGGCCTTCGCCGTCGAGCTGGCACGGTGCCGAGCGCGTGGCGCCGAATCCGCCGCGTCCGCCACGTCCGCCGACACCGGCGCCGCCCTCGCAGCGATAGATGGTCGAGTCCTCACGGCCCCGCGTGAGGCGCACGGGATTCGAGCCGTCGAGATTCACCTGCCAGAGATCGAAGCGATCGTAGAGGATCGCGCTCTTCTCGCCGGTCGTGAATCCTGCCGCACCATACGCGCGGCGCTCGGGAACAGGGTGATCGTCTTCAGCATTCACGAAACCGCTCTTGATCTTCCCCGTCAAATTGGAACGCGTGCCGGTCGTGAGATCGATCGACCACCACTGGCCATCCTGCTGATACAGTGCATAGCGTCCGCTCGGGCTGAGCTGCGCGCCATAGAGCGACTTCGTGAGGATCCTGGTGCGCTTGCCGGTCGCAACGTCCACCTGATACACGTCACGATACGCGCGGCCCGACATGTATTCTCGCTCGTACGGCCCCTCGTCGCTCGCGAGCGCGGTCGTCTCGTTCTCGGAATACTGAATCGTTTCCTGCGGATCGGTCGAGAGCCGCACGACCGACGGCGCGCCGATGCGCCACGATACTGGGGTAGTGCGCTGCCGATCCTGCGACGCGGACACTTCCTGCTGATGGAACTCGCGTACGTCCTTCCAGTGCCAGACCTGTACGCGGGCGGGCGCGAGCTCGCCGAGAGCACGCCGCTCCGGCGCAACCTTCGGCTCCCTCGGCGCGATGCCGAAGAGGAGCATCGAGCCGTCGTCCGTCCATTGCGGCGGGCGATACGCCGCGACGCGCATGCCGGCGGGGAATGATGCGTCGTTAGAGAAGTCATATGTCTCTTCCGCCGGGCGCGCACCGACGCCGCGCCACGCGAGCACGACATAGCTCGTGTCCGCGAACGCACTGTCGGTCCGGCTGCGAAATGCGGCGAGATCGTCCGAATGATTCCGCCAGACGAGTCCAGTGTATTCGTGATCGCCGGCATCGAGCGAGCGAACCGCGCCCGTTCCGGTATCGAGCACCTGCACACCGTTTCCCGTGTGGCCCTCGACATCCACCACCATGCCGAGCAGCTTGCCGTCATCGCTCCACGCAAGCTCCGCAACGTTGCCGAAGGTCAGCTCCGTACCCGCATCGAGATCGCGAACGATCACGTCGCTACCTCGCCTTCCCGACGACCGACGCAGTGCCACGTGCGATCCGTCGCTACTCAGAAGGAACGACGAGATGTCGTCGAACGTGGTCTGCGCGCCGGTGCGAAGATCGATGATCCCGACCTTGTTTCGCCCGCCGGCGCCGCCACGTCCTCCACGGCCACGCCCACCGCCCGCCGTATCCGGCGTCTCGGTGAACAAGAGCCACCGCGAGTTCGACGAGAACTGTGGATTCACGCCTGACCGGATGTTCTGCTCGGTCGTGGCATCAGCCGCGCGGTAGCGGAGCTCGGTAGATCCGTTGCCGCGACGGAAATCATACGCGAGCCACTTCCCATCCGGCGACAGCGCACCGGAGCCGAGGGTTTCCCACTTCGCATAGTCGGCGGCGGCGAGGGTCGGCTTGCTCGAATGCGGAGCCTGCGCGGTTACGGGAAGAGCGGCACCGGCGAGGAGTGCGACGAATCGAAGAGTGCGCGACATGAAAACGCCCCGAGGCAGAAAAGACTGAGAGTGTGCACCGAGCATACGAGCTGCGTTTGCGATGCACAACGTGCGATGCACGAGCTGACGACGATTGAGATACGACACAGCCCGCGGCGTCGCTGCCGCGGGCTGTGAGAGATCGCCGGAGGAACGGCGTTCAGGGATTGCGATCGATGCAGCCCGTGAACAGCGGATTCGCCTTCTCCGCGCTGGCGACGGGGAACTGAATCGTGTGACCGTACGAGCCGCCCTTGAAGTACGAGCCCGTCGGGTAGACCTGATCTTCCGTTCGCTTGTACTGACGAAGCTGCCGGCGATCGTCGTTCAGGCGCTGACCGCGTCCGAACGTCCAGAACGCCTTCTCACGGAAGAACAGCGTGGTTGCGGCGTCCTGCGACGTAGGTGTCGGCAGCGCAGGCATGGCGGCCGGCTGATAGTTGCTGATCTTGGGAGGCGCGGCGCGCAACGCGTTGAGAATCGACATCATCCCCGGAATATCGCTCGCGTTGAGCTTGGCTTCGGCTTCGATCAGGCGCGCATCGATACCAGACACCATTGCGACGGGATCGAAGCGGCTCCAGATGTTCTGAATGAACATCGGAGTCGTCGCGTCCTCGGGCGCGACGGCCGGGCTGGCAAGCTTGCCATCGGTCGTGGGAACGCGCGGATCATGCGCCGAGACGAACGGCAGCGCGTTCTTCGTGGTCGTCGGAACGCCATTGACGATCTCGAAGCTGTCGCTCACGCTCAGGCGCGCGACCGAGTTGACGATCGACCAGATCCCGAAGCTCTCGCCCTTCGATGCCGAGGTGGCGAAGAAGTAGTTGTAACTCGTCGGGACGGCGCTCGTCGGCACGAGCGCGGCCGCCTGCGCGAACTTGCCCTGGTCGACCAGGATGCGTGCCTTGAGCAGCAGCGATTGCTGCTTGATGAAGGCGGCCTGCGCGCTCGAGCCGGTGTTGATGGCGAGGGCCGAGTCGACGTGCGCAGCCGCGCTGTCGAGCACTTGTGCGTCGGTCAGCGGCGCCCCGTACGTGATCTCGCCGTTCACCGTGTGCCCCAGCGGAATGCCATTGCAGAAGTTCTCCGCGAGCGACATCTCGAGGAAGCCGAGCGAATTGTACATCTCGCCCAGATCCGCGATGCTGTCGGGGATGAACTGCCGCACCGCGCCGATGGCGTCGCGAATGAAGCCGCGCGACTGCGTGACCGGCGTGTAGGAGATCGACGGATTGTCGTCGCTGACCGACCGCTGGTCGATGTCCTGACGAGTATTCTGGAAATCAGAATTGTGGTATTCGTCGGTCAGATTCCCGATTTCCTCCCACAGGCACTCGGAGTTGCTGTTGCAGTTACCACTCGAACCGGCACCGTCCACCACCACACGGGTCTTGCCGACAGCGCCCACCTTCAGCGCGTAGGCTGCCGCCGGCGACGTCACCGCCGACGGATCGATCAAGCCAGGATTCTGCGGCGCGAGCAACTCGTCCTTCACGTTGCACGCCGCGATCACCATCGCGCCGGCCGCGGCCACTCCGATTCGAAGGACCCAGCGGGGGCGATCCATATCTCTCATCATCGTTTGTCGTCCTCGAAGGGATGCTCAGTACTTGAGATTCAGGCGGAACGTGAAGTACGTCGGCGCAGCGTTCGTCTGGAACTCGAACTGCGTGTCGTTCGAGTTCAGGCCCGCGTTGGCTTCCGGATCGAGTCCAGTGAAGCTCGTCCACGTGTGCAGGTTGCGCGCACCGAACACGAAGTTCGAGCCGCTCTGCGCCCGGAGCAGGCGATCGAAGCGATCCGGCAGCGTCAACACCGCCGAGAACTCGCGCCACTTCCAGAACTGACCGTTGATGAAGTAGCCCGCGCCGGTCTTGTAGTTCGTCGTCGTCGTGCACGCCGCGTTCGAGCAGAGGTTCGAGCCGAGCGTCTTCGCGATCGCGCGCGCCTGCTGATCCAGCGGCGCGGTGGGATCCTGCGTCTCGCGGCACGAGTACGGCGTCGAGTTGCACTGGAAGTTGTTCATGCCATCCTGCGTGCTGTAGCCGCCCTTGTAGTCGAAGAGCGACATGATGCGCAGCCGATGGCTGAAGAGATCGAAGCCCGTCTGCACCGAGAACAGATCGCGCGGAACGCCCACACCGAAGTTCTTGAGCACCGAATCCACGTGCACTTCGGAGAGCGCGTCGTTCGCGTTCCACTGCAGGATGCCGTCGTGGTTCTTGTCCTCGTACGTGTAGGGGCGATACCACTGGCTGTTGATGAAATCACCCGCGCGATTCTCCGTGGTGCCGCCGAGACCGAGGACGCGCGGCTGCCCAGTCGCGGGATCGATCCCGAGATCGAGGAACTTGCCCGTGTTGTGCGACGCCGAGACCGTGACGTCCCATCCGAAGCGGCGGCGGTCGATGAGCTGCGCGTTCACCTGCAGCTCGTGTCCCGTGTTGCGCGTCGAGCCGATGTTCTGGAGGAGGCTGAGCACCGAGGCCCCGGCGGAGCCGGCGATCGGCACGCTGATCAACGCGTCGTGCGTCGTCTTGTTATAGAACGTGTAATCAATGTGCACTCGGCTCGAGAGCACCTGGGACTCGAAGCCCGTCTCGAACTCGCCCGAGCGCTCAGGCTTGAGGTTCGCGTTGCCGGGGTTGCTGGCGACGAGGGCCGGCACATCGGACCCGTTGGTGGATCCGCGCGTGTCGATCGGCACGGTGCCCGGCGCGAACAGCACGAGGCCCTGCGTGCGGCCCGGCTGCACACCGCTCACACCGTACGACATGCGCAGACGCAGATTGTCGAGCCACGAATACTTCGGGAAGAAGCTCTCGTCGGAGATGAGGTACGACAGCCCGGCCTTGGGGTACAGCACGCGCTGGAAGTTCGTGCCGAACGCGCTGTTCTGGTCTGAGCGCGCCGCCACCGTGAAGAACATGCGGTCGCGCAGCGACGCCTGTTCCTGCGCGTAGACCCCGAGCGTCTTCGTCGCCGTCGGCTGCTGCTCCGAGATGCTCAGATACGTGCCGGCCGAACCGACGGTCGATGCCCCCGGCGGGAGATTCTGACCGGACTCATTCACGAAATCTGCTTCGAGATTCGTGTAGTCGCCGCCAACCGTGGTCTTGAAGTTGAGCCAGTTCGTAGTGTTCCAGGTCGAGGTGCTCGTCACCTTCGCCGAAAGATTGCGGTTCGTCGACCGGTTGTCGGTGACGTTGCCGATGCGCGCCGTGCCGCTCTGCGGCGGGCACTCGTTCAGGCGGCAGATGTGGAAGAAGTTGACCGTTGCCAGATCGAGGCCGACGGTTCCTTCATTCTGCATCCACGCGAGCGGACGCCACGTCGCGTTGAAGCTGCCGAGCATGCGCTGCACGTCGCTCTCATTCGTGTACTGCATGATGTCGCCCGGCGCCCATTGCAGATAGTCGTTCAACGGTGCGCCGTTCGCCGCGCCGTTCTGCGTCGGGATCTTGTCGAGTCCGCACGGGAACGCGCCGCCGGGGCAACCCTTGTACCCGTAGTTCTGGAGACCCGTGTACAGGAGCGCGATGATCAGATCGCTCTCCGGCATGATGCGGTTGTCCATCTTCGTGAAGCCGGCGTTCGCCGAGAGGTCGAACTTGGGACTCACGGCCGCCGCGAGGTTCGCGCGGAAGCTGGCCTGCTGCTGCGCGAGCGGGTGGAACCACTCGTCGCGCACGTCCGTCTTCTGCGACTCGAAGCGCTGCACCTCGAAGCCCGGCATCTGAATCGGACCGACTTCGTTGTTCAGATTGCCGCTCGCGAAGTAGCGCACCGCCTCAGAGCCACCGCTCACCTGCGCCGCGGCTTCCTTGCGGTTGCCCATGTGAACGAACGTGCGCGTCGGATCGGCGAGCAGGTTGTAATGCGTCACGCTGTCGGAGATGCACTGCGTGTTCGACGTCGGCGTGGTGCCGATCGGGGCCATCGTGGCGATCTGGCAGCGTACGTTCTTGCTCGGATTGCCGAGCGTGTGGCCCCAGTTCGCATACATGTCGGGATAGTCGGTGCGGTCGTCGACGTTGCCGTACTCTCCCGAGAAGCTCCAGTGCGACTGCCCCGCGCGACCCTTCTTCGTCGTCACGACCACCACGCCGTTCGCGGCATCCGTTCCGTAGAGCGTTGCCGCCGAGGGACCCTTCACGATCTCGATGTCCTCGATCTCGTCCGGGTTGAGCGTGTTGAGCAATGAGAACGGCGTGTCCGTCCCGGACCGCACCGTTCCCGTGGAGATGCGCACGCCGTCGACGACCCAAATTGGATCGTTGCTCAAGCTGATCGACGAGACGCCGCGCACGCGCACGGTCGGCGCGCCGCCGAGCGTGGAACCGGGCAGCACGATGACGCCCGGCGCCTTTGCGGTCAGCAGATCCGCCGTCGTCGAGACTTCGGTCTGCTCGGCCTTGGTGGCCACGTCGCCGAGAGTCTGCACGGCGTTTCCAAGCTCCACCTTGCGCGACTGTCCCGTGGCGGTCGTCACGATCTCCTCGAGCTGCGCGATGGCCTGCGCCATCTGGAAATCGGCGCGCACCGACGCGTTGGCGGCCACCGCGACCGTACGCTTCTGCGACTGATAGCCAACGCGAAGCACCTGCAGTTGCGCTTCGCCAACCGGCACATTGCGAATCGTGAATGTGCCGGAATCCGACGTCGTCGCCGACAGGCTCGTACCAATGATCAGCACGCGCGATTCAGCGAGCGGCTGACTGGAGCCTTGTGCGGTCACGCGGCCCGTGATCGTGCCTGCCTGGGCGCCGAGGTGTCGGCCGGCGCCAAGCATGAGCGTGAGCGCAGCACCAACCACCGCGAGTGGTCTCCAGCGTCCTAGTGTCATGTGTGTCATCCTCCGAGCAGGGCGGGCAAGACGCGAAATCCGAATGGGCGCCAGCCAGTGGTGGCTGGCGCACTGACTGCCGAACAACGGTCGAGTGGGCGTGAGCAGTTGGCGTGCACTCGTCACGCTGACGTGCCAACTTGGGGTCGCAGGCTAGCCCACCGTCCCGGACACGTCAAGAACCCGGATCGGCACGGCGCGGTCACATCGCCGGCCACCCGGACTGGTGGTCGCTGCAACCGAGAAACATCTTCGGGACACCTGTCGAGAACCTGTCGACGTTTCGTACGGGCGCGTGCATCGACCAATGCCGCAGATCCGCACGCGGCGATATTGTCCGTGTTCAGCGCTTCACTGTCTCTTGGAGAAGAAATGCCGCGGATGTTCCGCAACCTCCCCGCAACGGCAACCGCCGTCCTCGCGCTCGTCGCACTGCTCGCGATCGCGCCGGCCGCCCGCGCGCAGAAAGCCATTCCGAGCCCGGAATCCGTGTTCGGATTCCCCATCGGCAAGGACAGCAGTCTGGTCGACTACGAGCAGTCGATCGACTACTTCAGGAAGCTCGCGGCGGCGAGCAATCGCATCCATCTGATCAACGTCGGCACGACGTCGTTCGGACGGCCATGGACCGCGGCGATCATCACGTCGCCCGAGAACTACGCGAAGCTCGCGCACTATCGCGAGATCAACATGCGCATCGCGCACCCGGAGGGTCTCACCGACTCCGCCGCGCATCGCCTCGCGCGCGAAGGCAAGGTCATCGTCGACATCAGCGGCGGCCTGCACGCCTCCGAGATCGCCGGCTCGCAGCACACGCCGCAGCTCGCGTACGAGCTGCTCTCGCATGCGAACGATCCGGAGATGAAGGAGATCTTCGACAACGTGATCTTCTTCCTCTGGCCGACGATCAATCCGGACGGCCAGGACATCGTGGTGAAGGCCTGCCGCGAGACGGGACGCAATCCCACCGAGCCGTACGAGAAGTACATGGGGCACGACAACAATCGCGACAGCTACATGATGAACGGCATCGACTCGCGCGTTCGCCAGCGCGTGTGGCGGGAGTGGGAGCCGGACATCATCTACGTGCATCATCAGTCGTCGCCGTTCCCGACGCGCATCTGGATTCCGCCATTCGCGGATCCCGTCGGCATGCGCGCGCCGCCGATCCCCGCGAGCGAGATCAACACGATCGGAACGCTCATCGCGCAGGAGTTGAGCGCTCACGAGCAGCCCGGCGCCGCCCACGCGCTCTCGACGTTCGACGCGTACTATCCCGGCTACATCGACTACATGCCCGTCTATCAGAACATTCCGGCGTGGTGGACGGAGACGCAGGGCGGCGGCTGCGCGACGACACGGACGACCACCGAAGCCGATCTCCCGAAGGAGTACAAGTCGAAGGAGCCCTCGGCGCTCTATGTGAATCCGTGGATCGCGGGATCGTGGAGCCTGCGCGATGCGGTGAACGTGATGGTCACCGCGTCGATCGCGACGCTGCGCTACGCCGCGAAGTTCAAGGAAGACGTGTTGTACAACCGCTACCAATCGGGCCGCGACGTCATCAAGAAGTACAGCACGCAGGGCCCATATGCGTACATCGTCCCGCAGCAGCAGCGCGATCCCGTCGCGCCTGTGGACCTCTTGAGAAAATTCGCATTTCACGGGTTGCACGTCGACCAGCTCGACCGCGACGTCGCTTACAACGGGACCACGTATCCCAAAGGCACGTGGGTCATTCCGATGAACCAGGAGTTCGCGTCGCTCGCGCAGGAGCTCCTCGAGGTGCAGCACTATCCGGAGAACGCGGACGACAACCCCTACGACGCCGCCGGCTGGACGCTCCCCTTCCAGATGGGCATCAACGTGGTCGAGGCGACACAGCCGCTGTCGCCGGAATTCCGATCGGCGCTCGTGCCGGTGCCGCCGGGCAAAGCCGTCGACTGGCACACGGCGCCCGACGCGCCGCTCACCACGAACGCGAATGCGGCAGGCATCGTCCCCCGGCCCGGCGCGATCACCGGCACCGGCGATCAGATTCTGCTCGATCCGGCGCAGAACAATTCGTTCACGTTCATCGCGCGCGCGCTCGCCAAGGGCGCGACGATCGCATTCGATGCGCAGCCGAACGGCAACAGCCGCTATGTGCTCACCGGCGTTTCACCCGCTGACGCCACCGCGTGGGCGAACGAGCTGTGGGTCACCGCCGACCGCGCATCGAATGTCGCGACCACCTCCGTGAGTGGATCGCCCCCGCGCATCGCGCTGCTCAACGACGGGTGGACCGAATGGCTGTTCGACACGCATGACGTCCGGTACACCAAGATCACACCCGCCGATCTCCAGCAGGGCAACCTGGCGTCACGCTTCGATGTGTTGGTCGCGCCGAACGGCATTGGTGGAGGACGTGGATTCGGTGGCGGTGGTGGAGGAGGCGGCGGTGGTGGCGGCGCAGGCCGCGGCGGCCGCGGTACGGGCGCCGCAGCTACGGCCGGTGCCGACGCCGCGTCGAAAGCGGTCGACGACTTCGTTCGCGCCGGCGGGACAGTGCTCGCCTGGGGTAACGGCGCATCGAGTCTCGCACAGGCGTTGCAGCTCCCGGTGCAGAACGCCACTGCCGGCCTCTCGAGGAAGGACTACTTCACCGGCATCTCGATCATGCAAGTGATCGCGGATGGCGCCCACCCGGTGATGGCCGGGATGCCTGACCAACCCTACGTGACGGTGAGCAATCCGCCGGCTTTCCTCACGACCGACGGATTCACCGGCGCAGTCATCGCGAAATACCCGTCCGAGGGATCGCCATTGCGTTCGGGCTTCATCACGCCCGGCGGCGAGAAGTATCTGCAGGGCAAAGCCGCCGCGCTCGACGTGAAGCATGGTGCCGGCCACGTCGTGCTCCTCGCGTTCAATCCGAACTGGCGCGGGCAGCCGACGGGGTCCTTCCGGATGATCTTCAACACGCTCTTCTTCGGGAAAGAGACGGCGGATCAGGCGAAGGCGACGCCGGGCTTCTGGAGCGCGCCGGCGCCAGGTTCCGATTCCGCGTCGCGAACGAAGCCGCCCGCCTTGAGATGACGCGCTGAGCGTGTCATCTTTCGATCTCGATCCCTCTGCGCCAAGCGCGTGCAGTCGCGGCGCAGGGGGATCGTCGCTCTCGGGTCCGTGATTCAACGCTCCTCAACGGTTTCCCTCGAGCACACGCGCGCGTAGCTCAGCTGGATAGAGCGTCGGCCTCCGGAGCCGAAGGTCACAGGTTCGAATCCTGTCGCGCG
>Ga0070679_100000482_pt1 | contig 34169 bp, 24 predicted proteins | sample KBSC63BmetaG_FD_65652 | JGI IMG/M metagenome (GOLD analysis project Ga0070679, IMG submission 65652) | Corn rhizosphere microbial communities from Kellogg Biological Station, Michigan, USA - KBS C6-3B metaG | ecosystem: Host-associated > Plants > Roots > Rhizosphere | place: USA: Michigan... | reverse complement strand
TTCGCGTGGATCTGGACCGCGATGGGCAAACGCAACCTCAACCCGTCGAGCCCAGCGAAATTCGCCGCCGGTCTCTTCTTCGCGGGCCTCGGCTTCCTCGTGATGCTCGCTGCCGCGAACATCGTGATCAGAGGCGGCGGCCAGGTTCGCGTGTCGCCGTGGTGGCTGGTCGGCAGCTACCTCTTCCAGACCTTTGGAGAACTCTCATTGAGTCCCGTCGGCCTGAGCTCGATGACGAAGCTCGCGCCGGCGAAGTTCTCGGGGCAGATGATGGGCGTGTGGTTCATGGCGACGTCGCTCGGCGAGATCATCGCGGGGCTGGTCGGCGGCCACATCGATCCGGAGAAGCTGCACGAGATGCCGAAGCTCTTTCAGCAGACGGCCATGTCACTGATCGTCGCGGCGGTCATCTGCGCGCTTCTCTCCGTGCCGATTCGCCGCATGATGCGGGACGTGCCGGCAAACCAACAGTAGTATTCTCTAAAGAGCCTACCGCGGCCACCGGAACACGCTCGACGGCACGGTGGGCTCGCGGGCTGCCTCGAAGTCGCGCGGCTGCTGCAGGAAGAACGTCGACTTGTCCGTGTTGCCGATTCGCAGCTCGACGTGATGGCCGGTGAGATCCGGATTGCGGGCGATCGCGAGGTCGAGATGCCACATCCGCGAGGACGCCGTCGGAACGGTCGCCAGCAGACTCACACCGACCGACTCGCGGAACGGGGTGTCGACGCCGTAGGGCACGTCGCCGGCCCAGAGCCGGCCCGCATCCACGAACGCGCCGACACCCAGGTCGCCGAGGTTGAACGGCCGGCCGAGAAATACATGATTCTCTAAACGCGCCACCAGGCGCTGGCCGCCGGGAATGTTCGACGCCGCAAAGCCGCGGACGCCGCCGATCGGATCGCTGAGCGTGAGATTGAACGGCGTGCGTCCGCGCCAGCCGCCGCTGTACTCGAGCGACATCGTCAGCGTGTGCCGTGGAGTGAACTTCAGATACTCCACGGCGCGCGAGTCCATCAGCACCCCGTCCCACTCGTTGTCGTCGTTGCTGCGGCGTCCCTCCGCCTCGAGCTGAAAGCGCAGTCCGTTGTTGCGACCCACGGCGCCGACGTAGAGATCAGCCGCCATGAAGATGTCGTCGTCGCGCGAGCCAAGCACCGACAGGCTCCGCCCCAGCAACGTGCCGAGCTGAAAGCCGATCGGCAGATCCTGCGTCGCGGTCAGCGCATCGAAACCGACGACGCGAGCAAAGCCGATATCGCGCACGCCCCACAACGCATTCACGCGCGCCATGCGATGATCCCGATAACGTCCGCGCAGCACCGCGCCGGTCGAATCAGACGCGAAGCCGTTCGTCGTCACCAGCACCGGCTCGTTGTTCGGACGCTCGTCGTCGCCCGAGATCGTCGCGCCGAAGAGGCTCAGCCGGCCCGGCGGTCCCACGCGGATGATGCCGCCGACATCGAAGAAGTTGCGCGCGACGTGCAGCGCATGGCTCGAGTTGATGTCATTGAAGAATTGAACGTAGCCATCCGTCGCACCCGACTGCGCGAGCCACGCGATGCGCTGGACGTCCGTGAAATACGGATGCAGCGCGTTGATCTGCCAATCGGCGCCAAGCGGATTCTGATGCCCCTGCGCATCGAACGTGTACGGGCGGCCGAAGAGCTGATAGTCGATGAGATGCGCGCCGAACCCGTTGCGAAACGGTTTTCCGTCGCGCCAGTCGGCCGCGAGATATATCCCTTCGCCAGACAGATTGCCGTCGCCGAGCTGGAGATACCTGAGCGGCGGATTGCCGGGCGACGTCGCCACGTTCGCGACGAGCGCGATCTCATCGGTCGCATCGACGACCAGAGTCACGCCGCCTTCGGAATCCGGGAGCACGCGCACCGACGCCTGCGCGATGAACTTCTGCGCGCGCAGGATGCGTTCGGATTCAGCGCGACGCAGCTCGTCGCACGTGTCGCCTTCCTCGAGGAGAAGAAATCGACGGACGACGTTCGGATGTGTCGTCGTGTGAATTGCGGCGACGAATGTCCTCACGACCGGCACGCGCCGCAGGATCGCCGCCGTCGGGGCCGACGTGCGCACCTCGATCGCGTCGATGCGTTGGCCGGCGCAACGCGTCTCCGCGGGATTCTGTGCGACCGCGACGCCAGCGCCTACCGTGCCGATTCCGGCCGCTATCCAGAGCGTCGCGCCGCGGATGACTACTTCCCCATCCGCCGCTTCAGCTCATCGAGCCGGCGGTCGGCGTCCGCCTCGCGCTCCGCGGACGCACGTGCGCGCCGGAGCGCATCGATCTCGCTGCCGAGTGAAGCGTCTCCACCAGCAGCTTCCGACGTCACGCGCTCTGCCTCGAGCTCATCGGCCATCGCTTTCACGCGCGGATCCGCGCCCGAGAGCACCGCTTTGAGCTCTGACGACATCTGCGCGACGTCGCGCTCGGCGAGCTGAAATTCCGCTTCCTGCGCGCCGAGCTTCCGGCGAAGAACATCCACCCGCTCGGCGTGCGTCGTCTCGTATTTCGTCGCGATGCTGACCGTCTCCGCGTCGTTGATCCCCTCCGCGAGCTGCTTGCGGCGACGCACGGTCTCGAGCTCCCGCTCCTCGACCGCAAGTCGCGCTCTGGCCTTTTCGAGGCCGTCACGCAGATCATCCAGGCCCATGCGAGCCTGCACGAGCGTCTCCTTCATGCGTGATGCGATGGCCCGGCGCTCCTCAGGACGAGTCGCGCGGGCCAGCAGCTCGTCGAATGAGCGGCGGAAGCCGTCGAATACCATGCGTGATTTGGCTCTGAGTGCGTTCAGGTGTACGATATAGATCGCGTCACGAGACACGCAACAGCCAAGGCCCCATGACGTTCGCTCCTTTCGTCATCGTTACCGCGACGACCGAGATCATCCGCGAGCTGCCACGCGTTCGCGTCAACGAGGCGTACACCGCGGCGCTCGCCGAGGTCGGTCTGGTGCCGATGGTATTACCCCCTGTTTCGCCGTCGATGGCCGCTGCGTCGCTCGTCGACGTTGCGGGATTGGTGCTCACCGGTGGCGAGGACATTGATCCGGCGCGATTCGGACAGGAGAAACATCCGGCGAACGGGGAGCCGCACGCTGCGCGCGACGGCTACGAGCTCGCGCTGGCGCACGCCGCCGCGGAGCGCCGAATTCCCACCCTCGCCATCTGCCGCGGCGCCCAGATCATGAACGTCGCACTCGGCGGCACGCTGGTGCAGGATATTCCGTCGCAGCATGCGAGCTCGATCGACCACGCCCCGCAGGGGAAGCGCGGCCAGCGCACGCACGACGTGAACATCGAGACCGACTCGCGACTCGCGCGCATCGTCGGCACCACGTCGATCTCGACCAACTCCTCGCATCATCAGTCGATCGACCAGGTCGGTCGTGGGCTCCGCGTCGTCGCGTCGTCGCCAGACGGCATCGTGGAGGCCATCGAACCGAGTGACGCCGCATGGTGGATGGTCGCCGTACAGTGGCATCCCGAAGAGCTGACGGCCACGCCGGAGGACTGGGATCGGCGTCTGTTTGCCGCGTTCGCGGATGCGGTGCGTGGCGCGGCGTACGACTGAGGCGAATCGTCACCCCCGGGAGCGCCGCGACCCGCTGTCTTCGTGAGGAGCTCTTTCCAAGCCATCCTGAGGAGTGCAGCGACGAAGGATCCACTGTGTGTTGCTTGTGGCCAGCGGCGACATACGCCTGGTAGATCCTTGGTTTCGCTCGGGATGCCTCTCCGATCTCGTCGGTATCTCACCCGTTCTCGGAACCCCACCGGCGATCCGCACCGGTCATTCCCCTGAAGATCCGACGAACCTCACGATGACATCCAGCGATTCTCGTCACGCACCTGCCGCATGAGGCGCTCGGGCGTCTGCACGTTCGGGAAGAACAACCAGTCGCTGAGGCTGTTGAGCGCCACGCGTAGAACGCCGAACCGCTGTGCCGCAGCCGTGTACAACGGCGCGAGTCCATGCTCCTCGGCGAGACGATGGTCGGCGGCGAGCTGGAAGCCTCGGCGGCCCATCTCCTCGTAATACTCCAGATCGGGCCCGCCACGGCGCCAGCGACGCTGCTCGATGTAGTCGGGGAAGATGCCGCTCAGCCACAGCGCATAGTTGCCGAGGTGCGTGCGCACGAGGAAGCTGCGCCGGGCGTCCGGATCGTCGACGTCCTCGAAGAGCTGCGCGAGCGCGTCGTACACTTCGTCATCCGAGCCGGCGATGCGCTGCGCGCGATCGCGAAAGCCGAAGTGAATGAGGATCGCGCTCACGTAGTCGGCGAGGCCGCGATCGGGCTCGCCTGCCTCCTTGAGCGCATGGCGCGTCATCACATACGCGAAGAGGGGAAACGATACGTAGGCCGCACGCGGATGCCGGAGCAGCACGGCCGGGAGCCGCGCATCGTCGAGCACGGCGTCGATTCCTTCGTCCGCGAGCTTTGCCTCCAACTCCGCAAGCTCGTCGCCGGAGTCGCGCGCGAGCAGACGGGCGGCAAGCTGCGCGTCATCACGCGTGAGGCGATGTCTGGTGTCGGCGAGAATCACTGGCTCCTCCCTGTCACAGACTGGTACACCCGAGTATCGGCAGGGTGACGCCGAGTTCGGCATCGGACAAGAGGCCATGAGAAAGTCGGCAGCACTCCGATGCACACACTGCTAACCTCGCTTGGCTGGGACACGGCTCATCAAGGCGAACACCGTGCCTCGAACGACGAGACGGCGTTGGGGTAAGACCATGGGTGGATCGAAGGTCGGCCCCTCCCTAGCTTTGAAGCGGCGACCCCGGCTGCTGACCTCCGAGGACCTGTGCTGTACATCTGCCTTCCCGCCTACAACGAAGCCGAAACCGTCGGCGTGCTACTCTGGCGCATCCGCAAGGTGTTCCAGGAGTATTCGCGCGAATACGAGATCCTCGTGTTCAACGACGGCAGCACCGACGCCACCGCCGAGACGCTCGAGCCGTACGGTGACGTGCTTCCGCTCACCGTGCTCGGTGGCGAAACGCACGTCGGCTATGGCGGCGCGCTCGACGCGCTGTGTCGGGCCGTGTCCGCGCGCACGCGCTATCCGCGTCGCGACGCGATGATCACGCTGCAGGCAGACTTCACCGACCAGCCCGAGCATTTGCCGGAGCTCATCAAACGCTTCGAGGGCGGCGCCGATCTCGTGGTCGGCGAACGTACGCTCACAGCGGGGACGCCGGTGCCCGTCCGGCGTTTGCGCTGGCTTGCCGGACTCGCGGTGAAATTCTCGGGCTCCGTTCCTGGCATCGCCGATCCGTTCGGCGCGCTGCGGCTCTACCGCATCTCGCTCATTCGCGATCTGCTCAAGGAGGCCGGCGACGCACCGATCGTCCGCGGCGATGGCTGGGGTGCGAACCTCGAGTTGCTTCGCAAAGCCGCACCGATCGCGCGACGCATGGAAACCGTACCGCTCGACCCGCGCTACGACGTTCGCGCACGCGAGTCGCGCATTCGTCCATGGACCGACAGTCTCGCGCTGTTGCGCGCCGGACGCGTCGCGCCTGCACCGGTCTCCAAGGTGACGCCGTGATCGTGCGTCTGCGCCGGATTTTGTTCGTCATGCTCGCATCCGCACTGCCCCTTGGCGCGCAGGAGTCCATGGCGCGCGAAGCGGCTGCCCGGGTGCCCTTTGGCGTCGGCGAGCGCATGGAGTACGACGTGCGCTTCGGGAAGGTCCACGTCGGCTCCGGCGACATGGAAGTGCTGCCGATGGACACCGTGCGCGGCAAGGACACGTGGCACACGGTCTTTCATCTCAGCGGCGGCATTCCGTTCTACCACGTGAACGACCGTTACGAGGACTGGTTCGACACTCGTTCGCTGGCGTCGCTGCGCTACTGGCAGATCATCGACGAGGGCAACTACGAGCCCAAGCGCCATTACGAGATCTTCCCCGACCGCCGCGAGTTCATCGAGAACGACAAGCCGCCGCGCGAGAGCGTGGAGCATCCGCTCGACGAAGGCTCGTTTCTCTACTTCCTGCGGACCGTCCCACTGCGCGTGGGACTCGACACGTCGTTCAACGACTACTTCATGGCGGACCGCAATCCGGTTCGCCTGAGGGTCATCGGGCACGATACGATCGACGTCCCGGCGGGACGATTTGCCGCGATCGTCGTGCAGCCGATCATCAACGCGAAAGGCATCTTCAGTGAGGGCGGCGATGCGCGGGTCTGGCTTTCCGACGATGCCAACCGCATCATGCTGCAGATGAAGTCGAAGGTGAAGTTCGGATCCCTCAACCTGTATCTGAAATCCTACCGCCCGTCCCCGACGACGACCGCGCCCCTCAATCGGGTGAAGCCGTAGCGTCAGACGCTGTCACACCGCCGCGCCCCTCCGTGCGCGAAGCGGATCTCTCCGCCATTCGTACCGTGCCCGTCGCCCGCCGACCGAACAAGGTGTCGGCGAGCGAATTCGCGCACCCGCCAGCACGCGACCGCTCGTTCGGTGCCTTCGTCGACGCGCTGCCAAACGTGCTCGTTGCGCGCGACTTCCGTGCGGTCGTCGACGCCATCGTTCGCGCGACACACGCCGAGCGCGCTGTGGTCGTCATGCTCGGCGGACATGTGGTGAAGACCGGGCTCGCGCCTCTCCTCATCGAGTTGATGCGCCGGCGCGTGATCACCCACGTCGCGATGAACGGCTCTGCCGCGATTCACGATTACGAGATCGCGTGCTTTGGAGCGACGTCGGAAGACGTCGCCGCTGGCTTGCGCGACGGGACGTTCGGAATGGCCGACGAAACCGGACGCGAGATGAACGCAGCCTTCACCCGCGGCATGCGCGACGGCATCGGCATGGGCGAAGCACTCGGCCGAGCGTTGCTTGAGAGAGGCGATCTGGCGAATCCGGAGCTCTCGGTGTTGTACAACGCGTATCAGCTCGAGGTGGGCACGACGGTGCACGCGGCACTCGGCGCGGAAATCATTCATCAGCATCCGGCGGCGAACGGCGCGGCGATCGGCGACACGAGCCACCGCGATTTTCGACGACTCGCCTCGAAGCTCGCCGATCTCGATGACGGCGGCGTCGTGCTCAATCTCGGCAGCGCGGTGATCATGCCCGAGGTCTTCCTCAAAGCGCTGACGATCGCGCGCAACCTCGGCGGTGGAAAGCCGCGCAACTTCGTGTCTGTCGATCTCGACATGCAGCGCCATTACCGACCGCGCATGAACGTCGTGCAGCGCCCAACGCTCGACAGCGGGAAAGGCTACGAGATCACCGGCCATCACGAGATCATGGTGCCGCTGCTCACGTGGGCGGTCATCGACAGGCTCGAACGAACGTAACGCGGGCGGCGGGCGACGGAGTATCACGCAGTAGTGCCGACCGAATCTTTCTCCCTGACACTCGCTTCTGAGAGACTGGGCTCGCTTTCGGTGTCGTGATGCCATCCAATGCACGCCGCAACTACCCGTGGACAACTCAGAACTGAGCCTCCACACTCACCGCTCGAAGCTCCAGGTGTTATCCAACCTCGGCTCGAGCAGCCGAGCGTCCAACGCCGTGCAGTCGGTAAGTCGACAAAAAGAAAGCGGCGGACTCTCGTCCGCCGCTCTTTCTGCGTTGTTTTCGGAGCTCTCACGAAACTCTATTCATGCCGCCGGGCCTGACCAGCGTTCACGCAGTCGACGCGCAGTATCCGGACTCACGATGCGAATGATGAAATACAGCACGAGGCCGATGAGCGCGACCTTGATGGCGAGAAAGAACAGCCACATGAACAAGCCGACGGCGACCCCGAAGATGCCGAAGATGAACTTGAGCGCGATGAGACCGAGTACCGCGAACAGTCCAATCGAAAAAATGGTGCGGAGCATGGGGGGACTCTCCCAGAAGTCGAAGTTCCTTTCTGTTCAATCCTACGCGGCACCGCAAGACATGGTTTCACCGGCGCGCCGGGCAACGACCGGAACCCTCGGCAGATGAACGCGTCACCCGGCTCGACCGCTGCGCGAACCACCGATGTTGCCATAATCGGCGCTGGCGTGATCGGTCTGTCAACCGCGCTCGAGCTTGCGCATTCCGGGGTTTCGTGCGTGCTGCTCGACGCCGAGCAGCCGGGCGCTGCCTCTGGCGCGGCCGCTGGGCTGCTCGCGCCGTCCGTTGGCCATTTGCCCAACGCAGCCCAGGCGTTCTTCGACGCGAGCCTCCGCGGCTATCGCGATTTCATCGAGCCGCTTCTCGAGTTCGATGCTGAGCTTCGTTTTCTGGATGGGCTGATCGAGGTCCGTGAGGAGAACGATGACGAGCGTCGGCCACCCGGATCGCGTCTGCTCGACGCGAGCGAGGTCGCGGATCGCGAGCCGCACCTCGAAGCGCCACACGGCGCGTGGCTGCATCCCACGAACGGTGCGATCGACAACGTGAGACTCGTGCGTGCGTTGCGCGCGGCTGTCGCACAGATGCCAGACGTGACGATTCTCGACGCAATGCCGGCCAGTCGCGTCGTCGCTCGACCCAGCCTCGAGGTCCACGCGCGAGACGGCGTTGTCATCGCGGCTGACTGGGTGGTCGTCGCCGCCGGCGCATGGTCGCCGATGATCGAAGGTCTGCCGCGCCGTCTTCCGATCGCGCCGCTCAAAGGACAGATGCTCGCCGTACGCTCGCGGGCACTACGTGGACCCGTCATGGGAAATGACGTGTACCTCGTTCCGCGCTTTCCGGAGGGCGAGATCGTGATCGGCGCGACCGCGGAGCATCGCGGCTTTGATCTCAGTATCTCGACTGAAGCGATCGACGATCTGCATCGCCGGGCGATAAGGCTGTGCCCTGGGCTCGAATCAGCATCGGTCGCACGGACGTGGGCCGGGATCCGCCCGGCGACACCCGATATGTTGCCAGTCCTCGGTCCGGATCCGAGCGCGCCGCGGATCGTGTACGCATGCGGTCACTCGAAGAACGGAATTCTGCTCGCGCCCGCGACGGCTCGGTTCGTCGCGTCATGCATTCTCCGCCGGCCGTTCGAGTTGGACGTCTCGCCGTTCGCGGTTGATCGCGGTGCGTTGTCTTCCTGAGGAAGCCTGAAGACGCCGGGCGGCGGAAGGATCTGCGGCCCGAGCCTCGCGGCAAGACTTCCGCAACCGACGACTCGAATTTTCAGCAGTTATGTCCGCTTTCCTGCGACTTTTGGCGCGGGTACATTTCGCATCGAAGCGGCTCCCGCGTCGGTTCGCCCGCAACTCCCTGGGACATCGACGCGTTTTGCCCGTCACTCCACTGCCTGCCTGAACGATGGGCGAGACACTCTATCAGATCACAGGACGACATCGCGTTGAGCCCCTGCCCGAGCGCAAGCCGGGCTGGCTGAAGGTTCGCGCCCCCGGCGGCCCGAACTATCTGCAGCTCAAGCACCTGATGCGCGAGCTCGACCTCCACACGGTGTGCGAGGAAGCGCACTGCCCCAACGTTGGCGAATGCTGGGAGCACGGCACCGCCACATTCATGATCCTCGGCGACGTCTGCACGCGGAATTGCGCGTACTGCGCGGTTTCCCACGGACGGCCGCCCAAGTACGATATCGAGGAGCCGTCCCGTGTGGCCGAAGCGATCGGCCAGATGAATCTCCGCCATGCGGTGATCACTTCGGTCGACCGCGACGATCTGCCGGACTTCGGCGCGTACATCTTCGCGGAGACCATCCGGCAGATCAAGCGGCGGCTCCCCGACTGCTCCGTCGAAGTGCTCGTTCCCGATTTTCAGGGGAACGAGGATTCGATTCGCACCGTGCTCGAGGCTGGTCCCGACATCTACAATCACAATACCGAGACGGTCCCGCGACTCTATAAGCGCTGCCGCCCGGGCGGGCGTTACGAGCGTGTGATGCAGATCTTCCGGACGGCCAAGGGGATCGCGCCGCACATCCCGACGAAGACCGGCATCATCCTCGGAATGGGTGAAACGCTCGAGGAAGTCGAGCTCGTGATGCGCGATCTTCGCGAGGTCGACGTCGACATCCTGACACTCGGCCAGTATCTCCGGCCCTCTGACTCGCACATTCCGATCGATCGGTACGTCACGCCGGAGGAATTCCGGCGCATGCGTGAAATCGGCATGGCGCTGGGGTTCCGCCACGTGGAGTCCGGTCCGCTGGTGCGGTCGAGCTATCACGCGTGGGAACAGGTAGTTGCGGCGGGTGCGGCGCGCTAAGTGCACGCCCAACGACCGCCGATCTGACTCTTTCGACATTTCAGCAGCTAGCGCCAACGGCCTAGCGCCTCACACATCATGGCGAAGAAAAAACAGGAAGCGCCGCCCCCCTCAACGGCCGACGCAACGCAGAGCTCCGACGCCGAATTGAATCGCGAGCTTCTGCATTCGATGCTCCTCCAGCGTCGCTTCGAGGAGCGGTGCGCCGAAGCCTACGCGCTCGGAAAGATCGGCGGCTTCTGTCACCTCTACATCGGTCAGGAAGCAGTGAGCACGGGCTCGCTCTCGGTGCTCCGCCCTGACGATTACGTCATCACGACCTACCGCGATCACGGGCAGGCGCTCGCACGCGGGATGACGCCGCGTGCCGTGATGGCCGAGCTGTTCGGACGCATCGATGGGTGCGCGCGCGGCAAGGGCGGCTCGATGCACATGTTCGACAAGAGCCTCAACTTCCTTGGCGGGCATGGGATCGTCGGCGCCCACGTGCCGCTCGCGACCGGCGTCGGCTTCGCGATCAAGTATCGTGGCGGCGACCAGGTGTGCGTGTGCTTCATGGGCGAGTCGGTGGTGAACACCGGCGCATTTCACGAAGCGCTGAACATGGCCGGCTTGTGGAAGCTCCCGGTCGTGTACGTGATCGAGAACAATCGCTACGGCATGGGCACCGCGCTGGAGCGCGCGTCGGCGATTCACGACATCTACGAGCGCGGTGCCGCGTACAACATGCCGCGCACACAATGCGACGGGCAGGATGTGTTCGAGGTGCGCCGCGCGATGCAGGAATGCGTCGATCGCGCGCGCACCGAGTCGCTGCCCACACTGCTCGAGGTCCGGACATATCGCTTCATGGGCCACTCGATGTCCGACGCGGTGAGCGGCACGTATCGCTCCAAGGCCGAGTTGGACGAGTACATGAAGCGTGATCCGATCGCGCTCATGCGCGCGCACATGCACGAGAACAACGAGCTCACCGACGACGATCTTCAGAAGCTGGACGAGGAGATCAAGGCGGTGGTGCAGGACGCGTGGGATTTCGCGGACAAGAGTCCGGAGCCGCCGCTCGAAGCGTTGTACGAGGACGTGCTCGTCGACACGACGAGCGATTCCGGCGAGCAGTCATCCTCTGCGCCCGCAGGGCGCGGAGGATCCGCTGTTGCAAACGCCGTCTAACCCGAGAACCAACAGCAGATCCTCCGCGCCGCTCCGCGGCGCAGAGGACGACACAAGATGCCAGTAATCACATATAGAGACGCGCTCAATCAGGCCCTGAGCGAAGAGATGCACCGCGACGACCGCGTGTTCCTCATGGGAGAGGAGGTCGCCGTCTATCAGGGCGCTTACAAGGTTTCTAAAGGGCTGCTCCAGGAGTTCGGCGAGATGCGCGTGGTCGACACGCCGATCACCGAGCTTGGCTTTGCGGGCGTCGGCGTCGGCGCGGCCATGGTCGGCCTCCGTCCGATCATCGAGTTCATGACGTGGAACTTCGCCGTGCTCGCCCTCGATCAGGTGCTCAACTCCGCCTCCAAGCTGCTCTACATGTCCGGCGGCCAGTACAACATCCCCATCGTCTTCCGCGGACCCAACGGTGCCGCGCTCCAGCTCTCGGCGCAGCACTCGCAGGCGTTCGAGTCATGGCTCGCGCACATTCCCGGCCTCAAGGTCGTGACGCCGGGAACGCCATATGACGCGAAGGGTCTGCTCAAGAGCGCCATCCGCGACGACAATCCCGTCTGCTTCCTCGAAGGCGAGATGCTGTACAACACCAAGGGCGAGGTGCCCGAGGAGGAGTATACCATCCCGATCGGCAAAGCCGACCTGAAGCGCGAAGGCGACCACTGCTCGATCATCACGAACGGCAAGATGGCGCTCGTCGCGATGCAGGCCGCCGATCAACTCGTGAAGCAGGGCATCAACGTCGACGTCGTCGATCTCCGCACGGTGCGCCCGATGGACGTCGAGGCGATCCGAACCTCCGTCGAGAAGACCAATCGCGCCGTGGTCCTCGAGGAAGGGTGGGAGATCTGCGGAATCGGCACCCAGGTGGTTGATTACATCCAACGAGATTGCTTCGACTCGCTCGATGCTCCGGTCATTCGCGTGCATCAGGCCGACGTCCCGATGCCCTACGCGAAGAACCTCGAGCGTGCCGCGAAGCCCGACGCCGCCAAGACGATCGCGGCGGTGCGCAAGGTCATGTATCTCGACTGAGACCAGACGCTATGGCGACGAAAGTGTTCATGGAGGCGCTCTCCCCCACGATGGAAGAGGGACGCCTCGTCAAGTGGTTGAAGAACGAAGGCGACGCGGTGAAGTCGGGCGAGACGCTCGCGGAAGTCGAGACCGACAAGGCGATCATGGAGCTCGTCGCTCGCGGCGACGGCGTGCTTCGGAAGCGCCTCGTCGGCGAAGGCGAATCACGGCCCGTCGGCGATCTCGTTGGAGTGATCGCCGCGGCCGATGAGAATATTGATTCTCTCATCGCCGGCGCGTCGACGTCCGACGGTGCGACACCGGCCAAGGCACCGGAGCAGGTCGTCGCGACCACGCAGGAATCCGCTGGCGCATCCGCCGTTCCGCAGACCCAAGCGCAGCCGCAGGGCGAGGCATCCACTCCGCCCCAACAGAAGATCATCAACGCACCTCCGCCACCGCCGCAGGCGCAACCGCAGCAGGCCACGGCTGCGGCGGCTGGATCGAATGGTGGTCAGGTACGCTCATCCCCGCTGGCGCGTCGTCTGGCGTCCGAGCGCGGCCTCGATCTGTCGCGTCTCCAGGGCTCCGGTCCCGGCGGCCGCATCATCAAGCGCGATATCGAATCCGCGGCGACCCAGCCCGCAGTGGCCGCCTCGGCGGCGCCGCCGCGCGCGACAGCCGCGGGCGACTTCGAGGACGTTGCGCTCACACAGATTCGAAAGACGATCGCCAAGCGCCTCGCCGAGTCCATCGGGCCGATTCCCACCTTCTATCTCACCGCCGAGTACGATCTCACGCGCGTGACCGAGATGCGCGCGGCCATGGCCGAGATTGGCGACGAGTTCAAGGTCTCCATCAACGACATCCTCATGAAGGCCGTTGCGACGGCACTCTCGCAACACCCCGAGGTGAACGCGCACTGGCTCGGCGATCGCATTCGCTATCACCACCGCGTCCACCTCGGCATGGCCGTGGCGACGAACGATGGATTGATCGTGCCGGTGATCTTCGACGCGGACCAGAAGCGCATGAGCGAGATCTCGCGCGAGGCACGCGAGCTCGCGAAGCGCGCACGTGAGCGGAAGCTCAAGCCCGAAGAGTATACGGGTTCGACATTCTCGATCTCGAATCTGGGCATGTTCGGCATCGACCAGTTCACGGCAATCATCAATCCGCCCGAGGTCGCGATCCTGGCGATCGGCTCGGCGCAGGATGTCGCGGTGCCGGACGGAAAGGGCGGCTACGAGACCCGCAAGCGCGTGCGCGTCACGATGAGCTGCGACCACCGCGCGGTGGACGGTGCGGTCGGAGCGGCATTCCTGCAGACGCTTCGCCGGCTCATTGAGAATCCTTTGATGCTTGTGTACTGATCCCTGTGGCCAATGGATGAACTGGTGAACCACCGGGGTTCACCGCAAGAACACCGAGTCTCACTGAAGCAAATCGCCACCCGAGGTCCTCCGACGGGTGGCGATTTCATTTTCAGACATTCGGCGTTTCTCCGCGATCTCCGCGTCGTCCGCGGCTGCTCTGTTGACCGTGCGGTCCGGTGAAGTCGTTCCGGTGGGTCCGGTGCTTCCTGTTCTGCTACGGCTTCTTGCTTGGATCCCGTGTCCACACCACGATGACTCCGCAGATTCCCTTGCCCACCTTGTCGAACTCGGGCGGGATCTCCGACACCCCGACGTAGATCTCGAGGGCCTCGATGTCGTCCGCCGAAAAATCGTCGAGCATGCCGCTGTAGGGCATGCCGTGGACATACATGCTCGGAATGCATTGACGCGCGCCGGCGCCGCGCGTCATCACCACCTGATTGCCCGCGCCGCCGCGCAGCGTGACGAGACGAATGCCGGGAACGGTCCGCACGATGTCCGTTCCGGTGCGCGCGTTCTTCCGCTCGATCTCTTTTCGGTCGATGAACGTTCCGCGCGAGGTGCTCTGCCGCCGCTTGAACTGGTCGAGCCAGTGCGACGTGTTCGTGTCGGACACGGCCACGGTCGGCAACGGCTGCGCGCTCCCCGTGAGCGTGAACGTCGCGCGATGCGTCTTGCCGGGCTTGAGCACCGCCGTGAAGCTCGCCGACTGGAACCCGATGCGGCGCACGTTGAACACGTTCGTCCCGGCCGACAGACCGGTGATCCGGAATTCGCCGCTGTCCCCGGTGACGATGCGTACTCGATCAGAGTGCAGGAGCGTGATCTCCGCGCCAGGAAGGCCTGCACCGCTGCTGTCGGCCACGTGTCCGATCAGCACCGCGGGCAACGGCGGGATGCTGTCGTGATGCGCCGAATCCGGCTGCTGTGCGCGCGCCATCGCCGCGCTCGTCAGCACGGCGACGAGCATCAAGCATCCGACACGACGTCCTGGGCTGGGCATACGTCCCTACCTTACGAGTGGGTTCTCGATCGAGCAAGCAATCTGGGACGACCCGTGAGTAGCGCCCGTATTCTCGTCCCCGGTATCTTTCCCGGTTGTCGCGGCCACGCGCTGGCGATCCTTATGCACGTTGGGCCGGCTTGACGCCGCCGATTCCCGCACTTCACGCCTTCACAAGTTTATGGCTTCCTTTGACGTCATCTTCATCGGCGGCGGTCCCGCCGGTTATGTCGGCGCCATTCGCTGCGCCCAGCTCGGCCTGTCCACCGCGGTCGTCGAACGCGAAGGCCTCGGTGGCACCTGTGTGCTCTGGGGCTGCATTCCCGCCAAAGCCCTCCTCGAGTCCGCGGCGATCGCCAATCGGCTGAAACACGCCGCAGATTTCGGCGTCGCCGTGGGCGAGATCAAGACCGACTACAACGTCGCCATGAAGCGGTCGCGCGCCGTCAGCACCCAGAACTCCAAGGGCGTCGAGTTCCTGTTCAAGAAGAACAAGATCACCTGGATCAAGGGCACCGCGACGCTCGCCGGCAAGAACACAGTCGCCGTCAAGACTGGCGACGGCAAGGACGAAAAGCACGACGCAAAGAAAGCCATCGTGATTTCGACCGGTTCCCGCGTGCGCGGACTCCCGCAGGCCGGCCTGGAGCTGAACAAGACGACCATCATTTCCTCCGACGAAGCTCTGACACTCGAGAAAGCGCCGAAGTCGATGATCATCGTCGGCGCCGGCGCGGTAGGCTGCGAGTTTGCCGACGTCTTCAACGCGTTCGGCTCACAGGTCACGCTCATTGACGTGATGCCGAACGTCCTCCCACTCGAGGACACCGACGCGTCGAAGGAAGTCGAACGCGCGTTCAAGAAGCGCGGCATCACCGTGCTCACCGGCGCGAAGATCTCGAATGCCAAGGCCGCGAAAAATTCCGTCTCGATGACGGTCGAAGCGGGCGGCGACAAGAAGGATCTCACGGCCGACATCGTGCTCATTGCCGCCGGTCGCGCACCGAACGTCGAGAGCATCGGGCTCAAAGAAGCCGGCGTGCAGCTCACCGATCGCGGCTTCATCAAGATCACCGAGCGGATGGAGACGACGGCCAAGGGCATCTACGCCATCGGCGACGTCGCCGGCCCGCCGATGCTCGCGCACAAGGGCGAGCGCGAGGGCGTCGTCCTCGCCGAGCTGCTGGCTGGCAAGCATTCCCATGGGATGGACTACAGCAACGTCCCCAACGCCACGTACTGCCATCCCGAGGTCGCCTCCGTCGGGATGACCGAGCAGCAGTGCAAGGACAAGAAGCTCGATTACAAAGTTGGAAAGTTCCCCTTCTCCGCCAATGGTCGCGCGCGCACGTCCGGTGAGACGGACGGCTTCGTCAAGATCATCCGCGACGCGAAATACGGTGAGATTCTCGGTGCCCACATCGTGGGCGCGCACGCCACGGAGATGATCCACGAGCTCGTGGTGGCGCGCACCAACGAGTTCACGGTCGAGGAGGTGGATCTCGCGATTCACGCGCATCCCACCCTCTCCGAAGCCATCGCAGAGGCGGCGCTCGACTCGCTCGGCAAGATGATTCACGCATGACCACTGTTTCGCGTACGGCGTCGCTCGATCGACCGGAGCTGTGGGTCGATCGCCTCGGGCTGATGCCGTACGCGGCGGCGCTCGACCTCCAGCGCGAGGTCGCGCGTGCTCGAATCAGCGGAGCCGTTCCGGAGGACGTCCTCCTCCTCGTCGAGCATCCGCCGGTCGTGACACTTGGCCGTTCCGCGAAGAACGAGCACCTCCTCGCGTCGCCCCAGCTCCTTGCCGCCCGCGGCGTCGAGCTGTTCGAGGTGGAGCGCGGGGGAGACGTCACCTTTCACGGCCCCGGGCAGCTCGTCGGCTATCCGATCATCGATCTCAAGCGACACCGCCGCGACCTGCACTGGTACCTTCGCCAGGTCGAGGAAGCTCTCATTCTCGCGCTGAGCGAGCTTGGGATCGCAGCGGATCGCAATCCAGGCCTGACGGGAGTGTGGACGCAGGGACGCAAGATCGCCTCGATTGGCGTCCACGCCCGCGACTGGGTCACGTGGCACGGCTTTGCGCTGAACGTGAACACGGACCTCCGCTATTTCGATCTGATGGTCCCCTGCGGCATCCAGGCTGTGCAGATGACGTCCGTCGCAGCGGAGCTTGAGCGAGCTGCGAGCATGGAGCTCGTGGCTGACGGCGTCGTCGCGGCTGTGGCTCGAGTGTTCGGCCTCGAGCCGCTCGATCGCGCCGTCACCAACGACGGCCACGTCGCCGAGGTCGGGTCGCGCTGACCGAGATGTGCCCTGCGCGAGCGAAAACCTGCTAGCTTTCGTGGTTGCGCCAGTACCATTTGGCGCGCTCATTTACAGGCTACAGGAGACTCGAATGCACGACCTTTCTGTCAGACGCAGGATGCTCGTTCTGTCCGGACTCAGCGCGCTCACGTTCCTTGCGGCGTGCGAGGACAAGCGCGTCAAGGAGCTCAACACGGGAATCACGCGGGACTCGGCGGTGACCGTACTCGCGCAGGAGATCAAGGGCGGCGGGGCGGACTCGTTCCCGAACGTGTACACGCGGGATCGCTATCTCATCAACGGCAAGACCTACGAGATCCTCTACTTCGCACCAAACAACGAGAAGAAGGGCCGCGACTCGGTTCCGTTCAAGAAGCTTACTCCGCTCGTGTTCGTGGATAACAAGCTGGTTGCGAAAGGATGGCCGGCGTTCGATAGCATTGGCAAGGCGCAGCATCTTCAGGTGCCCGACCACAAGTAGCACGGCGAGTCGGTGGGATAGAGAAAGGCCCCAGGAGATCCTGGGGCCTTTGTCATTTTCTAACGATCGGCGCGGCCGCAAATGAAAGGTTCATCCGGGAATTCCGAGAAGGATTCCTGGTATGGTCAGCGACATTCTACCCCGAACAGGCACCGTGGTTTCGGCGAAATTCGGTGGGAGTGCGACGTCGCGATGCGGGAATGAGCGGTTCGCGCGGGGCGGTCGCCGATTCGCGTGCGGGAGTCAGCGGTTCGCGTGGAGCAGTCAAGTAACCCGCGCGGGGCAATCAAGTGCTCGGCCGAGGGAATGACCGGTCCGTGCCGGAAAGATGGCCGTCCGGCAGCGGGAGGGACGAGGGTTGCACGTGGAGCGATCACGCGTGCGATTGCGCAGGCCAGCTTCGCAGCCGTGCGCCTCAGCGTCGCGCACGGTGCGGTCAACGGTTCGTCTGGGGGAGTCGCCGGCCCCGGTTGGTCGGGTCATCGTCGCGCGTGTGGCGATGGAGCGTGCCGAATGGAGCAATCGTCGGCGCAGCGAGGGCGATCAGCGGTGCGAACGGGAGAATGAAAGGATTGCTCGATCCAGTCGCCGGCGCGCGTGCGGAAGTCGATCGCCCCACCGCAACAGGTCGCCGTCGCGTAGCCTCCCACACAACGGACCCCGCAGCGCACATCGACGGTGCGGCGAGGGCAGTCAACTTTCCGGAGGGTGCAGTCGGCGTTGAGCACCGGTAGAGTCATCGGAGCGACCGATGGAGTCATCGGAGCGACCGGTGGAGTCATCGGAGCGAGCGGTGGATTCGTCGTCGCGAAAATCTGGGTCGATTGCAGTCAGCGTCGGTGTCGCCGGGGCACGATCGCCACGAATCGAAATGATTCGTGGCGTCGGCGAACGTCGACAACGGCTCATCAGGAACGATGTGTTACACACCGGCTCTCGCTCGACGGTCGCCGACGCAGTTGGCGATGTCGTGGCCGCAGCGACTTGACCGGGCGACGCATTCCGCGGTCTCGTCGGCCGATTCAACGATCTCGCCTCTGGGGACTGAGTCGTGAACCAACTTGCAGTGCGGATCCGTCGTCGCTGATCCCGAAGGGCCCGCGGCGACGGGTAGAGCGGACGCTCGGCGCGATCATGCGCTCGGTTTCGATCGTAAGGCGGGTCGATGCCGCGTCGGACCTCAGCGATCGCGGGCCGGAGACGCCGGTGCTCGATTCGAAACCAAGGCCGAAGCACTTGGAGCGAAGGGCACGGACGGGAGAGTCGACGGGAGAGCGCATAGACACGCCGGTCGGGGATTGGCGCAAATCGCTCTACACCGGCCCGTCGAGGCGATCAACAACAATGTCCCCGTGCTCAAGCGCATAGCGTGGCGTTCGCGGTGATGCCTATTTCGTCCTGCGCGTTCGCGCCGCCTCCCTGGGAATGCCTGAAGAACCAAAATGAAAAGGGCTCCGTCTTTCGACGGAGCCCTTTTCATTCTTGCAAGGTGCTACCTCGGGTCAACCCAGGATTACGGGTTGGTGAGGCTGACCGTGGTGCTGAAGTTCGTGGCAAGCGCATCGCCAGCAGCGTTGACGCCGACCGCGATGATCTTGAGCGGACCAGTCGGGAGGCCAGCCGGCGGCGTGAAGCCAGCCAGCGTCCAGGTGAAGGTACGCTGCGTCGCCGTAGCGTTGTCCGTCACGACCGGAGCGGTCGTCGAGCCAGCAAGCGTCCACTCGCCCGTGTTCGCGTTCAGGAAGTAGAACTGAACCTGGGTGAACGGATTGAGGAACTGGAAGTTCCCAGCCTCAGTACCGATCGCCCCCGCGGTGAGGTTCACCGAGGTCGGGTTAGCCGGGTTGGCGCCGCCAGCGCAGTTGCCAGGCGAGCAATCCGAGATCGCCGTCGCCGGCGTCGTGACGCCGAATGCCAGGAACTGGGCTCCGTTCGGCTGGAGCGTGGAGAAGTTCGTCAGGTTCGTCTGGTTGACGTTCGCCGGGTTGATCGCCGACACGCCTGCGTTGCTCACGTTGCCAGCAGCGTCGTACGCACGAACCGCAACCTGGTTCGCGATGCCACCGGTGCCGTTCTGCGGCGCACCGTTCGCGTCAACCGCAGCGACCGAGCGGATGAAGAACGGAACGTTGAGGCTGAACGACGAGGACGTCGTCAGGACGTTGTCGAACGGCGTGCCGAGGGACGGGCCCGCAGCGCGGATGTTGAACGGCGCGGCGTTGCCACCGACCGCAACGTTGTAGCTGAGCGTGTAGTCGGTGCTGATCAGATCGAGGTTGTCCGTCGCGCTCGTAGCGAACGAAGCGCTCTGGCCACCGTTGATCGTCGCAGGAACCGCGATACCGCCCATCACCGGGGCCTGGCGGTCGATGACCACCTGGCGCGGCGTCAACGACGTCTGGTTCAGGGCGAGATCGGTCACGATCGGCGTGTACGTGTAGTAGCCGTCGATGCCCGAGCCGTTATCCACCGCGACCGTCGTGCCCTTACGAGCCGTGCGGCACGAGTTGCTGGAGAAACCGATCGGGCACGCGAAGGAACCAGTGCCGACCGCACCCGTCGCCGGGTTGATCGCCAGGCGGGTGAGCTTCGTGAGGACCGGCGTAGCCGAGAAGCCAGAAGCGTTGTCCGCGATCGCGAGCATGAACGAGGGAACGGCCTGACCGATGCCGATCGTCTGGTTCGGACCAGCCGCAGCCGCGTTGGTCGAGGGCTCGACGTACTGAGCCGTCGGCGCGGTCTTGTCGACGCCGAACTTCGCGGCGACGAACGCGCCACCCGTCGTGTTGATCGTGTTCACATTCGTCGAGATATCGGTGCAGCGCTGGTTGCCCAGCTTGTCTGCCTCGATCGCACGGACGACGTACGCGGTGTTCGTGCTCGTCTCGGCAAGGTCGCCAGCGTTCGCGATCTTGGTCCAGCCAGTCACGTCGCAGGTCGACGTCGAGGTCGAGGTGCCGGTCGACGACGTGCCAGGATAGCTGGCCGTGGCGATCGCGTAGTACGTGACCGTCGTCTGGCCGTTGAGGCCCGTGTCGCCGTCCACCGGCGCTGCGCTCACGCCAATCTGCGTGTTGCAAGCAGGCTGCGGGTTCGCGGCCGTGCTCGTCGGGCCGTCGCCGCAGGACACATACTTCGCATCCGTACCAGCGCTGGCGCCAACACCCGCGAAGGTGTACGAGCCATTCACCCACTGACCCTGCGACTGCGGGATCTGGAAGGTGAGCGGAGCTTCCGGCGACTGGTTGTCGACGCGGAGATCCGACTGCTGCAAGCTATTCGCCTGCGCGAGGTTGATGTCGTTGCCGTTGCTGTCGATCACGAGCACCGTCGGGTGCACCGGAACCGGGAAGCCGTTGGCATCGACGCCACCCGTCAGCGTCAGCTGGCCAACCTTGTTCGCGACCGAGCCGCTGGTGCTGTTCGCCCACGTGGCCGACGTCGCGCCACCCGAAGCCGCCGGGATGAGCTGCGTCGGGCCGCTGGCGCCAGGAAGCGTGATCTGGACCGACGAAACCGTACGGCCGCTGTAGACAACCGGAAGCGCGCTGACCGTCACGGCGCCCGACTTCCAGGGCAGACCGTTCATGTCGCTCGCCGAGTTGCCGTTCGTGGTCGTGTTGACGATGACCGCGTCCGGGTTCGCCAGCGTGAACTGCTGGCTGTTCGTCGCGCTCTGCGTGCCGCCCGCCGTCGTGGCCGATGCGCTGATCGTGCACGGGCCGTTGAGGAGAGTCGGAACGCCGGTCGTCGGGTTGAACTCGTTCGTCGGGAAGCTGAGCGTCACAGTCGCCTGCGCCGCCTCGGCATCCGTCGCCGACGAAGCCGCCGCGCCAACCGTCTGCGAGCGGGTCATCGTCTGCTTGCCGCAGGTCAGGGTCGCCTGGACCGTCTTCAGCGCCTGGCCACCCGCATCGACGTTGAGGATCACGTCGAGCTGACCGGCAACCGCCGCGAGGTTCGCCGGCACGGAGTTACAGCCACCGATGCCGCAAACCGTCTGGTTCATCGACGAGATCGTGACCGTTACCGGGCCACCAGTGTTGCCGCCACCAACCGTGATCGCCGCCGCACCCTTGACCGCCGAATTCGCAGCCGAGGACGCCGTGATCGAAACGGTACCAGCCTTCACGCCCGTCACCGTACCATCCGTACCAACCGTCGCGACTGTGTTGTCGCTCGACGTCCACGTCACCGTGCGGTTCGACACACCCGGGCCAGCATCAACCGACGCCGCGAGGATGATCTTGCCACCAACGGCGATCGTCGCGCTCGGCGGCGAGACCGTCACGCTGTGAACCGTCGAATCAACCGCCTGCTGTACCGGCGGCGGGACGGTGACCTTGTCGCCGCAAGCCGTGAGGCCGGCGATGGTCAGTGCTCCCGCCAAAGAAAAACGAACTACGCGTTGCATCTTACCCCCTTGGTAAGTGATGCGAGGTGGAAACAGGAACTTCGACTACACACACCAGCATTTGACTTCCACGTCCGCCACGCCATCCAGCCCAACGACTGCCATACTGCGCTGATCGTTCTGTCCCGCCGGTACCGCAGACCGTTCGAAGAGCCGTGGCCGCTCTTCGTCATTCGCAACCCACTGCGAGATACTCCCACATCCAAGCGCAAGACACAAAATGACGCAGGGCGTCAATACCGCAAACGACCCAAGATAGGCCTCGGGGTCAATGAGGTCAAGACGACTGGTCCGACGTTCCTAGTATTGTGATGGCTGTGATTTCTTCAAAGCGACATCGTTTCGCTCAACGACCCGCACCGGTCGCTGCGTCACCCACAAACTCGATTCGGCGAATTCGAGCGCCCCTGGAAGGACCAGCAAGCTACATCAAACGCCCAATCAAACCAGTGAGGGATCTCACGCCAAATCCGTGCGAGATTGCCTCAACGCCAGCGACTCACCCGCCCAGGCCGACTTTACCACGCCGGATCCCGCAACCCGGTTAAGACGCAGCACCGCAACCGACGTAACACACGAGGTCACGCGAACGCTATAAGTGAACATGAATGAAGGCTTTTCGGTGACCTCACGCGCCCCGACGACGCCTCTCGCTGCATCAAATCGCATCACCTGCCCTCCCAAACCGCCACTCGAACCCGTACTGCCCCGAACGCGTCCCGAACCTATATTCCCTCGCCATGCCAGACACCGTGCGCCTCTACCCCGCCCGCGAACGCACCATCGCCGGTCCCACGCGCGATCTCGCCGCGGAGCTCAACGACGAGCAGCGCATGGCGGCCACCCACGACGACGGCCCCCTCCTCATCATCGCCGGCGCCGGCACGGGCAAAACCCGTACGCTCGTCTATCGGGTCGCACATCTATTAGAAAAGGGAACCTCCCCCGATCGCATCCTCCTCCTCACCTTCACGCGTCGCGCCGCCCAGGAAATGCTCGGCCGCGCCGAACGGTTGGTGGGCTCCACCTCGCGAGCCGTCCATGGCGGCACCTTCCACGCGACCGGCCACCGCCTCCTCCGTCAATTCGGTCCGGAAGCCGGCCTCGCGCGCGACTTCTCCATCCTCGACCAGGGCGACGCGGAAGACCTCCTGCAGCTCGCACGCGCGAACCTCGGATTCGGCAAGCAGGAGAAGCGATTCCCCAAAAAGGAATCTTTACACTACATATATTCGCGCCACCTCAACACGGAACGACCGGTCGAGGACATCCTCGAGGCGGAGTATCCGCAGTTCATCGAGTACACGCGCGACATCCTGCGCATCTTCGCCGAATACACGAGCCGCAAGAGCGAGCGGAACCTCGTCGACTACGACGACCTCCTGCTCTTCTGGGCGATGATGCTCGAGCAGTCTCCAGCGCTCGCCGACCGAATTGCCGGTCTCTACGACCACATCCTCGTCGACGAATACCAGGATACGAACCTGCTCCAGGCACGCATCCTCCGCGGCATGTGTCGCACGCATCGGAACATCTCCGTCGTCGGCGACGACGCGCAGAGCATCTACTCCTTCCGCGGCGCGAGCTTTCGCAACATCCTCGACTTCCCGCAACAGTTCCCCGGCGCCGACGTCGTCACGCTCGAGCAGAACTACCGCTCCACGCAATCCATTCTCGACGTCACGAACACGCTCATCTCGCGCGCGCTCGAGCGCTTCAGCAAGACGCTCTGGACGCAGCGCACGGGCACGGACGCGCCGTGGCTCGTCACCGCGCGCGACGAGCAGCAGCAGACGCGCTTCGTCGTCGACCGCGTGCTCGAGCTGCACGAACAAGGCACGCCGCTCGGCGAGATCGCGATTCTCGTTCGCGCCGGGTACATGTCCGCGGACCTCGAGATCGAATTGGCCAACCGCAAGATCCCATTCGAGAAATGGGGCGGTCTCAAGTTCCTCGAAGCGGCACACGTGAAGGACGTCCTGGCGTTTCTGCGCATATTAGAAAATCCTCGTGACGAAGTGAGCTGGTACCGCCTGCTCATGCTCATGCCGGGCATCGGCGACGCAACCGCCCGCGCGATGATCGAGTCCATCGCCGAGCGCGGTTGGGACATCGACGCCTTCGGTGAATTCGAGCCGCCGGCGCGCGCACGCGATGCGCACGCGGAGCTCACCGGACTCCTTCGCCGGCTGCGCGCCGTTCGTCGCGCCGAGGGCGGCGTGGGCGAAGACATCGACGAGATCCGTTCCCTCTACGACAAGATTCTCGCCGAGCGCTACGATCGATCCGAGCCGCGAACGGCGGATCTCGACCAGCTCCGCGTGATCGCCGCGGGCTATCCGTCCCGGACGGCTTTCCTCGCCGCCATCGCGCTCGAGCCGCCGTCCAGCACCCAGGATCTGGCCGACGGCAGCGACGACGAAGATGACACGCTCGTGATCAGCACGGTGCACAGCGCGAAGGGCAAGGAGTGGGATGCCGTGTTCGTGATCTGGGCGGTAGACGGCTGGTTCCCCAGCTCGCGCTCCCTGAACGATGAAGAGCAGCTCGAGGAAGAGCGGCGCCTGATGTACGTCGCCATGACGCGGGCCCGCAATCATCTCGCGGTGACGTATCCGCTGAACGTCTACGCCACTCGGCGCGGCCAGGACTACTCGATCGATCAGCTCTCGCGGTTCATCGACCGTGGCGTGCGTGAGAAGATGCAGCGCGTGGTGCCGCAGGATGCGCCGTCGCCGACTGCCGCAGGGAGCGCCGCCAAGCCCGCTGCGGCCGAGCCGCAACTCGATCTGCGTGCGCTGTTGCGCGGCCGCTTCGGCAGCTAGCCGTCGTCCGCGTTCTCTCCTTGACAGCTTAGGAGAGGCATGACACTCTTCTCCTAAGCAACATAGGAGAACACGTGAGCGATCAGGCCGGCCTGCTTCCGGGCACCCTCGACCTTCTCATCCTCAAGGCCGTTTCGCTGGGCAAGCTGCACGGCTACGGCGTGCTGCTGCGCATCGAGCAGATCTCTGGCGGCGCGCTGCTGGTCCAGCAGGGCGCGCTGTATCCAGCGCTCTACCGGCTCGAGCATCAGGGCCTCATTGCCAGCGACTGGGGTGTGTCGGAGAACAACCGCAAAGCCAAGTACTACCATCTCACGGCGGCTGGTCGCCGTCGCCTGGGCGATGAGACCGCGAGCTGGAACCGGCTCGTGCAGGCGATCGCCCGGTCTCTCGCCGCAACGCCGCAGGAGATCTGATGCTGAGCGGCGTCATCGCCCGCGCACGCTCGCTGTGGCGTGGCGCGCGTCGCCGGGCAGCGGTCGACATCGACATGCAGGAGGAGTTCCGGTCGCACATCGAGATGCGCTCGGCCGATCTCCAGAGGCACGGGGTTGCGCCGGCGGATGCCGTGCGCCAGGCTCGCCTCGAGTTCGGAAGCGTCGAGCACTACAGGGATCGCGGGGCGGAATCGCGCGGGCTCCGTGGCTTCGACGGCATGCGGCTCTCACTCATCGACTTCAAGCTCGGCGCGCGCATGCTCGCGAAATATCCGGGCCTGACGATCGTCGGCGGTATTGCGATCGCATTCGCGGTTGCGGTCGGCACGACGACGTTCGAGCTGATGTCGCAATATGCGTTTCCGAAACTCCCCGTCCCGAATGCGGATCGCGTCGTGGTCGTCGGCGTGTGGAATACTGCCGCCAATCGCGCAGAACGGCGCATCGGGGCACGGATCACACGTTGGCGCCGCGACGCACGGACGCTCGAGGACATCGGCGGCGTTGCCGTGCTCGATCAGAATCTACTAATGACCGAGGGCGATCCCGGCACGCCGGTGCCCACCGCGCGAACGCACGCATCCGCGTTCCGGCTCGCTGGGGCGCAGCCACTCCTCGGCCGCGGGATCACCGACGCCGACGAGGCACGCGGCGGGCCGGACGTCGCGGTCATCGGCTATGAGCTCTGGAGAGACCGCTTCGCGAGCGATTCCGGTGTGATTGGCCGGCACGTGCGCATTGGACGCGCCACGCACACCATCGTTGGAGTGATGCCGTATGGGTTCACATTTCCTGACTATCGGGAGCTGTGGCTTCCGTTGCGAACCGATGCGTCGGCCAACGACGACGGTTCGGGTCCGCCCCTGCGGTATGTATTTGCACGCCTGGCCCCCGGTGCGACGATCGCACAGGCCGAGGCGGAGCTGCGCGCCATCGACGCGCGGTTTCCGACTCGTCGTGCGTCCGCGCCATCAACGTTGCGCACACGCGTGCTGACGTTCGCGCAGACGACGGACGTCGGCACCGACGGAGCGCTCTTCGCGTTCTCGAGCAACACGTTTCTCACCGCATTGTTGGCGCTCGTCTTCGCGAACGTGGCACTGCTCGTTCTCGCGAGAGCGGCCACACGCGAATCGGAGCTCGTCGTTCGCACGGCACTCGGCGCGACGCGCATGCGCATCATCATGCAACTCTTCGCGGAAGCGCTCGTGCTCAGCGCGCTTGGTGCCGTGGTCGGCTTGAGCGTGGCAGCAGCGGGGTGGCGCGTGGCGATGAACATGCTCGCCCGGACCGACGGCGGTCATCTGCCGTTCTGGCTCCATCCGCAGTTGTCGAACGCATCGATTGCGTATTCGCTCTTGATGGTTCTCTTATGTTCCGTCGTGACCGGTGTGATGCCTGCCCTCAAGCTGACCGGCGGCATCGATCGGCGGCTGCGACAGGCGGCCGCGGGCACGCGCGGCCTGCGCTTCAGCGGCGTGTGGACGGTCGTGATCGTAGCGCAGATCGCGATCACGATCGCGTTCCCGGTGACGATGTTCTTCACATGGCGCGACGCCGCGCAGGTCAGAGCGCTCCGCGCCGGCGTGCGCGGGCAGGACTATCTGATCGCACAACTGTCATCCGAGCTGGATGATTCCTACTCGACGTCCGCCGGCGCGTCTCGCCGCGTCGCGGCGAGAGCCGCCGCTACCATGCGCTCGTTCGAAGCACGGCTGGAGCAGGAACCTGACGTCGCCGCGGTGACATTCGCGACACTGCTTCCAGGAATGGATCACCCGCAGCGCGCCATCGAACTGGATGGCGATTCCGGCGCAACGGTTCACGTGAGCAGCGCGCTGGTCGCCGAGGACTACTTCTCGTCGCTCGGCAAAGCCGTGAGCGCCGGGCGATCGTTCCGGCCGCAGGACGCCGACACATCGGCGCACGCGGTGATCGTGAATGCCACATTCGTTCGCGTCGTGCTGCACGGCCGCAACCCGCTCGGGCAGCGCGTGCGTTTCGTCGACGAGCGCGGCGGGGGCGAGGATCGGACCTTTGCGGAGCGAGCCGGCCCCTGGCACACGATCGTGGGTGTGGTGGACGATCTCGGGATGACGGATGGCTCGGACCCACACGAAAGCGGAGCGGGAGTGTATCAGTTCTTGGATCCCGACAAGTCGACGAGCATCTACGTCGCTGTCCGCAGCGCGTCGGATGCCAGCGCACTTGGCCCGCGCATGCGCGCCATCGCCGCGGCGACCGATCCAACCCTGCGACTGACGAACGTCATGCGACTCGATGGCGTGAAAGCGCACAACATCGAATTCACGATGTTCTGGTTCCGTGTGCTCGGCCTGGTCACTGGAATCGCGTTGATGTTGTCACTCGCGAGCATCTATTCCGTGATGGCATTCGCGGTCGCGCAGCGAACGCGCGAGATCGGCGTGCGGGTGGCGCTGGGCGCGGAGCCCGGGCAGATCATCGCCGCCATCTTCGCGCGGCCGTTGCGGCAAGTCGCGCTGGGAGTCGCCTTCGGCGCCGTGCTCGTCACGGTACTCGTTCGACTCGTGCTCGAACGCCTCACACTTGGCGAATCGAGCCTCATTGCGGGCTACGGATTCGTGATGTGGTGCGTGTGTCTCCTCGCGTGCGTCGTTCCGACCCGGCGGGCGCTCGCGATCGAGCCGACCGAGGCGCTCAAGGCGGAATAGCGCGCGCGGTCGTATCGGCGGCGGCGAGCCAATCGCGCATCGCACCGAACGGATCGCTCGGCCGACGCTTCGCGAGCTCGATGATTCGCGGAACGGACTTTCTCAGGTCGCCGTTTTCGCGGGCCCATACACCATCGAAGAGATCGAGGTCGGTGTCATAGATGCGATGCGCGAGCAACGCCGCATTGTCGAGCCGGACGCGCTCGAGCACGCGCGGGCCGATCGTGCGCAACTGTGGTCCGATCGAATCGACGAGTGCGCGCCGAGCGCCGCGGTAGATGGAGTCGCGTGCCGCGATTCGGGCGCTGGAGTCAGCCGCATGCGCGCGGAACGCCGAATCGACGCTGTGGTAGAGCAGCGCCCAGAAGCGAGCCATCACTTTCTCGTCGGACCAGCGGGCGTCCGCCTCGTCGGCGGCGGCCGGCGACCCGCGACTTCGGAAGAACCACGCGGAGCCGCGCGCGCCGACGAAGTTGGCGAACGACTCGTTGAAGACGGCCTGGCCGCTCGCGTAGAACGTGTTGTGCGTGAGCTCGTGGATGACGGTGTTCGCGAGATCGAGCGTGTCCGCGTGGAGGGATGTCGACAACAACGGATCGTTGAACCATCCCAGGGTGCTGAATGCCGGCGAAGGGCGCAGGTAGACGTCGAAACCCTTGGCGGCGAGATCGCGCGCCGCCTGCTTCGCCGCGTTGAAGTCGAAGAAGCCTTTATACGGCACTCGACCGACGATCGGAAACCACCATGTGTACGACGCGAGTCGGTCCGGGTACGCTCCCGACAGGACAAGAACCAGAGTGTCGCGATCGAGCGGCGAGTATGTCGTGAAGCTTTGCTTCGCGCGCAGGTCGATGGAGTCCGCGGCGAAGCTCCGCGCGGCCAGCACGAGCCGGAGTTTGTCGGCGACGGCGGGAGCCGTTGCTGGATCCTTCACGATGTCGACGATCGCGCGCCGTCGAGCGAGGATCCGGGCTTCGGCCCAGGCGGCGCGCAGCAGGTATCGTCCGGTGGGATCGATCACGAGCCAGGCGAGGACGATGAGGGCGAGGACGCCCAGAACCCGGCCCAGGTAGTTCCACTTAAAGCCTTGATATGAGAACACTTACGGAGTGCCCGGCGGGTGCATCATGCTTTGACACGTACAGGGGACGGCCGCTATCTTCATCAAGATGTCCTTCGTCCACCTCCACTGCCACTCGGAATACTCGCTCCTCGACGGCGCTAATCGGATCGAAGACCTGATCCATCGCGCGCAGGAGCTCGAGCAGCCGGCGCTGGCCATCACGGATCACGGCAACCTTCACGCGGCCTGGGAATTCCAGGAAAAGGCGAAGAAGGCCAAGATCAAGCCGATCATCGGGATGGAGGCGTACGTCGCCCCGGGAGATCGCAAGGCACGGTCCCGTCCGGCGCCCGGCGCCAAGCCGTACTATCACCTCGTTCTGTTGGCGCGCGACATCACGGGCTATCGCAACCTCGTGAAGCTCTCGTCGCTGGCGTACACCGAAGGCTTCTACTCGAAGCCACGCGTCGACCGCGAGCTGCTCTCCCAATACAGCGAGGGACTGATCGTTTCCTCGGCCTGTCTGGCCGGCGAAGTCGCGCAGCATCTCATGGCCGACGACGTCGCCGGCGCGCGCGCGGTCGCCGCATGGTATGCGGAGCTGTTCAAGGGCCGGTACTATCTCGAGGTGCAAGCGCACGAGTCCGACGGCCAGGCCAAGCTCAACGAGCGAATCTTCTCGCTGGCGGACGAGCTCGGCCTTCCGGTCATCGCGACGAACGACGCGCACTTCCTGAAGGCGGACGACCACGACGCGCACGACATCCTGCTCTGCATCGGCCTCGGAAAGGATCGAAGCGACGCCGATCGCATGCGCTACGATCGCGGGCTTTACTTCAAGAGCTCGGATCAGATCCGTGCGCACTTCAAGGGACGCGCGGACGTTCTCGAGAATACGCTCAAGATCGCGGACGAGGTGAGCGTCGAGTTCGGGAAGAAGTACAACGTCCCCGCGTTTCCGCTTCCGCCGGGCGTCTCGACCGAGAACGACCTGCTGACTACGCTCGCGACCGCCGGCGCCAAGGAGCGCTATGGCGATCCGCTTCCGGCTGAAGTCGAGGAGCGTCTCGAGTACGAGCTCGGCGTCATCACGAAGACGGGCTACGCGGGCTACTTCCTCATCGTCTCCGACTTCATCAAGGCCGCGCGTGATCGCGGCATTCCGGTGGGTCCGGGACGCGGATCCGCTGCGGGCTCGCTCGTGGCGTACTCGCTTCGTATCACCGACGTCTGCCCGCTCAAGTTCGATCTGCTGTTCGAGCGTTTTCTGAATCCGGAACGCGTGTCCATGCCCGACGTCGACGTGGACTTCTGCTTCGAGCGACGCGGCGAAGTGATCGACTACGTGCGACAGAAGTACGGCAAGGAATCCGTCTGTCAGATCGTGACCTTCGGAACGATGAAGTCGCGCGCGGCCATCAAAGATGTGGGTCGCACGCTCGGCTTCACCCCCGCCGAGACGGACGCGCTCGCGAAGCTCATTCCCAACCAGCCCAACTTCTCGCTCACCGTGAAGGAGGCGGTCGAGCAGATCGCGGACGTTGCCAAGCTGTACAAGACGGACGAGCGCTACCGCCAACTGCTCGATTACGCGATGGCGCTCGAAGGATTGTCCCGTCACACCGGCGTGCATGCCGCCGGCGTGGTGATCGCACCGGGCCCCGTCGACAACTACGTGCCGGTGTGCACGCAGTCGTCCAAGGGCGCAGGCTCGGGCGACGATGATTCGATCGTCGTGAGCCAGTACGACATGAACTGCCTCGAGAAGGCAGGCATGTTGAAGATGGACTTCCTCGGCCTCACGACGCTCACCGTCATTCACGACGCGCTGGTGGCGATCGAGCAGCGCACGGGAACGAAGATCGATCTCGACGCGATTCCGTTCGACGACGAGAAGGTCTATCAGATGCTGCGCTCGGGACGCACGACCGGCGTGTTCCAGTTCGAGTCGCCGCTCGCGACGGACCTGCTGCGCGGGATGCGCTGCGACCGGTTCGACGACCTGGTTGCGTCGAACGCGCTCATGCGGCCTGGCCCGCTGGACGCGGGCATGCACAAGGTGTACATGCGCCGCAAGCGCGGCGAAGAGCCGGTCGTCTATCCGCTTCCGGAGCTCGCGTCGATCCTCGAGCCGACCTACGGCGTCATCACCTATCAGGAGCAGGTGATGCGTATCGCGCAGGTGCTCGCCGGTCTGTCGCTCGCCGAAGCCGACGTGCTGCGCAAAGCCGTCGGCAAGAAGGACGCTGAGCTCATCAAGCAGGAGCTCGGCAAGTTCGTCGAGAAGTCCGTCGCGCGCGGCTTCGATCGCAGGATCATCGAGGAGCTGTCGGGACAGATCGAAACGTTCGGCCGCTACGGCTTCAACAAGTCGCACGCCGTCGCGTACTCGGTCGTCACGTATCAGACGGCCTGGCTCAAGGCGCACTATCCCGCCGAGTTCATGGCGGCGATCCTGTCGTCGTCGATCGGCGATACGGACAGCGTCGTGAAGTTCATCAACGAAGCGCGCGAGATCGGCATCGAGGTGCTCGCGCCGGACGTGAACGAGTCGGGCTACAAGTTCACCGTCATCGGGGAGAAGCGCATTCGATTCGGGCTCGGCGCGATTCGCAACGTCGGCAAGTCGGCGATCGACTCGATTCTCGCCGCGCGTGCAGCCGGGCCGTTCAAGGGCTTTTTCGACGTGTGCGATCGCGTCGATCTCCGTCTCTGCAACAAGCGCGTGTTCGAAGCGCTCATTGCGTCAGGGGCGCTCGACAACCTGGGCGGTCATCGCGCGCAGTATGCGGCGGTGCTCGATACGGCGCTCCAGGAAGCGTCGCTCAAGCAGCAGGAGGCGGCAGTCGGCCAGTTCTCGTTGCTGGGCGGCTCGGACGACACGCCGTCGGCGCAGGCACCTCGCGTGCTTCCGAACATCCCGAAGCAGAGCGATTCCGAGCGGCTCACGAAGGAAAAGGAGATTCTCGGATTCTACATCTCCGGCCATCCGCTCGAGCCATTCCGGCTGGAGTGCGAACTGTTCGCGACGCACACGGTGTCTCAACTTGGGAAGTGGACGGACCAGCCGCTGGCGCTTGGCGTGGTGGTGACGGCCATCAAGAAACAGATCAGTAAACGGTCGGGCGCCGAGTTCGCCCGGTTGACAGTCGAGGATTTTTCGGGATCTTCGGAAGTTCTGGTCTTTCCCGAAGCTTGGACGATGCTGGGTGACCGGGTGAAGACGGACGTACCTGTCTTGCTGAAGGGGGCGTATTCGCGGCGCGATCAGGACGTGGAGAACCCGACGTTCATCGTCGAGTCGCTGACGCCATTCGTCGAGATGCGGCTCACGGGACAGGTGGCTGTCGCGATTGATCTGTCGTCCGGGCCAGGGACTGATGCGCTGCCGGGGTTGTTGCCAGAGATGATGCGAGACGTTCGCGCGGTGGTGGAGACGCATGCGACTGCGCATGCATCGTCGCCGCCGCTCGAAGTACAGTGGACGGATGCAACCGGAATGCGCGCCAGGCTCCGGTCACGCTCGTTGCGCATCGCGGCCTCCCAGGCGGCGTTGACCGACTTGCGTGCGGTGCTGGGCGCGGACCGTGTTCGACTCGTGCGCGGGAGCTGACGTGGGCACTTCCGTAACACTCGAATTCGAAAAACCGATCGTCGAGCTCGAGAAGCAGATCGACGAGTTGAAGCGACTCGCCGGCGATCAGCAGTTGGATGTCGATCAGGAGATCGCTCCGCTGCAGAAGAAGCTGGCCGTGCTGCGCGAGGAGATTTACAAGAATCTCACCCCGTGGCAGCGCGTGCAGGTCGCTCGAAATACCAAGCGGCCGTTCACGCTCGATTACATCCAGCTCGCGTTCACGGACTTCATCGAGCTGCACGGCGACCGGGCGTTCCGAGAGGACGCGGCCATCGTGGGTGGTTGGGCGCGACTCGACGGCGAGACGGTGATGGTGATCGGCCAGCAGCGCGGGCGCGACACCAAGGAAATTCTCAAGCGCAACTTCGGGATGCCGCATCCCGAGGGCTATCGCAAGGCCCTGCGCTTGATGAAGCTCGCGGAGAAGTTCCACGTGCCGGTGATCACGTTCATCGACACGATGGGAGCGTGGGCCGGTCTGGGGGCGGAGGAGCGCGGCCAGTCCGAAGCCATCGCGCGCAACCTCTTCGAGATGAGTCGTCTCGAGGTGCCGATCATCGCGACGGTGATCGGCGAAGGCGGATCGGGTGGCGCGCTGGCGCTCGGCGTCGCGGACCGCACGAACATGCTGGAGAACGCGGTCTACTCGGTGATCACGGTCGAGGGCTGCGCGGCCATTCTCTGGAAGGACGGCAAGAGCCAGGAGATGCGCGAGAAGGCCGCGTCCGCACTGCGCATCACGGCGAAGGATCTACAGGAGCTTCGTGTGATCGACGAGATCATTCCGGAGCCGGCGGGCGGCGCGCACGCGAATCACGAGGCGACCGCGCAGGCCGTGCACGACGTCCTCGTGAAGCAGCTCGAGGACCTGCGCCGTTACAAGCCCGACAAACTCGTCCGCCGGCGTCGGGATAAGTTTCTCAGAATGGGGCAGTATCTCGAATAGTCGACGGCGCCAGGCCGGAACCCCACAGGCACCGCCCCAAGATCAAGAGCAACGGCCTCACCGCCCAGGACGCGGGGACGCAGAGAAGACCAGAGAACCGATTGATGGGTTCCCGCTGCGTCTCTGCGTCATCCGCGGCAAGAGCGGCTGGCCTGGTCCGCTGGCAATGTGCATCCGCGTGAATCGTCCACTCCTGCGTCGCCATGCTGATTGAAGTCGGCTTCAAGGGAAACCGAAAGGATTTCTTCCTCTGGGAAGACGAGACGCCGCCCGCGCTGAACGCGGCGGTGATCGTCGACGCCGATCGCGGGGAGGACCTCGGCTTCGTCTACGCGCTGGGCGAACACGCCGAGAAGCGCAATGCGGGCGTGCCGCACGGCTACGGCGCCGCCGGAACGACGAAGAAGGCGCGTCGCCTGGCGACGGACGAAGACGTGCAGCGCGCCAAGGAGCTCCGGGAGCAGGACGAGGACGCGCGGCGACGCGCGATGGAGCGTGTGAAGGCGAACGAGCTCGTGATGAAGCTCTCGGACGCCGAGTGGCAGTGGGATCGCAAGAAGCTGACGCTGTATTTCACGGCGGAGAAGCGCGTCGA
>Ga0070679_100000481_pt1 | contig 34177 bp, 28 predicted proteins | sample KBSC63BmetaG_FD_65652 | JGI IMG/M metagenome (GOLD analysis project Ga0070679, IMG submission 65652) | Corn rhizosphere microbial communities from Kellogg Biological Station, Michigan, USA - KBS C6-3B metaG | ecosystem: Host-associated > Plants > Roots > Rhizosphere | place: USA: Michigan... | reverse complement strand
AACGTCACCCAGTCCAGCCCGCTGAACTGCACATAATTCTCCGCGGCTGTCTTCGAAATCGCGTAGCTGCTGTTCACCGGATTGATGGGATGGTTGAGCGTGATCGGCTGTTCAAGCGGCTTTACGCCATAGCAGAGTGCGGTCTGAAAATAGATAATCCGTTTGCAGCCGCTCTCCTTCGTCGCCTTCACAACGTTTGCACCACCAACACAATTTGTCAGAGTGTCGTTGTACCAGTCGTTAGGATCCTTGTAGGAAGCTGCGGTATGAATAACTGCATCGGGCTTGAAATCTCCGATGAGCTGATCGACCAGAGATTTGTCCGCGATAGACCCTTCGTGAACAGTCAAATTTTGATTTTTGGTAAGATTGTCCCGCCGGCCCGTAGCAAAATCGTCGATGGCCAGAACCGTGTCGCCACGCGCCAGCAACATGTCGATGGTCGTGGACCCAACCAGTCCGCTACCTCCGGTTACAAACACCTTCATTTATGAATCTCCATGCCCAAGAACTGATACCCGCCCTATAGCGGCCGCCAGCCATAGAAGAGCTCAATCCGCCGTTGACGACCGGCCTGGCCGGCTTTCAGAGGTAAAACGGAACACCAATGGCCCTGGGGCGTCTCGTGCCACGCAGGTCCTCGCTTCGTCAATATTTCTTTGCTGCTAGGAGGTTAACCGGCCTTTTCATCCCCGCGGCCGATTGGAGGCACTGAGGGCCAGTCAGCGCAAAGGACCGCTCTCCAAGAACCGGTACAGCGCATGCTCATTGTCGGGGTGACTATTATGACCCACGCGCACCCTCGACCCACTGAGCGCAATCATCCCGTTCCACGATCTCGGACGGCGCACCGCTGGGTAGCTCTGCAGGCGATCGCTCTCTCGATCATAGACGTCAGCCGGATCGATCACCAAGAACTTCAGAAGAGCGTCTTGAGAAATCGGATACTGCTCCAATCGACGCCCCTCTTTCAACGGAAATCCGTTGCTGACCACGACATAGTGCTTACCGGCCCGCAGAATATCCCATAATTCCGCGTAGGAAAGGAAACGGCCCGCGTAAGCATACATGACATTGAATGTCGGATCAGACGCTATCCAACGCCCATTGGCAAAAAATTCGACAGATGCATGCGTTTCAAACGGCGGCCTCGCGTCATCCTCGCTCGAGAACATACCAACATACCGAGCGGGAATCCCCCTTGCCTCGAGCGCTGCCATATAAAGGATTGTCAATCCTCCACAAATCTGTCCGACACGTTTATCTCGTAGAGACGCGGAAAAAGATGAGCCAAATGCAGCAAAATCGAAATCTGCCGGATTTTTCTTGAGAGATACACTCCGGTAAATCGCGTTCCGGAGGCCGATAGCCTGATGAAATACGTCTCCTTCCGCTGGAAATATGTGGTCAAGAGCTATCGACAGGCGGATCAATTCGCCCGTCATTTTCCGATATGCTGCAGTCTTCTGTGATTGGGCGACGATCTTTTGGATTTTTTCCTGCCGAACGAGAACTTCAGCTTGGCGATTGTGCAAAATATGGATCGCGCCGAGTTCAGCGACATCAAGCGCGACAAGCGCCATCAAAATGGCCACAGTCGCAACCGCAAGAAACGATCTCCTCGCAAAGAAATCAGTCAGGGAATGCATTCGCCACCGCTTCGAGACCCACCGACAAGCATCGACCGAAGAAAGTCGATTGTCGATTAGAAAAACGGCGACGCACGCCACAAAACACTGTCCAGTGTCGAGAGAGCAGCTCACAAGTAGGAAGCTAGAAGAGACAACCTTGCGATGAATCAAAAACGACAAGCTTGCAAAAGATAGAAAGTCCGTTGCACGCTGATGAAATATTGGACATTTCAGTCGCAGAGTTCTCGGAATCGTGGACCGAGATTTCACTAGCTGTTTCTGCGTCGACAATAGCTTTGTGAGTTGCAATGAACAGAAAACGTCATCAAAAATAATGTGATATATCCCACTCGATTAGTCACAATACATCTGCGCATGACAGGCAGCATACGCTCAGTATATGACTCGTATTGGATGCCGGATCAGAGACGATCTACTAGTGCTAGAGTTTCTGCTGTCGCATAGTTTCCAAAAACGGAAACGCGAGGCTTTTCAGATGTCTCGCTACTCGGAAATATTAGTTTGCAGCCTTCCTAATCAGCAGATCACGTACAAACCGAACCGGCCGTGAAACGTATCGGGCTAAATATCTTTCCCAACGGTCGACTCGCTCCATCCTCCGAAAAATACGCGCCTCCCCGCGACTGGGCCTCGACAGCGTCTGTGGAGATTCATCCATAAAGCTCACGGCAAGAACTTCTGCGACGAAATTGCGGTAAGTAATTCGCCTCGGCCGAACAACGTCGTCAAACGCACGCTCGACAATTTTCTTACGCAATACTTCATCTCCCAGGCGGGCAAAAACCACGCTAAGATTGGAAAGATCCGGCAGCACGGAGAGATAGTGTACATCCGGTTGGAGGAGTCCATTGTAATCGCCCTGAACGAGAATCTGACAAGTTCGAGTAGCACAGGCTTCGATATGCCTGGGACCGATGGCCGAGAGCCGGAGATTCCCGTCCATACCGGCAAAACAATGTGCTTCAACTTCTTCAAACGAGGCCCCGGGGTGAGCTGCCCGATACTCCTCAACACACCTGGTAATCTTGCCATCTCGATCGAGAAGCGAAGCTCCGCTTGGAGCGCCAAGTGTATAGCGCGCATCAGCAAGGAAGCTGATCCATGCATCGCCATATAGGGCGTCGGCGGCATCCGTCGAGATATTCGTCTTCAAACCAAGCGAGGGCGCTAGGCGTGACGCTGCGTCCGAAAGAATCTGCTTTATGTATCCGAACCGACCCCATGCGGGGCTCGGCCTTCCAGCGGCGCGGTAGACGACGTCCCATCTCCGCGGCGCCGAAGACGCTCCTTTGGCGATCATTCGATCCAACGTTGAGTCATCGAGATATCCCGTCAACACCCGGTGAAAACGCACCCTACTGCGGTCTATGGTGGGATAGAGAACCGGCCATTCCGATTCTGGCGCGACGCTGAAAACGGTACCTATCCCAAAAGCATCGATAAACCGTTCGACCTTTTCAACATTCCAGAATTCATCCTGCACTAGCGCTACTTTTGGCACCGGAACTGCCGCTAATGCACGCGCCCTCCCAATCATTTGGGCATAATGGGCCTCACTCCGACTGAGCCGCTGTGTAAAAGTCGTCTGGAATATAATGAGGTCGAATGCGACCTGAGCGACGTAAGACGGAGTATTTTTGTGCGCCAAATTCAAATAAAACCAGTGCGCATCACCATACTGGCGAAAACATTCGATCAGATGCTTTGTGTTAGCACGCAATGGATGATTTAGCGCGGCATAAACGAGAAGGATTTTCGGCTTCATCCGAAACTTTCCGCGTCTATTTGGAATGCGGTGCCGCTTCCGCCAGAAGAGTGGCTACTCTCGCAGCCGCGTTTCCGCCGCCATACTCTTCTATTTCGTGCCTCGGCGCATAGCCATCGCCCTTCCAAAGACGGTTCCAGCCTGCCTGCACCGTCTCCAGCCACTCGGTTTCGTCACGCAATGTCGTGCACGGCTTGCGATGAAAATATGCCTCCTTCTGCAAGCCGCCCGAATCCGTGAACACTTCAACACTGCCAGACAACAAGCGCTGCATATCGAGATAACCGACAGGATCAATCACTCGGACGCCGGAAAGCCTGATGTCATTTTTCATCAAGGCGCCTTTTGTCCGCGGATGCAGAGGCAGCACTATCGGGCGCCCATCTTTCGCGCGCCGTTCCAAGTATGTCATCACCTCGGCGAGACGCTCGGGATTATCTGTATTTTCGGCGCGATGAATAGTTGCAAGGGAATAACCGGCCTCGGCTAATCCCAACGTTTGCAGGATATTCGATTGAGCTTTGGCAATTTTCGTGCCGGCGATGGTGGCGTCCATCATCACATCGCCCACCATGTGAACACCCTTCACAATACCTTCACTCTTAAGGTTGATGACGGCCGCATGTGTCGGACACAACAATAGCGTACTCACGTGGTCCGTGAGCACGCGGTTGATCTCTTCGGGCATGCGTCTGTTAAAGGAACGCAAGCCTGCCTCCACATGTGCAAGAGGAATGTGAAGTTTCGCAGCCCCCAATGCACCCGCCAGCGTAGAGTTCGTATCACCATAGACGAGAACCCAGTCAGGCTCCTCATCAAGCATGATACGCTCGATTCCGCTCAGCATGCGGCCGGTCATGTCCCCATGACCTCCGCCATGAATGCCTAGATTGTGAGTGGGCGGGGGAATATTAAGTTCTCGAAAAAAAACATCCGACATCTGGGAATCGTGATGCTGGCCGGTATGAACCAGCGATTCGCGAATCCCACGCTCGGCCATCGCCTTGCTGACAACGGCAGCCTTTACGAACTGTGGGCGGGCGCCGACGATGGAAAGAACGTGCATATCTACTCGATCATATTTTTTGCGGAGCAAAATAGCGGGCATGCCGCGCAATGTTGCGCTCGATAACATCGGCACTATCGCGCGTCCATTTGACTGTACGCGCGAGTCCCTCCTCCAGAGAGACTTTCGGTACAAAGCCGAGTTCCCGTTCGGCCTTCGATGTTTCTCCGAACCGCTTGCCAGAACGATCCCATGGGCGTGCGTCCATTTCGGCAACCGCTGCCTTGTTGCCGGTGAGACGATTGATCGTGTCAGCCAGATCTTTGATCGACGTCTCCACGCCGGAAGCGATGTTGTAGACGCCTCCCGGCGTCCCGTTGACCGCACACGCCATCAGTCCTGCGACGATATCGTCGACATAAATAAAGTCGCGTGTCGCGACCCCGCCCTTTTCAAGTGGCAGGGGCTCATTGTGCAGGGCCTTCCAGACGAACGTAGGAGTCACGTTGCGCCAAACTGTGGCGGGCGTACCACGCCACTGGCCAGCGCCCAAAATTTCTCTCGGTCCGTAGACGTTTTGGAAGCGCGCCTTAATGAAGGGTATTCCATGGCGCATCCAGTAATAGTTGCCATAGAACTCTCCGAATATCTTCGACATCTGATAGGGGCTATCGAGATATAAAGAGACGGGATCGTCCTCTGTCGTCGGCTTGGCGTCATCGAACGTCTTCTGCGCAACAGTGCAGCCAGCCGACGAATAAACTACAGCCTCGATATCTTTGACATCTTTCAGCCGTTCAAGCAGCTTAAGCGTGGTGAAGGTGTTGTTCTCATGGTCCGCCAGCGGATCATGCATCGAACTCTGATTGCCGTGATAGGTGGAGAGATGGAATACAAAATTGATCGAATCCGGCAACTTCTGCAGAATCTGATCGTTGGTAATCGAGCCGAAACGAAAATCAACGCAAGAATCCGTCGGCACATTGCTGACGTCGGCGGACATAAGATTATCCACGATGATGAGCTTAGCGGGTTTCTCTGCCACTAGACGGTGCGCAAGGTTCGATCCGACGAAACCTGCTCCACCCACCACCAGAATCGTTTTACCCTGAAAATTACGCCCGCTCATTGAAACTCCCATTGTTTGTCAGATGTTCGCGCGGGAGCGCCGACACGTCCATCCTGCCGATCGAGGCGTGTATATCCACCCTCCACGTTCCCCGCCAGCACAGAAATCGGCCGCAGAAACAGACTGTCTGGGTTATTTCCGCAGCACCGCGTACAGGTCCTCTGTGGCGCTCCCCGTCCAGGAGCCAAGCCTCAAAAGCCATGGCCTTGCTCTGCGCCTGGCGGGCCGCGAAAACGGATACAGGAGAGTGTCCGTGTCGAGGTTCTCCAGTCTCATGGAAATACGGTCGAATTGCCTGCTAAAGGCACGCAATTGTCTTTTTGAGGTAAAAACCGTCTCTGGAGGCGCGCTACCGTCTGTCGCTCGGTCGTAGCCGGCGCGCTCCGAAGCCGTCGCTATCACAGCCCGATCCGGCGCTCGCAGGGACGCCACCAAGTGGCGAGCGGTAGCCCGAGGCCACAAAATCCATCTCTTCGGTGAATAGGCGTAGTAAAGCATAATGATCGCGGTCCCGCCCTTTTTTAGCACCCGGTGGACCTCAGAGATTGCCAGAGGAAGATCGCCCGTGTGATGCAGGCATCCAATGCTGACCACATGATCAAAGGTCTCATCATCAAACGGCGCGCGCAGGACGCTTCCCTGTTGGGCTGTTTCGGCGAAACCCAATCGATGGAGCCGCGTGTTAACCAGAGCCACCGGCCCTTGCGCTATATCCAGTCCACGAAGCCTCGCCCCGGACAGAGCAATTCGCTGCGAAACGCTACCCATTCCCAAGCCGACTTCCAGCACGTCCTTCCCCATGAAGGAAGCGAACGGAATGTAGTAGTCGAGATATGGATAGAATTCGAAAAAAAACTCATCGAACGCCTTGAGTGCATCCGGATTTGTGGCTTCGTCCACCGAGACACCGAGGTGATCCAGGCGCGTCGTTCCACATGGCTCGTCCCAATAAGCGGCGTTGGGCTGTAGCATCTCTTTCATCGTTTTCTGTTCTAGCACAGGCCTCGCCTTGGGAGCCAAGGCTACTTCAAGGGGTTTACCCCACGGGCGGGATTGGGCGTCATCCTACCTTCGTCCTCCCGAAAATGTGCTTGGCAAGCAGCATGGGCTTCTTCAGCGAAGGCGCTGCACGAACTTCATGCATCCATGCATTCGTAGGATATTCGCGATGAGCACGGTTGGGGGCTCTATAAAGAGCATCAAATTCCTCAGCCGTTAAACCCAGCTTTTTAATAACGAATTCGCGATCCTTCTGAAGCTCAATTGGATCATATGCCGGCCTCTGCATCTCTGCCAAAGCGGCGTCTCGCGTCATCTGACCCGATGCGACCAAACTCGCAAGATGCGCACGGCGCTTGTCGAAGCCAAACTTCGTCGGAAGGTAATAGGCCTGGAAGAATTTCGTAAAGCGGGATTCGTAGTGTTTACCGCCATAATATCGCCAACCAAATTTTTCCTGCAGCTCCCGGATCGCCTCCTCTTTGTTGAAAGACATAAGATCAAGCGGCGCACAAATTTTCACCCGCTTTATGCGCGGCAAATAGTAGTTGAAAAACAAAAAGCCCAATTGCGGAAACTTCCTAAGCGAGCCGCTGCCGAATTTTTTGTGTATTGCACGAATGTGAACCAGATCAGACGCACTATAGCCCCACGCCGACGGCAAAATGGATTCCGTCGAATAATTGCTTCCCGTCAAAACATATTCGATGCCCTGCTTGGCGGTCTCACGATAAAGCGCCGCAAAAAATGCATGGTCCTGCGGGATATCCTGGTTCGGCACGCCGGCGCGAAGGAACGCGATCTGCAAATCGCGAATCTCCTCCCAATCGATCACAAACGTATGAAGATCGACGCCGAGCTTGGTGACCATCATTTCTATGTTCTTGACGGCCAGCTCGCTGTTCCACCCCGCATCGACGTGGACAGCCAGAATGCGCAACCTCCACTCGCTCGCCTTCATGAGCAGGTAAGAGCTGTCTACGCCCCCACTAAGACCCATGATGCAATCATATGGCTTGTTGCGCCCCGCTTTCTTGATCTGTGCGATTAGCGCTTCCAGTTTCGCCTGACCACGCTCATCCGGTAGCCAATACCGGTCACGATGGTCCATGATCAGTTTGCAGTGATTGCAAATCCCGTCTTCATCAAATTGGATATTGGGATCCGTTGTGTCCATGATGCAGCGAACACAGATTTGGTACGCCATGAAAACTTACCTATTGGATGTCCGGGGTAAAGTTACGCGGTGTTCTAGCCGACATTAGCAGGAAAATCGCGAAAATTTCTCAGAATAGACGTGCTAAAACTTCACGCGAGGGATAAGTGATCAGAACCGCGCGGTGTTTTCCATGCAACACAAAAAGGCTGCCCGCAGCTATCGCCGAAGCCCCCGAGCGAACTGCAAGACCAAGATCGGCGAGCTCGGCAGCACCGCCGCAGGGCACAACCGGCACCTCAACCGCTGCCGATACTTTCTCGATCAGCGAAAGATTGAAGCCGGATCTCATACCATCGCGATCAACATCGTTCAGAAACACCTCTCCCGCGCCCCTCTTCACCATGTCAACCGCATAATCAACGACATTCTTGTTCGTCAACTTCCCCCGGCCAGGGTTATACACCCGATGCCTTCCGAATAAGTCTCGTTTCGCATCAACAGCGACAACTATACTTTGGCTTCCGAATTCCGCGGCGGCTTCGGAAATCAGCTCCGGTCGTTCGAACAGCACGGTATCCAGAACAACTTTCTCCGCACCGCCCATCAAGATTTCCCTTATCTCACTTAGCGCCCTGATGCCCCCACCATAAGCGAAAGGCATGAAACACTCCGCCGATATCTCGCGGATCAACTGAAAATTTGGAGCACGGCGTTTTTTCGACGCCGAGATGTCGAGAAAAACAAGCTCATCCACTTCCTTTTCATTGAAAATCCGAACCGCATTCAGCGGATCGCCGATATATTTTGCATCAGTGAATTGCCGGGTTTTCACGAGCTTCCGGTCTTCAAGCAACAGACACGGAATGACGCGCGGCAAGTCTCGCCGCGTGCTCGCCGGCGCACTCTTCGTAACCTCGGTGGCGTGCTTTTCAGATGGCATCGTAAGCCGGCCGCGTGGATGGCTCGCCTGCAATCCGCCTGAAGGCCTCAAGGAGGCGCATGCCATGTGAATGGCTTTTCTCGGGGTGGAATTGGACGCCAAATACATTATCCGCCCAGACCGCGCAGGTTATACTGCCACCATAGTTGCATGAGGCGGCAACCACGCTTGAATTATCGCACACGACATGAAAAGAATGCGCAAAGTAAAAGCGCCTATCGGCGCTCTCTTCGTTAAATAGTGGACAAGCCGGATTTGTCTCGATGTAGCTCCACCCCAAATGCGGCACCTTCAAATTTAGTGATGGGTCCGGAACCAGGCGTTTCACGTCTGCGGCAATCCAGTTCAACCCGCGTTCCTTGCCCTCATCGCTGCCACGTCCCATCATCTGCATGCCTACACAAATGCCCAAAATCGGCTTGCGCAGCTCTCGGACCTGCAGCTCAACGGCTTCGTACGCAGGCGATCGCTTGAAGCCGTTCATACAGGAATCGAACGCACCGATACCCGGCAGTACAAGTCCCGTCGAAGCCTCAACAACCTTGGGATCATCTGTCAGAACGGCGTCCGCTCCGATATGTCGAAGCATATTTCGTATCGATGCGAGATTTCCGATTCCATAATCAACGATTGCGATCATCGATATCCACCATCAGCCGACACGCATTGCTTTGCCGACCCGTCGAATAGCTCTCCGCAAAATGCTTACCCCCACGGGCCGATCCGCGGCTTTCGGATGGTCCGGCTCAATCTTGCGAGGTAGCTTGGTTCTATTAACAGGAACCCTGCGAGTGTTGCGTAAAGATCCATCGAGCATATCGGGCCTTATTGTGCTGGCTTCTTCGACGACAAATTCCGCAAACTTCTTATATGTGTAACGGTCGCTTTCAACGATGTCGTGATAGGCTTGCTTCACGAGCCGTTCGCGCAGTTCATCTTGCTCCAATAATTTCAATATCACATCTAAGTCACTGAAATCCTTCTTGACGGGGATATAGTGCCGCCAAGGTTCGAGAACCCCGTTGTAATCTCCCTCGATAAGAATCTGGCAGGTACCCGTCGCGCAGGCTTCGAGATGACGGGGAGAAAGTGCGAACAAGGCCAATGTTCCGTCGAGTCCGGGAAAACAAGCTGCTTCAATTTCCTCCAGCGTCGCTTCGGGATTCTGCTCAACGAAAGCCAGCGTCTTGGGCCGTATTGTGCCGTCCCAATCCAGAATGCTCGCGCCCCCCTCAAGGCCAATTGTGTACTTGCAGCGCAGAAGAAATTTGTACCACTCTTGTCCTGCGAAAGTATCTTCGGATCGCGTGGAGATGTCCGTGCGCAGCCCATGTCCCGTGGCCGCATTGGCGAAACGATCTGCGATTTCAATTTTCAGCATGCCGTGTCGTCCGAGCCACGACGCCTGTCGCCAATTTCTGCCGCCAGCTCGATAACCAATATCAATAAGCCGCTCGCCAGAAGAAGCTGCCTCGAGGGCATGGATGACTGCGAGCGTCTCATGTTCCAGATACCCTGTTAGAACAGGATAAAATCTGACTTTGTCACGATCTACATCACGGTAAACCTTCGGCCACTCAGAGGGCGGCGTTACCGAAAATACTGCATCCACATCGAAATCGTTTATAAACTCGCAGAGAAGGTCCGCGGAAATGAATTCATCCTGCGGGATCGCCAGCTTGACCGCGCGATACTCGCGAAGAATGTCAATCTTGGCGCAAAGGCGGTGAAAGAGTGGAGGCCCGCCCCAACGCCCACAAAAAAACAAATCATGGAAGATAATGATATCGAAGTCGGAATCGCGGAGAGCTCCTTCGTCAACATCGTCTTCGACATTTAAATATGTGATTTCATGATTCAGATGCCTCTCAAAACAGTAGAGGTGATCTTGCGTGGTGATGCGCATCGTGGGCGCGTTGTTCCAGTAGACAATCAGAATTTTGAGCATAGCTTTTCCTGTACGCTTCCCGCGCTCTTAGGCAGCTCAGTTCATTCGCACAACGATCGCTTGGCAAAGGCATGAGGACAAAAGTTCATGTCATGCCGGTTCGAGTTTGAAACAAGCATCCACACCCGCCACCTCACCTCGATAAAGGGGAATACCACGCTCGTTAAATGTCAGTTCATACAAGAATTTTCGGCTCTCCGATGGCAAATCCTTGTGCATCAAGGCATCCCACATTTGCGGAACAAACCTCATTTCCCAGGCAGAAGTCGCGCAACCGGAAAACGTTGCCTTGAAGCCTGCTCGAGCGGCCATATCGATGAATTGACGGGGCGTATAACACTCTGAAATCGGGCAGTCGGGCCCGTCTGTTGACGCCGTGAACGCCTTTTCGAGGGATTGTCCGCGGTAAAGGCCTTCCACGAGCATGCGATGATAGGCGACGTACAAATGCATCCATAGACTGTCGCGATTGTAGACCATGATCTGCGCATATCCGTTTGACGAGACGATGCGCCGAAACTCTCGCAAAATCCGTTCGGGGTCCGGGGTGTGATGCAACACGCCGGAACTGTGGATCACATCAATGCTCGCTGTCTCCAACGGTAGCTTTTCGCCCGTTTCGGGAATGCGAATCAGCTCCACTTTCGCATTGTGAAGCCTCATTCTTTCTTCGGATTCGGCGAGCGACGTTACTGAGACGTCCATCCCTATCAGCCGCGACGGCTTGCTCTCGGTCGCAAATCCCACAAGATCATGACCCGGCCCACAGCCGTAATCGAGTACCGTTTTGCCGTCGACACCACGGACAGGCATGAGGTCGATGTAATAGGGGTGCTGCAGATTACGCCATTCAACATAATTCAGCGATTCTTCTGGACTCGCAAAACGATGGTGCAGGGTAACATTATGGCGCGTCCAATATTCCTCAGAGGCCTCTCCCTTTTGAGCAGGGTCATTATTCATGGCTTCAGAACCGCGATCATCAAACGGCGCACTCTCGTTCGCCGAACGGGACAAGAGCAATTGCTTTAAGCGTGATCGAATTCCACCGAGTGCCATACAGTCCCCTTTGCAAAACCAGAAAGTGTCGATGCCCAAGCTCGACCCGGGCCGGATCAAGACAATATAAGGAAACTTTCCCTAGTCGGCCCGCCGGCTGCGCATGTATTTCAGCTTAGCTACAACACGGAATCGGAAATTTCGAGCAGATATAAAAAAATCTCTTAATCCCAAGCGAGACCTGATTGGCAGCCAAGCCAGCCAAGGGACGAATGCGCGCAGTGCCCTTCGGGCTCGCCTCGAAGAACGAACGCCTCCTGCAAAAAAAAACATCAGCCTATCGAATGTAACATCATAATCGCGCTGCGCCGCAGTAGCCGCCCGAAGACGTATGAGTTCCGCATCATCGACGAGTAAACTTGCCTTCCGAATTTTGACCGCGAATTCCTTTGCGTCGCGGGCGTCCGCAAACAGCGCCGGCCAACGCTCCAGTGATCTTATAGGGACTGTTACGACGGGAAGTCCGCAAGCGACGTATTCAAACGCTTTAAGAGGGAATGAAACGTCAACGATGAATGAGCTTTGGATGAATGGAATAATGCCGACTGTTGCGCGCCAGGATTCCTTTGCAAAATCCTCGGGCGACAGGTTACCCAAGTCGCGAACGTTCGGATGTCGAGCCAAAACCTCGTCCCAAGTTGTCCATCGCGGATCGCGCGTGCCGCAAAAGCGCAATTGCCAATCTGGAAGCAGTTCTGCAAGTTCCGAAATCAGCTCCGCATCAAGACGATAATTGATTCCGCCTTGGTATAGCACGATGCGTTCACCGCGAGGCTCTCCAGAGAAGGTCTGCCAAAATTTGTAATCACACCCGTTCTCCAGAACGATGACATCTCCCAAATACCCTCCTTTTCGGACGTAACTGTTTCGAACCCCTTCCGAAACGGCGACGAGGAGATCGACGGTACCCAAAAGTTTAGTCAGCTTGGTATAGAAAGTAGCCTGAAGCTGGCGCCCCAATTCTTTTTGAAAATAATCTTCCGTCGCGTGGAAGACGCACATGTCAGACTCGATCTTCTCGACCGCAAGCCCGTAGTTGGGATTCAAGACCCACAATAGCATATTGCCGACGCGAGATTCAGCGAGAACTTTTGATAAAGTTTGTGCCTGCTCTTCGTCGAAGCTCTGTGACACGTGCAAAATTTCGATGCCAGGATGTCCTGACGGTGAAAAATGGTATCCGCCTTCGGCGCGATCGGGCTGCACAAAAATGACCGGCGAGGTACGTGCGAACCGCGTGGCATAGTGATAGCGGTTGCTGCGGGGTTCGGACGCCCAATCTGATACGGTGAGCATAACAACAGTGTCGAAAGGCGATCTCATGACTTCTCAGCTAGATGCGGGAATTTATGTGAACCTACCGAGCAACAGCGAGATCTGCCACAACCTTCGTAACGACGTCTGGGCGGACGAAACCGGGGGCCGGATAAACCGGGGCCGATTAGGCTCGACGTCTCAACCGAATCATCCAGAGCCATCTGACAAACTGCGCTGAATTGAACGAATAGAGAACGTTCCGCAGACGAACCTTGGAGGTTGTGACGAAGCCTGGTACGTCGCCCCTGAATGGGGCGTTTGGGCCGCGCCGGACTATACTTTTGATCCCGTTGCCTGCTATCGGCGTCTGGGCGCGTACCTTGTGCTCGGGGTAAAATGAGAAAAATTCCCATTGCTGTTCCCTCCCTTGGCGACGAAGAGTGGCATGCTGTCCGAGAGCCATTGCTTTCCGGCTGGCTCACTCAGGGGCCAAAAGTCGCCGCATTCGAAAAGCGATTCGCGGATCTTCACGGGGCCAAGCATGCATTGGCCGTCACCTCCTGCACCACGGGACTTCATCTTGCACTCCTAGGTGTGGGCGTAGGGCCTGGCGACGAAGTGATCGTTCCGGCCTTCACTTGGGTCGCTACAGCCAATGCCGTCATTTACTGCGGCGCCAAACCCGTTTTCGTCGACGTATCTCGCGACAGCTACAACATCGAGATCTCTGACGTTGTCCGGCGCATAACGCCACGAACCAAAGCGGTTATCGCCGTCCATTTGTTCGGCCTTTGCGCGGATATTGACGCGCTACGCGAGGCCCTTCCAGCACAGGTCAAGATCATCGAAGATGCAGCATGCGCCGCAGGAGGGCAATACAAAGGCCGTTCGGCTGGTGTCTTGGGTGACATCGCAGCCTTCTCATTCCATCCGCGCAAATCCATCACGACCGGGGAAGGTGGCATGGTGACAACCAATGACAGGGCCGCTGCCGAAATTATGGACCAGCTCCGCAACCATGGCGCGAGTATTTCCGAGGAACAGCGACATCTCGGCCCGAAGCCATATCTTCTTCCCGAATTTAATATGCTTGGATTCAATTACCGCATGACCGACCTTCAAGCAGCGGTTGGGTTGGTGCAAATCGAAAAACTTTCGCAGTTCATAGATGAACGCGCGCGATGGGCACGTTGGTACGCGGAACAGTTGGCAGATATCGAGTGGCTGCGCTTGCCAAAAAATCCGAATAACGGCCGCCATGCCTGGCAAGCTTTTGTAACTTATGTGGATCCCGAAACCGCTCCTCTCCCCCGCAATGAGATCATGGCGACCCTGCAGGACAAGGGCATCAGCACCCGCCCCGGCACCCACGCTGTGCACATGCTCGGCTATTATCGCGATAGCTATGGAACAAAACCTGATGATTTTCCGGGCGCACGTGATTGCAACGACAACACCATGGCGATACCGCTGCACAATAAAATGACCGAAGAAGATTATAAGTATATCGCCGACGCTCTTCGCAGCCTCTAAAATGTCGACAAAAAAGACATCAGATCTAGCGCACCATACCAAAAGCTTCGGCGATTTCACCGAAAGCGCCTATCGCGACCTGATTTGTACGGCAAAAAAGAACTGGCAATTTATTCAATTTCCCGATCACGCGCAGGCAGGACGCACGATCCTTTGGCGGCATGACGTAGACTTTTCTCTTCATCGAGCGCTAGCGCTCGCCAAGATCGAACGTGAAGAAGGCGTGCGCGCGACCTATTTCATCCTCCTCACCGGGAGCTTCTACAACCCACTTGAGAAAGAGACCGCACAGATCGTCAGAAGCATAGCCGATATGGGCCACGCTATCGGCTTACATTTTGATCCAGTCTATTATGGGGAAAGCTTTTCTTCGAGAGAAGACCTGGAGAGAGCGCTCATCTTTGAGGGCGAGATCGTTGAAAAGCTTTCGGGTACTCGCCCAAAAGTTTTTTCCTGGCACAATCCGACCTCCGGAGATTGGTTGACGATGAAGGAGGAAATTGTAGCAGGCATGTTGAATGCCTATTGCGGCGTCATCGGAACGCGCTACCGCTATGTTTCGGATTCAAATGGAATTTGGAGACACGACCGCCTTCAAGATGTTCTGAAGGATTCGACAATTGAAAGCCTTCAAGTTCTCACCCACCCGGCCTGGTGGGTGCCGGAGCCTTTAGCTCCAAGAGAGCGAATTCAGCGGACCGTAAATGGGCGCGCTCGTCGAACGATGGAACGTTACGATGAAGATCTAAAACGGTTCAGTCGACCAAACATCGACGGGGAGAAATAGCAACTTCCCGGCACTTCATGTCAGCCGGCTACGCAAGCTCTTCGCGATTCTCGCTTTTGCATCGGGCACGCCATCTATAGTCACCTCCGTGAGCGCGATCATCCCGTCTCCACAGGCGATGACAGGGTGCCCATCCTTTACGAAGCAGACCTGCCCAGGAATAGCGAAAAAATCATATGCAACATCCTCGACCTCCGCACGCCAGATGATTACCGGCGTTTCTTTTTCAAGAAATGTGAAAGCGCCCGCGTACGGATGTGATGACGCGCGTATCATCCTCAGGACTCGATCCACCGGCCAATTCCAATCTATGCGAGAATCTTCGGGGCGACGGGGATAACACCTCAGCGCCAAACCGGGATCGGTGGGTTGCGCCTCAAATTTGGCCGTGCCGCTCTCGATCATCGTCAGAGCTTGAGAAAACAAAACAGGAATACGACTATCCATCCAGTGAACGATATCGCTGATATATGTTGTTGGCTCGAGTGGAAATTTCTCTCGTATCAATACAGGCCCTGCATCCAATTCCACCGCCATCTTGTGAATGCACAACCCGACAAACGCTTCGCCTGCCAAGATCGCCCAGTTCGGGCACGCATTTCCACGATACCGCGGCAAATCTCCGGCGTGTGCATTCAATACGCCGAACGGAAAGACATCCAAGACATGCTGATTGAGAACCGTTAGCCAATTGACCGATATCGCAGCATCGCACCGATATGCACGAAGCCTGTCGACATTGCTCTGTCGGCTAATAGCCACCTCATTCACAAAGTCGGCCTTCACCGATTCCGCAAATCTTGCGTAATCCTGTTCCGTGGTCCCATAATGTCCTTCCGCTCGGCAAGTCCAAACGACCGGCACGACATGCCCGGCTGCAACGACGGCTTGAGCTGCATCCAGAAGAGCTTTAGTTCGACCTATTATGGCAACCCGCATCAGGGAAGTCCGCTTTCGCACGCAATCTGATAAATCGTCCGAAATTTCTCGCGGCCGGCGATCTTTATCAAACGTTCAAGATAAGTCCGCGCGCCAGGCCCATGGTGAACGAATGGGGCACAATCCTTTTCGCTCACCAAATGAAGGGGTTTTCCATCCAGCGCGGATTTAAGACGCCGATAGGCATCCATCCGATTTAGATTAAGAGCAATGTGGATCGGATGAAAATCGTAGATTTCGAGCTGATCGGGAGTATGCTGGATTTCGGATGCCCAATTCCAATCAGGATAGAAGCTCATCAGGTCGTCTTCCCAAAAATACGGCAACCGGAGAAGCGGCCGTTTCCGCTCCACTGGATACTGAACGACCGGCCTCAGTCCCATGTGAAAGGGAAGAAGCAACGAGACATCAGCCTTGATATCCGTATACGAAACAATGTCTGCCAATATGGGCGTCGATTGAACCAAGGAATGGGTGCGCATGGAGCGGGCATCAGGGGCAATTTCCAAAATGTGTTTGAGAGCCGCCGTTGTACTGCTGCCGTGCGTCGAATTCGGCAAGAAGTTCGGATGAACCCCCAACTCCATCCCGGCGTCACTGAGATCCGTCAGAACATCACTGCGATGTGTCACGAAGAACGTGCTTTTAATCCCCGCCTTGGTGCAAATATCACCACACAGCGCAATCGCCCAGTCCGGCGCCCAATCGATGTCAAACGTTATCGACAGCACAATACTAACCAGTCCGACCGTGATGCAGTCATATTATCCATCCCTTTGCGCCGTTCGCCTCGAACCGCCGACCGGCAAGGCCAGAGGAAATTGGGCGGATATTATACCTAGACGATTCCTTGCTCTCCGTCTAGGAACTGACTAGGTTGCGCCGCCAAATCGAAATCAATTCCCGGACCAATGGATATAACAGGTAAAACGTTCGTGGCCATCGGCGGAGCTGGCCTTATAGGCTCCCACACTGTCGATCGTCTGCTACAGCACGACATCGGCAAGCTGATCATTTACGATAATTTCGTTCGCGGCACAGAGCAGAATTTGGCCGAAGCTCTGCGTGATCCTCGGGTAAAGATCTACGAGGCTGGCGGAGACATCACACAAACAGACATTCTGAATTCGGCCCTTAAAGATGCCGATGGGGTATTTCACTTTGCGGCGCTCTGGCTTCTGCAATGCCACGAGTTTCCCCGCTCAGCGTTCGATGTAAACATCCGCGGCACGTTCAATGTTCTAGAGGCCTGCCTCGCGAATGGTGTGAAGCGGTTGGTCTATTCTTCTTCTGCCTCCGTCTATGGAGATGCGGTGGAAGAGCCGATGACAGAAGATCATCCGTTCAACAATCGTAACTTTTATGGCGCAACGAAAATCGCTGGCGAAGCGATGGCACGTGCATTCTTCGATCGCTATAAGCTGAACTATGTCGGACTGAGATATATGAATGTGTACGGTGCCCGACAGGATTATCGCGGAGCTTATATCGCTGTTATCATGAAGATGCTCGACGCGTTGGACCGCGATGAGCCCCTGAAGATCTACGGAGACGGTAGCCAGGCCTATGACTTCGTCTATGTTACCGATTGCGCGGAAGCCAATCTCTGCGCCATGCGCTCTGAAGCCGTGGACCGTTTTTACAATGTAGGAACCGGCAAGCGAACCTCAATCAAGGAACTCGCCGAACTGGTTCTGAGACTCACCGGGTCCAATCGTGGCATTGCCTATGAACCGGCTGGGCTCACATTCGTGAAGAATCGTATCGGCTCGCCTGTACGCGCACAGAAGGAGATCGGCTTTACGGCCAAGGTACCGCTGGATCAGGGCATGCAGGATCTTATTCGCTGGCGGCGTGATCATATCGAACAAGTGGAAGCACGGCGCCGCAAAAGCGGAGGCTAGGCAACTTTAGAGGCTTAGTCGATGTGTGGTATCGCTGGACTGCTTGAGCTAAACGGAGCGCCCGCCGCAGCCCCGCTGGCCCAACGCATGATCGACATGTTGGCCCATCGTGGTCCCGACGGCGACGGCGTCTGGACAGAGGGGCCCGTCGGTCTCGGCCATCGCCGCCTTGCAATCATTGACCTTTCGGTTGGTGGCGCACAGCCGATGGCAAGCGGCAATGGCCGCTACATGATCACCTATAACGGAGAACTCTATAACTTCCACGAGATCCGTCGAGAACTGGAATCCTTAGGACATACATTTCGCTCCCGATCCGATACCGAGATCCTGCTAGCGGCTTTCGTCGAATGGGGGACAGACGCTTTTGTGCGCTTCAATGGAATGTTCGCACTTGCAATTTATGACCGGCAGGAGCGGACCTTACTGCTGGCGCGCGATCGCTTCGGTGTGAAGCCCGTCTATTTTGCTCAAACAGGAATGACTTTTCTGTTTGGGTCGGAGATCAAGGCTCTCCTCGCCCATCCCAACTTAAAAGCCGCGCTCGATCCGGAGGCCCTGGTCGAATACCTCACCTTCCAGAACTTCTTCACAGAACGCACTTTGTTTCGCGGTTGCCAGCTTCTACCCGCCGGCACGTGGATGCAGATTTCGCTCGGCGGAAAGGTGATCAAGAATCGCTATTGGGATTTCGCTTTTTCAGAGCCATCTACACACCGCTCCAAAGCCGAGTACACGGACGATCTAGATCAGATATTTCGACAAGCAGTGCGCAATCAGTTGATTGCGGATGTTCCAGTGCAATCTTACCTGAGCGGCGGCATGGACTCAGGCTCCATAACCGCGGTGGCCGCATCTGAAGTCCAGGATCTCCGTACCTTCACAGTGGGCTTCGATCTCAGTTCCGCCTCCGGTATGGAACTGAATTTTGATGAGCGCGCTCGAGCGGAATTCATGTCCGCTCGATTCAAGACTGAACATTATGAAATGGTCTTGAAGGCTGGTGACATGGAGCGTGTGATGCCACACGTCGTTCGCCACATCGAAGAGCCACGCGTCGGCCAATCCTATCCCAATTATTTCGCAGCGAAACTGGCAGGTAAATTCGGCAAAGTCGTTCTTTCCGGCGCCGGCGGCGACGAGCTTTTCGCCGGTTACCCTTGGCGATACTATAGGGCGATCGCAAGTAACGGCTTTGAGCAATACGTCGACAAATATTTTGGTTTCTGGCAGCGGTTACTCACGGACGACGAACTCAAAAGCATTTTAGCGCCAATCTGGAAGAGCGTCTCTCACGTATCAACGCGCGATATCTTTCGCGGCGTATTTGATCGTCATGCGAGTAAGCTAACTCGCCCGGAAGATTACATTAATCACTCACTCTATTTCGAGGCCAAGACGTTCTTGAACGGCTTGCTGGTGGTTGAAGACAAATTATCTATGGCGCACGGCCTTGAAACTCGCGTTCCCTTTCTCGACAACGACCTTGTGAACTTCGCACAGACTGTTCCGGTCAATTTGAAACTCGGAAATCTAGGCGAGGTGGTTCGATTGAATGAAAATGAAGCAGGTGGAAAATCCAACAAGTTCTTTGAGAAGAACCGCGACGGAAAATTGATCCTCCGTCAGACAATGGGCCGGTTCATACCACAAATCGTAACCCAAGAGATCAAGCAGGGGTTTTCCGCACCAGATGCAAGCTGGTTCCGTGGAGAGAGCATCGACTTCGTTCGCAAAACACTCTTCAACAGTTCGGCTCATATATATAATTGGCTCGATGAAGGTGCCGTAAAACGGCTGGTTTCAGAGCATCTCGAAGGCAAGAAAAACCGCAGGCTCCTCATTTGGTCCCTGCTCTATCTGGAAGAATGGGCGAAGCAATTCCTCCATCCACCCAGCTTTTCACCGTAAGGCGACCCATGACCATCGTCGCTATACACCAGCCAAACTTTTTTCCATGGCTCGGATATTTTGACAAAATCGTTCGAGCGGATATTTTCGTTTTTCTCGATACCGTCCAGATGCCGCTCACAGGTTCCGGATACGCTAACCGCGTGGCCATTCTGGCGAGCGGCAAAGAGCAAAGTCTGCAGATGCCGGTCGCACGCGGAAGTCAGACACGTGAAAAACTTTTGACCACGCCAATAGCCGGGTTGCCGAATTGGCGGGAAAAGCTAATTCGCACCGTACAGCAGAGTTATGCCCGTGCTCCTTTTTCAGAGGAAGCATTACCCATCCTGAGTTCTCTCATTTTAAATGATGCGGAGTTTGTAGGGCCTTATAACGAGCGCGCAGTTCGCACGATTTCGAAATTGCTTGGTATTTCGGACTCGAAGTTTCGCCGTGCGAGCGATCTCGAAATTTCCGGCCGCTCAAATGATTTGCTTATATCTATCGTCAAATCGGCCGGCGGCAATATCTACATGGCAGGCGGTGGCGCCAGCGGCTATCAGGACGACAGTCTCTTCGAAAAGGCTGGCCTGGTAGTGACGTACCAGCGTTTCGTTCATCCGCTATATTCACAGACAAACAGTAAGAGATTCGTACCCGGACTTTCCATCATCGATGCTTTGATGAACCTTGGATTAGAGGGCACTCGCAGCCTGCTGGTGAACCGTTAGAGTCGTGTATCGAAAAATGGTTTCAGCCTACGGAACCAGAGAAGCCCGCCGATAAACACCAACGCTGATGTGGCGGTGAGATACAAAACCATCCAAAGCGGCGGGAGAACTCCATCGAGGACGATTGCGCGGAAGCAATCTGCAATAACATAGATGGGATTGTAGACGAGAAATTTTCCGATCCCGCCGGGATAGGACGACAGGCGATAAAAGATCGGAGACGCAAACAGAAGGAGCGTCAGTACCGTCGGTAGCGCAAGCGCTGTGTCGCGCACGAAGACATTCAGGGCTGCGAGGAAAAGCCCCAAGCCGGAAACGAAAACGATCTGAAGCAGGACTACAAAGGGCAGTGCCAGATAAGCCGCCGTAGGCCATATTCCGGAAAATAGCTGAAGCGGAACTATAATAAAAAACGATACCGCGAGCGGAACGAGCCCTAACAAGGCGCCAACAATTGGGAGCAATTCGGACTTGAACGAGATATTTTTGATAATACCTGCATTGCTCACGATGGAGCCGGTAGAAGAGGAAATCCCTTCATTGATCGCAAGCCAGGGACCGTAACCGCTCATCAACCAGATCACGAACGGTAAACTTCCCGCATGCCCCGGAAGGCGCGATGGAAAAACGAATGTAAAAACAAAGGTGAAGAGCGCCAGCAACGATAGTGGAGAAAGTATGGCCCACGCCGTTCCGAGTTTGGATCCAAGAAATCTATCCACCAGCGCCAGCTTGAACAAGCTTCTGAGCATGCCCAAATCGCTGCGCCCCAGCCCCAATATTGTCATTGCCTTCGCTCGCCAGTTTTACGGACAGAAACTTCTGCCGGGTAATAGAGCAAGGGCTTGCCCCCAACCTGCCCCTCCTCGTCAATAACCTCGAAGACACGAACGAAGGTATCACACACACCTTGCTCGTCTCGAAGTTCCGCCACAAGCTGGTAGAGGTCCGCCCCCAGGACGAAAGGGTTCATCTCGATCATTACGACAAAGCCATCCTCGCTTGACAGCGTTTGTCCATGCGGGGACAGCGCGCCCTCCCAGACGCGGCGCCCGTCTACCCTGCTAATGCGTACATGTACATCACAATTCCCTGCCGGTCGCCCGACAACGCCGGATATTTCGAATCTAACGGGGCGCATTGCGACCAAAGTAGATGCTCTGCTGACAGCATCTTGAGCAATACGCACCTGCCCGAGAGATCCGGCCTCGGGACGCCGGTTGATCACGGCATTGGCGCTAAACTTTCGCAACAATTCATCTTCATCAGACTGCTGGACGGCGTTTTCATATTCCTTGGTGACCGTTGCGGAATCGCCATCCGCCATAAGTCGACCATTCGCCAGCCAAAGACAACGACTACACATCTCTCGAATAGTCGCCACAGCATGTGAGACGACGATCACGATGGAGCCCGAATTTGCAACTTCCTTCATCCTCCGCGATGCCTTCGCCGCGAAGAACGCGTCACCTACAGACAGCGTTTCATCGAGGATCAGAATATCGGGCGTGATGAATGCCCCCATCGAAAACGCGAGACGCGCCTTCATGCCCGAAGAATATGTGCGGACCGGGCGCTCAATGAATTCGCCAAGTTCCGAGAATTCGATGATGCGATCAACAATCGCGGCATTACCGGCTATGGCTTTTCCATGAATCGATGCATCGAGGAAAATGTTTTCTCGTCCCGTCATGTCCTCGCGCAAAACCATCCCGATGGAAAGCATGGCGTGTACATCCCCCACAACCTCGACCGTCCCGGTTGTGGCTTCGGTCAGTCCGGCTAGAATCGACAAAAGCGTCGTTTTTCCCGCGCCATTCCCACCGATGATCCCGATACGCTCACCTTTGGCTATGTCGAAATTCACATCGCGAAGCGCGTGCACCTCACGAACATTGGGGCGCCTGCTCCCGGATCGCAAAATCTCTGTCAGAGAGGCGGATGAACCGCCACGCGAGGCGAGCGCAAATATTTTTGTGAGGCCACGAACCTTGATCGAGGCGCTCATGAGGAGTGAACCGTCCATGTTGCCTGAAGAAAAAGTCCGCGGTCTGCGGGGCCCGTCACTTCCAGAGGCAAGCCCGAGCCGTTGAGCCAGCCAAAGCCATCCAAGGGCACGCGTTCCTGCAAGCTTCCTTCTTTGGGCTTAACCAGATGCAAGTTCACGTAATAGTGGCCCGGCTCGAGTGGCAACGAAGAGATGGTGAGATCGACACTATATTGCCCCGGGGCAGTACCGACCGGCGTGACATCGCGGGACATGAACGATATTTCCCACCCGAAGCCCGGCTGTAGCCGCTCGATAGTGAAAACAAGTCCGACCTTGTCCGGCGTAAGTATCTCGGCCTCTGCCGACAAGATAAAATCCTCGCCCGCTTCAATTCGGCTCTTGTATTGCGGACGCCCGGTGAAGTGGGCAATCCCTGACAGCAGTGAATCCTCTTGATCTTCACCAAAAAGGTAATAGCGAATGGCATTTTGAGCCGGACCGGAGAAGGCAACTTTGCCGTGATCAAGCACATAAACGACTTCACAGAGCTTGAGAACGGATGCCCAGTCATGTGTGACCAGAACGCCGGATGCTCCGTTCGAAACCCTATCGCGCATGCGCCGCCAGCATTTCGCCTGAAAATGCTGATCGCCGACAGAGAGCACCTCATCAAGCAAATAGACGGCGTAATTACCCGCCGTCGCAGTTGCAAAATAAAGCCGCGCCCCCATTCCGGAAGAATATGTCAGCACTGGATCATCAAAGCGGTCGCCCAACTCTGAGAAATCCTGGATATCATCCACCATCGCGTCGCGTTCCCGCGACGAAAATCCATGAACCGTGAGAAGCCGATGCGCATATTGGCGGCCAGTAAGCTCCGGGCTTGCGACCACACCGAGCTCATAGAGCGCGGACAGTTTGCCGTCAACGAAGATGCTGCCGGTATCTGCTGCATAGGCGCCGCCAATCACGCGCAGGAGAGTGGACTTACCAGCACCATTTCGTCCCAGAATTCCAACGAACTTTCCCTTAGGGACCTCGAAACTGACATTGTCTAGCGCTTGAAAAGCCGGAATGCCCTTTCTGGTGCCAAAGAGCAGACGCCATGCGTTGCCGGCGTCCACGAGCGGAAAACTCTTGGATACCCCTGAGCAGGAAATCGCCACAGCCTCTAACATCGTGCCGGTGTTTGCCTTGGGCGACACAGGAAGTAAAGATGCCTCGCCCCCCTTCGGATCACGGCGGAGCAGGCAGTCCGTGCCTTCGCAGGCCCATCGTGCGGGCCTTCCAAATACTGTTCAATCAGGTCCTAGCTGTGCAATATAAGGGTTTCAGATTGGCAGGACTTCACCTCCATGATTTTGGGCCTACTTTCGGATGCTCATGGAAATCTTGGTGCTTTTCACAAGGCAAAAAGGCTGTTGCTCGAGTCAGGTGCAACGAGGCTTATTTTTCTGGGTGATGCCGTCGGATATTTCGCCGGAACAGGTGTAGTCGACGCGTTGATGGCCCAAGGCGGACCGGACTTGGCTATCATGGGCAATCACGACCACATGCTCCTGACGGGAGATGTGTCGCTTTCACGGGAAAAAATCTATCAGCTGGAGAGAGTGCGTAAAATTCTGAATCCCGCGCAAAAGAAATATCTTAAGTCTTTACCATTACGGCATGAGGAGACCATAGACGGTCAAAAACTTATTTTTGTACATGGCTCGCCCTTCGATGAGTTGAATGGCTATATCTATCCGGATACGCCAATCGCTGCCATTTCGGATAGAGATCCGATCACGGTATTTATGGGGCAAACTCATCGCCCCTTCGTCCGGGAATCCGGCCAAACCACTTATATTAATGTAGGCAGTTGTGGTTTGCCACGTGACCATGGTGGCCTCGGTGCCGTAGCGTTGTATGATACGCGAAAGCGCGAAGCGACGATTTTGCGCTTCCCCATATCTGATACTTCCGAGGCGGCAATGCAGTCAGGCGATGTCGCCGACGAGGTTCGGCGGGTTCTTCAACGGCGTGAGCCGATCTATGGAAAAATCCATGACATCTAATAGTCCGACGCCCATTCTCATAACAGCGATCGGCGGCGGGGGGCACGGAGAACAAATCCTCAAAGCTCTACGGCTGGCCGAAGCCGGGAGCTACCGAATAATCGGGGCGGACGCCAGCCCACACTGCCCACAGTTCGAGTTGGTGGATCAAGCTGTCGTGCTTCCTCGCGCGGATTCTCCGGAATTTCTCGATGCAGTTCTTCATACCGCGAAGAGCTTTGGCGCAAAGGCGCTTTTTCATGGCTGTGAACCCGAGTTAAAAATTTATGCGGCGCAGCGCGAACGGATTGAGAAGGAGGGAATATTTCTTCCTGTAAATCCAAAGTCAGTTATCGATACCTGTATGAACAAGGTGGCCACAAGTCGATTCCTGGTGGAGAGCGGATTTTCCCCTCCCCGCTTTAAAACGATTCACGGTTTGGAGGACATCGAGAAAATTGATTGGTTTCCCGTTGTCGTGAAGCCATATGTGGGCAGCGGAGGATCCGCAAACTGCTACATCGTTCAGTCGGCAAAAGCCTTGCGATCGCTTTATGGATATCTAGAAGCCGCGGACCTTATGACCGGACTCATGATACAGGAATACGTTGGTACACCAGAACAGGAGTATACGGTTGGTGTCTTGCTCGATATGGACGGCAATCTTATCAACTCAATCGCGGTCCGGCGGCATTTAAAAAGTGCCCTGAATATCCGCATCGCCACCAGGAACTTAACCGGCCGCGCCGACTTGGGGCCAAAACTTGTCGTTAGCTCGGGCGTAAGCCATGGCGACGTGGGACGTTTTCCCGAGGTAACGGGCCCTTGTGAAAAATTGGCGCTTGCACTCGGTGCTCGCGGAGCCATCAACATACAATGTCGACTGACTGAAAATGGCATGAAGGTTTTTGAAATCAATCCGAGATTCTCTGGCACTACGTCAATCCGCGCGATGATGGGGTACAACGAGCCGGATGTGCTATTGCGTTGCCATTTGAGGAGCGAAAAAATCGAAAAGCATTTCGCTTATCAGAGCGGTACGGTGTTGAGGAGTCTAACCGAGACACTCGTTCGCCAAGGTGCAACATCACATTGGAACGAACTGAAGTGATCAGAAGTGCACTCGTCACGGGCGCTGCCGGATTCGTCGGCGGCACACTCTGCTCGGCCCTACAAAATAGAGGTGTTGAAGTCGTGGCTCATTGTCGGCCACGGTCGTCGATAAAAATTCCGAAGATGCGATTAATTCAGTCAGATCTTAGCGATCCGACGTCGCTCGATAATATGCCCGACGTCGATATTGTTTTTCACTGCGCGGCTCAACGGCCAAAAAGCTATGACGACCGCGAAGCTGCACAAAATAATCGGTTAGCTGATGATACTGTGTTAACGGTCACGCGTCGAAGGCGGAAAAACCTTGTCTACGCATCGATGGCCACACTGTTCGGATTGGGAAATCCGTGCCCCCCCGGCTCTGCCTTGGGTACGACCGCAGGCATCTATCCGCTCGAAAAGGCGCGGACCGAAGACATCGGCCTTAAACAAGCAAAAGAAAATGGGACTCTCTTTTCTGCGCTGCGAATTAACGCCCCATATGGTCCGGAGCAGGCCGCCCCAACGGTAATACAAATATTTATTGACAACGCGCTCGCGAAACAGCCTCTGCGTTACCACGGTACGGGCTCGAGAGAGCAGGATTTCACTTATGGTGAGGACATTGCAGACGCGTTCATAGCTGCGACAACGAAGGCGAGTGGCTATTATCTAATTAGCGGCGGCGCGCCGATCTCTATGAAAAAGCTATCTGAACTAGTGTGTGAAGTAGTAGAGGTGCCAAAGGAACTCGCAATGCCTTCCGGACATCCCGATCCACAGGAAGGCTTCAAAGCGAATTTTGATATATCTGAAACGTCAAGTCGTCTCGACTGGCGACCGCGCACAAGTTTGAGCGCAGGTCTCAAGGCATGCCTCGATACAAGGAAACTCGAAATTGAAAAGAATCGCGGAATTTAAGTGGTTGCCGTTCCAGATGGGCGCTCAAGAGAAGCCTACCAATCACCCGCTTCCCGATCGGCTTCCTTTCCGGCTCGCTCGCGAGGAGACGACCGGGCTCCTTGTCCAGTCTTCCGACAAAGAGATTAGCGGATGGCTCTCCAAGATGTATCGAGTTTCGGTACCATATGGAACGCCGATGAGCGAGACAGGCCTAGGGCGGCGCTACGCAGAGGATTTTCTGGCTTATGTATTGAGAAGTCTCAATCGTGATAATCTGCGCGGGCTTCGTGTTGTCGAAATTGGCTGTGGATACGGCTATCTTCTCAAGCGCCTTCTAGATTTGGGCGCTGACGCTGTTGGTATTGAGCCCGGCCCAAGCGGAACAGCCGCCAAAGCGTCGGGGCTTCCGGTAGTTAATGAAGAATTTCGTCGCGAACTAATTGAACCTGGTGTGGATTTGTTTGTGGAATATGGCGTTCTCGAACACATCGAAGACTATCGGGGGTTCCTGACTACTCAACGAGAGAAATTGTCCCCTGGCGGGCAGATCATACTATCTGTTCCTGATTGTACCTGGCCGATCGCGGTGGGTGACATATCAATGCTCGTGCATGAGCACTGGAACTATTTCACAAAAAAATCATTATCCGCTTTGGCGGGCGAACTCGAATTTTCATCGGAAGATCAGGAGCTTGGAGGCGTCGGAGGTACATTATACTCGACATGGCGCATATCAACTAAGCGAACGAATGACACCGTGGTGGTGCAGGATGATCAGGCGAACCTACAAGAGCGGTTCGAGATGCAGTCTCTGCGTATCCAATCTTTGCTCAGGAGATGGTCGGCAGAAGGTGGGGCAATTGGTATTTTCGTTCCGGGCCGTATACTGAATTATCTACCTTCGATAGACCCACTTATTGGAATGAGGTTTTTCGACGACGATCCAAATTTGCGGGGAAAGTTTTATCCTCCTTTCGAGGCCCGCATCGAAAGCCGGACAGATCTGATAGAGAGTCCCGTTGACCGCCTGCTTATCATGTCGGCGAGCTTTGGCTCCCAAATTGCAGATTCGCTGAGATCCGAGCCGTCGCTCCGCAACATGGAGATCGCCACACTCGCAGACGCTCTTTCGACCGCATAAAAATTGTAATACGCAGCTGGCTGCTAGGCGGCGGTCAAATCGATGTCGGCCGGCAGCCCGTTAGATACACGGTTGATAACCTGTTCAAAACGTAACGCGCAAACGTCAGATGCATGCCATTTCAGCGCGAACGCACGCCCCCTGTTTTTTAACCTTTCGCGGTGCTTTGGATCTGACAGCAGCATCTTTAATTCTTGATAAATCGACGCTTCGGAAGCATTGACCGCAGGGATCTCCAACAGATAAGGCGATGCCACGTTCTGTCCAGCACGAACGCTGGTGATAAGAGGTCTGCCCAGCATCAGGCTCTCGCGCGAATTGGCGCCGAGACGACCGTAGTTCAACTGGTCGATTACAATATCTGCCTGCACCTGAAAAAAGCGAACATCCTTGCTGGGGATGTCTGTTGCAAAGAACAGCCGGACAGGTACCCCCTCCTCCTGCAGGCGGGCGATTGCCGCTTGAACGGCGCCGGTGCCTTTTATGTCCCGATCGCCTTGTCGCCGGCTCTCATAATTTCCTACGGCATGATAGACCAAGAATTCGCCGGGCTTCTTCTCGATTTTAAACTGAGGGGGCACTTCAAGATCGGGCCGCCATTTATCCGGATCCAGGGCCATAACGACCGGATCCCTCACAAACCGAGAACCTTCACGCTCCGGAGTTACCCAGTCGCCCTCGAGTCCTACCCAGTCACAAAGAAGGTCGAGCTTCTCGATCCATGCCGCATTGGCGGCGTCGCTGCATACATCTGGCCGCAATTGCCATACGCAGCGATCACAAATCCCTCCTGAAATCTTATGGATGGAAGATTGTAGCGCGCCCCCCATACAGCCGCTCGGCGTATAACCGATTGTGAGGCGGTGCCGCTTTAGCTCAAGGAAATCCCAAGGAATTTTCGTATTCGGATCACCGAATTCAGAATTCTCGACAAAGAAACTCGGAGCGCCTTCTCCATAGAAATGAACAGTGCCAAATCTCTCCGGTACGGTTTTGAAGAATTCGCTAGCTTTCGCTCGCATCTGCTGAGGATCAGCATCATAGAGGTTCAGATCTTCTCCATGATAAAACTTCTGTTGCGGCCCATCAGGCGAAGCCAGCGAAACTGTCAGCGCGTCCCATCCACGTTTTTTCAGAGCTTTCGCCAAATTCTGAAATTGATAGTAGTTATTATGAAGAAAGACTGCAGACCTCTTTCGAGGTGATGCCGGAATTCGATATGGAGGCAAAAGGTCCCGATCATAAAATGGGGGGGGGGGCTCAACGCATCCGGTTGGCCGCGTTTGAGCGATAAAATCCGCTAGGTCCGGGTCGGAAGCAATGCTCTTCTTTGCGCAGCGAAAGAAATCTTCACCGCTAAGACCTTCCTTTTGCTTATCGCTGGTATTTTCGAACGCTCCAAATACAACTCCCAAAAACTGGGGATTTTGAACCACCTGCTCCAGAAGTTGTGGCAAATCCCGCCATTCACTTCGTGTACCGCTGCTCTCAATCCGTGATGCCGAGAGCTTCTTGATCCGACCGCTGGAAATGCCCTCGACAATTTCCGCTGACAGATTTGTCACAAATAGCTTTTTCTGATCGTTTCCCACCTCGAACGCTAATAGTCGCGCTTCCTCCCCGCGACGCCCAAAACTTACGCACGTATCTTCTCCGAAGTAGAAATGCTCCGGCGCCTGTTCTTTTAGCGTTGTTCTCCAAAAGAGCTTGACCGCCTCCGCCGTCGCATCGGCCCTGGCCTCCAAATCGCGAGTTCGCTCCCCCAGAGTTCGGATCGTTTGCTCACACGCCCGAAGGCCCGCTTCAAGTTCATTGGCACGGAGATGCTGCGCAGCTAAGCTTTCCTGGACATATGTCCGCCACGCCAAGCCGCGCGATACGATGTTTAGTCGCCGCAGTTTCATCTACGGCATTCCAAAGGCGGTTCGATGACCGCAAGGTTACTAGTGGCCGCCATATACGAGCTGCCTGACGTTTATGATGTAGTTCCTTAGCTTCGGCATTCTCCGAAGGAAAATAGAGAGGGCGACCCGCTTCGGACCTTTAAAAAGCGCAAAGAGCGTGGAAAATTGGAATAAAAAGAGCGCAGATAAAGACGCGTCGCCCCTGATGCGGCTAAGCATACTCAATGTAAGCCTATGCAAGTCCTCCAATCGCTGTACAGATTCGAAGAACTCGACATAATTTCTCAACAGTTCTTGGTGCTGAAATACGAGCTCGTCACGCAGCTTTGCCAACTCATCCCGATCCCTAACCTCTTCGATTTTTTTTTCCAGACTACCGATTGCAAGCCTTTGACCTCGTTCGACTACGACAAATCTATCGCAGCGATTTCGCTCGCTCTCTATGTATGACTCGCTACTAACGTCTCGCGCATTTGGGTATCCTCGGGAGATCGTATCGGTCAACGAAAGATGCGCGCGGATTGATCGCAAATATTCGCTGCTTATTTTTCGCAAAGTCTGGAGGTAATCTTTTTGCGAAGCCGAAAGCGCGGCTAGGCACTTTTGCTTGCCTCTAAACTCGGCCAGACTTTTAGGCATAAACTCCGGGAATTCGGTGAGAATAAGATTGCGATAGTCACCGTTTCGGCCCTTAAAGAGTGGCATCTCTTGCGCGCGCGTAGGAACACTCTGCCAGCTCTTTTGTCGAAGTCGTCTTTCGGCCAGATCACATAGCATGCCGCAAAAGGCGCGATAGCTGAACTTTTCAGAGGCCACAAGATGGTCATAGGCTCGCTGCGCCATAGCCTCGAGTGACGGCAAATCCGTTAACCGTTGGAGAACTTCGTCCACATTTGAAAAATCTTTTTCCAAGACAATGTAGTGCTCATCCGGCACAATGGCGTCGGAATACCGTCCGCGGAATAGAACCATTGGTGTGCGCATAAGCGCGCATTCAAACACGCGTGGAGAAATCTGCCCCATGCTGATTTGATTCTCCCGGTCGGCGACATAGGGGAGAAATTCGGCGTAGGTTGGGTTCCTTCCCAGCTTTAGCTTGGCAAGTGTTTGGAATCTCTCTTCTACCGTGCCGTCGAAATCGAAAATATTCGATCCCGATTCCGAACCCAGCATCGCCCGGCAGCTTGCGATAAAATCAAACCATGCCGTGCCGTAAATTCGGCTGTCTTCGTCCATGGCGATATCGACCGCCAAGCCTCTCTCATCGCAAATCTCCTTCATGCGACGACCAATCTCGACTTTATCGAATCCTAGGCGGCCATAGCGTCCGCCGATGTCGCGACCGCGGTAGCCAATGAATATTGGACGCTCTGCCAAGGGTTTAAAGGGAATTCCGTTAGCTAGAAAATCCTCCGGCACATAACCAGTCAAAACCGTCTCGAAATGGACGTGGGGGAATTCCACTTTGGGATACACAAACTCCAATGAATCTTGCGGGACGCAAGTGAGAACAATATCGAAGCCCAGGTTCTTGATTGCTGCTTTCAGCGTATCAGTGCGATCATATTCATCTTGCACCGCTATGATTTTGACGCCCTTGAATTGCCGAAGTTTGTTCCGATAGCTTTCTGAAACGTACCCCTCAAAACAAAGCCGAGAACAATAGTTCTGAAAAACGACGTCGTAGCTGTCCAGATCGACGACGACTTCTGCATCATGTGTCACATGAAGATAGTGAACTTCGTACCCGCTGAATTTTTTCAGCGCTAAAAGATAATCCAGCGTCGTTTGGACGAAAGTACTCGCCATCGAGTAGGCAACAAGCATCCGCACGGTTATTTCCCACTCCGCATCTTGCCAGCGAAATTCGCGATCATAATTTTCTATCCATCAAGCCTAAGCGAATTTACACGACAACCGCTTCCAGATGACGTGCGCGATGGCGCCAGTGAGAGGATTGATCATGAAATTGCTGGTGCCACAACTCCAGGCTCAGCAGTCCCCAGGTTTTCCGCGAAAATCCGCGCGCGCTGGCCAGATTCGCGTCAATCGCGGCCCCATTAAAATAGGGCCGCTTGCGCGTTTTCGCCATCAGAAACGTGTCACCCACGAAGTCTTTGAGTTCGTTACCGAACCATTCGTTCAAGGGAGTGGTAAAACCCATCTTGTCTCTTCTTGAAGCGATCTCGATGGGTAGGTCAGCGTCAAATGCCGAACGCAGAACATATTTCATCTGACCGCCTGCAAATTTTAGCCCCTCCGGGATTTCGGCCGCAAATTCCGCTATGGGGCGATCCAGCAATGGAACGCGGGATTCAAGTCCATGCGCCATGCTCATACGGTCCTCCACGTGCAAAAGCGCAGGCAGGAGACACTTAAATTCAAAATGCGTCATGGCATCGAACGTCGCATTGGGCGCCACATTCTTCGGATTGCTAAAAATCGCGTCGAAGCGATTAAAAACCTCCTGCCGGCTCACCCCCAGAGCATCCCAATCGACCTCTCCTTGCATGTCTGAAGATCGATCGACCAACCTGAAATACTGCCTGTTTAAAGGGTCAAACAACCCTTCGCCCCACGTTCTGCGCATCAGGGGCACGTACTCGCGCAGAACGCCCAGATTCGGCAGCAGCGATTGCATGGAAACAGGAAGCGAGCGTTCGTCGAAATTTCCCTCCAACGCCTGCTTCAACACATGCTCGAGATACGCAATTACATATCGCGCGTACCCCCCAAACATTTCATCGCCACCTTGTCCGCCGAGGACGACCTTCACGTGCTTGGCAGCGAGTTCGGAAACCATAAATTGGGGAAAGGAGCCTGGACCTGCCACCGGAAAGTCGAGATGATAGATGACTTTAGCAATATTATTTTCGAAATCGCGCGCCGTGATGTCCGCTATGTAAAGTTCCGAGTTTGCGCGCGCAGCTGCCGCCTTCGCATAACTGCTTTCGTCGTAACCTTCATATTCCATAAACCGGCCATGGAAAGCTTTATGTCCTGATTGCTCGGCTCGGCTGGCCAATATTGCAACAATACTGGAATCGACACCGCCAGATAAATAGCTGCCGACCGGCACATCGCTCCGCAAATGCAACCCAATACTATCCTGCAAACGCGTGCGCATGCTTTCGCGCATCTCGGATGCACTCATGCCATGTGTGGGGTTATGATGCGTGTCCCAATAGCGACTGACTCTCAAAGAGCCCTTTTCGATGACCGCGCGATGCGCGGGCATAAGTTGGGTTACGCCGCGAAACATCGTCTGCTCGCCAAGGGTATACTGGAATGTGAGATACTCGCTCAGCGCGCCCGGGTCGGTTTCTATTTCGGGAAGGAAAGGCAGCAATGCTTTCGCTTCTGACGCGAAATAAAATACGCCCTTCTGAGTCGTATAGTAGAACGGCTTTATGCCGAATGGATCGCGCGCGCAGAAGAGACGGCGACGCTTCTCATCCCACAAGGCGAAGGCAAACATCCCCCGAAAGTGATGAACGCAGTCGTCGCCCCAACGCGTATAGGCGGCGAGGATTGTCTCGGAGTCGCTGTGGGTGCGAAAATTCCAAGAGCTCGAGAGTTCCTCCCTGAGTTCGAGGTAGTTGTAAATCTCGCCATTGAAGACCAGGCTCAAGCCATTTCCCGAATGCATGGGCTGGCCGCCGGTGTTGTTTTCACCGACATCAATGATGCTCAACCGCCGATGAGCCAGCCCCACCAACTGGTGGTCCGCCGACCAAACAGCATGCCCATCGGGTCCACGATGCACGAGAATCTGATTGATGAGGCGCAAATCCGCGTCAACAGTGGGTCCCATTGGACCGACCAAACTCGCCATCCCCCCAATCCCGCACATTCAAGACCTCCGTTCTACCGAACAAAACCGCAAAAACCCCGACAATCCAATGTCTTATTATAGCCTATGCCCGATTAAAAGAGGATGGTATTAGCCTTCTGGTCTGGCAAAACAGCACAGATTTCAGATCCCTATGGCGAAAAGGGCTTATGGCTATCACAGATATCGAACTTCGGTACTGGCCCTCGCCGCGCCCTTGGAATGCAGATACGGAGCAGCTTTGGGGTCGCTTCGCGTTTTATGCTTTGGTGGCCGGGCTAATCACAAACACCCTGGCAGCCTATGCTTTTGGCCCCGTGCCGATCGAATGGCTGGGTCGGGTTATTTTTATCGGCGCCGCAGGCTTGATGTTACTGAGCGGCACACTGCCGAAAGTACCCGCGTTTACGTCGCTCGCACTCCTGTTCCAATGGGCCTTGATCACAACGGTCACAGGATATTTCGATCACAGCATCGAGCTGCGAATACCCATTCTCACGACACCCTATCCGGTATTTATCGCGCTACGATTCTTCAATCTGCTCGCGCCTCTGGGGTGCGCCTATCTCATAGTTGCCGCG
>Ga0070679_100000476_pt1 | contig 34246 bp, 30 predicted proteins | sample KBSC63BmetaG_FD_65652 | JGI IMG/M metagenome (GOLD analysis project Ga0070679, IMG submission 65652) | Corn rhizosphere microbial communities from Kellogg Biological Station, Michigan, USA - KBS C6-3B metaG | ecosystem: Host-associated > Plants > Roots > Rhizosphere | place: USA: Michigan... | reverse complement strand
CCCCACACCAACTGATCGTTGAAGCGAAACTCGCGCAGCGGCTTGAGCGGAGCCCCGAGTCGGGCGCGGCCCAGCCGGTGATACGTCGCCCACGCCAACGCGAGCGCGGCGAGCGACTGCAGTGCGAGCAGCGCGGGAAATACCGTGCGTCCCCAGCCGGACACGAGCGACAGCTCCTTCTCCATCTCCGTCGGAAAATCCGCCAGCTGCGGTACCTTCGACGCGAGCTCGGTCCACTCCTTCTGATGCGACGCGATGGCGCCGTTGAGCGCGCTCATCGTCTCGGCATTGCGTCGCCCGAACTCCTGTGCGACGGTCTTCGCTGCCTGCGCCGCGGACATCGGACCGACGAGGCTCATGATCGCGGCGAGGCCGAGCGTTGCACCGAGTGCGAGCAGTGCGCGCGTGAACAGCGGGCGCTGCAAGCCCAACAGACACACGAGGCCGAACGAGCCAGCGAGCAGCAGACTCCAGCCTCGCGCGAGATTGTCGAATCCGGATTTGGACGTCGCCGTGGCGCCCGCGACCGTCAGTAGAACGGCGATGGCGACCCACGCGATGGCGAGAAACGCGCGCCCGCCTGCCCACCATCCCACGAGCGCGCACGCCGCGATGGCCGGCGCGAACAGCACGATCGTCTGCTCGATCGGCAGCACAGCCCGAAGCTGCGGAATCGTGGGAAGGAACAGGAACACCGCGATTGCGATCAGGAGCTTGCCCCAACCGCGTTCGGTCGGCGCCGGAGCTACCGGAGAAGGACCGGATACCCGGGGCGCACTCTCTTCGCTCACTACGCCTGCATGCCTCGGATATAAGGAATGATCGCGAGATAACGGGCGCGCTTGATTGCGGTGGACAACTGCCGCTGATGTCGCGCGCACACGCCACTCAAACGGCTCGGCAAAATCTTGCCGTGATCCGTGATGAAGCGGCCGAGCATCCGGTCATCCTTGTAGTCGATGAAACGAATGCGGGTTTCGCAGAACGGGCAGGTCTTTTGTGGTCGGCGCATTGGTTATTCCTCGTCGTCGTCTTCTTCGGCTTCGCGGCGCCGAGCGGCGATCGCGAGCTCTTCCTCGGTCATCGGCGGAGCGCCGACTTCGTGCTCGAAGAGCGTGATGAGGTGACGAATGATGCCGTCATCGAGCTTGATCGCACGCTCATACTCGGGAAGCGTGGTGGTTTCGGCGCCGAACCGGGCGACCACGTAGTAGCCGGATTCCCGGCGGCCGATCGGATACGCGAGCTGCCTGCGTCCCCAGTGGTTCACATGGAGATCGCCCGGCGTGCCGAGCAAGCTGTGAAAACGACCCAGCTTTTCGTTGATGGCGGCATCTTCGAGAGTAGAATCGAAGACATAGACCGCCTCGTATTGGCGCGTCATGCGGTGGCAATCCTCCCTTTGGTCGTGACCGCCCCCCGCTGGTTGCCGAAGCAGGGGGAGGGAAATGTTGTGAGTGGCGCGCGCTCAGGGAACGGTCCAAAGCACACGCCGAGAACCTGTAATTATAGGGCGGACAAGTGATTAACTCAAGCGGCCGCCGTCGCGAGGAAAGCAGTTGTCATCCCGAGCGTAGCGAGGGATCTGCACGTCCGGTCTACCTAGGTGCAGATCCCTCGCTACGCTCGGGATGACATCTAGCGCCGATGGACCCAGGCGGCCGGCCGATCGCCATGCGCGAGCGCGATGAGCACCGGAAGAACGGTTCCGGGAGTCGCCTCGCGGCCGATCGGATCGATCACGTTGTGCGGCAGGCCGAGAGAGTCGGGAAGCTCGTAGACCGCCACGGGCGCACCCTTGCTGTTCCACACACGGGCGACGTCGAGCACCGGCGCTGTCTTCACCGTGTGGTCGCGGGCATTCACCAGGAACAGCAGCTCGGGGCTCGTTGATTTCGCGCCTTCGGCGTCGCGCCGAGTTGCGATGCCGAGCCTCAGGACCTGCGCGAGTCCGTGCGTCGCGAAGCCCGGGTCTCGGTCCGGTCGCTCGCTATCGGGAGCGGCCCTGCGTGACACGTTCGGCACATGCCCGCCGATGTTCACCAGTGGCCGTTCGAGCATCGACGGAACGTGCGTGACCTCGAAGGGCGGCGCGATCGCGACGGCGCGACGAACTTCCGACCGATGCTCAGCGGCCCAGGTCGCCATCGTTCCGCCGACGCTCAAACCAAGCACCACAACTGAATCGCCGAGCCCGTTCGCGATGTCCACGGCCGCATCAGTCGTACGGCAGAGCTCGGCGGCTGTCAGCCGAGCGAGCTCGCCGACGTCCTTCCCGCGCTCGGCATGGTGCGGCAGCCGCGGCACGAGGACATTGTCTCCAGCCGCGAACAGCGAGTCGGCGAGCTCGGCGAACTGTCGGGGCGAGTTGGTAAACCCATGAAACAGCACGATCGCGCGCGGAGCACGCGCCGAGTGGACGCGGAGAATCGTCGCACCGCCCTCGGCGACCAGGCTGTCGTCAGACGCCACGAGGGCACGCGCGCGGCGTACCGCGTCGGCGTAGTCGCGCGTGGGGTGCGGATGCGACCGCAAATCACCCGCGCGAACTGGGACCATCGCAGCGAGACCCAGCGCGATCATCGAAACGCGCCAGATGCCGGGGAGCCCCGGGACGAACACGACCGTGCCCTGGTAAAGAGAGAAGAGATTCGTGCAAACGCCCGTTGCCACGACGTCGCGGCGCACTGGAGCGTCTATCGATACTACGGTTGTAGCACGCGAAGGATTCGCAAAGATTCCTCAACCGGCAAGTCGGCGCTCCCCTGACGCGACATCGTTCGTGATTCGATCCATGAAACTCTGCGTCTCGCGGGACACGACAGCACAGCGTGGACGTCGCGGCTATGCGCTGCCCTGGATCATTCTCACGGTCGCGATCATCGCGGCACTCGCCGCGGTGGTCGCGCCGACGCTGACCACGCTCGACGATCGCACGCGTGCGCTGAACTCGGCGAACCGGCTCAAGCTCATCGCAACGGGTTTCGTGAATTTCGGCATCGCGCTCAACCAATATCCAGGTCGCGTGTCGCAGCTCGCGCTTCCGCTCACGACGAACGATCGGAACACGTGCGGCCAATCGATGAGCGGCGGCGACGTGACCAACTGGACGGCGAATGCTCCCTTTGCGCCAATTTACACGGCGACGAACGGCACGTGGACGGACATCGGGCGCATTCGCGACTCAGTTCCGTTTCGCAGCTTTCCGCCGGTGAAGACACCGATCTACGTCGAGCTGCCGGGCGTGAGCGGCGAAGACGCGGCGATGCTCAAGACCGTCGTGGACAACGGCAGCGGCGACACGGTGAGCTTTGCCGCCGCGGTCAACGACACGACGACAGTTCGCTATCGCGTGGTGTCGTCGGGCGTGATCATCAACAACCGCTGCTGATCTTCGCTTCGCTCACGGGTTCGCTCGCTTGAGCGTGAACACCGTCACTTCGGGAACGGCATTCACGCGCGCGGGCACGATGCTGAATCCGATGCCGCGATTGATGTACATGCGGTTGCCTGACCCGCCTTCCTGCCATCCCTCGAGACCGGAGCCCGTGTCGCTGAAGTAGTGCCGCCACAAGTAGTCCGAGAGCCACGGAATGCCGAGCTGCATTCCGTGTGTGTGGGCGGCGAGGGCGAACGGGGCATCACCCGGCGGAATCTTCGCAAACGAGTCGGGATCGTGCATGAACACGATCCGCGGAGCATCGTGCGGGACCTTCGCGACTGTCTCAGCGGCCTTGTCGTTGTTTGCCCATTTCTCGCCGATCCCAGCCAGAAACAGGGTGTCGCTGCTGCCGCCGCCGCCGCCGTCGGTTGCGATCGAGCTCGTCGTCAACGGCCGCACTTGATTGTCCATCATGTGAACGCCGGCATGGTCGAGCGCGATTCGCACGCGGCGCGCGACCGCGTTCTCCTGATCGGAGTGCTCGTTCATCAACGAATAGTCATGGTTCCCGAGCACGGCATAGACCGGGATGCTGTCGTCGAGGATCGGCTGCAGCAGGCCAACGACTTCCTCCATCTGCGCATCGACGTCCTTGTCGGCCTCGTAGACGAAATCGCCGGGGAGCAGCACGAGCGCCGGGTGAGCGCTCACGACTTTGCTGACCGCGCGCCGCACCGCGTCGACGTTCGCCAGCCGCATGCCGATTTGCACATCGGCGAACGTTGCGATCTGTTTTCCTTCCCACGCGGCGGGCAGGTTTGGGATGCTGGCTGTTTCGTCATTGCGCACGACGAAGCGTGGCTCGACGCCCGCGCCGTACACGACGAGCGCCGTTATGAATTCAAGGAGCTTCAGCCACATCGGGTGATCTCGAGGATGCGCGTTTCTGTCGATTCGCGACTGCGTTGTCCGCCCAAAGCAAGAGGCGTGCTGAGCGGCAGCATGCGTAGGGCACGCGTCGTGCCGCTTTCGTAATCGTGTCAGCCGCTATGGTCGCCGCCGGCGCTGCCGCCGCAGCGGATTCGGCCGAACGCTATTGGCCACGCCGCGTTCGGTGGCTGATGCGCAACATCCCGTGGCTCAGCGGAAGCTTCGCCGCCGGACTCGGTGTGTTCGTGCTCGTGGGCTGGTGGCTTCAGCGCGCGCAGTGGATCTCGCTGCTCGGCGGGCTTCCGCCAATGTCGCCGAACAGCGCGTTCATGGCCGTGCTGGCCGGCGTGTCGCTGATTTTGCTCGCGCCGGTCGCCGTTTCACGGTTTCAGTGGGTCAGCGGCCGCCTCTGCGCCGGTGCGGTCGCCGTGATCGCAGCGCTCACGCTTGGTGAACACGCACTCAACCTCGATCTCGAAATCGATCGGGCGCTGGTCACTCCCACCGAAGCGCTGCTCGACCACTATCCCGTCCGCCCGTCGCCGCACGTCGCAGTCGGGTTCGCGCTCATCGGCACGGCATTGCTCACGCTCGACAAGCGAATCAAAGGTCGAAGGCGATTGTCGCGCATGCTGGCCGTGATCGCCGCGCTCATTCCGCTCATCGCACTCCTGGCGTACGTGTTCGGCACGGCGGAGTTGTACGGCGCGCGCGCTCTCTATCCATACATCGGGATGGGTCTCCCAACCGCGATAGCGCTGCTCGCGCTCAGCGGTGGCACGCTGGCGGCGCGAGCGAACGACGGCGTGCTCTCCGTGCTCGTGGCCGAAGACAGCGGAGGCCTCGCGGCGAGGCGGTTGGTGACGTGGCTGTTCGCGCTCGCGGTGGTGACGTGCGGGGTCGAAGCCGGCGCGCGCTTTGGGCTGTACGCCGCGCCGATCGGTTCGGCGGGGATCATGATGCTCGGCATCGTCGGTGGAAGCGCGTTCGTGCTTCGCGTGTCGCTGCGGCTCAGCCGACTCGATAGCGCACGGCGAGCGGCGCAGGCCGAGATCCGGCAGTCGCGCGAGCGACTCGAGCTCGCGTTGCGCGGTGGCGAACTCGCGGCGTGGGACTGGAACCTGAAATCCGATGAAGTCGTCTACCACCCGCGCTGGGCGGAGATGACCGGGTATCGTCCGGATGAGATAGCTCCGCACATCGACTCGTGGCGATCGAGCGTGCATCCCGACGATCGCGATTCCGTCGAGAAGGCGTTGAGCGGACATCTGCGGGGCGACACACCGGAATACGAGTCCGAACATCGTGTCCGTACGAAATCGGGCGACTGGATCTGGGTGCTCGCCCGCGGGAAGGTCTTCGATCGCGATCCCAATGGTGAGCCGCTACGCATGGCAGGGACGGCGCTCGACGTCACCGAACGACGGCGACTCGAGGACGAGTTGCGGCTCGCGATCAGGGCGCGTGATGACTTGATGGGTGTCGTCGCGCACGATCTCCGCAACCCGCTCGGCACGATTCTCATGCAGGCGAGCATGCTTCAGGAGCTTGGCTCACGTGGCGAGCGATGCTCGGAGGAATCCACGGCCTCCATCGAGCGAGCGGCTCGCCGCATGAACCGGCTGATCCAGGATCTGCTCGATGTGACGCGCCTCGAGGCGGGACGCCTGTCGATCGAGCACGCGCACGTCGATACGGTTCGGCTGCTCGCGGATGTCGTGGACGCGCAGAAGCCACTGGCCGCGTCGCGACATCTCGAGCTTCGGCTGGACGTGCCCGCAACGGTGCCCCCGGTGAACGGCGATCGCGATCGGCTCGCGCAGGTGCTCGAGAACCTGATCGGCAACGCGATGAAGTTCACGAAGGCGGGCGGGCGCGTCACGGTGGGTGCGGCGGCGAATCACCGCGAAGTCGTCTTTTGCGTGTCCGACACCGGCACCGGCATCGCGACCGAAGATGTGCCTCGATTGTTCGACCGGTTCTGGCAGGCGAAGCCTGGCGCGCAGCACGGCGCTGGATTGGGACTGCCGATCGTGAAAGGCATCGTCGAGACGCACGGTGGGCGCGTGTGGGTCGAGAGTACGCCGGGGCGGGGGAGTACGTTCTTTTTCAGCATTCCGGTCGCAACAAGTGACGCGAAGCGGAACGGTTAGAGTTTCAGCATTGAAGACTCTCTGTGCCGATCGTTACAGTGCAACTGCGTCTGGGGAGCCATGTAGCCCTGAAAGCGTGACGCGAGCACCCGTCACCGTTACGTGGGCGCTACGACGATACACGGGATTTGTGATGATCCGTCCAGACGCGCCCACGCTGCTCTCGGTCCGAGCCCAAGGCACAGTCATTCTTTCGTCCAACGGAAAGGTTCTCGCCACGGCTTCGACGTCGCCGAATCCATGCTCGAGATGATGCGCGCGCCGCCGACGTTCGGCGATCATCACAAATACATCGCCGCAGGCGAGATATCTTCGTTCCTCGCACGAGACAGTGCATGCGTGATCGTGACGAAGCTTCGATTCCAGCAAACGCGCGCGAAGCAATCTCTCGCCGCACGCTCCTCAAAGGTGGCTTAGCAGCGGCTGCTGGGCTGACGCTTCCAGCGGACAGCCCGTTGCTCGCAGCGACGCCGGAAGTCGAGGGGAGTTTGCGAACGAGCGCGGCGCTCGCGCCGGAAGCCGTGATGGCGACGTTGGCCGCCTACATGAAGGACGCGCAAACTCGCGCGCTCCCAGCGGATGCCGCCGAGCACACGCGGCTGCACGTGCTCGATACGTTCGCCGCGATGGTGTCGGGGAGCGAACTGCCGCCTGGGCATGCAGCGCTCAATTTCGCGCGGGCCTGCGGGAGCAGCGGCGACGCAACGGTCGTCCAATCCCTCCGGCGCAGCCTGCGGGACAAGTCGGCGCAGTCGCCGGCGCAGTCGCTGGTCGCGCGATTGGGAATTCGGCGACTCGAGCAGCGCCAAACATCGCTCGGAATGTGCCACAACAAACGGAGAGACGGCGGACGGTGTTGTCGAACCCCGGGTGGATCAGCGCTTTGGCGACGCTCGGTTGCGACTCGAGAAACTGCAATCACGCGTCGCTGCGGGCGACAAGCGACACATTCCTTCATCTCGACTGTAACTGACCCACTATCCGCCGTACTTGGCCCTATCGACCGTAGACCAACGTGAAGCCGCTCTGGGTGGCAGTGAGCGATGATCCAGATATCACCAACGACGTGACCGTTCCGTCCGCAGTGGCGACGGTTCGGATCGTGTTGCCTGTCTGAGTCCAGACGCCGATTTCCACCTCGGCAAGGGTAGTCACTGCGGCACCCTGTGTCGTGCGGATATGTCCCTGTTCGCTGTAAGTTCCATCCGCGTTAAAGCTGTACTGGTCATCGACGACTTCGACTTTCGGGTTCGCGGCCTGGAGTGTCGCCGGCAGTCCGCCGCCGTTCACTGTTTTCAACGTCCACGAGCCTTGGACCGACGGATTGGACGACGTTGACGGGGCGGTGGAATCGCTTCCGCACGCCGCAATCGTGGAGGCGGCGAGGAACGCAACGAGGGCAAGGGGTAGGCGCATGGCTCAGCTCCGAGCTGGTGGGGCGATCAGATCACCAAAGTTGGTACGTCGGACCAGACTGGCAACAGAGGACGCCGATTAAAGCGCTCTAATCTCCTAGCGCTAGGAACGGGCGTTGCTCAGTTCGGTCGGTGGCTGGCTACTCGCTGAGAGGGGCGAGTTCAGCGGCGCCGGTCTCGGGGCGGCGGACCGGCCGTTCGCCGCTCCGGCGTGACTCGCCCTTCTCGTAGAGTTCCGATCTGTGTCCGCGGTGTGTCCGCGAGTTCGGATAACCCGAAACTCTCACCGCGCGGGGTCGGACGGGTCAAGCCGGTTCGCAGAGGGAGAACGGCTCCATTGTCCGACCTCTGGTAGGTCTCACACGTTGAAACGGAACAGCATCACGTCGCCGTCCTGCACGACGTATTCCTTGCCTTCCGATCGAACGACGCCTTTCTCGCGCGCGCCCTTCCACCCGTCGTTCTTCACAAACTCCTCATAGCCTACCGTCTCGGCCCGGATGAACCCGCGCTCGAAGTCGGTGTGGATCACGCCCGCCGCCTTCGGCGCGGTGTCGCCGCGATGGATCGTCCACGCGCGCACTTCCTGTTCGCCCGCCGTGAAGTAGGTCTGCAGTCCGAGCAGGTGATAGCCCGCGCGAATCAGGCGATCGAGCCCCGCCGACTCGAGACCGAGCGTCTCGAGGAATCCCGGACGATCCTCTTCCGGCAACTCGGCGAGCTCCGCTTCGATCTTGGCGGAGAAGGGAACCAGCTCCGCCACTTCGCCGCTCGCCGCCACGGCTTCGCGGAGTCGCGCGAGATGACGGCCTTCGTCGCCCGACAGCTCGCCGTCCGTGACGTTCGCCGCGTAGAGAATCGGTTTGAGCGTGAGCAGCGACAGCGGCGCGAGCACCGACCGGTCATCGGTGGTCAATGTTGCGTGCCACAGTGCGCGACCTTCCGCGAGCGCCGCGTTCGCACGCTCGAGCGCGTCCAGCTCGGCCAGCGCTTCCTTGTCGCCCGTTTTCGCGGCGCGCTTCACGCGATCGAGACGCTTCTCGACGACCGCGAGGTCGGCCAGCGCGAGCTCGAACTCGATCACCTCGCGATCGCGCACCGGATCAACGGCGCCCATCACGTGCAACACGTCGTCGTCGTCGAACGCGCGGACGACGTGCACGATCGCGTCGGTTTCGCGTACGTTCGCGAGGAACTGGTTGCCGAGTCCTTCGCCCTGCGACGCGCCCTTCACGAGGCCGGCGATGTCGACGAACTCCACCGCGGCGGGAACGACCCGTTCGGGTTTCACGATCGTCGCGAGCACGTCGAGGCGCGGATCGGGCACGTTCACTCGGCCGATGTTCGGATCTTTCGTGGCGAATGGGTAGTTCGCGGCGAGCACACCCGCCGACGTGAGCGCGTTGAACAGAGTGGACTTGCCGACGTTCGGCAGCCCGACGATTCCAAGTCTGAGCATTCGATTATTGGGCGGTCATCAAGAGCGTTCGCGAGGGATCCGCACCTCGTACTGCGGAAGTGCAGATTCCTCGCTGCGCTCGGGATGACATAGTAGGCGGTCGGAATGACATAGTGGTCGGGATGACACGATCCGGCTAAGGGGCTGCGCCCGTGAATTTATTCATCACTGGCGTGATGCCGCTCTTGATCCAGAGCTCGAGCGCTTCGGTGAGCGTGGGCAGTAGCGAACGCACAACCGACTCCTCGTGCTTTCCAAAATTGTCGAGCACGTAGTCGGCGAGATCGCCGCGCCGGCTCGGATCGTCCGGCGCTATGCCGATCCGTAGCCGCGAGTACTCCTGCGACTTGAGCGTTCCCTCGATGCTCTTGAGGCCGTTGTGCCCGCCTGCACTCCCTTTTGCGCGAAAACGATACGTGCCGAGTGGAAGTGCGACTTCGTCGACGATGACGAGGAGGTCCGCGGCGGCGGACCAGAACGGACGGCGCAGATACGGCCGAATTGCACCGCCGCTCAGGTTCATGTACGTCTGCGGCTTCACGAGACGCACCTTCGCCGTGCCGACGGTGCCGTTCGCCACGCGCGCGTCGCCGTCCTTGCGCCAGCCGTCAAAATGCCAAACGTCGGCGAGGTGGTCGACGACCCACCAGCCGACGTTGTGACGCGTACGCTCGTAGTCCTTGCCCGGATTGCCAAGCCCAACGATGACTTTCATCGGCTCGTCGTCCGCCGCCTCGTTGGATCGTGCGCGAAACCACCCCGACAGAAATCGGAGCACGTGCAGATCCCTCGCTGCGCTCGGGATGACAATCAGACGGCGATTACTTGGACTCCTCTTCCTCGGGCTTCGGCTTGCGAATGAGCTCGGGTTCGGCCGCTGCTGCCGCTCCCTCCGCACCCTCTGCCGCAGCCGGCGCGGCTTCTTCCACCGCCTTCGGCGCTGTGCAGACGCAAACTGTCGCGCTCTGGTCGTCGAGAATGGTGACGCCTTCCGGAAGCTTCAGATCGCTGATGTGGATGCTGTGACCGATCGTCAGCGGCGTCACGTCGACATCGATGTGGTCCGGGATCGCGGCCGGATCGACGCGCAGGTGCACCTGGTGCATCGTCTCCTCGAGGATGCCGCCCGAGTTGCGAACGCCGTCCGCGGTGCCGGTGAAGCGAAGCGGAATGCTGACGGTGATCTTCTCGCCGGCGACGAGCTGCTGGAAGTCGATGTGGACGATGCTGCGGTTGACCGGATGCCGCTGAATTTCGCGAATGAGCGTGTTGGACTTCGCGCCGTTGACGTTCAGCTCGATGACCGTGCTGCCGGCCGAGAACTGGCCGAGAAGCTTTTCGACTTCGCGCGTGTTGATCGTGAGCGACTGCGGCTCGCGGCCGTGTCCGTAGATCACGGCGGGAACGTTGCCCGCCTGACGAAGCTTGCGGGCGACGCCGGTGCCGCGCTCTTCGCGGACGCTGGCGGTGAGTGATGCGGTTGCCATTGTGCTAATTCCAGAATGATCGTTCTTGTCTTCGCAGCCTGCTCACGCGACCAGTCTACTCTCGGGAGGCTGCGTCCTCCCTACCATGGGACCGCGCGAGTTCGGTTCGCCGAGTGTTCGGCGAGACCTAGTCAAACAGCGAGCTCACCGACTGCTCGCTATGGGTGAAGCGAATCGCCTTCGACAACAACTCGCCCACCGAGAGCACAAACAGCGCCTTGGGGCGGCGCTCCGGTGGGATCGCGATCGTGTCGGTGACGGCGACCTCCTTGATCGGCGCGTCGTTCAAGCGCCGAACGGCCGGCCCGGACAACAGCGCGTGCGTTGCGCACACGTAGATGTCCTTGGCGCCGAGCCCGCGCAGCGCTTTCGCCGCCTCGGACACGGTGCCGGCCGTATCAATCATATCATCCACGAGAATACAATCGCGTCCTTCGACTTCACCGACGACGTTCACGACCTCGGACACGTTCGGCTGTGGGCGGCGCTTGTCGATGATGGCGAGGTTCGCGTTCAGTCGCTTGGCGAAGCCGCGGGCCATTTTGGCTGAGCCGACATCCGGTGCGACGACGACGGGATCCACGATCTGCAGCTTGCGATAGTGCGCCGTGAACACCGGCATCGCGTACAGGTGATCGACGGGGACGTCGAAGAAGCCTTGCAGCTGATGCTGATGGAAGTCCACGCCGAGCACGCGATCCACGCCGGCCGTGGTGATCATGTTGGCCACCAGCTTGGCGCCGATCGGAACGCGTGGCTGATCCTTTCGGTCCTGCCTCGCGTACCCGTAGTACGGCATCACGCACGTGATGCGGGCCGCCGAGGCTCTCCGCGCCGCATCGATCAGGAGCAGCAGCTCCATGATGTTGTCGGCCGGCGGATTCGTTGGTTGGATGATGAAGACGTCGTTCCCGCGGATGTTCTCATCGATCCGCACCGACAGCTCGCCGTCGGAGAACCGCCCGAGGTTCACTCGACAGAGCTCGATGCCGAGATGTCTCGCGATCTCTTCGGCGAGACCACGGTTGGCTGTGCCCGACAGGAGCTTGAGGCCGTGACTCGGAACGGAAAGGCCGTCCATGAGCGGGAAGAGGGAAGCGGGAAGAGGGAAGCGGGGAAGTGAGGGTCCCGCAATTGCCCCCGGTGGATTCGAACCACCATTCTCGGATCCAAAGTCCGATGTCCTGCCATTGGACGAGGGGGCAAAACGAACAACACGAACTAGTTGCTTGCGAAAGCACATATCGGGCGCGGCCTGAGAAAGCCGAGCCCGGCAAGGCGACTGCGATTCTTTGCGTGAGCCATGCGTCTCTCGCACAGCCATTCAAATAAACCCGGTGAGGCCACGTAGGTCAAATCGAGATCTGACAGGCACTCACGGCCCCAGAGCCGCTAGTCCATCTCGACCCGAAATACACGCTCGCTGGTGCGCGTTTCGGCCGTGTTGACCCCTGAAACGCCGACTAAAGCGGCGTTCGCCAGCTTCGTGAAAATACCCAGAACGGTCGACCCGGATCCGCTCATCATCGCCACGAGCGCACCCAAGTCCTCGAAGCGTCGGACCAGGCTATCGACTACGGGATGGCGCCGCGCAACCACGTGCTCGAAATCGTTCATGGCGAGAGGCGCGATCGATTCCCACGTGGCCAGCGACTCCGGCGCCAAAACGGCGGCCTCGGGCGTATACGTGCCCCGATCGCTCGACAGCCACGCATACGCTTCCGCCGTAACAACCGAAAAATCGGGAATCGCGAGCAACACTGGCCGAGCATCGAGCGCGCGAAGCGGAAAGAGACGCTCACCCCGCCCCCACGCGAGCGCCATCGGGCTCTCGATGGTCATGAAGGGGACGTCGGCGCCGAGCGACGTGGCGAGCTCCACGAGTCGGGCGCCGAGCGGGTTGGGGGACAGCGCGTCCAGCGCTCGCAACACGGCTCCCGCATCGGCACTTCCACCGCCAAGCCCACCGCCGACGGGAATTCGCTTTTCGATCTCGATGGCGAATCCGTCTGGCCAACCCGTGGCGTCCGCGTACGCCACTGCGGCCCGAAACGCGAGATTCTTCTCGACGGCGCCCAGACCATCACGCGGCATCGCAGGTCCGGCAACATCGAGCGCTCGGCCGGACGTGGGCCTGACGCAAACTTCGTCGCCGAGATCGAGACGGAGCATGACCGTCTCGATCGAGTGATAGCCGGTCGATTCTCGAGCCAGAACGCGGAGCACGAGGTTGATCTTTGCCTGCGCCGTCACGCGCGCCGTGCGGCTCACGCGGCCCCGGCGCTCGCCTGCCTGACGTCTCCCATTCGGAACCCGAGTCGCGTGGCGTAGTAGGCGCCGATGAGCGTGATCGGGATGAACGAAGCGATGTGGAAGATGAAGCCCCACGTCACCGCGTCCGATTTGGCGACACCATAGGCGCCGAGGGCTATCGTCGCGCCGATCTCGAACAGACCGAAGAATCCGGGCAACGATGGGAGTGCGACGAGAATCACGATGATGCCCTGCAAAAACAGCATCGCGATCCAGTCACAGAACGGGGCGGTACACGGGATACTGATGTCGAGAGCACGAAGCGCCACCCAGAACGCGACGGGCTGCACGAGCCAGTGCACGAGCGTCCAAACAAACACCGCGATGAAGTGTCGCGGGCTTTTGAGAACGCTCAAACCCGCCGCGAACCGCCTGAGCATGTCGCCGCCGCGTTGCTCGAGCGACGGAGACACGCGACGCACGGCAAGCTCGAACAGCCGGATGAGCTTCGCCGGATAGAACACGAGCGCGTACAACGCGACGAGCATCACGATCGGCGCAGCCGCGAACAGCAGGGCGACATGCCCGAGTGAATAGCCATAGATCTGCGTGTTCGCCGACAGCCCGGACACCACCATCGACAGCGCGAGTAGCAAAAGCACGACGATCGCGTCGAAGACGCGATCGACGACGAGTGAGGCGAGCGATGTCGAGAACGTCACTTCGGGCAGCTCGCGCGTGATAGCGTAGGCGCGGGCCAGTTCACCGGCGCGCAGCAGCGCGAGATTGTTCACCATCATTCCGATCGCGATCGACCGCCAGAGCGGTCCAATCGGGAGCTTCGGAAGAACCGGATCGAGAATCACGCGCCAGCGAATCGCGCGCAGCGGAAACATCGCGGTCGCGAGCGCGGCGCTGAGCGCCAGCAGCCAGAAATTCGCGTGGGAGACGGTCGCGGCGGTGCGCGACCAGTCGACATTAGAGAACGCGAAGTAGAGACAGACGACGGTGACGGCGATGCCGAGCACCGCTTTGAGATTCAGCGCCTTCACGTCGAGCTACTCCGCGCGCGCAAGCTCGAGCAAATCGAAAAGCTCCTCGAGCGCGTCCGGATCATTCGGCGGTCCGGCGCTTCGCATGGAATCGCGCAACTCCACCGCGCGATCGAGCGCCGAGCGTCCGCGATACAGCAGCGAGTCGATCGGCACCAGCGGGCCTTCGTCTTCCGGAATCGCCGCTCGCGGAGCGAGCGGTGTCGTCGAGATGACCTCGAGCGCCGCGATGCCGGAGTCGAGCAAGGCCGCCGTCGAAGGACTTGGACGTTTCGCCGACTTCGGCGTATTTCGCGGCGAGCCAAGGTTCAACGGCGGCGCGGAGGCGGGCGGAGTTTCCCGACCGAACCCCGAGCCAATTCCGGCTGCGACTTCGCGACCACCAGCCAGATCGTTCAACCGGCTGCGCATGCGTTGCCCCAACGCGCCGGGTTCCGTGAGCGCCGATGCGAGATCGTCCAGGGAATTGAGGCCGAGGAAGTCGACGGCAGCGGTGGCCGGCGCGTGTGCCCGCGCGAACGCCGCGACGTCCGTTTCGCCGAAGCTGTCAGCGGCGGACTCGATCGCTTGGAGAATGCGTCGCAGTTCGCGTTGGACGCGGACTTCCGTCGTGGGGTCAGGCAGCGCGCGCGCGGCGGAGACGACCTGCTGGAGGTGCTCGCCAAGGCTGACGAGCTCCATGCGAAAGCGTTCGGACGCCGTCGTCGGCGGATGCTGCGAGACCTCAACGAGGCCTTTGGTGCCGTCGGCGTAAAACAGATCGGCAATGGGAACGACGCGTTCGCGTTCGGCGCCGCTCGAGCTCCATGCCTCGCAGGCTTCGTCGAAGGCCTCTCGCGCCGGCGTTCTGGCGTTGACGTCGCCGCCGCTCCGAAGCGTGGTCGATGTCGTTCGCAGATATGCAGCCGCCGTTTCGAGGACGCGCCGAGCGTTCTCGGACAATCCCTCGCTGCCTGATTCCAGGGGTCGCCCCGCATCTTCGATCGCCTCGAGTGCGTCGGCGAGCGGAGCTATCTCCTTCACTCCGGCCACTCCGCGAAGCGCACGCACACGGCGCAGAACGTTCGCCGCCGTGTCGGGGTCGCCAGCATGGGTCGTCAACAGCTCCAGGCCGGCGGCAATATTGGCGGCTTCGGTCGCGAAGTATGCATTTGCGCCCGACTGGGCCGGCGCCCCGCTCGTAGCAGCGGCCTGTCGCGTAGGAGCGAACCGCAGCAGCTCCGACGTTCTCGCATTGGCGCGCTGGTCCTCGGCGGGCGACCACGATCGCGCTGCGCGGAGTAGTGTTTTGAGCTCGTCTATGGCGGCGACGAGGACGCCCGAGAGCGCAGGTTCCCATCGGAGCGCGCCTTCGCGCAACCCGCGACCGACTCGTTCGACGCCGGCTGCCAAGTCCGCGAACGCGGGGATCTTGGCCATTGTCGCGGTGCCGCGAAGCGCGCGGGCGATCCGCTGCATGGCATCGGCGTTGGGGCCGGCCGTACCAGCGTTGAGCAACAGCCCGTCGAGCTGCTCGACGTAGTCACTCGCTTCGAGAATGAAAAACTCGAGGAACCCCGCCGTTCCTCCAGTCCTCGGCCCGTCGGTCATGCGCGCTCCGTTGGTATGCGCGAATCGAAGTTAGGATGTGCTGCGAGCCGCGTCCATGGCGACGCGCAGCTCTCGAACAGCGTCACCGATCCCGATGAACACCGCTCTGCTCACGACCCAGTGGCCGATGTTCAGCTCCTCGATTTCTGGAATCGCGGCGACCGGTCCGACGTTGTGCGTGGTGAGTCCATGGCCGGCGTGTGCGGCGAGGCCAAGGGACGCAGCGTGACGAGCCGCCTCCTGGAGCGCATTGAGCGTCGAGGCGCCAGGATGGTGGGCGTACGGACCGGTATGAAACTCCACCGCCGCGGCGCCGAGCGCGCGCGACTGATCGACCGCGTCGCAGTCGGGGGCGATGAAGAGACTGGTTCGAATTCCCGCGGAGTTCAGGCGTGCAATTCCAGCGGCCAGGCGCGGCTGGTCGCGCATGACATCGAGACCGCCTTCCGTCGTGACTTCCTCGCGCCGCTCGGGCACGAGCGTCACCTGATGCGGGCGCAGTCGCTCTGCCAGAGCGAGCATATCGCCGGTGCAGGCCATCTCGAGATTCAACACCGTCGTCACTGTTGTGGCGAGACGTGCTATGTCGTCGTCCTGAATGTGGCGCCGGTCTTCCCGAAGATGCGCGGTGATGCCGTCGGCGCCCGCGTGCTCGCAGATGGAGGCCGCTGCCACGGGATCCGGATACTCGGAGCGACGCGCCTGCCTGAGCGTGGCGACGTGGTCGATGTTGATGTACAGGCGCTGCCGCTTCATGGCGTGGTCCCTGGTAGTGCTCGTGGTGCGATGGTGACGTCAGGCGACGGCAAATTTCCTGGAGACGCTCGGAGATGAAAAAGCTAATCGTGAGTCTGCTTCTGGTCGGCGCTTCGACGGCGTGCACGAAGGTGATCACGGTTCCCGGACCCGTTGCTGCTGCAAATGGGTCCCCTGGAGCGCCGGACGCGGTGAGCGCCGTTCGCGGATTTCTTGCCGCGGCGAAGGAGCCGGATCTTCAAACGATGGGAAGGCTGTTCGGCGACGCGCAGGGTCCAGCGGGACAGGGAATGGCGCGCGAGGACCTCGAGAAGCGTGAGGTGATCATGGCGCGCTGCCTTCGCCACGACAGCTACGACATCGTGACCGACGCGCCCAATCCGGGCGGCGGCCGCAACTTCGTGGTCAATCTCAGTTTTCACGAGCTGTCGCGCTCGGCGAACTTCCAGGTCGTGATGGGGCCGGAGCGTCGTTGGTTCGTGCAGAGCTTCGATCCGTCGGCGCTGACCGACATCTGCAGCCGGCGCGCGTAGCGATCGCACGGGAACTGGCCTTGGTTAGTGCTCGGTCAGCTCGACGAGCACGCCTGAGGTCGACGACGGATGCAGAAACGCGACGCGCTTGCCTTCGGCGCCTAGTCGCGGCGTTTCGTCGATCAGCTTGATGTTCGCCGCCCGACAGCGGTCGAGTGTGGCGTCGAGGTCGTCGACGGCGAAGCAGATGTGGTGAATCCCCGGCCCACGCTTCGCGATGAACTTGTCGATGGGCGAACCGGGAACTTGGGGCTCGAGAAACTCGATCAACGAGTCACCCGCGGCAACGGCGGCGATGTTTGCACCGTCCGAGTTGTCCATGGGGACGGGCTCCAAGCCGAGCACGTCACGATACAGTGACATCCCGTCGCCGAGTGAGCGCACGGCGACGCCGATGTGCGCGATCGTCGTCCCTTTTTTCACGGTTTGCATGGCCGTTAAGTTACGGCGTTGTGACGGACGATCGCCACCGAGGAGCAAGGTTCAAATGTCGAATGTGACTGTAGTGACCGATGCCGACTTCGAGCAGGAAGTCGAAAAGAACGACGGTCTGACGATCGTGGATTTTTGGGCGACGTGGTGTGGCCCGTGCCGCATGGTCGCTCCGATTCTCGATCAACTCGCGACCGAATACCAAGGCAAAGTGAAGGTGACGAAGCTCGACGTCGACGCGAACATCAAGACCGGTTCGCGCTTCAACGTCCGCTCGATTCCGACGCTGCTGTTCTTCAAGGACGGCAAGGTCGTGGATCAGATCATCGGCGCCGTGCCGAAGACGCATATCGAATCGAAGCTGCGGCAGCACAGTGCCCTTGGCGTAAAGGACTCGGCGAGCGGCGCGGCGTGATTCCAGACCGGCGGCTCGGTGGGTGAGCGTGCTCGCCCACCTGCCGCTGGCAGTGCGCGGTCACCGACTACATCTTAGGTCGCAATGACCGCCTCACCCGCTTCGCTTCGCTTTCCGTATACCCGCGTAGTTCTGCCCCGCACGCGGCTCGCCTACATCCATCTCCGCAACCTTCTGACCGACGCCAAGCGCGACCGCGCGGCGCGGATCTCCGGCTACGTTGCGATTTCGCTCCTCGAGGAGCTGGTGGTGTTGTACCTCGTCGCCGGAGAGGTCGTGAACGCGACGATTCGCGACGCCAGCGGCAGTCGCGCCGTTTCCATCACATGCGCGCTCGAGCACGTGCCGAGTGAACCCGAGTACGGCGAGCTGTGCTTTCATGAGGCGGATCCCGAGCAGCTGGCGTGCATGTTCGCGACGCAGGCGGGGCCGCCGCTCGGCTGGCCGGATCAGTTCACTCCGCAGGAGCCGACGGCCCTGTTTCCGTACCTCATGTCGATCACGTTCGACGGTGTCGTGGAGATCATCGCGAACGACGGTGTGAATTACCTGATCTTCAGGAACGGCGCGGTGGCGAAAGCGTTCCTTTCGAGCTCGCACCATGGCACTGTGATCGATCGTGTCGCGAAGCTCTTCGCGCGCGAGGGACGCGTCGGCGAGATCCGCGTTTCGCGGTGGGACGCTCCCGCGCCGCTGCCTATCCAAGCGCCGGCCGCGCTCGTGCAGGCATATCGCGAGCTGACGAACAGCCTCGTGCAGAAGCTCGTGGACGTCGGTCGCGACAGCGCGCCTGCACTCGCTGAGCATGCACGACAGAATCTGCTGGACGCGCACCCGGTGCTCGATTGTTTTTCGTTCGGTGGCAAACCGGGGAAGGATCCGCTTGCCGACGCCAAGTGTCTCACCGCTGGCGTTGCTGCGTGGATTCGCGAGCTCATGTGGGCCGCAGTCCCTGATGATGCGACATCGCCGGAGGAGCTGCTTCGCGATCTCACGTGGGATCGCCGGCACGTCTTCCAATCGGCCGGCTTGTACGAGCAAATCCCGTGGAAGGTGATGTGACGGCGCAGGCGTCGCCGGGCACGCTCTACATAGTCAGCACCCCCATTGGCAACATGGGGGATTTTTCTTTTCGGGCGGTCGAGATCCTCAAATTGGTGAACACCGTGCTTGCCGAAGACACCCGGCACACGCGTCACCTGCTGGACCGGTACGAGATCGCCACGCCGACGCAGTCGTACCACGAGCACAACGAGGCGAAGTCGACGCCCAGGTTGATCGCTCGCCTCCAGGCTGGCGAATCGCTCGCGCTGGTGTCGGATGCAGGGACGCCGCTGGTCTCGGATCCCGGGTCGCGGCTGGTCGCGGCAGCTGCCGCGGCTGGCGTCCCAATTGTCCCGGTTCCCGGCGCGTCGGCGTTGTTGGCTGCATTGGTGGCTTCCGGTCTCGACCTGGATCGGTTCACCTTTTTCGGATTCCTTACACGCAGCGGGACCGAGCGTCGCAATACTCTGGACGAGATTGCATCATTGTCGCACACGGCCGTGGTGTACGAATCGCCAAACCGCTTGGCGGAAACACTTAGCGAGATCGAAGCGCGCGGTGGCGGCACTCGTCAGGCCGCCGTGGCGCGCGAAATGACGAAGCAGTTCGAAGAGGTCAGGCGAGGAACGGTAGGCGAGCTCCGCGCGTACTATGAAGAAGTGGCCCCACGCGGCGAGCTCGTGCTGGTCATTGGCGGGGCGCCTGTGGAGCCGCCGTCGGAAGACGCTGTGCGGGCGCGAGTTCGAGCCTTGCGGGCAGCAGGAACGAGCAGCCGCGACATTGCGGCCGTGGTGAGCAGGGAGCTGGGAGTGCCCAAGCGTGTGGCCTATCGCCTCTCGCAGGAGGCGGACATGGAACCTGGAGCGGGCGACGAATGATGAACACCAACGCGCGTCGACGTCGGCGCCGCGCGGGAGCACTCTGCGCTCTCGCGCTGCTTCCATTGGTCGGCGCACGTCCGGCTCCGCCGATTCTCACCGTCGCCCGGCTTCAGTACGACGGGGGCGGCGACTGGTACGCGAACCCCTCGAGTCTGCCCAACCTGCTCGCCGCGATTCGACAGCGCACGTCGCTCCAGGTCGACAAGACCGAAGCGCGCGTGACGCTGATGGACGACAAGCTTTGGGACTATCCCTTCATTCACGTCACCGGACACGGCAACATCCGGTTCAGCGATGCCGAGATCGTACGCCTGCGCGAGTATCTGCAGCGCGGCGGCTTTCTGCACGTCGATGACAACTACGGGTTGGACTCCTCGTTTCGCAGAGAGATCAAGCGAGTTTTTCCGGATCGGCCGCTCGTCGACGTTCCGCTGTCGCACCCGATCTATCACATCGTCTATGACTTCCCAAAGGGCATTCCGAAGATCCATGAGCACGATGGTCTTCCTGCCCGCGGGTTCGGCATCTTTTTAGGAGACCGTCTGGCGGTCTACTACAGCTTTTCGAGCGACCTCGGGAACGGCTGGGAAGATCCTGAGGTGTACCACGATCCGCCTGCGCTGCACGAAGCCGCACTCCGCATGGGAGTGAATCTCTTCGTGTACGCTGTCACGAGCCGTCCGACGCCATGACCGTTCTCGAACTGGTTGACCGCGAGCGCGCGCGCTTGCGGCGGATGCATCTCGTCGTGGGCTTCGCGCTGGTCATCGGCGCGACCTGCCTCGTGCTCGCACTGGGCGCGTCAGCGCTCGGTGGCGCGCGATGGATGACGCTGCCCCGGCCGGTGCCCTTCTTGGTTTGGCTGCTCATCATCGCCGCGGACATCGCGATCGCGCTCTGGACTGCGCGTCAGCTCGATCGCCGCGCGACGCGCGCGACGGTTGCCGCGGCCATCGAGCGCGAGCAGAAGATTCGCGCCGGTGCTCTGCGCGGCGTGATCGAGGTCGCAAACTCCGGCGCGCTCGGCCGCAGGGCTGCCGACGCGATGAGTGCGAAGTTGACGCCTGCGGGACCGCAGCTCGCACCACGAGAGCGACGCGCCGTTCGGCGTGGCGCGGCGCAGGCGACGGGCGCAGCGACAGTTGCAATGGCCGCGCTCGCGTTTTCGGTTCCAAGCTTCAACGACGGTTTGCTCGCGATCTTCCGTCCGATCGAAGCGTGGAACGGCACGCTGCTTCCGCGCATTGCGTTCACGAATCTGCCGCCGGCCGTGCTGCGCGGCGAAACGGCGCGCTTGAAGATCGCGGCGCCTCGCCGCAGCACGATCACCGTGTCGCAGCGCGTTCCCGGTGAAGGCTGGGCCACACAGACTGTCGCGGTCGATTCGCGAACCGGCGAGGCTGCCGTCGAGGTTGGACCATTGCGCGGTGATCTCACGATCATCGCGACCGATGGACGCTCGGTGAGCGATACCGCGATCGTTCGCGTGACGGACCGCCCGTTCGTCGGCGCCGTCGCGATGCGCGCGACCTATCCGGCATATCTCGCGCGCCCCGCCGAGGGACTCGCGGTCGGTGAGCCTGCTCGCGTGCCGCAGGGCACGGTAATCGAAATCAACGGTCGCGCGTCCACCACGCTGCACGACGTTCGACTCGGCGCTCCGGCAGACACGGTGTCGCTGCGCGTCAGTGATCACACGTTCGAGGGACGTCTCGACGCACGAAAGACAGGTCGCTATGCGTGGGTGGCGAACGGCACGAATGGTCCGATCACCGACGTGCCCGTGCCACTCGAGCTCGAAGTGGTGCCCGATTCGGCGCCGCACGTGGAGCTCGTCTCACCTGCGCTCGACTCGATCGTCGCGGGTGACGACAAGATCACGCTCCGCGCGACGGCGACCGATGACCACGGTCTCACTCGCATCGAGCTCGTGAGCTGGAAGCAGGAGAATGGTCGCAGCGCCGCGCAGTCTCCAACGACGACAACGCGCTTGGCTGAAGGCGCAGCCCAGGTGTGGGACGGCAGCACGATCGTCGATCTCGCGCCGCGCGGACTCAAGCCTGGCGACGCGCTGCACGTGAAGATCGTCGCGACGGACAATTCGCCGTGGGCGCAGCGCGGTGAAAGTCGCGAACTGCTACTAAAGATCCCGACCATGGAGGAGCGCCGCGCGATCGCGCGTGCCTCGATGGATTCAGCGGTGAGCCAGGCGAAGTCGGCCGCGGCCGCGGAGAAGTCGCTCGAGCAACGCACCAGCGACGCCGCGCGCGACCGATCGCAGCGTTCGGGTCAGGACGCTCAGGGCAACGCCAACAACAACGGCGGCAAGCAAGGCTCGATGAGCTACGATGCCGCCGAGAAGGCAAAGGCGGTCGCCAAGGATCAGCGCGATCTTGCCGATCAGGTGAAGCAGCTGCAGCAGACAGCCGCCGCCATCGAGCAACAGCTCAAGCAGGCGGGCGCTCTCGATAGCAGCCTCGCGCGTCAGCTACAAGAAGCACAGCAACTCCTGCGCGACGCGCTCACGCCGGAGATGATGGCGCAGATGAAGAAGCTCGAGGACGCGACGCAGCAGTTGTCGCGCGATCAGGCGCAGGCGTCGCTGAAAGATTTGCAGGCGATGCAACAGAAGCTGCGCGAGCAGCTCGAGAAGAGCGCCGAGATGCTGAAGCGTGCCGCGCTCGAAGGCACGATGCAAACGCTCAAGGACGAAGCGAAGGAAATTTCCGAGAAGGACAAAGCGCTCGCGGATTCCGTCCGTGCGAAGTCCGCGGAGCAGCAGAAGGAAGAAGCCAAGCAGTTGGCTGACCGGTCGCAGCGCTTCGAGGACGAGCTGAAGAAGCTGCAGGATCGACTGGAGAAAGAAAAAGCGGATGCTGGCGCATCCGGGACGCAGGAGGCGCGCAAGCTCGCCGATCAGTCCGAGCAGTCGATGCGTCAGGCAGCCGGCCAGAAGCAGGGCGACAAGCAGCAACAAGGCGACAAGTCGCAGCAGGGCGACAAATCGCAGAGCGGCGACAAGACGCAAAACGGCGATAAAACACAGCAAAGCGACAAGGCCAACGGCGCCACGAAGCGTGATTCTACGGGCGGTCGTCAGTCAGCCAATCAGAATCAGCAGAACGCGCAATCGCGCAATCAGACGGGCCAGTCGCAGAGTCAGAGTGGGCAGTCGCAAAGCCAGAATGGCCAGAGCAAGCAGGGCGGCGACAAGCAGCAGCAGGCCGGCCAGAATCAGCAGGGGCAGCAGGGCGGTACCGAGCAGAATGCTCGCGATGCCGCCGAGCAGATGGACAAGGCCTCTGATGCGATGAATCAGGCGCGACAGCAGCAGGTGAACGAGTGGAAGTCCGAGCTCACGAACGCGCTGGATCAATCGATTCAGGAAATGCTGCAGATGGCTCGGCAGGAGCAGGGGCTCGAGCAGAAAGCGCGAACGGGACAGTCGAAGCCCGAGGAGATGCGTGGTGAACAGAGCGCGGTGAAGCAGGGCCTCGACAACGCGGCGCAACGTCTCCAGCAAGAGGGACAAAAGACGTCGCTGCTGTCGGGTCGTTCGCAGCGCGCGGTGTCCGAAGCGCAGCAGAAGGTGAGCGAGGCCACGCAGCAGACGTCTGAATCGCGCGGCTCGCAGCAGGCGGCCAACTCACTCGGCGAAGCGGCAGACGCACTGAATCGCGCGGCGGCATCGCTCGCGCGCGATCGCGAGAAGGCAAACAGCTCCAACTCGGCGACCGGTTTCGCCGAGATGATGCAGCAGCTTCAGGACCTGGCAAAGAAGCAGGGATCGATCAACGCGCAGGCGCAGGGTCTGCTGCCAGGCATGGGCCAGCCGATGACGTCGCAGACGCAGGGCACCGCGCGCGCACTCGCACGCGAGCAGCGTCAGGTCGCGCAGCAGCTCGACGAGATCGGCGATGCCGTTGGCGGCGATCGCGCCGCGCAGTTGGCGAAGGAAGCGAAGGCAGTCGCGGAGGCGCTCGAAGGAGGGCGGCTCGATGCGACGACCGTCGCGCGTCAGCAGCAACTCTTCCGCCGCATGCTGGACGCGGGTCGCACGCTGCAGAAAGACGAGCGCGAGGACAGCAACAAGCGCGAAGCAACATCGGCGAAGGGCGGCAATGAGCTCAAGCCCGACAACACCAACGGCACCGGCCGAGCGACGTTGAAGTTCCGCGAACCAACGTGGGACGAGCTTCGCGGCCTGAGCGCCGACGAGCGTCGCGCGATCCTCGAGTACTTCAAGCGAATAAATGCTGGCAATCCTTGACGCGGAAAGAGGGAATCGGATAGCGGGAAGCGGGAAACGCGGACTCCAGTTGATTGCGGCGGTGCTCGCTCTCTTGGTCGTTCCCGCTTCCCTCTTCCCGCTTCCCGCTTCCCGGTCGCTCGGAGTTGCCGCCGCGCAAAGCGCGGCGGCTGCTCCGAGTGACACAATGGCGTTCTACAAAGCTCTGGATCTGGAAGCAGCGGGAAAGTTTCGCGATGCCGTGCCGCTGTTTCGAATGGCATTGCACACGTCGGCCGCGACCAACGCGCTGCTCGGACTCGAGCGTGTGTACGCGGAGCTCGGCTGGGCCGACTCGCTCGTTGCGCCGCTCGACACGTTGATCGCGGCGAATCCAAAAGAGGAGACCTATCGCACGGTTCAGCTGCGAACGCTGCAGACCGCCGGTCGCACGGCCGACCTGCAGAAAGCGTTCGAGACGTGGATCCGTGATATGCCCGCCAACCCGGCGCCATATCGCGAATACGCGCGGCTGCTGCTGCAGAAGAATCAATTCGCCGCCGCGGACAGTGTGCTGGCGCGCGCGCATCAAGCGCTCGGGACAACAAAGGATCTCCAACTCGAGTTGGCGCAGACGCGAGCCGCGCAGGGCGAGTGGGTCGAATCGGCCAAGGCGTGGCGGTCCGCGCTGCTGACCGCCGACTATCTCGAGCAAGCCGCCGCCTACGCGCTCGCGCCGACGCCGTCCGCGTCGCGCATGGCTGTGCGAGAAGTATTTCTTGCGCTGCCGATCGAAGTGCCGTCGCGTCGCGCGCTCGCCGATCTCGAGACGACGTGGGGCTCGCCGGCGGACGGTTGGAACGCGCTCAAGGATCTGCCGCCCGACAGCTCGTCGGCCGACGCCTGGTCGGAGTTCGCCAAGCGCGCCGAATCAGAAGACCGCTGGATGATCGCGCGCGGCGCACTCGAGGCGGCCCTGCAGTGGAAGCGAACTCCGGACTTGGCCATTCGTGCTGCGACTGCGGCCATGAACGCGGGCGACGCGCCGGCGGCGCTTCGTCTCGCGCCGCTGTCCGACGCGCATGGTGATTCCGCGCTGATCGCGCGCACGTATCTGCCGTTGCACGCGCGCGCACTGGCGGCGCTGGGGCGTCCGGCCGAAGCGGAGCGACTCGTCGCTGCTTTTGATCGGTTTCTGGCGCCCGGGTCGAAGAACTCACTCACGCGGACGATCGCGTGGGGTTGGGTGCGGACGGGAGACATGGCGCGCGCGCGCGCGTCGCTTGCCGCGGCCGGCCCTGAGGGCGATTCAAGCGACGCGGCGGGTTGGCTCGCGCTCTATGAGGGAAATCTCAAGACGGCGCGCGCCCTGTTGCGCGGCGGCACCGAGAGCTCGCCGGAGCTCGCGTCGGCGCTCGGGCTGATCGCGCGCCTCAAGGTCGACACCGCTCCCGCGATCGGGAAAGCGTTTCTCGCGCTCGCGCGCGGCGACAGTGCTGGCGCGACCACGAAGTTCGTTCAGGCGGCGGATCAGACGCCGGTCGTGCGATCGGTGCTGCTGTTGCTCGCCGCACAGGTGCAGGTCGGTCTCAAACACGACGCCGCGGCCATCGAGCTGTGGCAGCGTATTGTCGAAAAGGATTCCGACACACCTGAGGCGCCGCAAGCCGAGCTCGAATGGGCACGCACGCTGCGCCGGAAGGGTGACTCGGCTGGCGCATCGAGTCATCTCGAGCACATGATTCTGACATATCCGCAAAGTGCGTTGGTGCCACAAGCGCGTCGCGAGCTCGAGCTCGCGAAGAGCGCGATTCCTCCCGGGATGTGACGGTCATGCATCTCTTCGCTTTTGCACGTCGCGTGTCGTTGGCTGCGCTCGTGCTGCTCGCGACTGTGACAACGGCGCACGCTCAGCGGCTTCTCGTGCCGATGGACGATGCGCAGCAGAACCATCTCAAGGCCTACGGGCTGACGTACGCGGCGATCAAGGCTGGGGCGTCGGCCGAGTGGCTTCTCAACTATCGAGGCGGTTCGTTCCTGCTCGCCGATACGCCCGAGCTCCGCCGCATGGCGGGCTTGGGCGGTATCACGATCGAGCCGGTGGACAACGGCCGGCTCAGCCAGCTGCGAGCCGAGATCGCGGCGAACAACATGGAGGCTGTGCCGCTCGAGAAAGCGCCGAAGGTCGCGGTGTACACGCCGCCCGACGCGCTGCCGTGGGACGACGCTGTGACGCTCGCGCTCAAGTACGCAGGGATCGAATACACGCCGATCTACGACGACGAGGTGGAGCGCGGCGATCTCTCGAAGTACGATTGGCTGCACCTCCACCACGAAGACTTCACGGGCCAGCTCAACAAGTTCTATCTGAGCTACCGCGACGCGCCGTGGTTCATCGATCTCTTACAGAAGAACACGGCATCCGCGAAACGCCTGGGCTTCAGCAACATGCCCGCGCTCAAGAAAGACGTCGCGAACAAGATTCGCGAGTTCGTCGAACGCGGTGGCTTCCTGTTCGCCATGTGCGGTGCCACGGAGACCCTCGAGCTTGCGATCGCCGGGCAGAACGTCGACATCGCGCAGAGCTTCATCGACGGAACGCCGATGGATCCCGACGCGGACCGGAAGATGGACTGGAAGAGGACGATGGCCTTTCATGACGTCCATCTCGAGCAGTCGCCGTTCGTGAACTCGATGAGCGACATCGACGGACACCAGGTGAATGTCCCTGGTCGCCAGCAGCCGCTCGGCACGTTCACGCTGTTCAACTTTTCGGCGAAGATCGATCCCGTCCCGTCAATGCTCGTGCAGGATCACCGGGCCGTCGTCAACGACTTTTATGGAGTGACGACGAGCTTCAACAAGTCGGTTATCAAACCGGGCGTCACGATCCTCGCGAACGAAGAGGGCGCGCCGTGGGTCAAGTACATCCACGGCGACTACGGCAAAGGCACGTGGACGTACTACGGCGGCCATGATCCCGAAGACCCGCGGCACGCGATCGGCAATCCACCTACCGATCTGTCACTGTTCAAGAATTCGCCTGGATACAGGCTCATTCTGAATAACGTGTTGTTCCCGGCGGCCAAGAAGAAACCGCTGAAGACTTGACGGGGACGGGCGGCGGGCGACGGACGACGGCCTAACCGCAAACTGCGCATTCGACACCTACGCCGCTCCCTAATCGCCCCGCTGCGACACGCGCCTCGCGCGTAGTCTCGTCCGTCGCCCGTCGCCCGTCGCCCGTCGCCCGTCGCCGGTAGTTCATCGCCCGCCGCCCGCCGCCCGCCGCCGCTAAATTCCAACCGTGCCCATCGCCGCCGACCCCTCAGCCCGCCTTGCGCCGACCGCGGCCGCGGCGATTCGGACGGCAATTCGGCTGGCTGGCGGCCGCGAGGTGTGCTTCGTCTGCAAAGTCGACGACGATGGCATCGTGCAGACCGCGAAGGTCGTCGCGCGGGGCGACGCGGTCAGCGTGCTGGCACTGCCGGGTTTCGCGAATCGCGGCGAGATGCTCGTGCACAACCATCCATCGGGCGTGCTCGAGCCGTCCGATCCGGACATGCAGGTCGCGTCGCGCATTCACGACGACGGCATCGGCTTTGGCATCGTCGACAACGCGGCGACTGAGCTGTACGTCGTCGTCGAGGTGCCGTCGAAGTGTGATCTCGCTCCGCTCTCGTCCAAAACTGTCGATGAGGATCTCGGGCCCAATGGTCCCATCGCGGCGGAGCATGCGCGCTACGAGGATCGGCCTAGTCAGCGCGCCATGGCGGCGGCGATCGCGAAGCTCTACAACGACGGCGGCGTCGGACTCCTCGAGGCCGGAACGGGCGTCGGCAAATCGCTCGGCTACCTCGTGCCCGCGTTGCGTTGGGCCGCGGCCAACAACGAGCGAACGGTCGTCTCGACGAACACGATCAACCTGCAAGAGCAGTTGGTCGGAAAGGATCTGCCCTTTCTCGCTCGCGCGCTCTCAGATCAGAAAGTTCGCTTCGCGCTGCTCAAAGGCTGGCGAAACTATCTGTGCCTCGCTCGTCTCGCGCAGGCACGGCAATCCGGAAATGCGCTCTTTGATGATTCGCTCAATGAAGAGCTGAACGCACTACAAGCGTGGGCGGAGCGCACGAGCGATGGCTCGCTCAGCGATCTCACGACTCCGCCGCGTTCCGAGCTCTGGGATGAAGTGTCAGCAGAGCCGGACCTCTGCCAGCGCACGCAGTGCCAGAAGTTCAACGACTGCTTCTTGTTCAAGGCGAGGCGCGCGGCTGCGCAGGCCGATGTCATCGTCGTGAACCATCACTTGCTGTTGTCGGATCTCGCCGTGCGGAGAGTGACGAACAACTGGGGTGAGGCGGCGGTGCTGCCCGCGTATACGCGCCTCGTCGTCGACGAGGGACATCATCTCGAGGATGCGGCGGCGTCGCACCTGGGTGTCACTGTCTCTCGGCGTTCCTTGCAGCGGCTGTTCAATCGTCTCGATCGTCGCGGCAAAGGTTTGCTGCCGGCGCTGATCGTTCGGCTCTCCGTCGGCAACGATCTCCTGAGCACCGCCAGCCTCGATCTCGTTCACTCCCGGTTGAGTCCCGCGGTCGACGCGGCTCGCAACAAGAGCAGCGTGCTGTTCGACCTGCTTGACGTGTTTCTCCAAGAGAGCCGCGAGCCGGTCGTTCGACTCACCGCTGACTTCGCCGATCACCCGATCTGGAATGCCGGGCTGCGCGTCGCGTTGACCGACACGGTGCAACAGATCGAGATGATCGCCGACGGGTTGCAACTCGTCTATGAGCGGTTTGAGGGCAGTAGTAAAAAGTTGGACGATGCGGTGATGCCGCTGATGAACGAGATTCGTTCGGTGACACGCCGACTTCAGAATGCCGCCGACGGCTTGCGGCAGGCGCTCGACCCCGAGCGAAACGACAAGACGATTCGGTGGGTCGAAGCGCGCGGTCGTGACAAACAAGTCAGCGTCTCGACCGTTCCGCTCGACCTCGCGCCGATTCTGCGCGAGGATCTCTTCAAGCGCGCAACGACGACCGTCGTCACGAGCGCGACGCTCGCGACCGATGGGCGTTTCGATTTCCTGACCTCGCGCCTTGGGCTCGACGATCCGGAGCTCGAGCCGCGCACCGGCATCTATCCGTCGCCGTTCAAGTATCGCGAGCAGGCCGTGCTCGCGGTGCCCTCGGACATCCCGGCGCCGAACGTCGATGGCGCAAAGCATTTCGCTGCCTTCGCGCGCATCGTGGTCGACGTCGCCTCCGCGGCTGACGGCGGCATGTTCGTGCTGTTCACGAGTCATAAGGACGTGCGTGCGATGGCCGCGGAGCTTCGCGGTCGAGGGCGCTCTGTGCCGTGGCCGCTGTTGGTCCACGGCGATGAAACACGGGACACGTTGCTCGACCGATTTCGCAACGCCGGAAAAGGGATTCTCCTCGGCACGGCGTCGTTCTGGGAAGGCGTGGACGTCCCTGGCGACGCGCTGCGGGCGCTGCTCATCGCGAAGCTGCCGTTCCGCGTGCCAACCGAGCCGATCACCGCCGCGAATTGCGAGGCGATTCAGGCGAACGGGGGCGACTCGTTCCGCGAGTACATGCTGCCGCACGCGTCGCTGAGACTCAAGCAGGGCTTTGGGCGGCTCATCCGCACGAGCGCCGACCGCGGCGTCGTGGTGATTGCCGATCCGCGTGTCGTCACCAAGAACTACGGGCGCGGGATGATCGACGGGTTGCCGCCCGCGCGTCGCATCGTAGGACGCTGGGAGCAGTTGTTGGGCGAGATTCAGAAATTCTACGCGAACACCACCACCACCCACGAACGCTGAGCATCCATGGCGCCGATGAACCGTCCCGGGAAGATCGTCTGCGTGGGGCGTAACTACGCCGATCACGCAAAGGAGTTGGGCAACGACGTCCCGAAGGAACCGCTAATCTTTCTTAAGCCGCCCTCGTCGCTCATTGGCGACGGCGAATCCGTGGTGTTGCCGCCGCAATCGAGCCAGGTGGACCATGAAGGCGAGATCGGCGTCATCATCGGGAAAACTCTCAGGCGCGTAACTGCTACAGAGGCCCGCGACGGCATTCAAGGAATCGTTGCGGCGAATGACGTGACCGCTCGCGATCTGCAACGTGTTGACTCGCAGTGGACACGCGCGAAGGGATTCGATTCGTTCTGCCCGGTCGGCGCGGTCGCGGCCGCTCCGGCGGACCTGGGAAGCCTCACGGTTGTGACGCGTGTGAACGGCGTAGAACGCCAGCGGGGCAAAGGGACGGACATGGTTTTTTCAATTCCGGACGTGTTGGCTTACGTCTCGCACATCATGACGCTGGAGCCCGGCGACCTCGTGCTGACGGGCAGCCCGGCGGGAATCGGGAAACTCTCGCCCGGCGATGTGGTAGAAGTGGAGGTGCTCGGACTCAGCCGAGTGCGAAACCCTGTCACCGCGGAAGCCTAGTGCCCGAGCTCGCCGGCCGGTTTCATACGCTGCCCGAGTATCCTCTCGCAACGATTCCGCAGAAAAAGCGCGAGCTCATCGCGCGCGGCGTCGATGTGATCGATCTCGGAGCCGGTGACGCGGATCTCGCGCCGCCGCCGAAGGCGATCGAGGCACTCACCAAGGCCGTGCAACAGCCGGCCATGCATCGCTACGGCTTCGGCCTCGGCCTCGTGCCGTTTCGCGAAGCCATCTCGGCGTGGATGCAGAAGCGCTTCGGTCTGAGAGTCGATCCGCTCAAAGAGGTCGTCCCGCTGATCGGATCGAAGGAGGGCATCTCACACCTCGCCCTCGCGTATCTCGAGCCGGGCCGCGTTGCCATCATTCCCGAGCCTGGCTACAACGCGTACCAGGGCGGAACGATGCTCGCCAGCGCCGAGCCGTATCGATACGCGCTCAGGCCTCGTACGAATTTCCTCATCGATCTCGACGAGATTCCCGAGGACACGCTGCGTCGCACGCGCGTTCTGTATTTGAATTATCCGAACAATCCGACCGCAGCGATCGCGCCTCACGACTATCTCGAGCGCGTCGTCGCCAAGTGTCGTGAGCTCGACATTCTGCTCGTCTACGACAACGCGTACTCGGAGCTCGCGTACGACGGCTACGTGCCGCCGAGCATCTTCGAGATCGACGGCGCTCGCGATGTGGCAATCGAATTCCACTCGCTGTCGAAGACGTACAACATGACGGGGTGGCGCTGCGGCTGGGCCGTCGCGAATCCCGAGATCGCGTCCGTGCTGACGAAGGTGAAGTCGTTCACGGATACCGGGCAGTTCATGGCGGTTCAGGCTGCCGGAGTTGCCGCAATTGAGAGCTGGGACGAATGGGTCCCGGGGAACGTCGCGATCTTCAAAGCGCGCCGGGATGCCGCCGTTGAGGCCTTCCGGGCCGCTGGGTTCGCGTGCGAAACTCCCCGGGCAACCATGTATTTGTGGATAGGGTTGCCAGAGGGAGTGCCAAGCGCCCTCTTTGCTGACAGATTACTCGATGACGAAGGTGTGGTCGTGATGCCCGGCTCCGGATTCGGGGCGGGCGGCGAAGGATTCTTCCGCATCTCGTTCATCACGTCGCCGGAAAGAATTGCAGAGGCTGCTAAACGGGCCGGACGCGTTCTTTCCTCATTGGCGGTGGAGGTGGGATGAAGGCGTCGATGCTCGGGAAGCGCCAGGACCAGAAAGGGTCGATCGTAGTTTCAGTCGTCGTGCACGTGGTCGCGATCGCGCTGATCGCATCGATCACGTTCACCTACCAATTCTCGTCGGCCAGCAAGGACCGCGGTCCTGTCACCGAGCGCATCCAGTACGTGGTTGCGAAGCCGCTGCCGCCGGCCGCCGTCGGCAATGGATCGCAGGAAAAGCGTACGCCGCCGAAGAAAGCGCCTGTGCCGCCCGCGAGGCTCTTACCGCCGAGCATGATCCCAACTGCGATCCCGCCGGTTCCACCGCCCAACGTGAGCGTCGGCGCGATCTCCGGCACGGGCAGCGGCACAGGCGGAGCGCCCAACGGTATCGCCACGGGCATCGAGCCCGCGATGCCTGATCCGCGCATCGAGCTCAGACCGAACGGTCTGCGCCTTCCGCTCACGCAGGGCGAGAAGAACGACAGCGCGGTCAAGGCGATCTACGTTGCGTATCGCGAAGCGGAGCTCGAAGCCGAGTCGAACAAAGGACGCAGCGCGAAAGACTGGACGTTCGAGAAGGGCGGGCAGAAGTACGGTCTCGACTCGCAGTACGTCTACCTCGGCAAGTTCAAGCTGCCGTCGGCGATTCTCGCGGCGCTGCCACTCAACTTCGGCGGCGTCAACGGCAACCGGATCATCGAAGCCCGCAATGCGTCGTGGATTCAGAACGACATCTACACGCACTCGCAGGGCATGAGCGAGGACGACTTCAAGGCCGCGATCAAACGCATTCGTGATCGCGTCGATCGCGAGCGCAAGGAAGCCGAGGATAAGGCGAAGTCAACCGCGCCGATCGTCCCCTAACGGTCGGCTGAGCGATCTGCCGTTCTGAAGTGCAGATCCCTCGCTTTGCTCGGGATGACCTATTGTGCCGTCACGACAGCGGCGGCTCCTCCGACAACAGCATCGTTGGCTGCGGTTCCGTCTCGTGATAGGGGCGGAACACGCCGCACACCACACCGAGCACCGCGAAGTCGTCACCAGGTCCAACCTCGACCGGGCGCTCGCCGTCATTCGCCGGCTCGAGCGCGAGCGAGGAACCGCGGTGCATGAGTGTTTTCACAGTCACGTCCGCGCCGAGTCGCGCGGCAACGATATCGCCATCCTTGGCGCGCGCCGATGGCGTGATCATGACGTAGTCGCCGTCGAGAATTCCGCGGCGTGCCATGCTGTCGCCTTTCACCTTCAGGAGAAAGACGTCGTCGCTCGGCAGGAAGCGACGATCCATGGTAACGAATGCGTTACGATGTTCGGGCAAGAGCGCCGGTTCGCCGGCGTGCACTCGTCCATAGTACGGCACGGGTTGCGTGCCTCCTGCGGATGAGAATCCGAGGAGCCGGACGCCGCGCGAGCGCGACTCGTCACGCTGGATGTAGCCCTTGTTCTCCAGCGCATGCAGAAGATCCGACACCGTCTTCGTCGACTTGATGCGGAACCGTCTCGCGATCTCGCGAATGCTCGGCTGATACGTGTTCTCGGCGAGGAAGTCTATCATGTACTGATAGACCCTGCCTTCCAGCTGCGTGAGCGGCTCCGGCATGTTCCTCCGGCAGCGTGCGGGGCTCCAGGCGGTTCAACGCGGCCTATGGGCCCCAGTCAGAGTGCGAACGCCCGTTCAGGGTTTCGACGCGGACCCAATGTATGCTCACGTGGCGCAAACGGTCAACGATGAGCGTCACTTTTTTCTCACGATGTCGGATTACGGTCAGCTGATGAACGAGACCGCTGCGTCGATTCGCTCCAGCGAACGCTCTCGTCCGAGCAGCTTGAGCACGTCGAAAATGCCGGGGCTGGCCGCGCTTCCCGTCAGGGCGACGCGGAGCGGCTGGAAGAGCTTCCCGGCGCCCGTGCTTCGCCGCTCGGCCAGGCCGCGAAGATTCGTCTCCATCGCTTCCGGCTCCCACGGCTCCGTGGACGCGAGGGTGTCGCGCACCGCGCTCAACACGTCGCGGGTGACGTCGCGGTCTTTCCACTGCTTTGCGACCGCGTCCGCGTCGTATTCGATCTGTGCGCGCAGATACGGCGTCGCCTGCCGCGCCAGATCGTCGAGCGTGCGCGAGCGCACCTTGAGCAGATCGAGCAGTGTGAGATACCAGTCGCGCCGGGCCACGAGCTCGGACTCCGTAGCGAGCCCCGCCGCGACGATCGCGCGCGTCGCGAAGGGCGCAAGCTCGACCGCCGTCATCGCGCTGAGATGCTGGCCGTTCATCCACTCGAGCTTCTGCATGTCGAAGATCGCCGCCTTCTTGAGCAAACCCTCCTTCGAGAAGCGCTCGATCATCTCGGGCACCGTCATGATTTCTATATCACCGCCGGGGGACCAGCCCAACAGGGCGAGGAAGTTGAGCATCGCCTGAGGGAGTATGCCCAAATGCTGATAATCGCCGACGGCCGCCGCACCGCGGCGCTTGCTGAGCTTCTTGCCGTCCGTGCCGTGGATCATCGGCAGGTGGGCGAACTCGGGAATCGACGCGCCCAGCGCTCGATAGAGCAGAATCTGCTTTGGCGTGTTCGAGATGTGATCGTCGCCGCGCATCACGAGGGTGATGCGCATGTCGAT
>Ga0070679_100000474_pt1 | contig 34296 bp, 27 predicted proteins | sample KBSC63BmetaG_FD_65652 | JGI IMG/M metagenome (GOLD analysis project Ga0070679, IMG submission 65652) | Corn rhizosphere microbial communities from Kellogg Biological Station, Michigan, USA - KBS C6-3B metaG | ecosystem: Host-associated > Plants > Roots > Rhizosphere | place: USA: Michigan... | reverse complement strand
TGGCTGATCGACGTTCATACGACCAGTACTGCGGGCTGGCGAAGGCCCTCGACATCGTCGGCGAGCGATGGACGCTGCTCATCGTCCGGAACCTTCTGCTCGGGCCGCTCCGCTATTCCGATCTGCTGCGCGGCCTGCCCGGCATCACCACCAATCTGCTGGCGAAACGCCTCAGAGAGATGGAGGCGTTCGGGATGATCGAACGAATTCGTGGCGCATCGAGCGATGCGGGACAGGCGTATCGTCTCACGCCGCTCGGTGCAGGTCTGGAGCCGGCCGTGCATGCCCTCGCGAATTGGGCCTGGCAGTGGATGCAAGCGCCCGCAAAGCACGAGATGCGCAACCTCGAGTGGCTGCTCGTGGCGCTCCGGCGCCGATACCTCGGCGGCGCGACGCTTCGCGCCGAGCTTGTAGCCGATGGCGTGCCCTACCGAATGTCGCTCACCAAGACGAAAGCAGAGATCACGCGTGGCGAGCTTCCATCTCCAGATCTGACGATTCGCGGCACGGGCGCAGCAATCGCGTCGCTATTCCTCGAACGAAAACCGGGAGGCAAGCTGCCTCCCGGTCTCACGATCGATGGTGGATCTCAGTTGCTCAAATCGCTGCTCGCGGCGTTCGCGACATCGGAGATCGAACACGCGCTCGCGGCGAGCTAGCCGCGCGTCAATTGCCGAGGCGGAACTTCAAGCCGGCCATCAAAAACGCGTCGTGCACGTTCCACTTGTCGTCGGCGCCCTTGCTGAGGAAGTCGGTCAGCTCGGCTACGACCCCGAACTGTCCGAGCATCACGTCAGCCCCGAGTCCGCCGTGGAACGCGAACGCGTTCTTGTCGCCGCCGCTCAACAGCGTCGGGCTGTCATCGTACTTGTAGAACTTTTCGCCCGCGCCGGCGACGATGTACGGCTGTACGAGAACTCTCGGAAGCGGACGAATCACGAGGTCTGCCGTGGTCGCGAGCACCGAGCCTTTGCCGATGTCCTGCTTACTCGCATTCTTGATCGTCGTACCTGAGGCGTAGGCCACGCTGCCGCGCAGCATTCCAAACTCGACGTTACCGCCGAGTGACAGGGTGCCGTCTCGCGTCTTCGCGATGTTCGATGCACTGCCGCCGATCTGATTCACGTCGCTTGCCGGAACGTATCCGCCCACCAGCGGCGTGATGGAGACTTGCGCCTGCGCGACCGGCACGGCCGCGACGAGCGCGATTGCCGGGAGAAGAACTCGAGCGTGCAGCATGCCAACCTCCTGCCTGATTCGGTGAGACCAACGCGCGAGACGGTCGCCCGTCGGCTTCTCCAGCGTACCCCCGAGTGCGCGCATTGGTTCGTGAGATGGATGCGGCGACATCACTCGCGGGAAGCATGCTCACCGCTGGTGACGCGCATCACACATCTCGTCACGGTCGTCGGCCGACTCGTAACAATGAATCGCGGCGCGCGGAATCTGCCCTCGCGACTCGCAGCAATGAATCGCGACGCGTGGAATCCGCCGTCGCGATCGCGCGCTGTTTGGCGAGGCGTTCCTGAAGTCGCTGCAGACGCGCCTGATAGTCGGCGTCGATGATCGAGTCGGCCTTGCGTTGTGCACGCGACTTTCCAAACACCGGAATGCTGATGAGCGGAACGCCAACGGCGTAGCCGCCGTTCATCAGCGGCGCGTAAACCGGCTCGCCCGGCAAGCGCGCCGCGCGACCATGAGGATCGAGCCCGGGTTCGCGTCGGGCTCGAACGTCGGCGAGCTCCTGCGGTGTGAGTGGACGATGCCATTCCGCCATCGGGATTCCTGCAATCAGAGCTTTCTGAACGGAATCCATCTGTTCGCGAGTCAGTCGCGTGGACGGTGTCGTGACACCGGCCGGCGCGTACGGCGCGCCGCGCACCGAACTCCCAGGCGATCGCACACCTCCGCCGCTGTCGCGAGCGGCGCCGGGCGTCGCCGTAGTTGGTGTCAGCGGTATCGCAATCGGTAGCGCTCCTGTCGGGACTCCCCGAGACGCGCCCGCAGTAGAATCACGAGTTGCCGTGGTCGGCGGCACGACTGGCGAAGTGACGCGCGGCGCCGGCCGTGCCGGAGCGCGCACGCGAGCGGGTGCCGGCGGCTTCGGCGTTTCGGCTCGCTCAGCCGGCGGTGTGAGATGAATGACGGCGACCGCATCGTGCGAAGATCGCTCACCGAATCTCAGTGATCGCACCGTCGTCATCGCGATGAAGGCAGCGACGAACGCCACGAGCGTGACGACGGTAGCAACGACGCGGCTCGACCACGACGATGAGCCGCCGCCATGCGGCCACAGTCGTCCAGTCCAACGCGCGTGCTTCGTCATGACGCGGGCTCGGCTAGAACCGAGCGTTCAAGTACGCGGAGATCCGCGTTTGCTGTCGCGGATAAAACCCGCGGGCGACATCGAACCGAATCAAACCGTCCATCATCGACAGCCCCACTCCCGCGCTGCTCATCGGACGCACGAGGTCGCTGATCTTCGATCGATCGCCGGCCCAGCCGAGGTCCCCAAATACTATCAAGCGATAGGCCGAACGGTCGTGAGCGAGCTCGAGACGCGACATCCAGAATGCGTTTCCGCTTTGCGCAGTGTCCGGGCTCTCGCCTCGAATCGTCTGCGCGCCGCCGAGAAACCATCGCCGTTGCGCTGGCACCTGTCCCACGCTCGCGCCGCCCGCGAGCGTCAGCGCAGCAGCCAATTTCATTGGCAGTCCAGTCGAGAGCGTCAGGTCTCCCGCAGCTCGGCCGTACGACGAATCGCCACCGGCGGCCTCGACGCGAATGTCGGACAGCGTGCGAAATCCGCGCGGGTCGTCGCCTGTGGAACGCAGCCAACGCACGCCCCCTCCGAACGATGCGCCCGTTGCCGCAACGATGTTCGGCATGAACTCGGGACCGAACGAATAGTTCGTTCGCTGAACTGCCGTTCGTTGCTGCTCGCCGAACAAGCGCCAGTCGAGCGAGGCAAAACGCTGGCTCGACCACGCGAGCTCCGCACCGCTCGCGCGGTAATAGAATCCTTCATCCCGTCCGAAGAGCAGAGCCGACACCGACGAGCCAAAGCTCAGCGGATTTCCCCAATCGCTTGCCGACACGAGACGATTGTAGCCGGTGAGCGACACGGATTTCGCCGAGCTCGATCGCGCGAGCGACAGCTCTACATTCGGCTCTCGATCCGCAAAGCCGATTCGTGTCGTGAGACTGGCGCTGTATCCGGCGCCCAATTGCTGTTCGGTAAGAATGCCGGTCGAAAACCCTTCGATGCGATTGTATCGCGTCATCGACAAGCCGTACTGAAACGACGGCCGGGGCAGCGCTCCGAGCCTGATGAGTGCCTGTGCGCCGAGCGGCAGCGCATCATTGATCAGCGCATCGCGCTCTTTCGTTCCGAACACCTGTTCGTTCGGATCGTACAGCGACGTCTCGAATTCCGCGGATTTCGCGAGCTTGTCGAGATCGCATGGATACGTGACAGCGACGGACATCTCCTGTCGCTTCCGAGCGAGGACGCGTTGGCCTGTCGAATCGCACGCCGCCTTGTGCAGCGAATCGCTGAACGTATGCCGCGTTCTTAGTCGCTTCAGCCAAACCGAGTCGCGCCACTTTTCCGCGGCGTCGCCGGAGAGCGAGTCTGGAACCTCGTCGAGGGGTCCGATGTCAGGTGCGTTGAGCGCGATCGCGGCAACGGAGATCGGTCCGTTGATCTTGTCATACGAGAACGCTTGCTCGAGCGCGATCGGTATGTGTGCGAACGACACCTGCTGGATTCCTTGGAAGGAACGCGTGCGCGGCAGCCAGTACCGTCCGTCGAAGAGGCCATATTCGATGGCGATCGCCGAGACTTCGAACTTGAGTGGCGAGACGATCGCTTTCGCCCACCATGGATAGTCGAGACCCGTGCGCAGCTCCTTCTGTCGCTCTTTGACGCGCGCCCAGAGGTCGATCGGCACGGCAAGACGATACGCGGCTCGAACGAGCTGTCCGCTCTCGACGTCGAACCACAATGATCCGACGGCGAGATTCCATTGAGGTGTGCGCGGCCGAATCTCCAACTCTCTGAGTCGCACTCGCTTTCCGTCGGGCAGCGTCCATGACATTGAGTCGCCGGTCGCGTACGTGTAGTACGCTTCGGCACCCACCGCGAGCGGTTGAACGATCGTGCGATCATCCACCTCGGCCTTCGCCGGACCGATACCAATCCCCATTGCGTCTTGGCCCGGCGCGTATGGAACTGAGGTCATTCCGCCGTCGATGAGACTTTGCTCGAGTGCTTCACGTTGTGCATCTGGCGGCGCCATGGGAATGCCGACGCGTGCGCCAGTCATCTCTACTCGCGCACCCAGTCCTTCTTGCCACTGTACGCGATAGGCGTTTTCCTGCCGGTACATGATGCGCTCGGGCCCGTGGCTGCCGATGGCGAAACGCGCCGTGAGTCGCTCGCGGACTCTGGAGTCATAACTCCGAAGCGACGAGTCCTGGGCGAGCCGGGCGACTCTCGCATGCAGGAGAAGCTCGCGTGCACGCTCGTCGTGAAACGCTGTTCGTTGGTCATCGGCGGTAACCGGGAGCCGCCGGGGCGCGCGGTATTTCGTCGAGTCGGCCATCGTGCTGTCTCGCACGACGCTCGGCTTGTCCCGCCGGGGATTCTGACCAGCCTGCATCGCGGCGCTGAGGGCCAGCGCCGCACCAAGAACGAACAGCATCGTTGAAGACTGGGTATGGGTGGGGCCGTCTTCGAGCTGCCGATTGTCCAGCCAATCTGATTGGAACCACCGCTGGCGGTCGCATGTTCCAGACCGGCCTGCCCCCGGTCATGTCCGCCCGAAACGGGTTCTTGCGCGGCTCGACTATCCGCCGTAGATATATCCAATATGGTTATATCCACAGCGGAGACAAAACCTATCGGCGCGGACGTGCCGGAGCCCGCCGGCCGAGCCACGATCACGCCGGCGGTCTTCCAGATCATGGTCGCGCTCGCCGACGGCGAGCTGCACGGCTACGGCATCATGCAGGACGTCGATCGCGTTACCAATGGCGAGACGAAGCTCGGCCCGGGAACGCTCTACCGCTCGATTCAGCGAATGGTGGTCGACGGACTGATCGAGGAGCTCGATATCGCGCTCGACGGCGAAGCCGACGATGACCGCCGGCGCTACTATCGCCTGACGGAGCGCGGCCGGGCGGTTGCCGCCGCCGAAGCCAACCGCCTCGCCATGCTGGTGGACGCCGCGCGCGAGCGACGGCTCATTCCAAAACGATCTGGAGGCAAGCGATGACTCGGGTGCCGGAGGATTTTCGTACGATCACACCGCAGCTCGTCGTCAACGGCGTCGATTCGGCGATCGATTGGTACTCGAGAGCGCTCGGCGCGAACGAGCTCCTGCGCAACATGGCGCCCGATGGTACGTCCGTGATGCACGCCGAGCTGCTGCTCGGTGATTCGCGGTTCTTCTTGGTCGACGAGTTTCCGCAGGGCGGGAGATCGCCGCGGTCGCTTGGCGGCTCCGGAGTCACACTGCACCTCTACGTCGAGGATGTGGACGAGATGTTCGAACGCGCCGTTGCCGCCGGAGCCGAGGTGTTGCTGCCGGTCGCCGATCAATTCTGGGGCGATCGTTACGGCATGCTCGCCGACCCATTCGGGCATCGCTGGTCGATGGCGAGCCGCATCGAGGATCTGTCGCCCAAGGCGCTCCAGGAGCGAGCCGCGACGTGGGCAAAGGGGGAGGCGCACGAATGACGGCGCGAGGACGAATGACCGGCACGCGGTTCGCCGGCACATGCGCCGTGGCGTTCGTCGTCTCGCAGATTCTCGAAATCGCCGTGCACGGCTTCGTTCTCGCCGGCGACTATGCGCCGTTTTACGGAACACTCCTGCGTCGGATGCAAGGCGGCGGCGCGTGGCAAGGCCTGCTCCTACCCGTGGCGCACTTCTCGTACGTGATCGCGCTCGTGTGGGTCTACGATCAGATCATGGAGGATGGTCCGCGCGCGCGGCAGGGACTGCGCATTGGAATTGTCGGGTTTGCGATTGGCCAGGTGCCGCTGTGGCTCTTGTGGTACGCCGAGCAGCCATGGCCCGGTGGGCTGGTGATCAAGCAGCTCGTGCTGGAATTGGTGGCGTCGCTGATTCTTGGCTTGGCGATCGCCGGGACAGCGAAACCTCCCGGAGCTTCGAGTCGAGCGCTGTCATCTTGAGCGAGCCGGCTTAGGGAGAAATAGTGATGGCCGCGGCTCCTTTGACATTGGGATCTGCGACAGCGGTCGCGATGATGGTCACGGTGCCGCCGCTCACCCCTCGTACCAATCCGGCGGAATCCACGGTGGCGATTGTGTCTCGACTGGAACTCCATCGATGCGCTGTCGAAATCGACGTTGTGCTGCAGCCGAAGGAATAGCTCAACCGCAGCGTATCCCCGATATGGAGGGTCGCGCTAGCGGGACTCACTCTTGCCCCTCCAAGACTACAATCGACCACTGGGGTGTCGGCGCGAATCGCGGCTTTCGGCGCTTGATCACTGCACGCCGTCATAAATGCTGCCGCCCCTGCGCCAACAATCGTGAACGCCTTGATCATCCGGCTGCCGCCTCGAGTGTGATGTTCAGAACCTGCGTTTGAATGGTGACGTGACCTGCACTGTTTGCTGAACCGACTGAAAGCCTGGCGCGCTGATGGTGAGCTGATACGTCCCGCGGGGGCCAATCACGATGCAGGTCGATTGTCAATCCGACTGGCACGGGAAGGTCCCCAATGGTCCCGGCCCCGACACGGCAACGGAGAGTCCGGGCACCGGCGCGAGCCCATTCGAGTTGACCGTCAGTGAAACGGCCATCAGTAGGGGACACGGTGGCGGTCCGTTTTCACACGCGCCGTCGCCGCAGGTCGTGGCGAGAAAGACCAAGAAGCTTCCTAGAATGAGCGATCTCACAATATCACAATACGCCAGCAAGAGTGCGAACGCAGCACCATTCTAGCACGCCAGCACGATCCGCGGCGTGACGAAGGTCACGACGCCAACGAGGAGGCGTCCACGCGGGATAGGCAGTCGCAGTGTGTCCTCCGTGAGCAGATTCTCATGAAAAGATTGCGGCCGCGACTGTGCACATCGAGGAGTGCCTCGACGTGGTTACGGGCAAGACGGAACTACGCGCGCCTTGGATGCCCCACAGAGAACTGAACGCGGAAATGGCGGATCTCTCGGAATTGCGCGGATGAAATCTTTTTTTATTCTAGCCGAGAATCGGACCGACTCTCGCTCGCGCGATTGAAAGGATCGCTCCGCGCAAATCCGCGAATTCCGCCTAATCCGCGTCTCCCTAGTCGTTGTGGCCGACGAGGCGGAGCACTGCTTGTGCGCCGCGACTCGGCCGTGAAGCGGGCGTCAGGATGAAGCTGAAATGTTGAGTCTTTGGAACGTCGCACGAGCAGGGTCCGTCGGTCCCGGACAATGTCACTTGAATGGTTTTCTGCGTGGACCGCAGTCGACGCGGCACGCTGATGCGAGCACGATCAGCGCGGCCACTCCAAGCATCATTCTCATATTGCTCGATCGAACACAGAACCGTTCCGTCAGACGCCAGCCGCGGCTCCTCGACGGTACAACCGCCCTCCAACGATCGCGAACAGGAATGCCGGATACGTCACCGCGCTCGAGGGCGCAAACTTCGGGATGTAGTGGAGCATCGCGCAGATCTGAACGACCATCGCGACGATCGCGATGCCAATCAGCCACGCGCCGAGCCGTCTCGTGCCAGCAGGTGTCACGGCGACCTCCAGGGATAGGGTGACCTGCGTTCTCTAAAAAGCGAAACGCGCCGCCCGCAGTCAATGCGAGCGGCGCGTTTCGTTGTGACAACTCGAACGCTAGCGGTTCTTTGCCTTCGGGGTGTACCGGCCCAACTGATCGTGATCGTCGTCCTCGCCGAATCCACCGCCTGTTTCGCTGCCGCCGCTCACGCGCTCGACGCGGAACATCTGCTTGTACGTCTGACCGCCAACCGTCATCGAGACGAGGTAGTCGCCCGTGTTCGCCATGTTGGCGCCGCCGCCGCCGAAGCCGCCGCCGCCACCACCACGGCCGCCGACAGCCGGCGGGTTCATGCCGATGATCGACCAGATGCGAGCGATCGGATCGAGATCACCAACCGTCTCCTGACCACGGCCGGCGCGTCCGCCCCGGGCACCGGCAGCACCACGTCCGCCGCGGCCAGCCGCAGGCGCGTTATTGCCCGGCGTGAACGCCGCGATCGTCGCGGAATCGAGACCGCCGAAGGCGCCGCCGCCACCACCACCACGGCCGCCCGTCGTCTCCGCCGGCCGCGCACAGAACTGCTCCCACTGCGTGGTCGGATGTTCGCATGCCTGGCCACCGCCCGCGCCGCCGCGACCGCCGCCACCACCACGGCCGCCGAAGCCCGCGAGACCTGCCGGATTCGACAGCACATTCACCTGCGTCCGCACCGTGCGAATCGCACTCGAGTCGTAACCCGCTTTGGTGAGCGAGTCGAGCACCTGCGGCGCACGCGTGTGCAGCAGGATGCTATCGCGACGCTGGCTCGGCGAGAGCTCGGCCGCGGCACGGCGCTGCGTTTCCTGGAAGTTCCACGTGACGTTGTGCACGCCCGCGGCTCCTGGGCCATTCAAGCTCGCGAGCGTGTCACCCGCGACATTGCTGATGACGAGTCGCACGTTGCCGGGCGCCGCGGACGCGAGCCGATACGTGATCGTCGCACCGAACGGCGGATTGGCATACGTCATCACCGCTTGACCGTAGCCGTTGCCCGGAAGACCAGGCTGCGGACCTTCGCCCCACTGATACGCCGTCTTCGGCGCGAAGAGATACGTGCCGAGCGCAAGCACCTTCGGGTTGATCTGCTCGAGCGCCGCGATGTCAGCGATCCACATGCTGCGTCCGTGCGTCGCCGCGATCAGCTCATGGTCGCGCGGATGAATCTGAAGATCGAACACCGGTACCGTCGGCAGGTTCGTCGCAAACCTGGTCCACGTCTGTCCGCGGTCGATCGAGACATACGCCGTGCGCGACGAGCCGACGAACAGCAGATTGCGGTTGTGCGGATCTTCGCGAATCACGTGGAGATAATCCTGCGGGCTCGAATGCGGCAGGTTGTTCACGATCGACTTGAAGCTCTTGCCGCCGTCGTTGGTCACGAAGAGATACGGCGTGAAGTCGTTCCAGCGGTGATTCTCGAATGCCACATAGAAGGTGAGCGTGTCGAAATGGCTCGGCTCCACGCGCACGACGTACGCGTCCCACGGCACACCGAGCGCCGCGAACTTGGGCGTGAGATCCTCCCACAGACCGCCGTCGTTGTGCGTGAGCCACACGTTGCCGTCGTCCGTGCCGGCGAGCAGGAAGCCCGGCTTGATCGGCGACTCCTGCATCGCGACGACCGTGCCGTACGCCTCGGCGCCCGTGAGATCGAGCGTGATGCCACCCGTGTACTTCTCGACGGTGTCGAGGCGGGCCAGGCGCGCCTTCTCCTGCGCAGGATCCTTCTTCACCGAGAGATCCGGCGAGATCGGATACAGATCCTCACCGCGCTTTAGAGATTTCAAAACTCGGCTGCCGCCGAGGTAGAACACCTGCGGGTTGTGCGGCGAGAGGAAGTAGGGCGACTCCCAGTTGTAGCGGATCTGCATGTCCGCGGAATCCTTCTTCTGCGCGGCACGATAGACGTCGATCTTCGCCTGCGCTTCCTTCGTCACGGGCACGAGCGGATTGCCGCGCGCGATCGCGATCGAATCTTCCCACTGACGGTACTTGTCGTTCCACGTCGGCTTGTTGACTCGGCCGCGCTCGCCCGTCTTGAGGTTCGTCTGCTGAATGCCGGCGTTCTGGCTCTCGCCCCACACCATGTTCGGGTTCGTCGGATCCTGCGCCGTGTAGAAGCCGTCGCCGCCCGAGATCGTGAACCACTGGTTGTTGTTCGACGGCGTGCTGCGGCGCTTGCTCGGTCCGCACCACGCGCCGTTGTCCTGCGCGCCGGAGCAGATGTTGTACGGAACGTCGAAGTCGTAGCTCACGTCGTAGAACTGGCCGATCGCGAAGTTCATCGGGTACCAGAAATTTCCACCCTTGTCGTACGTGATCGCGATCCCGCCGTCGTTCGCGATGAACCAACGCTCCGGATCATTCGGGTCGATCCAGAGGCCGTGATCGTCGACGTGCACGCTCTGCGCGGCGTTCATGACCGTCTTGCCGCCGTCGTTCGACACCTGCAGCTGCGTGCTCGAGAAGTAGACGCGATCGGGGTTCTTGGGATCGGCGCGCACCTGTGAGTAGTAGAATGGGCGCGTGTCGATGTTGTTCATGTGCTGCCACGTCTTGCCGCCGTCGGCCGAGCGATAGAGGCCGTTCGCCGCCGGGTTGCGCTGGAACGTGACCGGTCCGGGCTCCATCGACGCGGCTTCAGTGAGCGCGTAGACGATCTGTGGATTGCTGCGCGCGACGGCGATGCCGATACGTCCCTTCGGGCCTTCGGGATAGCCGTTGCCCTTGATCTCCGTCCACGTGTTGCCGCCGTCCGTCGACTTGAAGAGACCCGAACCGACGCCGCCCGAGTTGAGCGAGTAGGGCGTGCGGTACCGCTCCCAGAACGACGCGTAAACGATGTCGGGGTTCGACGGATCGAGCGCGACGTCGATTGCGCCGGTCTTCGCGTTCGCGCCGGCCTTGATCAGTTTCCAGTTCGCGCCGCCGTCGGTGGACTTATAGAGACCACGATCTCCGCCGGCCTTCCACGCCGGTCCGAGCGCCGCGACGTACACGGTGTTCGCGTTGCGCGGATCAACGACCACGCGGCCGATGTGCTGCGTCTCGCGAAGACCGACGAACGTCCAGTGCGCGCCGCCGTCAGTCGACTTGTAGACACCGGCGCCTGGCTCGATGGTGTTTCGCGAGTTCGGCTCACCGGTGCCGAGATAGATGATGTTCGTGTCACTCGGCGCGATGGCGAGCATGCCGGCCGACGAGATTTCCTTGTCGTCGAAGATCGGGCGCCACGACACACCGTTGTTGGTGGACTTCCAGACACCACCGGCGGCGCTGGCGACGTAGATCGTCTTCGACGGGCTCGGGATGCCCTGCACATCGGACAACCGGCCCATGAAGTTGGACGGACCGACGTTGCGCCACCTGAAGGCGGCGACGACCGACGAGTCCAAGGTTTGAGCCGGGAGTGGCGCGCCAAGAGCTAGCGCCGCGCCAGCGGCGAGAAAGAAACGGGATCGTTGCATGACGAATCCGGGCAAGGAAGGGATGAAACGGACGTGCTACGACATTACAGTTACGAAGGCTCTATAGCGAGTGTTGACCTAGACATGACCGCTCTCCACCACCAAGCCGTGATCATGCCCGGAGCGAACCAGCCGCTCCGATTGGCGTCGCTGCCCACGCCTTATCTGGAGCCGGGGGCCGCGCTCCTTCGCACGCTCTACTCCGAAGTATGCGGGACTGACGTCCACCTGCACCATGGCAAGCTGGACGTCCCATATCCGATCATTCCGGGGCACGTCTCCGTCGGCGTTGTCGAAAGCACCGGCGGGCGAATCAAGGACATCGAGGGCAACTACATCAAAGAAGGCGATGTCGTCACGTTCCTTGACGTCCACGAGACCTGCAACAACTGCTATCAATGTCTCGTCGCGCGCCAGCCGACGCGCTGCCCCTCTCGAAAGGTGTACGGCATCACGTACAGCGCCAAGGATGGCCTCCTTGGTGGCTGGGCCGAGGCGATCTGGCTGAAGCCGGGCGTGAAGATGATCAAGCTTCCCAAGGAGCTCACGCCCGAGACGTTCATCGGCGGCGGCTGTGGACTCGTCACCGCGCTCCACACCGTCGACATGGCGCAGCTCAAGCTCGGTGAATCGGTCGCGGTGCTCGGCGTTGGGCCGGTCGGACAATCGATCGTCGCGTTCTCGTCGCTCTCGGGCGCGGGAGAAGTCATTGCCGTTGGCGGGCCGCGCGAGCGATTGGAATTCGCACGGCGAATGGGCGCTACGGCGACGCTCGGGCTGGACCTTCCCGCGAACTCGCGTCTCGAGACGGTGCGCGGACTGACCGGCGGCCGCGGCGTGGATTGCGTCATCGAGGCGAGCGGCGCGCCGGACGCGATCAAGCAGGGCCTCGACATGGTGCGCGACGGCGGCCGCATGATCGTGTGCGGTCACTACACGGACAACGGCGCGATCGAGATCCACCCGCACTGGCAGATCAACCGAAAGCACGTCGAGCTGAAGGGCTGCTGGGGATCGCGCTACGACCATTTTCACCGGTCGGTGCAGCTTACCGCGCGGTACGGTCACCTGAAGCCGTGGGCGGAGATGGTCAGCGGACGCTATCCGCTCACGTCGGCCGATCAAGCGCTCGTGGCGGTCGAGAAGCAGACGGCGCTGAAAGCGCTGATCACGCCAAATCCAAGCCTCATGGGAAGCGGGGGGACGCGGGCCACGGGCTGAGATCGCCGGGGTTTACATCGCTCAGACATCTCGGATTCTGGCCTTGCGCCCGACGGAAGCATAGGATGCAGATAGCCGCTTCCCGGTTACCGCTTCCCGCTTCGCGCGAATGAGGCCTTTCGTCCTTCTGTGCTGCGCATTGATCGCGTGCTCCGACGCGTCGAAGCCGGGCGCGCCAACTCCGATCACGCCCGGGCCGCCAACGCGGCTCCGTCAGATAATCGTTCCCGCCGCGGCGCCGGTCACCAGCACGCAGAAGCTCATCGTGCAAGTCATCGACGCCAGCGGCTTACGCGTGCCGGGCGCGGTCGTGAACTGGAGCGTTGTCAGTGGGGGTGGCGTCCTGGCTCCCGTTTCCAGCACAGCTGATACTGGCGGCGTCGCGACGACGTCGTATACGCTGGCTGAAACCGCGGGCGCGGTTCGCCTTCGCGCGACGCTCGCGACGAGTGCGACACAGGATTTCGATCTCAAGGCGCTCCCGGGTCCACTCGCCGAGCTCACACCACTTTATACCGATCTCTCATTGCGGGTCGGCGCGACGTTCGTGGGCCGAGTGCGCGCCATCGACGGCTACGGCAATGGAATTCCTGGTGTGCTGCTGACATCCCGCCCAGGGGACGTTCAATACACAGGCTTCACCACGACACCGGCGTCGCCGGGTACGCAACTCACGGACTCGGCTGGATACGCGACCTTCATCGGGATTGTCAGCGCCGTACCGGGGCTTCAGAATTTCCTAATCGACGGTCCGGAGACCGGAAGCGATCCCTATCCGGCGAGCGCGTTCTTCGCCTGGTTCCGCGTGCGGGCATCGGCGGATCAGGGGATCATCACGCCGTCTGGTGGCCAACGCGTTTCGTTCAGCGCTTCCCTCGGAGCGACCGTACCGGTCGGCGTCGTCGTCATCCGAGCCGACGGCCAGCCCGCGGCAAATGTGCCCGTCACCTTCAGCTTGGGCTCCAGGGACGGCTCGGTGATAGACGCGAGTGGCAGTGCCTCTTCATCCGTGTCGATGTCCACTGACACGCGCACCGGGCTGGCCACCGTGATGTGGCACGTGCCGTCCACGGCGGGTACCTATCTGATTTCCGTAACGACGCCTGCTCCGAATGATGGCGGCAATCCGCTCGTGATCGCCGCTGTGGTGCATTGAGCCATGTACACCACTTGCCTGTTCTGTCACACAGATCTCGGCGCCAATCACCATCTGCCGACGTTTCCAGTCGGCCGGCGCATGGCGTACGATCCGCGAAAGGGCAGGCTGTGGGTGATCTGCACTCGGTGTGGACGTTGGAACCTGACGCCGCTCGAGGAGCGTTGGGAGGCGATCGACGAATCCGAGCGACTGTTCCGCGGCACGCGTCTGCGCATGTCGACCGACAACGTCGGACTCGCGCGCTTTCGCGGCGGGTTCGAGCTCGTGCGGATCGGTCCCGCGCTGCTCCCGGAGATCGCATCGTGGCGATATGGAACTCGCCTCGCGCGCTTCGAGCCGGAGGACGCCGAAGCGAGGCCCGGCCTCTTCATGCGCGGCGCGAAGCTCATCGCGCGCGCGACCGCGGGCGCGATGGTCGGCTACGCGCATTCGATCGGCTTTAGCGACGACGCGGTGTTGCGGATGCGAACATTCCGGCGCGGCCACGGCGTGCTCCTTCGTGCGAACGATGAGTTCAGCCACCCGATCGTCGTTCGCTACGAACATCTTGGTGCCGCTGAGTTGGTGCGACCGGAGAAGGACGCGCCGTGGCAGCTCAAGCTCGCGCATGACGAAGGGATCGCGACACTCGCGCACGCACCGGCGCTGCGCGTCGCCGGCAAGATGCTCGCGACGCTGAACTTCGGCGTCGCAAGTCAGGCCGAGGTGCAGCACGCGATCGCGAAGCTCGACGACGCCGGCGATCCGGAAGGCTACTTCGCACGGGTCGCGTCACTCGCCATGCGTACATCGTGGGGCCGGTTTCCCGACGCGAAGGACGAAGGCGCGGAGCAGCCGAAGGGCTCGTTCAGCGAGCGACTCGCGTTGCAGCTCGCCAATCGCTCCTTCTGGGGCCGCGGTGGCACCGGCAGCGACGAACAGACGCCGCTCTTTCGCCTGCCGGCAGTCGATCGTCTCGCGCTCGAGATGGCAGCCAACGAGGACATCGAGCGTCGCGCGCTACTGGGCGAGCTCGAGGCGTTGCACGCCGCGTGGAAGGACGCGGAAGAGATTGCGGCAATCGCCGACGAGATGTTCGCGGACGATGTGCTCGCCGAGTTCAAGCGTCAGTACTACGACCGCATCGCTGCCGGCGACGCGAGATAGTGTCATCCCGAGCGCAGCGAGGGATCTGCACTTACGCCGTTCGACGTGCAGATCCCTCGCTGCGCTCGGGATGACAACTAGCCCTTTCGATTCCCCAGCGCGGCAAGTCGTTTCTTGACCTCAGCGACTTTCGGCTGAAGCGCGGCGTCCGCATTCTTCCAGAGCTCGACGAACGATGTGTAATGCGATTCCGCGCGCGCGGTGTCGCCCTTTGCCTCGTATAGCTCGCCCAGTCGCTTTTGAACGCCGGGGAGAAACGGCCCATCGCTCCCCGGATTGTGCTCGAATGAATCCGTAAGCCATCGCTCCCAGTGTGCGATCGCGGAGTCAGGCTTGTTGGCCAGATCGTACGCGCGCCCAAGATCGAGATCGTTGCAATGCGCGCAGTCGGATGACGGACCGTCCGGAAGCGAGTCCGCCGCCCAGATCTCTCGGATCGCGTCGAGTGGCTTCTTCTCGGCGAGCAGAATCTCTGACAATGCGGCGTGACGACCAGGCTCCGCACTGCGGCGCACCGCCGGATCCCGAACGTCGGCATCGAACTCCGCGACCATCGCCCGCGCCTTGTCTGGCCGGCCTGCCCACGAGTACAGGTTTGCCAATGTGAAATACGGCCGTTGCTCGACCGGTAGTGACTTGATCGATACCGCGGCTTGCGCGGCATCGAGCGCGCGAACGCCGCGCTCCGGCTGTCCGAGAAACCAGATCGCGATCGCTGCGGCATTGATCGAGTCGGTCATCGGATTCGATGGCACACCGCGGGCGGCCTGCAGCGTACGCACTTGCGCAGCATAGTCGCTTGCCTGCTGCAGGCGACCGCGGAGCAGCGCGAAGTTCGACAAACTGGCGATCGCGCCGATTTTAATCAGCGCATTAGGGTCGGAGCTCTTCGCGCGCCAGAATGCTTCCGTCGAGTCGTACTGGCCGCGCGCATACATGAAGAGCGCCGGATACGTCTGCGACGCCCGCGAGGCAGGAAAACGCTTCGACATCTCCCTGTACACCGACTCTGATTCAGCCAGTTTGCCCTGGGCCATCAACGTGCCGGCATGGTTCCCCATGCTGACTTGCGTGGCGCGGATCGAAGTGTTGACCGCGCGGTAGATCGATTCCGCACGCACGAGATCGCGCCGCTGTCGCAGCATGTTCGCCAGGTTGACCGACGCCGTCATGTCGCCCGTGTCGATACTGAGAACTTGCTGGAATGCGTCTGCCGCCTTTTTTCGATCGGAACCGGGCCCGCTCATGTAGTAGGTCGCGATCGTGAGATACTTCTCCTTGTCAGGCAGCCGGTCACGCAACGCATATGCTCGTCCGAGCGCGCTGTCGACCTGCGCGCGAGGCATTCCAAGATTGCTCAACGTCACGCCGAGCTTTCGATACGCCATCGCAAAATTCGAATCCAACGCGACCGCGTCGCGCAGCAGCTTCTCTGTTTTCTGGTAGTCGCCGGCTAGATCGCTCGCCCGATTCGCCTCTGCGTATTTGCGGAGCGCTTCGAGCGACGACGTCGTGACCTGGTCGAGCGCCGGCGCGTCGCGCACCGACTTGAGCGATTCGCCGATCCGGCCGCGCAGCTTTCGCGTGAGATCGTCGAGCACCTTGAGGAGGTCGCCAGTTCCGTCCGCGGAAGCGCGATACGCCGCCAACTCGGCTCCAGAATCGGCGGACACCAAGCGGATCGAGACGACATAGCTGTTGCCGAGCGGGGTGATATCTCCCGCGATGATCGCCTTGACCCCGCTGCGTTGCGCGACATCGCGCGCGAGCGCGAGGTCGACCGGAGCGTCGGGCTTGCGGTCCATGCGCAGCAGGACCTCTCGAATCGCGGTCGGGGGCATGATCGAGATGACCTTCGACTGGCCGAGATCCGTTCGCACCGCTTCCGTGACGACGTGCGAGAGCGACGAATCCTTCCCGGCGTTGAAATCCACGACGATCAAGCGTTCGCTGCCGCGCATCTTGCCGGCAGCAAGCAGCGACGCGGCTGGTCCAACACCGAAGACGCGGAGCACCATGATCGCAACGACGGCAATCGCAAATCCGCCAACCGCCATCGATCCCCACCGTGCTGCGCGCGACCAGGTCATCAGCGGCGTCGTTTCGAGCGCTGCAAGCGCGACTGCCGGAATTCCAAGGGCCATCATGATCACGGCCCCGGTGAACACCCAATCCGGAAGTCCGAAGACGACGACCGCCGCCTTCGCCAGGAGTGCGACGCCGACAAACGCTACCGCGTAGATCGACAGGCCGAGCTTCGCGGTGACTGGCCGCGACAACAGTCCACTGCTTTCGGATCCGAACGACCCAGTGGTTACAGCATCGAGTGCCGCGCCGATCTCGGTTGCCGTTTGCGGTCGCGCGCTCGGCTCCTTTTCGAGGCAACGCATCACGAGGTCCGCCAGCGCCGGCGGAACATCGGGCCTGACTTGGGCAAGCGGCGTCACTTTCTCCGTGAGGTGCGCGACGAGCGTTCGCTGCGACGTTCGGCCATCGAACGGCGCCTTGCCGGCGAGCAGCTCATACGCCATGCAGCCGAGCGAGTAGATGTCGGACCGTTGATCGATGTTCGGATCGCCGGCGGCTTGCTCCGGCGAGATGTATGCGGGCGTGCCGACCGACGTGCCGAGCTGCGTGAGATTCGACGTCGCCTCGGACGTCGCCTCGCGGCCGCTCGCGTCGGCGATGGCTTTCGCGATGCCGAAATCGGTGACAACGGCGGTGCCACCGCTCAGCAAAACGTTGTCTGGCTTGATGTCGCGATGCACAACGCCGCGCTCGTGTGCGTACGCGAGCGCTCGCGTCACGTCGCGTAGAATGCCGACGACTTCCTGCACGGGCAGCTGCTTCGCGCGGGCCAAGCGTGTGCGCAACGACTCGCCGTCGACGAAGGGCATCGTGTAGTACGGCACACCCTCCATCTCACCGGCCGACAGCACGGGCACGATCTGCGCTTGCTGCAGTCGCGCCGCCATCTGAATCTCTCGGCGAAATCGGTCGATGTTGACGCCCGCGAGAAGCTCTGGCGACAACAACTTGACCACGACCTTGCGGCCGAGCGCGGTCTCCTCCGCGACGAACACGCGCGACATGCCGCCGCCCCCGAGCTCTCGCTCGAGTGTGTATGCGCTGCCGAGAGCCGATTGGAGTTCGTCGCGAATGTCGGACATGGACAGGGGCAGGCCGGGGGCGGTGGTGCGCTAACGTATGCTCAGTACCCCACGCTGTAAACGAGTTTCCATGCTCCAGCGTCATCTGGCCCGTTCGTCACGCCTGCCGTAGTATCCGCCCCGGGATCGAGTCGCTTCCCTGTGCGCTTCAGGGCCTGAAGGTTGCTGTGCTTGCCAGCCTAGTTCTCCGATCTCTCATGACTCTTCGATCCGCGTTGGCCTATCTCTCGATTGCGGCGATCGTCGCCGGATGTTCGCGCTCGCCGAGTGCAACCGCGAGTCGCGATTCCGTCACGGTCCAAGGGACGCAAATCGCAACACCGCCGCCCACGCCGAACGAAGGCGAGTGGCGGTTGCCCGCGCGTGACTACGCGTCGAGTCGATACAGCCCGCTCGCGCAGGTCACGCCTCAAAACGCGAAGAATCTGCACGTCTCGTGGACGTTCTCTACCGGCGTGCTGCGCGGACACGAAGGGCAGCCGCTCGTCGTGGACAACACGATGTATCTGGTCACGCCATATCCGAACGTCGCGTACGCGATCGATCTCACGAATCCACGATATCCGCTCAAGTGGAAGTACCGTCCGGAGAATGCGCAGGCGGCCGTTGGCGTTGCGTGCTGCGACGTCGTGAATCGGGGCGCGTCGTTCGCCGATGGCAAGATCGTCTATAACTTGCTCGACGGACACACTGTTGCCGTCGATGCCGCGACGGGAACGGAGCTGTGGAAGACGAAGATGGCCGACGTCAATCGCGGCGAGACGATCACGATGGCGCCGATCGTCGTGAAGAACAAAGTGCTCGTTGGTTCGAGCGGTGGAGAGATGGGCGTTCGCGGCTGGCTCGCCGCGCTCGACCTTGCGACCGGCAAGCAGATGTGGCGCGCATACAATGTGGGTCCCGATTCAGACATGAAGGTCGGACCGCGCTTCAAGCCGTTCTACTCGCAGGACAAAGGTCCGAATCAAGGCGTGTCGACCTGGCCAGGTGATTCGTGGAAGGTCGGCGGCGCCGTCGTGTGGGGATGGTTGTCGTACGATCCGGAGCTCAACCTGGTCTACTCCGGCACGTCGAACCCAGGGCCGTGGAATCAGGATCAGCGGCCGGGCGACAACAAGTGGAGCGCCGCGATCATCGCGCGCGATCCTGATACGGGCGAGATGATCTGGGCCTTCCAGCCCACGCCGCATGACATGTGGGATTACGACGCGGTCAATGAGAACATTCTCGTTGACCTGCCGATCAATGGCGCGAAACGCAAAGTGCTCGTGCACTTCGATCGCAACGGCTTTGCGTACACGATCGACCGCGCGACGGGCGAAGTGCTGCTCGCGAAGCCATTCGTGCCGATGAACTGGTCGTCGGGCGTCGATCTCAAGACGGGTCGGCCGATGGTGAACGTCGATAAGAAGACGGCCCAGGGAAAGAACATCAAAGACATCTGCCCGAGTCTCGAGGGTGGAAAGAATCAACAGCCGGCAGCCTTCTCACCGCGCACCGGTCTCTTCTACGTGCCGACGAACAATCTCTGCATGGACTTCGAGGGTCGTGAGGTCACGTACATCGCCGGCACGCCCTACATCGGTGGCAACGCTCCGGAGAAGGGAGGACCCGGCAACTACAAAGGCGAGTTCATCGCGTGGGACGCGGTGAATGGGCGCAAAGTCTGGGGCATCAAAGAAGAATTCCCGGTGTGGAGCGGCGTGCTCGCGACGGGCGGCGACGTCGTGTTCTACGGCACGCTCGACGGCTGGTTCAAAGCGGTGAATGCGCGCGACGGCACGGTGCTCTATCAATTCAAGGTTGGCTCCGGCGTCGTGGGCGCGCCGATTGCCTACACAGGTCCCGACGGCAAGGAGTACATCGCGGTCTACTCGGGAATCGGCGGCGACATGGGACTGCTCATCGCCGGAGATGTCGCGGCCAACCTTCCATACGACGTGCGCGAACGCGGAACGACCCTGCCCGATCTTGCGCGCTACACGTCGTGGGGCGGCATGTTGTTCGTGTTCTCACTCTGACACTGTGATCCTGGAGCGATCGTCATGCGAATGCCGCGCTCTCTTCAAGTGCCCGTCGCCATCGTCGCGTTGAGCATCGTGGCGCACAGGCTGGCGAACGCGAATCAAGCGTCGCGGCGGCCGGTTCCGCAGCAGGGCACGCAGCCGACGTACTTCGTCGAACATCCCGATCACGTGCAGCCTGGGCTCTCCTCGCATGCGCGCTGGGCCGCGATGGTCAATCCATATGCCGGAAGCGCCGAGCGTGCGAGCGAGGGCGGAAAACTCTTCGTCTCGTACAATTGCATGGACTGTCACGGCGCCGACGGCTCGGGCGCAATGGGTCCAAGCCTGCAGGACGGCCGCATGCACTTCGGCAGTACGCCGGGAGACATTTTTCAGTCGATCTATGAGGGCCGACCGGACGGAATGCCCGCGTGGGGCGGTCGCATCGGCGACGACCAGATCTGGCGACTCGTGACTTACATTCAGACCCTGGAAAAAGGGCACTCGGTGACGACTGAGAACTTTACCGGGAAGACAGTCGATCGCGGCGGTCGCTGACCCTCAGACAATCCGTTTGCTGACTCCGTGCAATGAACAAGACTTTTGGACGTGGAACGATTCTGTGGTTGCTGCTCTCGTCACCAATCGTGTGGGAATGATCGACCAATGGCACGTGGAACGGCTCTCGAAAGCCCAACGCTAAAGCTTCTGCGCGAGATATATGACGGGCCGGCGTGGCATGGCCCGTCCGTAAAACAGTCGCTCGCCGGTGTCACGGCATCCGTCGCCGCGCAGCGCCTCGACGCGGATCGCAACTCAATCTGGGAGCTGGTCCTCCACCTCGCGCACGGCAGACATCTCGTCGTCGGCCGCATCACCGAATCGAAGAGCGAGAAGTTTCCTCGGCGTGTTCGCGCGCCGTGGTGGCCGATCATCGACTACGAGATGACGGACGCAGCGTGGCGCGACGATCTGCAACTGCTCGACAATTGTCAGACGCGACTGCTCGATGCGGTCAGTCACGCCACGAAGAAACAACTCGCCCGCCGGCCGAAGAGCTCGAAGCACACGATCGCCGAACAGTTGCTCGGCATGGCGGTGCACGACGGCTATCACGCCGGACAGATCCGTCAGATGGCGCTCCACTTCTCGGCAGACAAACGTTCCCCTTGACATCTGAGGGTAGCGGCTGAATACTCACCTCACACAATGAGGGGAGTGCTCCATGCCGTCCGCCGCCGCCGCGTCGTCCGATCTCGACCTGCTCCAGGGCACGCTCGATGTCATGATCCTCAAGGCGTTGTCCTGGGGAGCCATGCACGGCTTCGGCGTCGCGAAGTGGATTCGCCAAACGACCGACGACGTCCTGCAGATCGAGGACAGCGCGCTCTATCCGGCGCTCCACCGAATGGAGCATCGCGGCCTCATCGACGCCGATTGGGGGCTGACCGAGAACAATCGTCGCGCCAAGTACTACACGCTCACCGCAAAGGGAAAGCAGCAACTGCGCAGTCGCGTCTCGACGTGGGATCGCTACGCGCAAGCGGTGTCGAAAGTGATCCACGCGACCACCCAACCGGCGTAGCCAAATGTCGACGCACGACGTGCCCAAGTGGCGCCGCTATCTCCGATTCTGGCGCGGCAACGTCCAGGCGGACGTCGACGACGAGATCGCGTTTCATGTCGACGAGCGCACGCGCGAGCTGATCGCGTCCGGCGTCGTACTGTCCCGCGCTCGCGAGCAAGCGCTGCGCGAATTCGGCGACATCGATTGCGCGCGATCCACGCTTCGTACGATGGATGAAGCGCATTTGGCCGGCATCAGACGCGCCGAACTGTTCACCGACGTGTGGCAGGACGTTCGCGTCGCCACGCGCTCGTTATCGCGCAGCCCGGGCCTCGTTGTGATCATCGCGATCACGTTGGCCTTGGGCATTGGACTGAACAGTGCCGTCTACAGTCTCGTCGACGCGTTTCTGTTTCGCCCGATGCCGGTGGAGCACGGAAAGGAGCTCGTCATTCTCGCGCAAACCGAACCAGCGCTGCCGGCGCCGCACGAGCTCTCGTACGGCAACTATCTCGACTACCGCTCGGACACATCGATTTTTCGCGCGCTTACAGCGTACGCCGTCAACAGCGTGAACATCAGTGGTGGGCGCGGCGCTGAACGCATCTGGACCGAAGAAGCCACCGCGAACTACTTCACGACGCTCGGCGTTCGCCCACTGCTCGGCCATCTCTTCCAGCCCGGAGACGACGATGGAGAGCTCGCGCATCCCGTGATGGTGCTGAGCTACAAGTTCTGGCAGTCGCATTTCGGCGGTGATCCGAACGTCGTGGGCGACACGCTCCGCGTCAACAATCATCCAATTCGGATCATCGGCGTCACTCCGCCGAGCTTTCATGGTGCGGATGCGCTCATCGATATCGACGCCTTCGTGCCCATCAATCAAACCTGGCCGACGTACGGTCCGTCATTGTACGACCGCGCTGGCGCCGGGTTCAACGTCATTGGCCTGCTCAAGTCAGGTCTCGCGCTGGACGCGGCGCGGGCGGCGGTGCGCACGAAGGCAAAACTCCTCGAGCGCACGTATCCGGAGAGCAACCGCAACGTCGGCGCCGTGCTCGTTCCGCAGACGCGCGCGCGTCCGAACGTCACGGTGTCAGAGAACATTCCAGCGATCGCCGCGGCGTTCATGCTACTCGTCCTTCTCGTGCTGGCGATCGCATGCGCGAACGTGGCGAGCTTGCTGCTCGCACGCGCGACCTCGCAGTACAAGGAGCAAGCGCTTCGCGCCGCGCTCGGCGCCAGTCGATGGCGACTCGCGCGCCGCGTGCTGATCGAGTGCTTCATGCTTGCCGCTGTCGGCGGCACTGGCGCGATTCTGCTCGCACGCACCGCGGTCAGTGCGCTGAGCGACGTTCGGCTCGCGTTGGATGTCCCAATACGCTGGGCGATCACTGTCGACAGCCGCGTGATGGCATTCACGCTGGCCGTCGTTCTCTTGACGGCGGTCTTCGCGGCGACCGCACCCGTGCTCGGCCTCCGAAAAACGAATCTCGCCGACGCCCTCAAGGATGCCGAGCGCTCATCGAGCGGCGTTGCGCATCAGCGAGTTCGCAGTCTGCTCGTGATCGCACAGATCGCAGTGTGCGTGGTCATCGTGGTGTGTGCGGCGCTGTTCACGCGCAGCATGGGCAATGCGTCACGAATCAAAGTCGGTTTCCGAACCGATCACATTCTGATGGCGTCGGCGCAGCTCGAACCGCAGGGATACGACTCTCTTCGCGGCAAGCAGCTCGAGCGCGATGTGCTCGCCCGTGTCGCCGCGCTTCCAGGTGTCCAGTCAGCCGCGCTTCAGCGATACACGCCGTTCGGGTACAACAACGACATCGAGTACGTGATTCCCGAGGTGTCGCCGGCGAAGATCCCTGAAAATGGCGTCGGCTGCTTCAACAACATCGTGACCCCTGAGTACTTCTCGACGGTCGGAATTCCGTTAGTTGACGGGCGCGGATTCACGGCACACGACGACGAACAGGCGCCGAAGGTTGCCGTCGTCACGCGCCAGTTTGCCGAACGCTTATGGCCTGGCCAGTTGGCGATCGGAAAGCGGTTCAGCATCGGCAAAGATGGGCCGCCGCTCGAGGTCGTGGGCGTTACCGCGGACGTCCAGTACTTCTCGATCGGCGAATCGCCAAAGCCATTCTTCTTCCGCCCGTACGCACAAAACTACCGAAGCAGCTTTACGCTGGTTGTTCGCACGGCGACCGATCCGGCGTCATTGGCCGCGCCGGTGCGCGCGACGATGTCCGCGCTCGATCCGATGCTTCCGATCGTCGACCTTCGCAGCTTCGAGGATCATCTCGCGAACGGTCGAGCGCTTCTCGGAACTCGACTCGGCGCGTGGTTCGCCGGTGTGTTCGGCGCGCTTGCGTTGGTGCTGGCCTCTGTCGGCGTGTATGGCCTGATCTCGTATTCAGTAGCGCAGCGACGTCGTGAAATCGGCATTCGCGTCGCGCTCGGCGCGCGCGCTGGAACGGTCGTGACATTCATTGTGCGACAGGGCGTGCGCATCGCGATCGTTGGCGTCGTGCTCGGTCTCGCGATGACTGCCGGCGTGGCACAGTTACTCTCCGCGCTTCTCTACGGGGTCGCCCCGCGAGATCCGGTCATCTTTGCCGGTGTTGGACTCGCGCTTGCTGCAGTCGGAGCGATGGCGAGTCTCATTCCTGCGCGGCGAGCCGCGACGGTGGATGTGGTGGAAGCGCTGCGATAGCCTCTTCCCGCTTCGCGCAAGCTCCCGCCTGTGGCACCCATCACAGCGATTCGGTGCGCTGCAAATAAAATTGAGCAGATGCGTACGGCACTCATTTGAGTACCCCTCCCCGGCCGACCCCGTCTCAGGGGTCACGCGCGTTTCACGGCCATTGGACTCCGCCGGTCGCTCGCGTTTTTGGAAGCTCAGTTCATGGTTCGCGAGCCGCGGTATTGAACAGCGCGGAAATCGTCGTCTGGCAATCGTCACGACGTCTTGTAACGGCGACGGGATTGGGCATTGTCGGCGTCACGCTGCGTCTCGTCGGAATGCTGGCCGGTCCCGTGTGGCCGCTGCTCGTCATCGTACCATCGTACGTGGCGATCGTCGCGATGCTCACGGTGCTCATCGGCCGACGGCAATCGGCAACGCGCGTCGGCATCGTCGTGCTGTCGCTCGTCGACGTTGCGGCGATCTGTACGTCGGTTGCGCTCGTCACTTCACCGGCGTTCTATCCACGCGCGTTGCTGTTGAGTCTTCTCGCGCTACAGTACACACAGCTCTTTTTTGGACGTACGCCGGCGCTCGCGACTGTCATTGCATCGACGGTCGGCTACGGGCTCGTGCTCCTCTCGGCATGGATGCGCGGCATCGGGATCGGCTGGTCCGAGCAATTCTGGCTCGTTGCGATCTATCTGCTGGTCGCGCTGAATGGCATGGCGCTTCACGCCAGTGCCAACCGCCGCTTGGCGATGCTCGTCGACCTCTTCGCGAGCGCGCAGCGCGGGGACTTTTCGCGAACGTTCGTCGAAGAAAAGGATCGCGAGCCCGATGGCATCACGCTGCTCGGCCACTCGTATAACCATCTGCGTTCACAGCTTGCGTCGATGGTGCATACCGATCCGCTGACGGGCTGTCTCAACCGCCGCGGGTTCGATCAGGTCTTGAGTCATTCCGTTGCGGCGGCATCGCGGCGTGGCGGTGAGCTCTCGCTGCTCGCCATCGACATCGATCACTTCAAGCTGATCAACGACTCGTCGGGTCACCTTGTCGGCGACGCCGTGTTGCGCGAAGTCGTCGAGATTCTCATGCGGTCATCGCGCGGCGGAGACGTCGTTGCGCGCGTCGGCGGCGAAGAGTTCGTCATCTTGCTGCCGGATACCGACAACGAGACCGCCGGCGTCGTCGCCGAGCGCATCACGAGCAGCGTGCGAAAGAACAAGTTCCGCACGGCGTTGGGCCGGCAGACGGTGACGGTGAGCGTCGGGATCGCATGCGAGCAGGTGAGCGACGCGCACATCGGCGGCTCGCTGCGAGCGCGCGCCGACGAGGCGCTCTATGTCGCCAAGCGCCTCGGGCGCGACCGCGTCGTCATGTGGGCGCCGGGTATTCGCTCGAACGCCACGCCTCCCTGGACCGAGTTCGTCAGCGCCTGACGAGCTACATCGCGAGAAAGCCAGCGCGCAGCATTGGGAGGCTGCCGACGACCCAAATCAGAATTCCGAACGCGACTGCCTGACCTTTCGACACCTTGCCGGTCACGTAGAGGCCAACGGCGAGCAGTGCCGTTGTCCAAAGCGTCATGAGATCGAGCCGACCCAGAGCCTGATAGAGCAACGGATTCGTCGAGTCGGGATCGTAGAAGCGCGCCGGTCCGAGTGACAGCGCGAGCTGCCCGGTGAGCTTCGATTCGTCCATCAGCAAGCCTTGCACGCCGGCCAACACTGCGCCGAGCACGCGCGGCATGTACGACCACGCGGCTACCACCATCGCGGCGTGAAAGGTTTGCTTCGACCCAACGAACTTCCCGACGACCCACGACAAGGTGCCGAGCACCAAAACCAGGAAAAAGAACACGACGGCGACCCCGTACCGGGCTACCATGTTCCCGATCTCGCCGGCGCGTTTGATCGCCTCGGGAGTCACCTGTGGGTTCTTGGCCATCTGCTTGGCCGCGCCGCGCATGAATTCCGCGGTGTACGCCGGCTCGAGGGTGTTGAACGTCACGTAGACGATCAGCCCGATTCCGAGCGAGACGAATAGCAGCGGCGGCCACACGCTCAGGTACTGTCTTCGCCGAAAAACGTCGGCTGGCGAAAAGAAAATGTCGATCAGGTCCTCCCAGAAGGACTGTGCCTTCTGGGGAGCCGTGGTCGGAGCATCGACATGTGAAGAGGCGGTTTCCATAAGAAAGTCCGGAGAGAGAGGCAGAAGCGACGGCTAAACGCCTTCGCCGGAACTGAGCTTGGTCTGACGATTCGCGGCCGCGCCGAGCATTCCACCCAAACCCATCGACTCCACCGCGGTGCTCGGCACGAGCATCAGCGCCCCCTTCTCCTTCAGGCCCTCGTACAGGATGTTCATCGCCCGAAGGTGGAGCGCGGTGGGATTATCATGATACGACTTGGACGCCTCCTGGAACAAGTTCGCGATCTCCACCTCCGCTTGTCCGAGGATGATGCGCGCCTGCTTTTCACGCGCGGCCTGTGCTTCGCGCGACATTGCGTCCTGCAGCGATGCGGGGATCACGACGTCACGCATCTCGACCGACTGCACCGTCACTCCCCATGGTGTGGAGCGCTCGTCGATCAGCTTCTGAAGGTCCGCCTCGATGCGCTCGCGGCCACGAAGCAGATCCGTGAGTGACGTGCGGCCGATGATGTCGCGAAGCGCCGTCTGCGCGGCCCAGCTCACGGCGACTGCGTAGTTCTGTACCTCGAGCGCGGCTTTCTCGGGATCGTACACCATCCAGAACAGCACCGCGTCGACGTTCACCGGCACTGTGTCGGACGTCAGCGTTTCCTCGGCCTTGAAGTTTGTGGTGATGACGCGTTGATCGATCCACGATGAGATCGAATCGAAGAACGGAATGATCCAGAACAAACCGGGACCTCGGAGCCCGCGGTACTTGCCGAGCCGAAGGACCACGGCGCGCTCCCACTGCCGCGCGACCTTTGGCGACTGTGCGAGCACGATGCCCGCGATGAGTCCGATGATGACGGCGTGCGGACTGCGCTGCGTCGCGCTCACGGTCACACCGGCAGCGATCGCAACGAGGAAGATCAACACCGAGACGATGTTCACCCGAAGACCGCGCTGCGACGGCTCCTGCGCGTTCGGGCGACGACGACTGGACGACTTGGCCATGTCAGTCTTTCTCCTTGGAATGTCTCGCCTCGAGCGCCTTCAAGTACTGCACGATGTCGTGAAGGGGGATTCCGATCGCCGATGCGTCGGCGAGCAGCCGCTCGACGAGTGGCCGGAGATCGCGTTCGCGGTCGCGCCGCGTCGCCGACACCGGCTGGGTGGGATTCTCGCGCACGAACGTCCCGATGCCGCGCTGCGTGGCGAGAACGCCGGCGCGCTCGAGCTCAGCGTAGACCTTCGCGACCGTGTTCGCGTTGATACGAAGGTCGACGGCCAGCTGCCGCACTGTCGGGAGCCGATCGCCCGGCTTGAGTCGCCCCGACGCAATCGACGCACGAATGCTGCGGTCGAGTTGCGCGTACAGCGGAGTCGGATCGGTTGAATCGACGGTAAACACGGCGGCCTATTGTACTAAAACAATAGTACAATGATGCTCGGCGCCGGTCAAGATTGCGCACGGATACCGAGCGACTCAAGGGCTCGCACTCTAGTCGTCAGGAGGCTGGCGTCAGGTCTCAGGCGAAGAAACGAAGGCGGGCGGCGCATTCGCGCCGCCCGCTTCTCAGACCTCCGACCTGTCACCCGAGACCTCGATTGTCCGCCGAGCCGTGATCGATATCAGTCCGCGGTCCTCAGCGCGAAATGAGATCCTGGAGGGCTTGTTTGATTCTCGGGTCGTCCGAGTTCGACAGGCGCTGAATCGTCTGTCGTCGCACGCTCATGTTCTCCTCGCTCTTGACGATCGACAGCAGCTTGTCGACGCTCGCGCGCTCGCCGTTCCGAATGTAGATGTTGATGAGCGTCTGCTTCATGTTCGGATCGGTGGTCGTGTCGTACAGCTTGATCATTTCAGCGATCGGCGCACCCGAGCGGTTCGCGGCGTCGAGCGCGCGGCGGCGCATGTCGAGCCGTTCGTTGCCGTTCTCCGCAAGATTGATCATCCACCGCGTGTTCTCCGCGCCGCCGATATCTGCAAGCGCACTGAAGACTGCTTCGCGCGTGCGGTCGGTCTTGAGCGTCGGATAGATCTCACGCAGCAGCGCCGCGTCCTGGGCCGTCGCGTAATCCTGTCCGAGCGCGCGCACGGCGACCGCCAACACGTCGTCGGGCAAATCGGTGCGCTTCACCGCGGTCCGGAGGTACTGGCGTGCGCGCGGATCGCCTGAGCGCGACAGCGTCGACATCGACTCTCTCGCGAGCCAGTTGCTCTGCGTCTGTTGCGAGAGCTGGATGAGCGAGGGGATGCCGGCTCCATGATCGAGCCGGCCGAGCACGGAGAGCGCTTGCTGGCGAACGGACTGGTTGTCCGACTCGTCGCGTGCGATCGCCAGGATCGGCTCGGTGACGCTCGCCGGAATCGTCTGCATACCGTCCGTCGAGCGCCCCATGTACGAGAGTGCCGAACGGCGCGTCTCACGCGGCAGCGCGGTGTTCTTCGCGATCGTGACGAGCGTCGCCGCGGTGTTCGCGCTGTCGGCGAGCATGGCGGGGAAGAGCGCGTCGCGACCGGCACGACCGTCGACCGTGTTCGCGAGCGACAGGAGATAGTCTGCCGCATCCTGCGCGCGCACTCGGCCGAGGTCAGTCACGCCGCGCACCGTCGTATCCGGCGGACCGACGTAGGTCTGAACGGTGAGCGGCAGGCGGTCCGCGCGATCGATCACGACGCGGACTGGACCAGCGATGCACGGATCGGCGCGCATCGCGTCGTTCCAGTTGCCGTACACGTTTCCGCTGTAGCTGACCGTACCCGTGATGCTGTTCGGTCCCGTCTGGATGTACGAGCGTCCGTTACCGCAGGTACCCGGGCGCGAGGCGAACGAGAACTGCACGCGACCATCTGGTGCGGAGTTGACTTTGGCGCCGAGCGCCTGCGCTCTGGCGGCCGGCGCCGCCGCCGCGACGAGCGCGGCGGCGACGACGAGATGCTTCACGGAGGTGTGCATCATGGCTTGAGGATCTCATTGAGGAGCTGCTTCGTCCGATCATCCTTGCGCCGGAGCAGCGCGTTGAACGCCTGCATCTTCACCTGCGAATCCGTGCTGTTCTTCGCGATATCGAAGAGCTTGTCGGCTGCCTCGGGCTCCTGCCGGCGATCGAGTTGGTTGACGAGCTGCGTGCGAATGTTCCGCGAGTCGGCTGCGTCGTACAGCTTGCCGATATCCGCGACAGACATGCTGGAGCGCATCATTCGCGAGATCGCGGCGGAGCGAAGCTGGCTTGGTTCATTGGTGTTCTTGGCGATACCCAGGATGAAATCGTTGTTCTCCTGACCACCGATCCGCGCAAGCGCCCCGATGATCGCGTCCTTGATGCGATCATTGTCGGCGCGACCATACAGGCCGCGAAGGTAGGCCGCGTCGTCAGCTGTTGCCCGGTCGTTGCTGAAGCTGTTGATCGCTTCAATTCGGAGGTTGAGCGGCGCGTCCTTGCGATCGATGAGCGAGCGCATGCTTGCCCGCGCCTTGGCGTTGTCGCTCGCCGTAAGCGTCCGCACCACCGAGCGCTGAATGCTCTCGTCCTGCTCGGTCTTGAGCAGATCCTCGAGCACCGCGACGCCGGCATCGCCCTGAAGCTTCGGCAGCCAGCTGATTGCGTCGCTTCGGACTGAGACTGACGGGTCGGACTTGGCGGCCAATCCAAGCAGGGTTGCTGCTTCTCCGTCGCCGCGACGGCCAAGCAAGAACACAGCGCGCTGGCGGAGCGGGACGCTACACTCGTCCTTTTTCCCAAGGACGTCCTTGATATGCGGCAGCGCGCTGTTCGGATCCATCGTCATGAGCGCATTCAGCGCCTCCGCTCGAACGCCCATCCCTTCTCGGTCGCACGTGTTGACGCCGGCCTGCGAAGCCTTCGCGATTACGTCGGCCGCCGCGCGGTCGCCGCGCTGGGCGAGCACGGAATTGATGCGGACGTACAGCGACAGGACATCGTTGTCGCTTGCGCCTCGACGGAACCCATACACGTAGGTCGGTCCTTCTCGATACGCCTTGGGGCTATTCGCTAGTTCGACGCGTGTGTCCGACGACGACGATGACGAGCTACCGATGAGCTTCGAGGCACGTGGCTCGAGCAGCTTCACCGCGGTGTGGAGCTCGTCGCTCGTGCCGACCTTATACCGCGAGTACGCTTCCCAGTACGGCAGATCATTCTGATACGCCGACTTCGGATACTTCTGCGCGACGTCGCGGAACAGCTGAGCCGCGCGACCGTAATCGCCGCGAACGAGCACGTCATAGGCATAGCGGTACGCCGAGTCGGCGGGATCGCCCTGAATCCACTGCGGCCGCGGCAACGCGAAGCCCTCGGACACTCGGCCGAACACTGGCGTCGCCGGCGTAACAGCCATCGGGGCGAGCGCCGGCATTGCGGGCATCGGCGGCAGCGGCGTGATATCCAGCGCGCCGAGGGCCGACTTATCGAAGAGCCTTCCTTGCGCGAGCTTCATGTCCTCGAGCGCAAGTCGACTCATCTCGCGATTCGCCTCGGTGATCTCGAATTGGTGCGCCCGAACTTCATCCATCGCGCGACGCGCGGATTCGATATCGAGCTGATCGAGCTTCATGTCGTCGATGCGCAAGCGCATCTCGTCGAGATCCATCGGGTCAATCGGCTTAGCCGGACGTGCGACCGGCGCCGGCGCTGGGGTCGGGCGCGCCGGGCGCACCGGCGGAGTCGGCGGCGTTTGCGCCCCAACCGCCGCGGCGGCGGCGACGAACATCATGGCGAGCGTGATTCGTTTCATCGCTCTTCTCCTTTAATTCGCAGAAATGTCAGCGGCCGCCGTGCGGAGCCGCGGTATGACGTCGCGCTGCTCGAGCGCACGATTGATCAGTTCCAAATCCGTCCGGTTCGAACTGCCTTGCAGCCGGACCACCTGCATCAACACCAGCTCGAGATCGTCGAGCAGACTGTGCATCGACGGACTGCTCGCTGCCGGTGAATCCATCAACAACCGCGTACGGGTGAGCAGATCGGCGGCGCGAGCCGCGAACTGCGCGTCGGGCGTTTTCACTTCCGTCGGCAGCGACACCAGAAGCGCCGCCGTCTGGCCGAGGTACTGCGAGGTTTCCAACTCGTACGGCCGCGCCATCGCCGTATCCGATTTCGGCGCGTCAGGCTGCACGGCGACGTTCGTCGCCGCCGGATGCGTGGGCGCTGCGTGATCCAAACGCAACGACATCCGGCCGATGCCGATGCCGACGACGAGTGTCGCGGCAAGCCCCACCCACCGCATGGCCGAGTGCTGCAGCCCGCGCGGCCGTTCATTGTGATGCGCCGTCGACTGTCCCATCGCACCGCCGAAGTACGCGCCTTCGATGCTCTTCCACATCGAGTCGAAGTCGGCGGTTGGCGGCGTGCGATAGGTCTTCTTCGCATCGCGCATCAGTTCTTCAAAGCGTTCGTCGGTCATTATCCAAACTCCGGCGCCAGATCGGCGAGCGCGGCGCGGAGTTGCGCGCGCGCTTGAGACAGGCGGCTCTTGCAAGTTCCTTCGGCGACTCCAAGCACTTCGGCGATTTCCGTGTGCGTGTAGCCTTCCAAGTCGTGCATGATGAGGGTCGTTCTATAGATCTCCGACAATCCATCAATGGCGCGGTGCAGCCGCTCTCGCAGCACGGGGTCGACGCCCGCGCCGTCCGAGGTGATTGGGTGAACGTCCTCGAGGTCCGTTTCCCGCTCTCTGAACCGCTTCACCTTTCGCATGGCGTTGGCGACCACGGTGACGGTGATTCGATGAAGCCACGTACTGAGCGCCGAGTCGCCGCGAAAACGGGCCAGCTGACCAAAGGCGCGCACGAACGTGTCCTGCGTGAACTCACGAGCCAGATCGGCATCCCCAGTCAACCGAAAGGCAAGGCGAAATACTCGGGGCGAGTGCGCGTCGTAGAGCTCACGCGCCGCGATCCGGTCTCCGGCAAGGACCCGAGCGATCAAATCGGGTTCGCTCACCTGGTGGGTTGGCTGAAGTGCAACGGCTGATCTGTTCACGTGTTGGCTGATTAGATGCACGTGCCCGAAAAAACGTTCGATCCGGATTAGCCGGGGTTTCTTCGGGGGGCAGCGCCGTAATATGCAGGCGCGCCATCAGCCTGGCGCGCCATCGCTCGAGTCACCCCTTACTCCAAACCTCGAGCTGTGAACCCCAAACTCGAGGGATCTCCTCTCGAGTTTTGGAGTTCACGGTTTGGGGTCAGGAGTTTGGAGCCCTCAGGGTGAGCCGGTTGGTCCCGTGAGCTGGGACGCCTTAGCGAAGGCGTCGACCGCGGAGTGGACCATTGGGTCCGTGAGGGCGACGAGACGGTAGTAGCCCGCGTCTCCAAATCGGACGTAGGCGATCATACGCAGCAAAGACTGGCTGAGCACGGCATCGTCGTCCGCTCCTGTCCGGATAGTGACCCCGTTCGTGCTCGCGTAGGTGCGGAAGTCCGCCAGCGCAGTCGCGTCGAGCGCACCACGGGCCGCGAGCGCGTCAACGGAAAGTGATGACACAGGCGGCTTGCTCGAGAAACCGGCCGACCAAGTGAGCAGCAACCCGCGCTCGCCGGCTTGCGCAAGCCACGACGGCGCGTCGATTTGCCGCAGAACTACGTCCGGCACGATGCCGCCGCCGCCGTATACGACACGTCCAGCGTCGGTCTTGCACGATGGCCGGTTGGCGCTCGCGTCCGCCTCACCGGCGTCACGATAGTACGCACGCCGGGACTCGTTGTGGTATTCGCGCTGGATCACGCGGCCACACGGCGTGCGAACTGCCCCAACCACGAGCGCCATCCGCGAGCCATCCGTCAGCGGAAAGGTCTGCATGAGGAGCGACTTGCCGAACGTCGTGCGGCCGACGATCAGGGCGCGATCGTGATCCTGAAGGGCGCCGGCGACGAGCTCCGACGCGCTCGCTGTTCCGTTGTCGACGAGGACCACGATCGGATAGCGTCGCTCGCTGCGCCAGAACGATCGCTGAACGCGGCCCGTATCGGTGACCGCGGTTTTTCGCCCAGCCGCGGTGTACACGATTGCGCCACGCGGCAAGAATTCACCCGCGATCCGCTTTGCTTCGTCGATTCTGCCGCCGCCGTTTCCGCGCAAATCAATGACGAGCCGCCGCATGCCGCTCCCTTCGAGCTTGCCGAGTGCAGCGTGGAGATCGTCCGCGACCTTGTCGCCCATGAACGTCGTCACGCGAACGTATCCGGTCGTGGAGTCGAGCATCACCGCGGCTGGAACCGCGGATGCGTCGTCCGTCCGCTCACGAATGACATCGCGCTCGAGTCGCGCGATCGATCCATCTGGTCGACGGCGCCGAAGCATCAGCTGTGCGGGCGCCCCCTTCGCGCCCGCAAGCGACAGATCGAGCTCCTCGGACGACTCGGCGGCGACGGCACGGCCGTCGACCGACACGAGCTCGTCGCCAGGCAAGATGTCGAGCGATGCGGCGCGACTTCCGGCCGCGACCGACATCACGAGCGGCGCACCGCCCACGAATTGAAACGAGATCGGCACTGGATAGAGCTTGCCGGCGTTCATCGCCGCTTCTTTTGCCGAATCGAGTCGCGTGGCCGGAATGACGTACGAATGCGGATCGGCCGCGCTCACCATCCCTTCGATCGCCGCCATCAGCAGCGCGTGTGTGTCGAGCGAATCAGGATGGTTGACGCGGATCTGATTCAGCACCTGGCTGAACAACTGCAGGTCCTCGGCGATGGAGCGTTGGCGCGTCGGCGCGCGGAGCGAGTCCTGAGCTCCGAGCGATGTTGCGCCGAGGAGCGCGCAAGCCGAGAGGGTGACAGCGCGCTGTGTGCCTCTGTTCATCGGCATCAGCGGTCTCCTCCGGGCGGAGTTTTCGTCAGTTTCGCGAGATGCGCTTCCGCCGCCGCGCGTCTCGGATCGTTGCGCGGAGCAGCTTTGAGAAAATCCTTATAGCCGGCAA